>Ga0265292_1000789_pt1 | contig 36140 bp, 37 predicted proteins | sample Munlanlewell296A_FD_189080 | JGI IMG/M metagenome (GOLD analysis project Ga0265292, IMG submission 189080) | Leachate microbial communities from a municipal landfill in Southern Ontario, Canada - Leachate well 296A | ecosystem: Engineered > Solid waste > Landfill > Unclassified | place: Canada... | reverse complement strand
ATTTTTTTATTTGACTTATCTCTGTAACAATCGGATCGTTCCAAATTTTTGCTGCCTCTAATTCATTTTTGTATTTCTCAGCAAGTTGTTTTTGTTCCTCGTTGTGATAAAAAATTACAGAGCGATACTGCGTTCCGGCATCTGCGCCTTGGCGATTAAGTGTTGTTGGGTCGTGAGTTTTCCAAAAGACTTCTAAAAGTTCTGCATAAGAAATTATTTTTGGATCGTAAGTTATTTGCGAGCATTCGGCATGACCGGTTTTTCCGGTGCAGACAGCTTCGTAAGTCGGATTAGGAACGGAACCGCCGCTGTATCCGCTTTCTACTTTTACAACTCCTTTTAATCTTTGAAATACAGCTTCGGTACACCAGAAACATCCCGCTCCAAAAATTGCAGTCTCATATTTATTTTGATCGTTCATCTTCTCCTCAATTTTTGGTTGAGCATTAACTTCTGCTGTTGATAAACTGTTTTTTGTGTTTGAATTATAACCAAGAAAAAATAAAAAAATCAGTAAAGAAATATTTGTTTTGGTTCTCATAACGATCCTTTATTAAGGCAATTAGTCTTAATTAAATGTTAACAAAAAATATTTAACAATAATTCAACTTACTATTAATAAAAATTTTTTTAATTTCACTTACGCAAACAACATCCTCATTGATACAGACGTAAGACAAACATTTTCCTTACGGGGGGAATATGAAAAGATTGATACTAATTTTATCATTGTCCATTAACACCATATTGATTGCCCAACCTTGGACTTATAATTTTGGAAGTGGAACTGGAACATATAATACGGCAAGTGGAACAAGCACAACTTTTTTGCCAGCACCTTCAACAAATGGTGGGACTTCTTTTGTGCGAATAGGTTCCGCGGGAGGTTCATTTAATTTAGATAATCCTGGAACAACGCTAGGTACAGATACGGAACTTAGTGGAATTGGCCCTACAAGTACTTCCGTTAATAAATTCAGTATTTATAGTTATACGGCCGCAACTTCGTTCACAATTCGTTTCTCGATTCGTTTTGATGGGGGTTCATCAGGTTCTTGGTCATTCTACCAAGGAACAGGAACGGATTATAGTAATGGTTCAACTGTAAGTGCTAATGAAGTTTTTACAGGACTAAGATTTACATTTAGTGCAAGTGATGCAATCACTTTGACCGTTCTAAATTCTTCAGGAAGTTATGTTGCTGGAGGTATCTCGGGTACGCCATTCGCACAAAAAAATAATTATGTAGTAGAGATTTATGGAAATAATACACTATCTACCATAAATTATACCTATGGTAGCTCGATGTCAGTTGTTGCAAACAAATTTGATCTATGGGTAGATGGAGTACTTGTGGGTGATGATATTAGTAAGGCTGGTTTAACTGATAATTCTAACATAGATTCATTTATGTTTTATGGTATAAATAGTGCATCTAATGTTGCAACTATATATCTGGATGATTTTTATTATACTAATATGATAGCTTCCACTCCTCTTCCTGTCGAACTCACGTCATTCACCTCAAATGTAATTGGCAGCAAAGTTCAACTCAACTGGCAGACAGCAACAGAAGTAAATAATTATGGATTTGAAATAGAAAGAAGTCAAACGTCAAACGTGAAAAGTGAAACGTGGGAAAAGATAGGATTTGTTCAAGGCAATGGAAACAGCAACTCACCGAAGAATTATTCTTTCATAGATCAACCGACTGGCGGAAAAGAATTTAAGTATCGTCTAAAACAAATTGATTTCGACGGTGCTTTCGAATACTCTTATGAGGTAACTGCGAAATTAGGAAATGTTTCTACTTATAAATTAGATCAAAATTATCCCAATCCATTTAATCCATATACAAAGATCAGCTACACAATTCCACAAAGGGCGTATGTACATTTGCGTGTTTATGATATGCTGGCTAAAGAAGTAGCTGAATTAATTAATACAAATCAAGAAGCCGGCAGGTATGAAATTACATTCGATGGAACAAATCTTCCGAGTGGTGCATACTTCTATAAATTAGAAGCCGGAAATTATATTGAAGTGAAAAAACTTTTATTGGTAAAATGATTTTAATATGATTCTTTATTAAGGCACTCGGTTGAGTGCCTTTTTTATTACTACTCTTCCAAAATAAATATATTATCTTAAGCCAGTAAATATTTTATTGAAATTATAAATTCATTATATTTTCAGTAAGCAAACTTCAGTTTGAATTATGCTTCCTGTTATTTAATGTATCGTCTTAAATTCATTTAATATATTTTTTTGTTCTTGAACTCATCCGGAAAATATAACAAACAATTAAACAAGAGTTATTAATGAGCATAATTCTAAAAGAAGTAAGTACAAGAAGCGAGTTAAAACAATTTATTCAATTTCAATTCTCTCTTTACAAGGACAATAAATATTGGGTCCCGCCGCTGATCTTCGATGAACTTAAAACATTGAGAAAAGATAAAAATCCGGCATTCGATTTTTGCGAAGCAAAATATTGGCTTGCTTATAAAGATGAAAAAATTGTTGGAAGGATAGCGGGAATTATTAATCACAAATACAATGAAAAGTGGAACCAAAAGTCGGCAAGATTTGGATGGATTGATTTTATTGATGATGAGCAAGTATTACAGAAATTAATCGAGCATGTTATTAATTGGGCTAAAGAAAAAGGAATGAATAAAATTCATGGCCCGCTCGGTTTTACGGATCTTGATGGAGAAGGAATGCTAATAGAAGGATTTGATGAACTTAGTACTTTCGGTTCGATTTACAATCACCCCTACTATAAAAAACATATTGAGAAACTTGGTTTTGAAAAAGATGCTGATTGGATTGAGTTCACAGTAAATTTTGATCCGACTGTTGCTGGACCGGAAAAAGTTTCGCGAATAGCTAATGCAGTTGCGGAAAGAAATCACCTTCGCATTTTAAGAGTTAAAAAAGCAAAGGAGATGCTTCCTTATGCCAGAGAAATTTTTTATTTGATAAACGAAGCTTATAAAAATCTTTTTGGTTTTGTTGAATTGACTGACAAACAAATTGACATGTATGTTAAAGCATATTTTGGATTCATAAAACCGGATTATGTTCCTATAATTTTAGACACAAATAATAAAGTTGCAGCATTTGGTATTACTATGCCGTCTCTTTCTATTGCTGTTCAAAAGAGCAAAGGCAAATTATTCCCGTTCGGATTCATTCATATCTTAAAAGCAATGAAGAATAATCCTAACGTAGATTTGTATTTAACAGCAGTACGTCCTGAGTTACAGAATAAAGGTGTAAATGCAATGCTTATTAACGAAATGCATAACGTCTTTGTTAGAAATAATATCCAAAAAGTAGAGACTAACCGTGAACTTGAAGAAAATTCAAAAATTCAAGCTCAATGGCGGTTCTTCGAGAACAGATTGCACAAACGGAGAAGGTGTTATAAAAAATCTATATAATATTAAAAGACGTCCTTGCGGCGTCTTTTTTATACGTGTTATATAAAAATTAAAAACATTATTTTGTTAATAGATTCTTGAAAATTATTAACGGTGTTTAACTTGAGAAGTATAATTCTTTTAATGTTGTTAGTTAGTTCGACACTTATTATTGCACAAGATTTAAGATCAGCGCATCAATTTGAAAGTTCATACTACTTACAAAATTCAATCTTTAACAAGCCACATGTTAAACAAGCAAGTTCAACTTCATTAAAAAAGAATACTGAGGCAAGATTAAATAAAACCGTACTTGGTTTTCTGCCATGGTGGGAATATAATCTTGGCACGCATAAAAATTTGAATTATGATTTACTAACTCATATTGCAATCTTCTCTTTCGAAGCTGATGCTGATGGAAATTTGAAAGATCCACTTAATTGGCCATGGATTGATCTAATCAACACTGTTGTAAATAAAAATGTGAAGCTAATGATTACGATAACAAACTTTAATCCCGATGATATTCACAAATTGATGGCTGATATTGGAGCAAGAAAAAAATTATTGGAAAATATTCGTACAAGATTGATGACTTATGGTTTAAGCGGAGTGATTATTGATTTTGAAAACATACGTGATTCCGATAAAGAATTTGCTGTAAGAAATTTCTTAGATGAGCTACGCAAAAATCTCAATTCAGCAACATTTAGTTATGAAATTGCATTTGCTACACCTGCAGTAAGTTACGGCAAATGGGTTTTTCCAAACATACTGGAATATGCAGACTATCTATTTATTATGGGTTATGATTTTTATGGAAGATGGAGTTCAACGACAGGACCTTCAGCCCCGCTAACCGGCGGATTCTTCAACTTAACAAAATCATTAAATGAAGATTACAGTAATGTTCCTTCTAACAAATTAATTTTAGGTGTACCGTACTATGGAAATTATTGGAAGACGAAGTCAAAAGAAGCGTATGTAAATGTTACACCATTTGATTCAATGAGAGCAACCAACAATTGGGTAAAACCTGCATTGCATTATAAAGAAATTTTTTCATCTTACAGCCAAAAAGAGAAACTGGTTGATGCTGTATCAAAAACCCCATGGGTAAGATGGCAGGATACAACTTGGAATCAAATATGGTATGATGACTCAGTCAGTTTAGAATTAAAATATGATTTGGTAATAAATAAAAAATTAAAAGGAGTTGGTATTTGGGCATTAGGTTATGATGATGGCCGAACAGAACTTTGGAATCTAATTGAAAGAAAATTTACTACCGTTAATGAGAATCCGTCAAATATTTCTGTTGATTTTATATTATATCAAAATTATCCAAATCCGTTTAATCCAAGTACAGTTATCAGTTGGCAGTTAGCAGTTAGCAGTTTTGTGAATCTAAGAATTTACGATCTGCTTGGAAGAGAAGTTGTAACATTAGTAAATGAATTTCGTCAACATGGAAATTACAATACACTATTTAGCATAGATAATTCAATTTTACCGAGCGGACTATATTTTTATAGATTAACTGCTGGGAATTTATCACAAACTAAAAAAATGATTCTTATTAAATAATTTTCTCTTATTTCTGAATCGTCTTACCCACCATTGCATCGTATTAGAAACAAAAAGGCGTTAATATGAAAAAGAATGTTGGCGGTTTTGATAAAGTGTTACGTTTAGTACTTGGCTTAGTAATAATCGCACTTGGTATTTTGTTTCAAAGCTGGTGGGGTTTAATTGGCATCCTACTTCTTTTCACTGGTTCAATAAACCGGTGCCCGCTTTATCTTCCATTTGGGTTATCTACTTGTAAAGTTGATCCGGATGTTAATAAATAGTATACAAAATTTGAAAACTTCATTTATATAAATACTCAGTTAGTAGTTCCGGTCATTCGGTAACTATATCACATCGTTCTACATGAATGAATTTCATCCTTGATTAGACTTTGGACTTATACCACACTTTTTTATATTGCCAAAGTAAAAGAGGATGTGAATCGGTGGTTGAACAAAGTTTTCATATCAATAGCGATTACGGAAATGTTGCATTAGTTAATAAGCAGATTCGTTTTTATCTGGAACTACATGGCATTGAACAGCATATAAGTAATGCAGTTGAGATCTGTTTAACCGAAGCTCTTAATAATGTAATTAAACATTCATACCAAAGTGATAATAAAAAGTCTATAGAGCTTTTAGTAAAAAAAGATTCTAATTATTTTGAGATCATAATCATTGATAATGGTTTGCCAAGAGAAAATTTAGCTGTTTCAAAACTCGACTTTGACCCGCGAGACATTAACAATTTACCGGAGAACGGAATGGGTCTTTACATTATTGAACAACTAATGGATGAAACGAAATATTATACCCAGGACGAAAAAAATTATTTCTCCTTAAAGAAGTGGCTCATCTAACAAATTAACGAGCACAAATTCATCGGAAAGATTTTGCGTTATTTTATACTTCTATTTCTAATCATATCAACTTCTCTATTTGCTCAAGATTCCACACGCAGTCAAGCTTTGAAAGAAAATACTCCGCGTAAATATCCTATCATAAAAGCAAAATATCCTTCTTACTCATTAATAGCGGGTTATCTATTAGTAACCGAAGCCAATCGAAACGATCCTTTTGCCCAGCACGAATTAGGATTACGTTATTTATTGGGCAACGGATTTCCGGCTGATACAGTTAAAGCAATTTATTGGATCCGTAAAGCGGTTGATCAAAATCTTCCATCCGCCAGATTTAATTATGGTATTATGCTGTATAATGGAATAGGAGTTCCATGGAATCCATTTGAAGCTTATCAAAATTTTAAGAGCGCCGCTTCTGCCGGATTACCTGAAGCTCAATTTGCTGCTGGATTAATCTACACCGATAACCTGACTGTAAATAAAAATTTTAATATTGCATACAAATATTTTAATCTTTCTGCTGAAGCCAATTACATTCCAGCAAAAGAAGCCTTGAAGCAATTACTGAAAAGCGGTTTTACTCCCACAATTGATTCTGCTTCCATCTCAAATGAAAAACAATCTAAAAGAATTGATGAGCTGGCTTCTGTAATTGACCCTAATTGGGATTTAGATTTTTATGATTTCGATGAACAAAAAGGAAAAAATAAGAAAGAAGATATAGTCTCAGAGGTTCTGAAGAAAAAACCTTTAGAGTTAAAAAGATTTTTAGGATTAGATGAACTACCGCAAGAATCAATGCCAAAAGATTCAAGCGCAATTAGTCTATTAAAGTTTGCTGCGGAAAGCGGTAGTCCGGAAGCTTTAATGATTATCGGAAGAGGTTACGAACGGGGAACTGTATTTGAAAAAGACTTAATACTTGCAGCGGTTAATTATTTACGAGCTTACCGTCTTGGTTCAATGAAAGCCGGAGAATATTTATTTACTATGATTCAATCAAAAGAGTTATTTGGAATGTTGAAGGAAAAAATAAATCGCGGGGAAGCAAACGCTATGTATGCATGGGCAGGTATTTCTGCTCTTGGATTCGATAACCAAATATCAAATCAACAAGCGTTAGATTTTCTTAAGAAAGCTGTTGAGAAAAAACATATTTCATCAATGATTGAACTCGGACTTTTATATTCTACTGGAATAATGGTAGAAAAAAACAGAGACAAAGCAATTCAATATTTGGAAACTGCAAAAGCATTTGGAAGTAAAGAAGCTTCAATCAGAATTATTATGAGTAATTTGTTTGATTCAACAGTTGTAAAAAATTTTACTGATGATATTACAACATTGCACAATATTGCAAATGAAGGATCTATACTTGCGCAAACCGCTCTTGCTTTATGTTTTGAAAAGGGGATCGGTGTTAAAGAAAATAAAGCAACTGCCATAAGATTATACCGTTACGCTGCTCAGAGGGGAAGTGAAACAGCTTACAACTCGCTTAAAAGAATGTATGATGAATTAAGACCCGACGAGGAAGAGTTTAAGATTTATCTTCTGAATGAGTAGCTTTCAAAATTACAAAAGTTAAATCATCATTCTGATTTGCAGTACCACGGAAATTAGTAACAGCGTTTAATAGTGCAATCTTAATTTCTTCTGCAGATTTCTCACAATTATTTTTAATTATTCGTTTAATATTTTCCTCGCCGAATTGTTCTCTAAGAATATTCATTGCTTCATTTACTCCATCGGTATAGAAAAAGATAATATCTTTCTCTGCCGGTTGAAATGAAAATTTTTCTAATGTCTTTTCAAAAACACCTTTATCATTTAATCCAATACCTATTCCGTTGGGACAAATAACTTCAAATTCTTTTTTATCATGTTTATACCACAAAGCAGGCGGATGACCGGCACGTGCAAAATTTATTTTGCCGTCTTTTTCTATGGAAGCAATTGATAGTGTAAGAAAATATTCTCTTCGTAATGATTTAGAAAAATATTTTTTGATATTAATTATCAGATCTCTAACGTCAGATAAGCTATCGAGCAATAAATAAATGATTGACTGAACACGTACCATATAAAGAGCTGCAGCCATTCCTTTACCGGAAATATCTCCAACTACTATATAGTATAATCCGTTCGATTCAATTACATCGAAGTAATCTCCGCCAACCTCACGGGCAGGTTCGTAGTAAGAGACAATTTGATAATTGAATATGGTTGAAGAATGTTTCGGTATTAAATCGAATTGAATTTTACGTGCAACATCAAGTTCGTTTTTGGCGGAAAGTTTATCTGCCAGTTCAAAAGCTATAAGCAGATTAATAATTAAAAAAGAGAGGAGCAAATAAGCAAAAGATGGCTGAGAATATCCCACAATAAAAAATAATAAAGCCGCTAAATAAAATATTCTTCTTGCTGGTGTAAGTTTTAACAAAAAAGCATTGAATAAACTTCTTACTAAAATTAATCCACGGATAATTTTATTTTTTGAAGTATCTGGTTTTGGAATATCCCTAGCAAAGAACTCATATACTTCTCCTGCATCTCGTTTTATTAGGCGATTTATCTCCTCCGAACTGAGATCGCTTGTGTAGAGATCGAATAATCTTTTTATTGGATTTGAGCTTGACACTGTTTTATATTGATTTTTCTAGTTAATTAGACGACTTCAACATTATTTAGTTAGATTTAAATTAACATTATTGAACATCATTTTACATCTTTGAATATCAAGACTCAATTGCCTATTTTTGAACAACGATTTTTACTTACAGATTTTTTATTATTAGAAAGTATAAGAATGGTTTGGAAAATACTTCTTTTTATCCTGATGTGTTTTGTTATTATTACCGGAATTTCATTTCCAATAGTTGAACACCCGCAAGGTTGGATGCAGTTTCCCATTATTCCCGGCTTAGGAGAAAAAGCAAAAATAATTTTCTTTCATGTACCTACAGCTTGGCTTTCTGTACTTGCATTTTTAATGGCAATGGTTTATGGTGTAAGGTATTTGAGAAAGAAAAATTTAGATGACGATGCTAAATCATCTGCTTCGTTGCAAATCGGAATGGTCTTTTGTCTTCTTGCAACCGTTACAGGATCGATTTGGGCAAAATTTAATTGGGGAACATTTTGGAATTGGGATCCGCGGGAAACAAGTATATTCATTCTATTATTAATTTACGGTTCACTATTTGCGCTTCGTTCAGCAGTTGAGAATGAAGATAAACGCGCAAGACTGTCTGCGGTATATTCTATCATTGCGTTTTTAACAGTACCGTTTTTTATTTTCATTATGCCGAGAATAATGTTGGGTTTACATCCCGGTTCGTTAGAAATTGATCCTAATACAGGTAAAATAATTCAGGGAACAAGTCCTGTTGTAGATTTTAAGATGAATGGTAATATGCGATTGGTATTTTTTACATCGTTAGCTGCATTTACAATTCTTTATTTCTGGATGTGGAAAATCAGATCCAGAGCAATAATTATTAAAGAAAATCTTTCTAAAAAATATATTTGAGGTAAAATTTGGAAGGCGGATTAGTGGAATTCCTAGAAAAAAATTCAATATACATCGTATTAGCTATTGTCCTTGTTGTTTGGACGGGAATATTTTTATTCATGTTAAATACAGATAAACGACTAAAAGCTATCGAAAAAGAATTAAAGGAGAAATAATTCAATGAAAAATAAATATATGTTCGGCGGTGCTATCATAGTTGTATTTCTTGCAGTGATGGTTTATCTATTTACACAAACTAATGTTCAGTACGAAAGCAGTTTCGCAAAAGTTATGCAGACCGGTAAAACAGTTAAAGCAACAGGAAGCTGGGTTAAAGAAAGGAATTATGAATTAGATAAAATTAATAACGTTTTTTCGTTTTACATGAAAGACCCGGAAGGAAACACGATGAAAGTAATTTATCATGGTACAATTCCAAATAATTTTGAATCATCAACAAGCGTTGTTGTAACCGGCAAATATCAGAACGGGAATTTTCACGCTTCTGATATTCTCACTAAATGCCCATCAAAATATCAAGATCAACCCGGACAAAAAGCTAACTCGTAAGAGTAGCAGTTAGGAGATTTTATGATCGGTAATATTCTACTCACTCTTGGTTTAATAGCCGGAGTGTTTACGGTTGTAATGTATTATCTAACCTACCGAGGTTATCAAAATACATTATCTTTAGCACGAATCGGTTTTCATACAACTGCTATTATGGTAATTGCTTCTGCTGCAATGCTGCTGTATGCAGTATTAACCCATCAGTATCAATACAAATATATTTACAATTACAGCGGAAGTGATCTTCCAACCGGATTACTCATGGCAACTTTTTATGCGGGACAGGAAGGCAGTTTCATGCTATGGACATTCTTTACTGCCGTGATCGGGTTGATTCTATTGGATTATACTTCCAAACGCGGAGACCTTGAACCGAGAGTAATGATGACTTTTTCTCTTGTGCTCTCATTTTTATTAGTCATGGTAAGTCCGCTTCTTAAATCTCCATTCAATTTTATCTGGATGGATAATGATTTTATAGACCTGAAAAATATTAATCAAGCATTTCTTTCTTTACCTTTTCTTCAAAGTTTTATTTTTAGCGATCCTCAGTCGAACAAACAATTTATTCAGATGGGAAAAGAATTACATGCGGTTTTAGTTTCCAATAATATTTCCGTTAATGATTTTATTATTCAGGGGAAAGGATTAAATCCGCTGCTTCAAAATTTCTGGATGCAGATTCATCCGCCGATTTTGTTTGTTGGATTTGCTATGTCTGCAGTCCCTTTTTCATTTGCTCTTGCTGCAATTCTTAAAAATGAATATCGCGATTGGGTTAAACAAGCAATGCCCTGGGTTCTTGCCGGTACATGTGTTCTTGGGTTAGCAATTATGCTTGGTGGTTACTGGGCTTACAGCATTCTTGGATGGGGCGGATATTGGGGATGGGATCCGGTTGAAAATTCAAGTCTTGTTCCGTGGATTATTGGTGTTGCATCAATTCATACAATTTTAGTTCAGAAAAAAACTCAAGAAAAAGGCGGCGGTAGCAGATTTGTAAAAACAAATTTGATCTTAAGTATTATGACATTCGTTCTGGTTCTTTACAGTACATTCTTAACACGCAGCGGAATTCTCGGTGATGCATCCGTACATTCATTTGCAGAACCGGGTATGGCAGTCTATCTTTTTCTTATAATATTCCTCGGTTTATTTACTGTCATTGGTATCGGCGGAATTGTTTACAGATGGAAATTTCTTACCGAACATTTTTCTTTTGAAGAAAATGTTCTTTCACGCGAACTTGCATTATTTACCGGGTCTGTTGCTTTGATAGCTTCTGCAATTATAGTTGCAGTCGGAACATCAGCTCCTATTTTCGGCACAACTGTACAAACAAGTTTTTATAATGAATTGAATCTTCCGATTGCAATCATCATCGGGTTCTTGAATGGAATGAGCATCTTATTAAAATGGAAACATACGGAAGGCAAACAGCTGTGGAAACAATCGCAATTTTCACTTATCTCAACTGTTATTTTGACATTGTTGATAATAATTATCGGCGGTGTTCATCAACTAATGCTGATCATCTTAACTCTCTCTTCTTCATTTGCATTTTTTGTTAACACAGAAATAGCTTATAAGATTTTTAAGGGGAAGAAAACACATCTTGGTCCTTATGTTGCCCACATTGGTATCTCTCTATTCTTAATTGGAGTACTTGCTACCGCCGGGCATTCTCAGCAGAAACAGGTAGACTTGATCAAAGGTGAAAAGGTAAATGTACTTGGTCATGAATTAACATTTTTAGGATTCGAACTTTTTGATAACGGTAAAAAGTATCGAATGAACATTGAGGTAAAAGATGGGAACAATGTCAGTGTAGTTTCCCCCATTATGTTCATTGCAGAGTTTAACAACAGTTTAATGCGCGAGCCGGATATTTTAGTGGGACTTACAAAAGATTTTTATGTAGAACCGGTAAGTTATTCCGATAACCAAGAAAACCAGCATGGAACTCCCGCAACCATGCATGGCGGGGATAAGGTTTCTTTCGAAGGCAAAGAAATTACTTTTAGTAAATTTGTTCTCCCAAAAGATATGTCTGCAATGTCAAGCGGCAAAAAATTCAGAATTGGCGTTGACATGACGATTTCTTATCAAGGCAAAGAATATAAAGTTGAGCCATATATGGAAAATGAAGGACAAGGTCCTGCATATTTTCCGGCAGAGTTAAAAGCTGCTGATTTGAGAATTTCAATAACAGCTATGAATGCTACTAATGCAGAAGTAAATTTATTATTTTCATCAATTAGTAAAGGGCAGTCTGCTTCAACAACACCAAAAGAAATATTAACTGTTGATGCAAGTATAAAACCGTTTATCAGTTTGGTATGGATCGGTGTTCTTGTAATGGTAACCGGATTTATTATAGCTTCGTATAGAAGATCGAAGGAATCGTTGGTCTAATATTATATACATTAATTATTTAAACCCAACATCATTAAGAAGTTGGGTTTTTTTATTTTTAAATAAATCTAATTAATTATTTTTTCTTGCAATGAAATAATTTTCTATCTAAGTTCTAATCAACTTTCAGAACATTTGGGGAAATAAACGTCATATGGCGTTGTTAAACAAGTTATGTACAAACGGGTAAAAGACAAATACAAACAAATGGCATTTGATAATTTAGACAATGACAAGAAGTTTAAAACCGTCATAGACAAAAATACTTTCTACTTCTACAACCCTGTTTTTCAAGAGAAATATGAAAGTTACATCAACTCTCTCAATGAAACGCTGCTGGTTCTCAAAAATAAGATTGAAACAGAGGGACTGAAAAAAGAATTTTTTGAAACTCTACTCTTGGATAAAGAAAATGGGCTCCGTGCCTTGCTTGCCTTGACAGGTTTTGCAAATGAAAGTTTGAAACGGTTACTAACCGTTGTGCGTGTTGCTGACAACAAAGAGCTTTCGAAACTCCTTTACAAAGATAAATGGGCGAAAAAAGAAAATGGAATAGAACTTTCAGAATGGAGCGATACAAAGATTATCAAACTACTTAAAGACAATTCCGATTTCAGAAAAGGAATTGTAAATCTTTTTTTTGAAGGTTCAACAATTCCTTTTTTAGCACAGACACTTCCGCTTTTTGAATTAAAAAAGTTAAGTATTTCAAAACTGAAATTTGAAATACCTGCAATGATTGACACACTTGTTCGCTATAAAGAGAAAGGTTCATATTCAGGAAAGGCGGAAAATAATCCAGAGGCACTTTTGGCAATGTTAATTGACGAATGTCAACTCACTTATGAAAAAGGCGATTTGACAGAACTTTTCAAACGGGAACGAGTTGCCAAGCGGACAATGGATTTTATTATTCCCGACAAGAAAAATCCGAAAATCATAATTGAAAGTTCATTCCTTGTAACAACATCTTCGGGACAAGGAGACAAGTCAAAAACCGAAGGCACAATTAAAAAACTTATCAATAAATATTATCCGAAAGCAAAGTTTATAGGCTTTGTTGACGGTATTGGTTGGTATGTTCGCAAAGGTGATTTGATGAGAATGGTAACAGCATATGATGATGTTTTTACTTTCCACAAAGACGAAGTTGAACGCTTCAAACAATTCCTAGAACAAGAATGTAAAAAAAGATGATAGAAAAATATCTAAATAAAATTGTGCAAGGAGATTGTTTACAGTTACTAAAAAAACTTCCCGACAACTCTGTGGATATAACTTTTGCCGATCCGCCTTTCAATCTGAAAAAAGGTTATAACAGTTATAAAGACAGTCTAAAGTTACATGAGTATTTGGTCTGGTGCGAAGGATGGATTACTGAAATGGTTCGTGTTACAAAGCCGACTGGTTCTATCTTTCTTCACAACATTCCAAAGTGGCTTACATACTACGCTTCATTTCTCAACAAGCAAGCCGACTTCAAACATTGGATAAGTTGGGACGCTCCTACTGCACCAATGGGAAAATCATTGCAACCAGGACATTATGGAATTTTATTTTACGCCAAAGACGCAAAGCAGTTGAAGTATTATGAAATCCGCCATCCTCACAAACGAACACGAAAAGAAAGAATACTTGCAAAAGATTACGGTGGTAAAAAATTTATGTTACATCCTTTTGGACCACTTGTTTCGGATGTTTGGACAGACATTCACAGAATTAAACATAACAAATTCCGTGACGAGCATCCTTGCCAACTTCCGATTCACTTACTTGAAAGAATAATTTTAATGAGCACTGATGAAGGTGACATTGTGCTTGACCCATTTAACGGGACTGGAACTACAGCTATTGCTGCGAAACGACTCGGCAGGCAATACATCGGCTTTGACCTTGACGAACAATATGTAAAAATCACTCAACAAAAATTAGAGCAAGAAGAACCTATTTCAAAAATTGGTGATCGCTGGGTAAGTTTTTATCTTGACGAAGTTGTAACGCTACGCAATGACGATTGGAACTATTTAAAAGACTTCTACTACATTCCAAACATCGCGGAAGAAATTGACACGACACAGATTGTTCTCAAAACAAAAGTGAGAATTCAAACTCCTCTAAAAAGTTTGATGACACTAAAAGGAAGCGGTTACGACAACCAGACATCTTTATTTGAGCCGACAGTTCACTATGGATTAAACGTACACAAAAAAAAGGCAGTACATAAAAAGGGTTTGGCTAAAGCAGGGGTGGCTACTGTAAAAAAACGGAAGCATTCCAAATAAATTTATTGTGAAATATTAAAATCCAACTTCATTACGAGGTTGGTTTTTTTTATGTCCAATAAAAAATTCTTACTGTTTATTTAGCAGAACAAAATTTATTTTAATACATCCAAATAAGAGACAATTAGAAAGATATTACTGGCATTTAAGTTATCTTTGTATCCGGTCACTAAAACGCGAGAAATGAAATGAGAAAAACATTTTATTTGTTCATTATTTTGATTCCGGTAATTCTGCCGGCACAATCAAAATTTGGGACAGTAAAAGCCGGAATATACAGTCCCTCTGCTGCAGAATCCGGTTTTATACTTGGTTACGAAGGCGGATGGATCATGGATGATAATTTTTTTGTCGGCTGGAGTGTGGATTGGTTCAATAAAAATTACGTAGATAGAAAACTTGTGGATGAGTTCAATGACTTTTACGGGCAGATAAACAGCCAATTAAATGAACTCCGCGCAAAAACAAATCTTCACTCAGTTCCTTTAATGGGAACCGTCAGCGGAAATTGGCTGATAGCACCTAGAACACGAGCATTCGTAACTGCCGGTGCGGGCTTAAACGTATTACTTATTTTTTATAGGAACTACGCGAATCCTGATAATAATGAATTTCAAGGTGCGTTTGATTTTGCATGGCGGCTTGGCGGCGGTATTATGTATGAATTAGGAAGCCGCTCGGATGCATTCTTTGAATTGGGCTACCATCATTCACAACCGAGCTGGGAATATGAGGTTAAAGATCTTGCAACCGGAAGAAGAAAAGCTTTAGAAAGAAGATTTGATATGAGCGGATTGCTAATGCGGGTTGGTTTTAGATTCTATTTTTAATTACCGCGCTATGGCGGTGGTAGTTTATATTTATTCGAGAGGGAACAAGTCTTTATTTAGAAAACATTAAAGTAGAAGTTACAGGGAAATGATCCGATGGATACCTGCCGTGATAACTAGTTCTAACAATCTCTGATTCTTTAACTTCAAATACTTTTGTAAAAAAAATAAAATCAATTTTATCTCCGTTTGTTTCTCCCTTAAATGAATTAAATGTTCCTTCATTCGGTTTCTTTTCGTGAAGCTTACGATAAGAATCAATCAATCCGGCTTTAAGAATTGTTTTGATAGCAGCATTGTCATCCCCGCAGTTGAAATCTCCGGTTAGAATTATAGGCAAAGATTTTTCGCTTATCTTTCTTACAAGAAGTTCTGTGCTTTTTTCTCTTGATGGTTGAGATTCATGATCGAGATGTACATTAAACATGTAAAATATTTTTCCGGATAATTTATCGTGCAATCTTACCCATGTGCATATACGCGTAATATTGTTGCCCCAGCTTTTAGATGCAGTAACATTCGGCGTTTCAGAAAACCAAAATGTTCCGCTCGAATCCACAGAGAAACGATCTTTTAAGTAAAAGATGCAAGAATGTTCTCCGGTAGATTTTCCATCATCACGTCCAACGCCTACATATGAATAATTGGGCATCTGTTTAAGACACTCATCTATCTGAAGTTGAAGAGCTTCCTGTAATCCTAAAAGATCCGGATTAAAATTTTTAATTGTTTCAACAACATTATTTTTACGGTACTCCCAACTGTTCTTACCATCATTTGCTGTTCCGTAACGAATATTGAAAGTCATTACCCGCAGCTCACTCTTACTAAATGATTGTGCTGATAAAGGAACAATAAAACAATTTAACAATAGAACAATTAGGATTAGCTCTGCGATAGTTAATATGAATTTGTAAACGGTTTTAGATTTTAGATTGTTAATCATAAAAATTTCCTTAGATATTTGTAACTTTAACTTAAAGATATTAATCATAAAATAAAGATAAAACCAGAGATGAAAATCGGTAAATATGAATTAAAGGTAATAGAAACCGGTGTGTTCGGATTGGACGGCGGTGCGATGTTCGGAATAATTCCTAAACCGCTTTGGAGTAAATTTAATCCGGCAGATGAACAGAATAGAGTTACTCTTCATGCTCGTAATTTGCTGCTCGTAAGTGATTCGCGTAAAATTTTAATTGATACCGGAATTGGTTCGGATTGGGATGAAAAGTTTAAGCAGATATACCGTTTAGATCAATCTAAATTAACGTTATCAGATTCACTTAATAAACTTAAGATTAAGCCGGAAGATATTACAGATGTTTTATTAACCCATCTTCATTTCGATCATACCGGCGGTTCTACTTACTTAAAAGACGGAAATTGGATTCCAACTTTTCCAAATGCAAAATACTATGTTCAAAAAAAACATTTTGAGTGGGCATTAAATCCAACCGATCGTGATCGTGGAAGTTTTATACAAAATAGATATGTGCCGTTACACAAAGAAGGATTATTAAATTTTATAGATGGCGATGTTTCGTTTGACGACGAGATTGAATTCCTTACAATAAATGGACACACATCTTTTCAGCAGATGATCAAAGTTCATGATTCATCTAATACAGTTTTATTTTGCGGTGATCTTTTTCCATTCACTTCTCATATCCCAATTCCTTATGTAATGGGCTATGATCTGCAACCGCTTGTTACTGTACAAGAAAAGAAAAAAATTCTTCCTATCGCAATTGAGCAGAATTGGAAATTGTTTTTCGAACACGATCCCGAAGTGATTATGGCAACTGTTGCAGAATCACAAAGAGGATTTTCTATTGATCAAGTTTTTACCGAGATGATCTAATGAAACAAAATGACGGATTTATTAAAGTTTGTAAAAACTCGGAACTCAAAGAAAAAATCGGGAGACGCTTTTTTGTTGATGACGTGGATGTTGCTTTATTTAAAGTTGAAGGGCAAATTTATGCTTTGAACAATGTTTGCATCCATCAAAAAGCTGCTATCATTTATGATGGATTTATCGAAGACGGAAAAGTTACTTGTCCTTCACATGGATGGCAGTTTAATTTGAAAACAGGAAAAGTTCCTCACGGAGCTAAAGGTTTGGATTCATATGAAGTAAAAGTTTTTGGAGATGATATCTATGTAAAAGTTTTTAAAAAAGAACTGAGATGATGATAAGGAAAAGGAAAGAAGAAAAGAAGGAATAAAGAAAAGATTTTTAATTCTTACGCACTTCATCAATGAAACTCACTAACCAAATAGTAATCGAAAAAGCAAAAGAATTAGGATTCGATCTTATTGGTTTTGCAAAGACTGATCTTCTGCAAGACGAAACAGAAAAATTAAAAGAATGGCTGAATAAAGGATTTCATGCTTCTATGGATTATATGGAACGTAATTTTGAAAAACGATTCGACGTTAACAATATTCTGCCAAATGCCAAAAGTGTAATTTCACTTGCAATGAATTATTATACTGATCATCAATACACTAATGAAAAAGATTTTGGAAAAGTATCCCGCTATGCCTGGGGAAAAGATTATCATTTAGTTATTTGGGAAAAGTTAGAAATCCTTGAAGAACAACTTAAAGAAATTGATCCTTCTTTTATTTGTCTAACCTACGTTGATACCGGTCCGGTAATGGATAAAGCTTGGGCAGTCTGTTCGGGGATTGGTTGGTTGGGTAAGCATTCAAATGTTATAACACGGGAAATGGGAAGCTGGATATTTTTGGCAACAATTATTTGCAATCAAGAATTTAATTATGATAAACCAATAGAAGATTTTTGCGGCTCATGCAGAGCTTGTCTTGATGCTTGTCCTACTAAAGCAATTGTTGATGAATATGTCGTTGATGCAAACAGATGTATTTCATTTTTAACCATTGAAAACAAAGGAGAAATATCCGGCGAATTCAAAAATCAATTTGACAACTGGCTTTTCGGCTGTGATATTTGCCAGGATGTTTGTCCATGGAATAAAAAATTTCCGACTCAAACACGTGAAAGAGAATTTGAACCAAGTGGAAATAAAGAAATATCTCTTCAAGAAATTATTAAAATGAACACTGAAAATTTCAAAAAACGATTTGAAACAAGCACTATCAAACGAGCTAAATTGAGTGGCATTAAACGTAATGCAGAGTTCTTAATCAAAAACAGTTAATTCAATTCATTAATTAGAATCCGATTCAAAATAATTCCATCCAATCATTATAAAAATTGATCACATTTAAGTAATTTTGTTCAGTAAAATTTGGAGTTTAACTAATGTCAAATAATCATCATAAAGTAATAATTATTGGTTCAGGTCCGGCAGGATTAACAGCGGCACTTTATACATCACGTGCAAATCTAAATCCGATTGTTTTTGAAGGAATGCAGCCGGGCGGACAATTAACAATTACAACAGAAGTAGAAAACTTTCCTGGTTTTGAACATGGAATTCAGGGTCCGGAATTAATGGATGTTATGCGTAAACAAGTTGAGCGGTTTGGTGCACAATGTTTTTTTAAGAATGTAACGGAAGTTGATTTTTCCAAACGTCCGTTTATTGTAAAATCTGAAAGCGAAACATTCACTGCTGATTCAGTCATTATATCAACAGGTGCATCTGCAAAACTGCTTAACATTGATAGTGAAAAGAAATTTATGGGTTACGGAGTTTCTGCATGCGCAACTTGCGATGGTTTCTTTTTCAAAGGATTGAAAGTTTTAGTAGTTGGCGGAGGCGACACCGCGATGGAAGAAGCAAATTATCTTACAAAATTTGCATCAGAAGTAACAATTATTCATCGCCGCGATGAATTCCGCGCCTCAAAAATTATGTATGACCGTGCGAAGAAGAATCCTAAAATTAAATTCATAACTAATGCAGTTATTAAAGAAGTACTAGGTAAAGAAGAAGACGGTAAAAAATTTGTAATTGGTGCGCTTCTTAAAAATACAAAAGATGGCTCCACTTGGGAAATACCTGCTGACGGAATTTTTATGGGAATAGGTCATCAACCAAATACTTCGCTCTTCAAAGGAATTCTAGATATGGATGAAACCGGTTATTTGATTGTAAAGCCGGGAACAACTAAGACGAACATTGAAGGAGTTTTTGCTGCCGGCGATGTTGCTGATAAAACTTACAGACAAGCTGTAACTGCAGCCGGAAGCGGTTGTATGGCTGCGATTGATGCGCAGCATTGGCTTGAAGAACACGAATTAGCTTAATTTAAAATGTTGAGACGCTCTGTTGAGCGTCTCTTTTTATGTAGACGCTATAAATACGTCAACCGAGTTTTAAAAACCCTTCCCTTTGGGAAAGGTAGGGATGGGCTTAATTTCTGTTACCGTTTTTCAGTTTTCTTGTTACTAAAAACGCTGTAACGAATCCTAAACCGGTCATGGTAACAATCCAGAATCCCATCCATTCTCCATGCACATGATAATCTGTCCATCTTTCTGTACCGGTGCCATATTGAACTTGATAACCAGTCCATTGCTGAAATAAAAATCCTATTCCTAAACCTAATCCTATAAACAGAACTATGATTCCCAGTTTCAGCATTATGAAAGGATCGCGTTTGGTTCTTAAAAGCTCAACCATCTGCTCATAAGAGAGGCCTTTTTCAATCATCATCTGTTTTTCTTTTGAACGGTAATAGACATAAGTTACTATTACCAATCCGATTACCAAAAACATTATAATAGGTATTAACTCTTCCATTGTATTCTCCTTTGGTTATTTGATACTTATGACTGAGACTTTCACTTAAAGGTTACAACTAATTTTTGTTTTTCTTATGTAATGATTCAATTATCTTAAACGGAGAATTATTATCTCACTTCTTTGGACATGGTTCAGTTATTAAAAGGTTACATATTATTTTCAATTTAATCGTAACCTTGGAGGAAAGATATAAGTCTAATGCAGTAATGAGACACTTAAGCGATATAGAAATTATTGAGTCTATTAAAAGAGGAAACGTATCTGACTTTTCTCTTCTGGTAAATAGATATAAAGACAGGGCGTTTTCGTTATTAAGGAGAATATTAAAAAACGAACTGGATGCCGAAGAAGCACTTCAAGATAGTTTCTTAAAGGCATTTAATGGTCTAAAAGATTTTCGTAAAGATGCGCAGTTTTCAACATGGCTTTATAAAATAGTTTTCAATACCGGTTTAACGGTCTTATCATCTAAGAAAAGAAAAATTGAACAAGAGATGAGTTCGATAGATGAAGAATATGATCTTGGCAATTATGATAATGAGATTTACGGTAGTACAGAAAATGTGCGGCAATATGTACTTAAGATGGTAGATAAACTTCCGGTCCGAGGAGCTCTTGTTGTAATATTGTTTTATATGGACGGACTTTCGTTAAATGAAATTAGTCAAGTTATGGGAACATCATTAGTAAATACAAAAGTTTTATTACATCGTTCACGTAATGCTTTGAAGGATTTACTTCTCAAGCATAACTATCAGGAGGAAATGTTATGAATAAACTAACCGATGAAATTTTGAATAAATATATTGACGGCGAATTAGAACCATTTGAACTTGCTGAAGTGAAAAATGAAATTGAAAAGAATGATGAAGCTCTTGCGAGATTAAAAGCATTACGACTAGTTGATAATTCATTGAAACAAATGGAAGTTGATCATGCACCGGTAAACTTTTCAGAGAAAGTAATGAAGGCAATCTTCAATGCTTCTAAAGCAGTTAAGCCCAAGATTAGTTACTTCTTTATTACCATTATTACGATTTTCTCTATAGGAGTTTTAGGAGTTATTGTAGCGGCGTTCAAATCTATTGATGATGGAAATGGTCAATCAACCATGGTACCGTATATGGATAAAGCAAAAGAGGTAATCGGTAAGAACCTAATTGAATTTCAAAATTTCTTTTCGAATAAAAATGTATTATTGGTCATTTCAATATTGACGTTGATTCTACTTATAATTGTATATTTAACATTTGAAGCACATAAAAACTTTAAGAACAAATTAAATAGTTATTCGCGTTAATTATCCCCATAACTCAACCGGAATTGTTCATCTCAGTTATTGGCGTATCTATATTTCTTTCGATATTTTCACATCCACAATAAAAATAAATAATTATGTCTATTAAATCGGGATTTGTTTCGATAATTGGAAAACCAAATGTCGGTAAATCAACTTTGATGAACGCCTTAGTAGGCGAACGGCTATCTATAATTACAAACAAACCTCAAACCACACGCAAACGGATTCTCGGAATCTCAACAGCAGAAAATTACCAGATAATTTTTCTTGATACACCTGGCATTCTTAATCCGGAATATCTGCTTCAAGAAAGAATGCTTGAATATGTTATTCAATCCGTAAAAGATTCGGATGTAATCCTCGTTATAATTGATGTTGATTCAGATCCCAGCGGATCAAAAACTTTTTCGGATGAACGCGTTAAGGCAGTACTTAAAGAAAGCAGTACAAAAAAGATTTTACTGCTGAACAAAATTGATCTTTCTAATCAACCGGATATTGAAAAGTTAATTAATCAATATTCCGAAAAGGGTAACTTTGAAAAAGTAATCCCAATTTCAGCCAAAGAAGGATTCAATCTTGAAACTGTAATTAATGCAATTGTAGAACTTCTGCCTGAACATCCCAAATATTTTCCTGAAGACCAGATCACGGATGAAAACGAACGCTTCTTTGTTACGGAAATTATACGCGAAAAAGTTTTTGAAAGATACCGTGAAGAAATTCCTTACAGTACGGAAGTTCTTATTGAAGAATTTATAGAACGGGAAAATGCAAAAGATTATGTAAGTGCGGTAATTGTTGTTGAAAAAGAAACTCAAAAGCCGATTATACTTGGAGCTAAAGGGGAAGCAATAAAAAAACTTGGACAGTCAGCACGTATGGAAATAGAAAAATTTTTACAGCGCGAAGTATATCTTGAACTACGTGTGAAAGTCCGTGAAAAATGGCGCTCTAATCCAAACATGTTAAAAAACTTCGGCTATAATACCGAGAATGAATAACCCATCTCAAAAAACTAAAAGCAAATTTCTAGGCGAGGGCGCACTCCTTTTAATGACGATTTTATGGGGCGGAACATTTGTTATTGTTAAAGAATCTTTGAATGATATTTCTACAATGCTTTTTGTTACACTCCGTTTCGGTCTTGCAGGATTAATACTATTTTTAATTTTATTTTTCAAAAAAAACAAAGTTGTAAAAGAATCCATCTTACCCGGCATTTTTCTCGGAACACTTTTATTCCTTGGATTTTTTACCCAAACAGTCGGACTTAAATTTACGAGCGCAACAAAATCCGGTTTCATTACCGGTTCCTTAGTAGTTATGGTCCCGTTGTTCCAAACATTAATCGAAAAGAAATTTCCAACAAGAGGAGCGCAGATCGGAACAGTTCTGGTTTTTATAGGAATATTATTTTTATCGAATGGAGGTTCATCAATAAATAATTTTCTTGGTGAACTTGGTGCTAATTTTAATTTTGGCGATGGAATGACTCTTGCCTGCGCGGTTTTTTACGCATTGCATGTAGTTTATATTGATATCATTTCTTCTAAGCATGATTATTGGATCCTGCTTACAACACAGATTGTAACAGTGGCATTCTTTTCGTTAATAACATCCTTCTTCTTGGCAGGATTTTCAATCGAACCTCTGCACATTAGTTTTTCTTCGTATTTAATATTTGGAATTTTATACACGGCAATATTTGCAACGCTTATAACGATTGGTATACAAACGAAATTCCAAAAAGTTGTTAGCCCAACAAAAGCCGGAATCATCTATTCATTTGAACCGATCTTTGCGGCAATTTTTGCATTCTTTTTACTAAACGAGAAAATCACTAACTTTGGTTTAGTCGGCAGCATATTGATCTTTCTTGGGCTGATTTCATCTGAAGTAATTGATTCATTCTTTGAAAAGAAATATGGCAATTCAACGGGCTGAAATATTAGTTAATGGATTTGTTCAGGGTGTTGGGTTTAGATATTTTGTTGCACGGAATGCCGAACAACTTTTATTAAAAGGATTTACTCAAAATTTATTTAGCGGCGAAGTTTACACAGTAGTAGAAGGCGAACTTGCAATGATAGAAGAATTGTATAAGAAAATAAAAATCGGTCCTACACATGCAGATATAAAAAACGCTTCGATTAAATGGAGCGAACCAAAAAATGAATTCACAAAATTTGAGATAAGATTTTGAACTTACAACATAAAATCGGATTCGGATATGATGTTCACAAATTTGCAGAAGACCGCAAACTAATATTAGGCGGCGTAGAGATTCCCTATGAAAAAGGATTGCTGGGGCATTCCGATGCGGATGTTCTTCTCCACGCAATTTGCGATGCAATACTTGGCGCTCTTGCTCTCGGAGATATTGGAATCCACTTTCCCAATTCAGATCCAAAATATTTAAATGCAGACAGCAAAGAATTACTGAATCATGTTTATTATCTTATGAAAGATTTTCATTACGAAATTGGAAATGTTGATTCTACAATTCTTCTGGAAAAACCAAAACTTGCACCATACATTCCCGACATGAGAAAAATAATCGCTAATATTTTGAACATTACCATAGATCAAATTTCTGTGAAAGCTACTACATCTGAAGGATTGGGATTTGTCGGGCATGAAGAAGGTTGTGCCGCACAAGCTGTTGTTTTACTCATCAAACAAGATAAATAATGCTTCAGCAAATCATCTCTTATATCAGCACTTTAGATCCCGCATTAATTTATGTTGTGCTTTTCTTTTTTGCATTTATAGAAAATATTCTTCCCCCATCGCCAAGCGATTTTGTTGTTCTTTTCGGTGCAACGCTGATAGCGAATTCTACTTTGGGATTTATTCCCATTCTTTTAATTACAAGTGTTGGAAGTGCACTTGGTTTTATAGTAATGTATTTCATCGGCGAATTCCTTGGTGAAAAACTTTTACGCTCCGGAAAATTTAGATTTATTAAACAAGAATCGCTCGATAAAGCCGATCGTTTCTTTCACAAATATGGCTACAATATTATTCTTATAAACCGTTTTCTACCCGGTACACGGGCTGTTGTTAGTTTCTTCTCCGGAGTTCACAGATTAAAACCGACGCGGACATTTATTTATGCAGCCGTCAGCTCATTTGTGTGGAATGCCATCTTGATATTTCTTGGGATTCAACTCGGAAATAATCTTGAATTGGTTGATAAATATCTTTCTGAATATTCTCAGATCATACTATCAATTACAGGTTTAATTATAATTATTGTTTTGGTTAGATTTTGGATGAAAAAGAAAAAGAGTAAATGAATTTCTTCAAGAAGTACATAATGCCTCTAACACCTGATCAGAAAAAAGAACGCAACATAGATCTATTACTCGGATTGTTAAGCGGAATCTTACTCGGTTTATCTTACCCGCCCGTGCCCTTACCGTTTTTGAGTTTTGTTTCATTAATTCCTTTTCTATTTGTTTTAGAAAAAAGAGATACATTATTATCTGTTAATCGCTTCTCTTATTACACGTTTTTCTTTTTCAGTCTTATTACATTGTATTGGGTAGGAAGCTGGACTAAAGAAGCCGATACATTTCTCATGATCTCAGGTGCAGTACTTTTATTTTTTAATCCACTTTTTTATTTGATCATAACAACACTTTATCATTTTTCAAAAAAATCATTTGGAAAAAATATTGCTCTTTTCCTTTTTCCATTTTATTGGGTCTCTTTTGAATTCTTATACAGTTTGACTGATCTTCGTTTCCCTTGGCTTACACTTGGTAACAGTACACCATACTTTAAGCTCTTCATACAGATTTCTGATATTGTCGGGGTTTATGGACTTTCGCTTATTCTTCTATTCGTAAATATTTTTCTTTATCTCTCAGTAAAAGAATTCAGGTCAAAGAAGAAATTGAATTTTAAATATTTGTCTTCTGCACTAATAATTTTTCTATTAGTAATTACTTATGGTTTAATAAGAATTAACAACTTCCCCGAATCCGAAAAAAAAATAAAAGTTGGTTTAGTCCAGCCAAATTTTAATCCGTGGTCAAAATGGCAAGAAGGAAATTTAGATGCTCAGCTTAATATTTATTTACGCATGTCCGAACAGGCAATAAAAAAGGGTGCAAAATTTATCATTTGGCCGGAGTCAGCATTGCCGGTTTACCTGCTTTCAGGTAATTATGATTATGAGGTAAGTAGAATTCGTCAGTTCGTTACTTCGAACAATATTTTTTTGATGACCGGAATGCCGGACGCAAATTATTATTTCAATAAAAATGAAGCGCCAAAAGATGCCAAAGTAAATAAGAGCGGAATCTCATATACATCTTACAATTCAATTTTGTTATTTACACCATTTTCACCTAAAGTTGAAAAGTATGGAAAAATAAAACTTGTTCCATTTGGAGAGCACGTTCCATTTGTTGAACAGTTACCGTTTCTCGGTGATTTCATAAAATGGGAAGTTGGAATTTCCAGTTGGAACGTTGGTAAAGATCAGGTTGTGTTTGATCTTAGTGAAGCGAATAATTCCATTGTAAAAACTGCCGGAGTGATCTGCATTGAATCTATTTATCCGGAATTTGTTGCAGGCTTTATTCAAAAAGGAGCTGACTTAATTACTGTTGTTACGAATGACAGTTGGTATGGATATTCAAGCGGACCATTTCAGCATAAAGAGATTTCTGTATTGCGTGCCGTTGAAAATAGAAAATCTGTTATCCGTGCTGCCAATGGCGGAATTAGTTGTATCATTGATCCGCTTGGTAATACAATAGCATCTACAAAACTTTTTACTCGAGACATACTTGTTGGCGATGTGATAATTAACGAAGGACAAACTTTTTATACCCGCTATACGTGGATATTTCCTTTGATCTCGTCTTTAATTTCTATCGTTACAATTATGATTTTCATATTTAAAAAAATATCAACTAAAATAAAAAAACAATCATGAAAAAAATTATTGATCTAAGAAGCGATACGGTTACAAAACCATCTGAAGCAATGCGCAAAGCAATGTATAACGCCGAAGTCGGTGACGATGTTTACAAAGAAGATCCGACGGCAAATGAACTTGAAAAATATGCTGCAGAATTATTAGGTAAAGAAGCTGCGCTTTATGTACCAAGCGGTGTAATGGGAAATCAAATTTGCTTAAATGTATTAACACAACCAGGTGATGAAGTTATCTGCGAAAAAGATGCTCATATTTTTCAATATGAGTCGGGTTCTCCGGCAGCATTGAGCGGTTTGCAGTTAAGTTTGGTAGATGGAGTCCGCGGAGTGTTTACACCTGAACAAGTTGAACCGCTGATTCGTCCAGAGAGCGCATATTATATGGCTCGAACAAAAGTTATAGAAGTTGAAAACACACACAATCGTGCCGGCGGTACAATTAATCCTATTGAAAATATTAAAGCTCTTAGTGTGCTGGCAAAAAAATATAATCTTTATATTCATCTTGATGGCGCAAGAATTTGGAATGCTTCTGTTGTAACCGGAATATCTCCCGCTGAGTATGCCAAACATTTTGATTCAGTATCTTGTTGTCTTTCTAAAGGTCTTGGCGCTCCAATAGGATCTATAATAGCCGGAACAAAAGATTTTATTAAACAAGCTTACCGTGTGCGTAAAGGATGGGGCGGAGGAATGCGCCAGGTTGGAGTTCTTGCTGCGGCTGGATTGTATGCTCTTAAAAATAATATTCCGCGATTGAAAGAAGATCATGATAAAGCAAAAGTATTTGCAGATAAACTTTCACAACTACCAAATCTTTTTGTTGATACTGAAGGTGTTCAGACAAATATTATTATGCTTACACCTAAGAAGCTTACCGTTGAAAATTTCTTAACTAAATGCAGAGAGAATGGTCTATATCTCGGAACAGGAAAAATCGGTATAATAAGAGCCGTAACGCATATGGACGTTTCATTTGAAGAGATCGAACAAGCAGTACAAATTATAGAGAGAATTATTTCTTAATCTTGGACATGATCATGATCTTCTTTCGAGAAATATCAAGAACACGATCAAGAAAGAAAAGAGAGACAAATGGAAATTTCAAACTACAGTCACAAAATTATAGAAGTAGTAAAATTTCACGAAGTTGACATGCTGGGTGTTTGTAATAATGCTGTTTACTTTAACTATTTTGAAGATGCACGGATTAAATATATGCAAGACATAAAAAAAAATTATGCTTTGAAAGAAATATTAGAAGAGAATTCTTTTTTTATAATGGTTCACAATGAATGTGATTACATAAAATCGGCACATCTTGATGATGAACTTAATATTTACTCACGTGTTGAATATATCAAGAACTCCAGTTTTTGTTTCCGGCACATCGTAGAAAAGGCAGCTTCGGAAAGTATAATTGCAAAAGGCGGAGGTGTAGTTGTGCACATAGATCGAAGCAACAAAAAATCCTTACCATTACCGCAAGAATTTTATGATGCAGTTCAGAAGTTTGAGAGAGAAGTTGAAATTCAAAGATCAGCTAACGAATAATAAATATTACCGTTCCAATAATTAGAACTGCTGCCGTAAGCCATCTGCAATAAGCAGGATATTTACTTTTCAGGTTGCCCCACACTTTTGCTAAAATTAACATTAACACGATAAGAATTGTAGTTACGAGCAAACATTGAACGGCATTGTAATTCCTTTGTGAAATATCAATAAGACTCTTTCCCCAAAATATTTCCCGATAAATTAATTGCAGATGCACCCAATAAATTAAGAGTGATTCACGGCTTACATCTAAGATCAATGAACTATAATTTTCTTTGTTGTTAAGGTAAAACCAAAATACTCCTAGGGACAAAAGAATTAATCCGAATCTTTCTAAAAAGAAAAAAGGATTTGGAATTATCTCAGCTAATTCTTGAGGGAACAAAACATACATAATCACAACACTTATTAAATAAAAGAGTGAGCCTGTAATTATCATTTTTCTTGCAAATGCCTTTTCGGAATTATTTTGTTTGGCTTCAAGATAATATTTAGCTACATAAGCACCGCTAAAAACAAATGCCCACCACGGAAAACCAGGAAAGAGAGAACCGTGCATTTTATTGAAATAGTTAGCAAAGAATAACGGCAGATAATTCGCAAAATCTATTTTCCACAGCAACGGACTAATAAATAAAATTATTGCAGTTAATATCAATATGAAATTATAAAATCGTTTTTCGGATTTGATAAATATTCTAGCAAACAATAAAACAATCAAACCTGTAGAAATTATTTGAAGAATATCTACTGTAAATAAACTGTTAAGATTTTCCTGTGTTTGATTGTTAAATATTTTTGTTAATGAGTAGTATGGAAGATGAAGAGAATATCCGATGAAAAATACTAATCCAACTCTGGATAACTTACGCCAAAATTCTTTTCCGAAAGTTCGTAATTGATCAACACCTTTTTGTAATGATAGTACAAATACCATTCCCGAAGCAAAACTAAAAGAGGGCGCAACTAATCCATTTATAAAATTTAATGATGGGAACCACCAAGATTCTCTAAGAGCAGGCAAAAGCATCGAATTAACAACATGTACTTCGACCATAACAATAAGTGCAAGACCTTTTAGCATATCAATAAACAAAGCACGGTTTTTTAATTTCATTCATCCCTCTTTATTGAATAATAGCAAAATAATCAATAATCTTAATTTATGAAGACTAAAGATGCAGGCAAACAATTTTTAATTCTATTAAATCAATTAATTTTTCATTAGTTTCTACCAACAACAAGAATAAAGTTAGGGGGGTTATGAACCTTATTTATGATATTGAAACTGTCGGTGTAGAATTCGAAACTCTTTCTGATTCACAAAGAGAGTTCCTACTTCGATATAGTGAATCGGAGAAAGATCCGATAAAAAAAGAAGAACTTATTGATGAAGCTAAAAGATATATTAGTTTATATCCTTACACAGCAAAGATTGTAGCTATCGGTTTGTTGAATACTGAAACGGAAAAATCATTAGTATTATATGAAGGCGAAAAAGACGAAGAATGGAGCGTTGATGAAAAAACTATTAAGTACAAATCTCTTAATGAAGAAGAAATGCTAAAATATTTTTGGAAATATGTTTCGAAAGCCGATAAAGTAATTTCATTTAACGGAAGATATTTTGATTTACCGTTTATTATGATTCGATCTGCTCTGAAAAAAATAAAACCTACCGTAAATCTTATGAAATATAGGTATGACTCTTCTCATCATATTGATCTGTTAGAGCAATTGACTTTTTTCGGGTTAACTAAAAAATTTAATCTTGATTTTTACTGCTACGCTTTCGGTATCGAATCGCCCAAATCCAAAGGAATAACCGGAATGGAAGTTAAAGAACTTTATAAAGCAGGAAGGAGCAAAGATATTGCTATTTACTGCGGTGAAGATGTTAAAGCAACTTATGAATTATTTAAAATTTGGAATCGCTATTTAAATATTTAATTATTTTAAAATAATTCCTCCATCACTGATTTAATAACAGCATCATTAACTTAAGTGAGGTTCTATATGAACACAAAAAAACTAATTATTGCGGTAATAGTTGTTTTTGTACTTCTGGAAGCAACAAATTATCTTATTCATGAGGTTATTCTTGCCTCAACCTATATGCAGGAAACAGTTTCCAAAGCTTTCCGTCCGAAAGCAGAAATGGATGCTGTGATGTGGAGAATGTGGATTAGCGGCCTTGTCTGGTCATTCTTCTTCGTTTTTATTTTTACAAAAGGGTATCAAAACAAGGGGCTTTTGGAAGGAGTTCGTTACGGAGTTTATATCGCATTGTTCATAAACTTCATGGCCGCTGTTGCTCAAAATGTAGTATATCCGATTCCTTATACATTAGCGCTGCAATGGTTTATATATGGATTCATTCAAATGGTAATTCTTGGAGTAGTTACAGCTTGGATCTATAAACCGGCAGTGGCAAAATCGGCTTAATAATCTGTAATATTTTTTCGGAAAGGACATCAATTGATGTCCTTTCCTAATCTCGATCTAAATTTATCAAATCATATTTACTTTCAAGTTTATAATGTTCTACAAATTTTTCAAGTATTGAATCACGAACCACACATAAAACATTTCCATTCAGTTGACCAATTTGTTTAAAGATTTTTGAAATAGCCGGTTCCAATCCTTTTCCTCCCAATTCAAGATGACCGATTTCATCAATAATTATCCAATCAAGGTTCTTATCTAAACAATCAATTAAAATATTTTGAGTCCAATCAAAAACGCTTTTGCGGAATTTATATTTTCCGATTGTAACTAATTCATTTTCGTGTTTGGTTTCTGTGTTTTCTAATATTTTAAGTGTGCGTGAACCGATATGATAAATAAATCTTTTGTCATCTATAACCGGTTGGAAAATCCCGTCAATATTTTTTTGCCGGGTAGCCCAATGCATTAGTCTGATAGTCTTTCCTGTGTGTACAGGCCCGGTGAGAATAAAAAGATTTTTCATTAATACGGACTGTTTTGAGTTCTTTTATGGTTCAAATTACTCGAAATTTAATTTTGATACAATTCTGACGATAACGAAAACGAACAAATTCAATAATTCTTAAACGAAAATAATTTTGTATTTTTGACTCCAGTAAATCTAATGAGGAAATATTGAAAGTTCTCGTCACTGGCGGTGCGGGATATATTGGTTCACACTTTGTAAAACTGTTATCTGAAAAAAATTATCATGTTGTAGTGATTGATAATCTTTCACGCGGACATAGAGAAGCAGTGTCTAAGAATATTCATTTTGAAGATATTGATCTTCTTGATGCCGGATCACTTTCTTATTTCATACAAACACAAATGCCGAGCGCTGTAGTGCATTTTGCTGCTTTAGCTTATGTTGGCGAATCAGTTAAACATCCGGAAAGATATTATCAGAATAATGTTGTTGGAAGTTTTAACTTGATAAAACTTTGTGCAGAAAATGGGGTAAAGAATTTTGTCTTTTCTTCCACATGCTCTATTTATGGTAATCCTTCCAAGATACCGATTTCAGAAGATCAGCCATCGCAGCCGATTAATCCTTACGCAAATACAAAATTAATGATCGAAACATTACTCAAAGATTTCGAAACGGCATTAGGAATCAAACATGTTACTTTACGGTACTTTAATGCTGCGGGTGCTGATCCATCCGGTTTAATTGGCGAAAGTCATAATCCGGAACCGCATCTGATTCCAATTGTATTAGAGACTGCACAATCAAAAAGAAAAAAAGTTTTTGTTTATGGAAACGATTACGATACATCAGACGGAACTTGTATTCGGGATTATATTCATGTAAATGATTTAGCAGATGCGCATTTGAAATCATTAGAGTATTTAATTAACGGTGGTGAATCTAATGTAATTAATTTGGGTACCGGTAAAGGAAATTCGGTTCTAGAGATAATTGAAAAAGCAAAAGCAATTACAAAAAAAGAAATTCCATTTGAAGTTGTTTCAAGAAGAGTAGGCGACCCTGCCATACTTGTTGCAGATAATAAAAAAGCTAAAGATTTATTAGGATGGTCGCCAATGTATTCAATAGAAAGAATATTAGAAACGGCTTGGAAGTGGCACTCAAATCAAAAATATTGAGGTAAAGATTGCAGTTCGAAAAAACATTTATTGACGGATTATTATTAGTAAAGCCGGATGTGTATCCGGATGACCGCGGATATTTCTTCGAATCATTTAACAAAAATAAATTTTCTGACGGAGGAATTAATGATTCTTTTGTTCAGGATAATATTTCAAAATCTGTTAAAGGTACTGTACGCGGACTGCATTATCAAATTGGAGAATATGCACAAGGGAAATTATGCAGTGTTGTCGTCGGGAAAGTATTAGATGTTGCTGTTGATATCCGTTTCGGTTCTCCTAGCTTTGGAAAATATTATGCAGTTGAGTTGAGTGAAGAAAATAAAAATCAACTTTGGATACCGCCCGGATTTGCACATGGATTTTCCGTGCTTTCTGATGTTGCTATCTTCAGCTACAAATGCACATCGCTTTACAATAAACAAAGTGAGCGAGCAATTCTTTTCAACGATCCTGATCTGAATATCAACTGGAAAATTTCTAATCCGAATGTCTCTCAAAAAGATTTACAAGCAAGATCATTCAAAGAGATAGAAAAAGATTTTCTTTATTAAAAAAACTACAAGGGGTTAAAATGAATCTTTCTGTTATAGGAACCGGTTATGTAGGACTTGTGAGCGGAACTTGTTTCGCTGAAATGGGAAATAAAGTTATCTGCGTTGATAATAACCATGACAAATTGGACAAATTGAAAAAGGGAATTGTACCGATTTATGAACCCGGATTGGAAATATTATTTTATCGTAATATTGAGCAGAAAAGATTAACATTTACTAACGATCTAAAAAAAGCTGTTCTTGAATCTGAAATTATTATGCTTTGCCTTCCTACTCCGCAGGGGGAAGACGGTTCTGCTGATTTAAAATATGTATTTGAAGTAGCCGATGAGATCGGAAAGATCTTGAAAGATGCAGCTACAAGTGATTTCAAAATAATAGTTAATAAAAGTACCGTTACTGTAGGAACATCGGAAGCAGTAACAAAAATAATTGAAAAACACGGTATAAATAATTTTGAAGTAGTTTCTAATCCGGAATTTTTACGGGAAGGATTTGCCGTTGATGATTTTATGAAACCTGATCGAATTGTTGTCGGTGCACGCTCTCAAAAAGTCTTTGATCGTATGCGTACTCTTTATGAACCATTTGTTCGTCAAGGTAATCCCATCTTGGAAATGAATCCCGAAAGCTCAGAGGTAACTAAGTATGCAGCAAACTCCTACTTAGCTATGCGTATAACTTATATGAATGAGCTAGCAAATTTTTGTGAAGTAGTTGGAGCGGATGTGGAAATGGTTCGGAAGGGAATGGGCGCTGATACAAGGATAGGTAAAAGATTTTTATTTCCGGGAATCGGTTACGGAGGTTCTTGTTTTCCTAAAGACGTGAATGCACTTATCAAAACCAGCGAAGACAATAATTCACCGATCAGACTTCTCAAAGTTGTTGATGAAGCGAACAAACTTCAAAAACTCATTCTTGTAAAGAAAATCTTAAAACATTTCGATCGAAATATTAAAGGAAAAAAATTTGCTGTTTGGGGATTAGCATTCAAACCAAACACAGATGATATGCGCGAGGCACCGTCAATCTATATTATTAAAGAGTTAATTCGGCTTGGCGCTAAAGTTTCTGCTTATGATCCTGCAGCGATTGAAAACGCAAAATTTTATTTAGATGAAATTCTTGATTACTCTCCCGATCAGTATAGTATGTTACAAGATGCCGATGCATTGTTAATTTTAACCGAGTGGAATGAGTTCAGGAATCCGGATTTTAATCGCATCAAAACTGACTTAAAATCGCCAATCATTTTTGACGGACGGAATGTTTTTGAAATTAAGAAAATGGAAGAATTAGGATTTACTTATTACAGTATAGGAAGAAAAACAGTAGGTATTTAATTCTTACTCATTCTTAAAGTAGATAAAGAGTAAGATTAAGAGAAAGAAAATGATTATGAGTTAAGAATCTTTTCATAGTACTCAACGTACTTCGGAACAATTAAATTCTTGTCGAAATTTTTTACCGAACGCTCACGGGAATTTTTTGAAAATGATTTATATCTCTTCTCGTTTGTCAAAAGTTCAACAGTATACTTAGCCATTCTATCAATATCGCCAATCTCTGCAATGTATCCGGTTTCATTATGAATATTGAGTTCGGGCAAACCTCCGACAGATGAACTAACTACCGGAACACCGCACGCCATTGCCTCTAAAGCGGACAAGCCAAAACTTTCTGATTGCGACGGCATTAAAAATATATCAGCCGCATTTAAGATTTCTGCTAAACCATCTTGTTTTCCTAAAAAGATAACATCTTTATGAATATCAAGATCTCGTGCAAGCCGTTCGCATTCGGATCGGTCGGGTCCATCACCGACTAATACTAATTTAGCAGGAATTTCTTTTTTTACTTTATCCAGAATTCTTATTGTATCGGTTACTCGCTTTACAATTCTGAAATTGGACGTATGAACTAAAACCTTTTCTCCGTTTGGCGCAATATGCTTTCTAAATATATCACTCTCTTTCGGCTTGAACTTTTCTATATCAATAAAGTTGTAGATCACTTCAATATCTTTTTCGATGTTATAATTAGTAAGTGTTTTTTCTTTAAGGAATCTGGAAACAGCGGTAACCCCATCGCTTTCTTCGATACTGAATTTAACCAGAGGCATAAAAGACGGCTCTAATCCAACTAGAGTTATATCCGTACCGTGAAGAGTTGTGATAAATTTTAAATTCTTATTAGATCTTCTTAAAACTTGCCTTGCCAGATATGCGCTAACTGCGTGGGGAATCGCATAATGAACGTGCATCAAATCTAATTCTTCAAAATCAATTACTTCCAGCATCTTACTAGTTAGGGCAAGATCATAAAGTGAATGTTCAAACAACGGATAAGTACTAAGTTCTACTTCATGGAAAAAAACATTCTCAAAGAATTTATTAAGACGATGCGGGATTGCATAACTGATAAAATGAACTTGGTGACCAAGAGAAGCCAGAGCTAATCCGAGTTCAGTAGCAACAACACCGCTGCCGCCGTATGTAGGGTAACATGTAATTCCGATCTTCATGAATTTTCTCTATTACTTATAAGGTTAGTCTTGTTTATTTTCGTAACAATTAAAGTATAACACACAGTTCAAAATAAGCTAATTTTTTATTAATGAAAATTATACTAATCGGGCACTCAATTATAGATCATTTTGAAGGCACGGAAGAAAATAAATCTTTACCCGGTGGAATATTTTATTCAACCATTGGAATTAATTCCATAAAAAAATCTACTGATCAGATTTACCTTCTTACCGGATGGAATAGAAATTCGTTCCATCTATTCAAAGATCTTTATACAAAAGTGGATTTAGACCGGACAAACGAATTGGTTAATATGCCGGAAGTTTATCTAAAAGTTTCCGGTGAAACTGAAAGGGAAGAAGTTTATAAGAACATTTCTGATAATCTTTCAATTAATCATATTAAAAATTGGAATCTGTTTGATGGAATTTTAATAAATATGATAACCGGCTGTGATATTTCATTAGAACAAATAAAATTAGTACGTAATAATTTTAGAGGTATTATTTATTTTGATGTACATACACTTTCGCGCGGAGTAGATAACAATTTGAAAAGAGATTTTAGACCAATTCCTAGAATTAAGGAATGGCTTGCTTGCATTGATATTTTACAGTGCAATGAAATCGAACTTAAAACTATAGTTCAATATCAAAATGAAATTAGCGGTGCAGAAAAAATTTTATTTTTAGGCCCAAATATTTTAATTATAACCAAAGGAGAGCGTGGAGCTCAAGTTTATTATCGGGTTAATGGAGAAGTAAAAAACCTATTTGTTAATGCAATAGAGGTTAATTCAGCAAATAAAATCGGCTGCGGAGATATCTTTGGGGCGGTCTTCTTTTATATATATATTTCAACAAATGATATTCTTGTTTCATTAAAAGCTGCTAACAAAGCCGGTGCTGTTGCAGCAT
>Ga0265292_1000788_pt1 | contig 36170 bp, 38 predicted proteins | sample Munlanlewell296A_FD_189080 | JGI IMG/M metagenome (GOLD analysis project Ga0265292, IMG submission 189080) | Leachate microbial communities from a municipal landfill in Southern Ontario, Canada - Leachate well 296A | ecosystem: Engineered > Solid waste > Landfill > Unclassified | place: Canada... | reverse complement strand
TGGGGCTGAAGAAGGTCCCAAGGGTTGGTCTGTTCGCCCATTAAAGCGCTACGTGAGCTGGGTTCAAACCGTCGTAAGACAGGTTGGTCTCTATCCGCTGTCAGCGTGGGATTTTTGAGGGAGTTTGTCTCCAGTACGAGAGGACCGAGATGAGCCATTCCCTGGTGTGCCAGTTGTTGCCGTCAGGCGCATTGCTGGGTAGCCACAATGGTATTGGATAATCGCTGAATGCATCTAAGCGAGAAGCCATTCCCAAGATGAGAAATCCATGTCACCGCAAGGTGACGAAAGAACCCTAGTAGACCACTAGGTTGATAGGCAGAGAGTGTAAGCAACGTAAGTTGTTTAGCTTATCTGTACTAATGTTCGAAGAATAAATCAATATTTTTCGTGCTATCTTTTTGCAAATCTATTCACTATTCAGGGAACAAGTTAGTTCTCAGTTATCAGATCACAGATCTCAGATAACTGGAAGTAAATTGAAATTCTATACGTCATTGCGAATCACGCAAGTGCTGAAGCAATCCAGGATTTTTTGGATCGCCACGCTTCGCTCGCGATGACGAATGGTGTGAATCACAAGGCAGAAAAATATTTGTTTTTCGAATATTTTTCTGTCCGGTGATTTGTGCGACTTGGAACCACCTCTTCCCATTTCGAACAGAGAAGTGAAACAGGTCAGCGTCGATGATAGTGATTGGGCAACTGATTGCGAAAGTAGATCATCGCCGGGCAAACAAACAGCCTCAGGGAAACCTGGGGCTTTTTGTTGGTAAAAATAGCCTGCGAGGACTGTCCTCGCAGGCCAACTTCGAGGTCCTTGTCATCCTCGCGAAGGCGGGGATCCATTTAATAGGTGTTAACTTGTATAGATTCCGGATCAAGTCCGGAATGACAATATTTTTGGCATGAAAAACCCGGTTATAAACCGGGTTGGGGGTAATGAAGATCACTAAAAAATCAAGGTAAGGATATTGGGGGCGAAGATCACCAGAATCACCAATATGATGACGACAAGACATCCGATCGTGCCTATAATGTTTCCCAGGCCATCGAACAAAGTCAGAATGAACTGTGACGTAGGATGCAGCTTTGAACGGGCTTCGAGAACTTTCTTTTTGGCCTCTGCTTTTGCGGCAATTACCTCGGGACGGTCATCATCGAAAGTGTATTTATTAGTCATTTTGCCTCCTTTGGCAAATAAACGTGCGTGGTTTTTTCGGTTGGAATTGGCTTTTCAAATTGACTATTGCGGGGGAGAGACTGTTTCCGCCAAGTCGATAACTACTTCAGAAGAAACAAGCATGGTCACCAAGAATACAAGTATCCCTACGGGTGCGGATAGGCTGAACGTGGTAACAAATCCGTAGGTGATCAAAAGGCTTAAGGCAAGCCAGATCAGGCCAAAAATGAGTAGCTTTATCATTGATTCTCCTTAATGTGCGTGGGTTAGGCTTGAAGTCTACGTGAGTATAGCACGAATGTTATGGGATGTCAATGTTTGTGCCTGGTGAGAAAAGCCTGGTGGAGGCGGGCGAGCCACAACACGCCCCTACAGGTGAATTGCCTGCAAGGCCAGGCCTTGCAGGTGGAAGATCTATATAGATTGCCGCGCTACGCTCGCAATGACGGAATTTGTTTGAGCCTGGATAGGCTTTAGGTGTGGTAGAATAGACGAGTCTAAAAGACAGGAAAGGAATTTATGATAAATGAAAAAAACTCAGAAACTCGAGGAGGTAGGTAAGAGTATGCCCGCCACGGCGGGTAAATCCATCATGGACAAGCTGATGGAGGGAGCCGCCGGCTTCCCGGGAGCTTTGAAGAGAAATCAGAAGGTTGAGGGTACGATAACCACCATCAGCAAGAAGATGGTGCTGATTGATATTGGTGCCAAGACCGAAGGAATGGTGTCCGGTGAGGATCTGGCCGAAGCCTACGATGTTCTCAAAGAAATCAAAGAGGGCGACAAAATAAGCGCTTACGTCAAGTTTCCCGAAAACGACCAGGGGCAGATAATTTTGACTCTCAAACAAGCGGCCGACGAAAACCGCTGGTACAAGTACAAGAAGATCATGGAGGAGGAGAAAGAGGTGGATGTTACCGGACTTGAGGTGAATAAGGGTGGTATGGTAGTTAAGATCGGTGAAATCCGAGGCTTTGTACCGACATCTCAGTTTGGTGAAAGGTTCCTGGGGAACATGGATACTCTTTTGAATAAAACTTTCAAAGTGCGAGTGATTGAGGTCGACAAAGATCAGAATAGACTGATTTTTTCCGAAAAGCTGGTGTCCGATTTTGAGGCTTTGGCCAAGAAGGGGGTGGCTTTGGAACTGGTCAGTGCCGGAGATAAGTTCGAAGGAACTGTTTCGGGGATTATGCCCTTTGGTGTGTTTGTGACCGTCAATGTCCCGATGAAAAACAAAGACGAAGTGGCTAAAGTGGAAGGACTAATCCACATTTCCGAGATTTCTTGGGAAAAGGTGGAAGATCCGAATGTCATGTTTAAGGTGGGTCAGGAAGTCCACGTCCAAGTAATCGGGATTGATAAAGGGGCGGGTAAACTGAACCTTTCCATCAAACAGATGTCCGGCGACCCGTGGTCCAAGATGGAGACAGACTATGCCATCGGAACCAAACATTCGGGCAAGGTGGTGCGTCTGGCCCCCTACGGAATCTTTGTCAACTTTGATAAGGGTGTAGATGGTCTGATCCACATTTCCAAGAAGCCGGCCGATAAAGAGTTTAAAATGGGTGACGCGGTGGAAGTGTTTGTCGAAAACCTGGATGTCAAGGCGCGACGAATGTCGCTAGGGGTAGTCCTGACAGAAGTGCCGATCGCTTATAAGTAATCAATATATAATCTAAAATATGGCAAAAACAAAAATGATAGTTAAAGAGGATCAGATATTAGTCGATGTCGAGATGATTTTTAGGGAAATAGAGGCGGCTAATGGGGATTGGAAAAAAGTTTGGGAAGAGTTTAAAGCCTACTTAAAAGACGTGAAGGGCGAGGAAAAATAATAAAATGGAAGCCGCATCTTCTACTACTATTACGGGGGAAGTTGTTCGCACATATAGTGAAAGGGATGATGGGGTTCCCGGGAGTGTGACAAAAGAGGTGTTAGATTTTTTGGGGCAGAGATATTCTAAAAGCAGTCCTTATGAAAAAAGAGTTTTGGAGCTTGGGGTGGGGGCTGGATCGATAATGACATTTTTGAGGGATAAATTCGGGGACAATAAGGTTATTGGAATGGATATCAGAGATAAATTGATCCGTGACGAGAAAATTAGGAAATGTCTTCTGGCAGGTGAAAAAATGATTTTACCTGTTAATCAAAACTCGGTAGAGGTAATTGTTTCACTGCATTTTTTTGAATCTTCATTCGATCTGGAAAATATTCTTTGTGAAGTCGAAAGGATACTGATTCCTGGTGGGGAGGCGACTTTGGTGATACCCAGAACCGGTAAAAAAGGAGAACCTGGAGTGGGGTTACCCGGAGAAACAAAACTGGGAGTAGATGGATTTAAAGAAATTTCTGTGCCGGGTGAAGTTGGTGACGCTTGGATAATTACCCTGAAGAAAAAGAAATAAACCTCTTGCCTGCAAGGCCAGGCCTTGCAGGTACTGCAGGTAAAAATTTGACAAGCGGTACTTGAATGTGTGAAGATGAAAATATGGAAGAAAAAATAACCCCCGCACAAGCTACCACTTGGGCTCAAGAAAATAAAACAATTATGGCACCAGAAGGTTCGGTGGATCAGGGCAGAATTGCCGATTTGGGATCGGCACAGGAAGTGGCTATGGCTGAGAAGCCAGGGCGTGATGCGGCTTTGGGGGACTCAGGCAGAAATGCAGAGACAGGCCGAAACTGGGTTGACTGATGTGGAGCGGGATAATCTTGAGTTTATGAAGGGTGTTAAAGAAAAGGGTGGCGATGGTGTTATTGAAATAACTGATGAAAAAGGCAGAAAGACGATGGTTCTTTATCCTAGAAAAAAAGGTGAAACAGGGTCGGTATATATTAGTGTCCTAAATCAGAAGGGAGCCTTTGCCATGAACCTTGTGAGCTTGGGATATGCAGAGAACTATACCTCGATAAACTGGACTGCAATGAATGATGCCATAGCGACAATGGATTTTAAAAAGATACATCCTTCTAGTTCTTTTGATGTGAGGATAGACCAAGTTGTTGATGACCTCGCCACTAGAGAGAATGCACGGCAAGGGGGAATTGCGGTGTACAAGAAGGCTTTATCGACTGCGGAACAGATGAAGGGATTTGGAGAGGAGCTAACCTCTGCTAAGCTGAGAGCTGAGGCGGCAACGATTGAGAAGGAGAAAATAAATGGGCTAAGCGCATCAGAGAAGTTGGCTCTGTTGTAGACGAAAAATATCAGTTTGTTGATTGGCGATATGCCTTTTGGAGTTTTTGGTCAAGTTTGATCTTGATACCTTGAGAGTTTGTGCTACAATGTGTAGTATATGAAAAGCAAGTTGTTTGGGCCACTAGAGGAGCAAGTGATGAATATCCTTTGGGAGGCTAAAAAAGCGTTAAAACCCCAAGAGGTTTTGGCGAAACTGGAAGGGGATCATGCCTACACTACCATCATGACGGTACTAAAGCGAATGGCAGATAAGAAGATACTAAAAAGAAAAATGTGCGGCAAGGCCTTTGAGTACTGCCCCTGTCTTGAAAAAGAAGCCTTTGTGAGAAAAAACCTATCGGCTATTTACGGGAGTTTGGTGAATGATTTTGGAGGACTCGCCATATCCCAGTTTGTAGACGGACTAAAAAAGAATAAGGGAGACATGAATCTACTGAAGAAGTATATTGATAGTAAGTCTAAATGAATTACCGAATCTTAAATAGGTTGACCTCGTTGTATTTTGGGGCGGTGATGGCGATTGGTGTCATCTATTTGGTTTTGATAGGATGGATGTTTGTCAAAACCATTCCGGGAACGGCGATGTTCTTGATCTATTTTTTGGATTCAAAAAGATATGGCTACGACTTGGCAAGCATTGGGGATATGCCTTGGTTGTGGACGAGTCTGGGGCTTTGGCTTTTGAGTTTGGTGTTGATATGGAAAACGTTGCTGGCCGGTATAAAAACAGTTTGGAAAGTAATGAACACTAGGAAGTATGTGAATGGTCTGAAGATACTTTCGCGAACAGAAAACAAAGTTCGTTTTGATTCTGCTTCGGAAGAGATTTTTACCGCCGGAATGCTATACCCAAAAATATATTTGGCTAGTGGACTAAACAAAACGCACAGTGCCCGAGAGATACAAGCCATGATAGCGCACGAAGAAAATCACGCCAGAATGAAGGACCCGCTGAGAACTACCCTGGTGATGATGGTGGGGAAGGGTTTGCCGAGCTTTCCGATGAAGGAAAAAATGTTTCGGTATTTCATAACGCTGACTGAGCTGTGTGCCGATAAGTCGGCTGAGGAAAGTCTAGCAGACGGTTTGCCTCTGGTCACCGCCCTGTATAAGAAATTACAGAAGTCCAATCTGAGCCTATCGGCCGGAATAAATTATTTTAATAGTCAAAGTGAAAGAATCGGTATTTTGGTGGGTAAAAAGAAACTTAATTGGGGGGTGAATATGGGTTTGATGTCCGGAGTGATGGCTGGGTTACTGGTTTTTGCTTACGTGATTACCAAGTCAAATTTTTATAATTGTCCTCATCTGTCTTTGTGTCTATCGGCGCTGAGTTCGGTATTAAAAATACATTAACCTTACGACTTTTGCGGCTTCGTCATCGCGAGGAGTGTAATCACGACGCGGCGATCCATCCCTTTTCTGGATTGCCACGCTTCGCTCGCAATGACGGAGTGGAGACTGGATTGCCACACCCCGCTGATGGCGGGGTTCGCAATGACGAGATGGGGCTTGACAGGGGTTTGATAACCAACTACACTACGTAGTATGTTAAATAATAATCGAGATCGGACAGTCTCCACTTTCTACATCAGGGGACTGCATTGCGCCTCGTGTGAGCTGATCATAGAAAAGAGACTAAACAAAATAGAGGGAGTTATCAAGGCGGATGTTTCTTTGCCCAACGAAACTTTGAGTATCGAGGTGGAAAAAAATCACCCAATATCGGTTGACTTTTTGAACGGGTTTTTTGCCGGAGACGGCTACCGTTTTTCCGAGAAACCGTTTGAGAAGCAAAATATAAATAAAAACATTTCGTGTGAACCAGAAGAAGTTCCGAGTGGTGAGACTGACAAGTTTATGCCTTTTATGATTGCGGCTCTAATCCTGATGGTTTTTTATATCCTCCAAAAAACAGGATTTACCTCACTCGTCTCAGTTAACTCTCAATCAGCCTTACCGGCCTTTTTCCTTTTTGGACTACTGGCCGGGGTTTCCAGCTGTGCCGCTTTGGTGGGAGGCATAGTTCTTTCTATGTCCAAGCAGTGGATGTCGCAATACAACATAAATGATTCGTTCGGAAAGAAAGCGGAACCCCATATTTTGTTTAATATCGGCAGAGTAGCGGGATATGCTTTGTTTGGAGCGGTGCTGGGCTATATCGGAAACTTTTTCCGTTTGTCTTCATCATTTTCGGCAATGCTTGTTATAGGGGTTTCAGCGGTGATGATACTTCTGGGCTTACAGATGCTAGGGGTGAAAGCGGCGCATAAATTTCAACTGAGACTACCGAAGTCTTTTACCAATAAAGTGTCCGATGAGCAAAACTTTAAGGGCAAAACGGCGCCTTTCTTTATGGGAGCACTGACTTTTTTCCTGCCTTGCGGTTTTACGATAACGGCGCAGGCTTTGGCTCTCGCCTCCGGAGTGCCTTTACAAGGAGCTCTCATCATGGGACTATTTGCCCTGGGGACAGTACCTGGACTGATGGCCATAGGACTCGGCAGTGTCCAGATGTTTGGTGACAAGAATAAGTCGAAGCAGTTCTCAACCGTGGCCGGCTTGCTGATCCTCGCTTTTGCGGCCTTTAATATTAATGCTCAGATGACGGTACTGGGACTAACTAACATCGGAGACGTTGTTTCGTCTGTAGGCACGAGACAAGTGCTGGGGGCGACAGATTTGGTCCCATCGGTGGGTGGAAAACAAATTATCAAGATGAACGCCTCATCTAACGGATACTCTCCAAACCGTTTTCGAGTCCGAGTGGGAGTACCAACGCGAATGGAAGTAACCGATACCGGTACCAGTGGCTGTACTAATGCGATTATTTCAAAGTTGTGGGAGGGACAAATCGATCTGACGCCTGGCGAGGTCTCAACCAAAGAATTTACCCCAAGTAAAGTAGGAGTCTATAAATTCTCCTGTTGGATGGGTATGGTTTCGGGGACAATTGAGGTGGTTGATGCTCAAGGCTTGGTAGGATCGAACACCACCCCTATTGCTACCGGAGCTAAGGGTTGTGGTTGTGGTGGTGGAGGTTCGGGATCTTGTGGTGCGGCTAAATGAATTATTAATAAATTATTTAAAAATAACTGGATCGCCACGGTCGCCCAGGCGACCTCGCGATGACGATGAATAAAAACATGACAATAAAAACAATAAAGTTTTCGGTGCCGGACATGCACTGTGAAGCTTGCCCAAAATTAATTACCATGAATCTTAAAGAGCTCAAAGGGGTCAAGGGAGTCGAGGCTGATTTGGAAACAAAAATGGTGACAGTGACTCACTCTGAAGGTTTGGCAAAGGAAGCTATCATCGACAATATTAAAGAGTCTGGGTATACGGCTAATTTGATCATTGACAATGGAGTGAGATTGCCACAGCTCGAGTACGAGATTCGCAATGACGATAGTATGGATTCCGGATCTAAGTCCGGAATGACAGGTAGTGAGATGGAGGAAGAGTCAAAAAAAAAATCTGAACCAGACACCCAAGTAGCTTACCTGGAGATATCGGGAATGCATTGTAGTAGCTGTGCCGGACTGATAGAAAAGACGCTTTTGAAAACCGGCGGGGTGTCCGAAGCCAATGTCAACTTTGCTACCAGTAAAGCCAGAATTAAGTTTGAGACCAAATTAACCAACTTGAGTGGGCTGATGGCGGCCGTGAAGTCCACCGGTTACGGCGCTGAAATTCCCTCCGAGTCTAACTCTAAGTCCGAAACCGAAAAAAGGGCAGTCGAGATAGGCTTTTGGTTTACCAAATTCATGGCCGGTTTGGTGCTGAGTTTACCGATGCTTTTCTTTATGGTGTATGACTTTGTACCAAATATGCCCTTGGCCAAAGTAATAATGCCGATATCCGGCTTGATTTCTCTGGTGCTGGCTACTCCGGTGCAGTTTTGGGTAGGAAAAAACTTTATTCTGGGAGCGATCTCGGCTCTAAAGATGAAGACGTTCAGTATGGATTCTTTGATTGCCATTGGAACGCTCACAGCCTATGCCTACAGTGTCTTTGAACTGCTGAAGTACTTGGTGGAAACAGGTTCGGCCATTGGGCTAAATGGAATGAAGATAGGAAACCTTTACTTTGAAGTGGCGTCGCTCCTGATTACCTTTGTGGCTCTAGGAAAGTGGCTAGAAGCCAAAGCCAAGGGAAAAACTTCTCAGGCGATTGAAAAACTAGTAGGCCTGGCACCAAAGACAGCTCGGGTGATGAGAAATGGAACACCGACGGATATGCCGGTGGAACAAGTAATCGTAGGCGATATAGTAGTCGTGCGGCCCGGGGAGAGAATTCCGGTCGATGGAGTAATTATTTCCGGCTCCAGCTCTGTCGATGAGTCGGCGCTCACCGGGGAGAGTATTCCGATAGAGAAAACTATCGGAGCTAAAGTGTTTACGGCGACCATAAATAAGACGGGTAGTTTTGAATTCCAAGTGCAAAAAGTGGGCGGAGACACTGTGCTGTCTCAAATAGTCAAACTGATTGAAGATGCTCAAGGAACGAAGGCCCCGATCCAAGGCTTTGCCGATAAAATTTCTTCAGTCTTTGTACCCTTGGTTATTTTAATAGCCATTGCCACTTTCCTGGTTTGGTTTTTGGTTCTAGGATCGTCATTTGAATTTGCGATATTGGCTTTCGTTTCGGTAATTGTGATTGCGTGTCCTTGCGCTTTGGGTCTCGCCACCCCCACGGCCATTATGGTAGCCACGGGTAAAGGGGCAGAGCAGGGAATCCTCATTAAAGGTGGTGAACCGCTAGAAACAGCCTGCAAGATTGATACCATCGTTTTTGATAAGACGGGAACACTTACCAGGGGACAGCCGGAAGTGACCGACCTCATAAACTATTCCGACAAACCGGAACAGGAGGTTTTGACTGTTTTGTACGCCTTGGAGTCTAAGTCTGAACATCCGCTGGCTGAGGCTATTGTTGAGTACTGTAAAAGTAGAATTTCGTCTGTTGATATGCAGACCTCGACCACCGATTTTAGCGCCATTCCGGGTCATGGGGTGGAGGCCAAGATTAACGGACACACTTACTATGTGGGTAACCGGCGTCTAATGGAGCTGAAAAAGATTCACGCTTACTCCTTTATGGACTTGGAGAGATTGGAAGAAGATGGAAAAACGGCCATGCTGATTGCTTCCACCGAGCAAGTGCTGGGAATAGTGGCAGTCGCCGACCAAGTAAAAGAGACCACGGTAGAGGTGGTAAAAAAACTACAAAAAATGGGCATCGAAGTTTACATGATCACCGGGGACAATCGCCGGACAGCCAACGCCATTGCCAAACAAATTGGTATCACCAATGTTTTGGCCGAAGTCTTGCCTCAGAATAAAGCCGAAGAAGTTAAAAAACTTCAAGAGCAGGGAAATGTGGTAGCCATGGTAGGGGATGGGATTAATGATTCGCCCGCTTTGGTCCAGTCTGATCTGGGAATTGTCATGGCGTCCGGTGCCGACGTGGCGCTGGAGTCCGGAGGTATCATTATTATGAACAACGACTTGGATGGAGTGATCACCGCGATCAAACTGAGTATGGAGACGGTTGGGAAGATCAAGCAAAATATGTTCTTTGCGCTTTTCTACAATATTTTAGGTATCCCGGTGGCGGCGCGGGTTTTTGTGTCTGTCGGTTTGGTGCTGAAACCCGAACTGGCCGGTCTGGCTATGGCCTTGTCTTCCGTCTCGGTCGTGAGTAACTCGCTACTACTTAAAGGTTTTAATCCTAAGAGATTTAACCTTATTTCCCGTTTGGCGCCGATCCTCATGACAGTTGGATTCTTGCTTATTTTCTGGCAGTTTGCCACTCTATCTTCCAAAGAAAATTTGGGAGTGGTGACTACTTATGTCCAAAAGGATCCGGGACTTGCCACACAGCTTAACTGGCTGATTACCAAGAATGAATCCAAGGTGGCCATAACCGAAGAAGGCTTTGTAAAACTGTTTCTAAAGACTGAGAGGATCACCGTGCCACTAATTTTGGCTGAAGGAAAACCGGAGGCCGAGGGGACCGTGTCGGGCATGATAATTGGCAGTAAGGAGGCGGAGATGATGCGCGAAGAGAAGTTGTTTACTAAGGTTGGGGATGAAATAGAAAACTTCTTCGGAGTATCCAAGATACGCGTTACCGGAATTTTGGCACCGACCAATACGATTCTGGATGAGTATCACTTGATGGGTTCGGCTACTTTTGGCCCAATTAAGGCTGACGAGTTGCTGGTCGCCGAAACACCATTTGGAGGTCTCAAGATTTTTTATCTCTATGATGAAAAAAATATTCCGGAGCAACTGAAAGGAATGATTGATCCATATCGAACCAAGTACCAGATTGATGAAGTTACCTATCTTCCGATCTATATCGGTTACGATGAAGCGAAAGAGATGAAGTCAGAAAAATTAATTAAAAAAGTGGGGGACGAACTAACAAATTTCTTTGGTAACAATGTTTTGGTAGCTGGTCTACCTAGAAAAACCATAACCACCTTGGACATGATGCACTTCGTACCCAAAGAGTTTAAGGAGAACTATCTGAAGTCAGCGAGAGGTATACTACAATAGTAGTATCTTATGACACAAAAAAGATTAAGTCCGCTGGAGCAAGAAGTGATGATCGTGGTTTGGGAACTTAAAAAGTGCCACGCTAGGGACGTGGTAACTAAATTTAAAAAGACTAAGCCCCTGGCCTATACGACGGTAGCGACCTTGCTTGATCGGCTCTATAAAAAAGGTATGGTCAGTAGAAAAATTAAAGGATCGGTATTTGTTTATTCTGCAAAGTCCAGCAGTGAGGAATATGGTAAAAAGATTGCTAAGTCTTTTCTTAATAATTTTTTTGATTCGTTTGGAGAATCGGCGATGGTCTCTTTTGCTGAGTCAGTCGAAAGCCTGCCAAAAGAAAAAAGAGAAGACTTGTTGCGGTTGTTGAGAACTTACCATGCGAAAAAATAAGTACTTTTTGGTTTTAGTTAGTTTTTTTGTTTTTTCGAGTATTGTTTTGGGAATTATTTTTAAGAAGTATATTTTCTTGCTTTTTCACCACTCTGTCTACTACTGTCAACAGATAATTGGTGCTTTGCCAATACGATTACCCGGAAACTTGGGGGAAGCCAGTCTGGCTGTGTTGCTGGTAATGCTTTTGTATATAACCTTAAAACTGATGGTCACTCAGATAAAGACTCTTAAAATGAAGCGATGGTTATATATATCCACTGTCCGCAGTGGCGCCATAAAAAAATTAGCTAATAGACTGGAGCTTCAAAATAAAGTATTTGTCTTTCAAAAGAGTTATCCTTCTGCTTTTTGTTTTGGTTTTCGGAACCCAAAAATTTATTTGTCGACCGAACTGGTCAAGATTCTTTCTCGGTCCGAACTGGAAGCAGTTATAAGGCATGAAAAATACCATTTGGAAAACAAAGACGCTTTCATTTTCCTTTTCGCGTCGATGGCACAGATTATGTTGCCTTTTTTTCCACTAATCTCCGACATTTCAAAAAAATATCGAATTCAAAATGAGATTGAGGCAGATCGGGCGGCTATAGAGGGTATGAATGATTCCGAGCCAATAATCTCGGTTCTAAGAAAACTAGTGAGCCATGACCATAAAAATACATTTAATTTTGGCCCGGCTTTGGGAGACTGGGATACCTTGGAGCTTAGAATCAAAAGACTGCTTAATAAAAAAGTCGAGACAATAAAGACACCGGTTGGCAGCATTCTCATCAGCGTGGTCTCTTGGTTGATTTTGAGCGCGTTAGCATTTACTCCGGTAAATGCCCTTGACAACGATCTGCATTCTTACTACACTTGTAGTAGTTATGATAATCAAAAATACAACCCAAAATCCTATTCTAGTTATTCTTCTAGTCGTGGCCGCCTTTTTTCTGGGTTCCTTGTGGACTGAAGTTAAGTATCTAAAAAAGACAGACGGTCAACAAGCGATAGGTGCGGCCCCTGCCCAGCAAGCTCCGACTCAACAAGCTCCAGCAGATAACGGCGCGCCGGTAAAAGTGTCGGTAGACGATGACCCTGTTTTGGGAGATAAAAAAGCAAAAGTGACCTTGATTGAATTCTCGGACTACGAATGTCCGTTCTGTAAAAAGTATTTTACAGACACCTTTCCGCAAATTAAGAAAGACTACATCGATACCGGAAAGGTTAAGATGGTATTTCGTGATTTACCTCTTGGTTTCCACCAAAACGCTCCCAAAGAGGCGGAGGCGGCTGAGTGTGCCAGGAAGCAAGGCGGGGACACGGCTTACTTCAAATACCACGATCAGATATTTACCAAAACGACCTCCAACGGTACCGGCTTGGCCCTGGATCAATTACCGATCATAGCTAAAGAACTGGGCTTGAACGTGAATAAGTTTCAACAATGTCTGGACTCGGGTGAATTTAAGAGTGAAGTAGAAAAAGATTTGGCTGATGCCGGTAAGGTCGGGGCAAATGGCACTCCAACTTTCTTTATCGGCAAGTCCACCAGTAACGGGGAAATAGATGGTATCAAAGTTGTCGGCGCCCAACCATATAGTGCCTTTAAGACTATCATTGATGAGCTATTAAAGTAGAATATGCTTCTTTCAACAGTCGCGATCTCTAGTCTGTATTTATTATTTATTACTTTGTTGATGAACAGTAGTTTGGCTAGAGATACTTTGATAGGCAGCTACGGAATTGGTTACAAAACCCAGATATTTTTGTCCCTAATTCAGGGTATGTGGACATCAATGACTTTATCTGGACTGGTTATTTTGTTTTTGATTGCGATCTTGACGGGAGCGAACCTGAGCTTGCTTTTTGAGAAGGTTAGAATTCTAAAAAAATTTGATAAGCTACAAATAGTGGTGGGCGGAAACTCTTTACTGGGCATAGTGGGGAGTGGGTGTGTGGCTTGCGGGCTGCCAATATTGTCACTTTTGGGGCTTGGAAGCTCTCTCGCTTATTTGCCATATCGTGGGGCAGAGCTTTCATATTTGTCACTAGTGCTCCTGTCTATTTCCCTTTTTGTGCTTGTAAGAAGTCGAAATTCATCGTGTGTGGTTAATTATAAAAAATAAATTAAAAAGATGAATAATAAAATATTGCTGGTGAGTTTGGTTTTGATGATTGGCGCGATAGCAGTCATGAGTTGGAAAGTTAAATCTGCTTCTGTCCTTGGTGCGACTGCGGGAGGGGTAAGAATTTCCCTGTCGACTAATCCGAATCCTCTACGACCAGGACAGGCCACTTTTACGATTGAAGTCAGGAGTGCTGAGGATAAACCTGTTGATAATGCCTCGGTGTCATTTGACCTAAATATGACCACGATGAATATGGGTACCCAGCAAGGTAGGGCGACCTCTAAGGGAAAGGGGCAGTATATTGCTACGGGAAACTTGTCGATGCGGGGACCTTGGCGAGTCCGTACCACAGTGATTATGCCGAACGGTGGGATTGAAAATAAAGACTTTTTGATAAATGTCCCGTAAACTATAAATCTGCAGGGCCAGGCCCTGCAGGCTATAATTATTAATAAAGAATTTTTATGAATTTTGATTACACAGTTACCACAAAAAAACCATTTGACGAAGCGGTCGGTGCGGTTGAGCGGGAGACACAGAAGGCTGGTTTTAGAGTGCTTTATATTCATGATGTGGCTGAAACCTTGAAAGAAAAGGGCTTGGAAATTGAGCCTTTGAAGATCATTGAGATCTGTAATGCCAAAAGTGCTTATGCGGTACTACAAGCGGACATTAAAATGGGTCTTTGTCTACCTTGTAAGATAAATGTCTACCGGAAGGATGGAACGACGTATATTTCAGGGATGAGGCCGACTATATTACCTCAGTTTTTTCCTAACGCAAATCTTGGCAATTTTCCTGATGAAGTTGATACGATAGTCAGAGGGATTATTGACGAAAGTAAATAGCTTTATAGTTGAAGAGTTAGTGACAACTTTTCTTTGAATCGTGGCCGATAGCTTTGTCTTTACCATGGTCCATATCTTTCATCATCATAAAATGCATGAGTGGACAGAGCAGGAAAATGGCGTATGGTAGTAGTGAACTCCAAGAAAGCTTGAAAACGTAGACGGCCACGAGAGATAAAGCGACTAAAGCGAAACAGATTTTGGTGAGATTGTTTATTTTCATAATTTATTTTAGACTCCGCAACCGCCACCTCCCTGTTTGGGTGTTGCTTCAATAATCCCTTGGTCTCCAAGCCATTGTTTAGCGAGTTGCCAACCTGTAGCGGAGGAGTACTCCTTGCTAAGTAGTACCTTGGGGTTGATGTTGGAAAAGTTTAAACCTTCTTTATTTTTGAAATATAAGGCTAAATCGTAGTAGTTGCCGGGGAACCAGAAGGCATTAAAGTACTTACTGGCTTGATACATGTCGTCTTCGCTAGCACCACTCGCTGCCATCAGCTCAAGAACTCCCAGAAGGGCCATGCCGTGATTACAGTCCGGGAAGGCGGTGGAGTTATTACAGCAAGGACGAAAAATATTTTCGGCAACACTTTTAACTAATTTTTCCTGTTCTGGAGTGAGGATAATGAGTTTTGATTTGGAAAAATATTTCATGGCGTCACCTTTAGCCAGAGTCCAGCCACCGGTTGACGCAAAGTTCCCAACACCTTTGATACCCCCATACTTCATAATTTCTCCTTCATCCAAAATCTTGGTTTTATTGGCTAGTCCTACTGCCCAAAAGAAGTTTAGGAGGAATTTGCTGTTCAGAGAATCTATTTTGATGGTCGAACCGCTACCTTTGGTGAGTATTTCCAGTAGTTCTTGGTCTAAATCCTGACCGGAGGCGCTGTAGGCTGTTTTGAATTTCTCCAGATCGATGACTCCTAGGGCGATCATCTGGGGACCTAGATCTTCAAAAGTAGCCTTTATTTCGTATCCGCCATCCGGATTTAATTCGTCCAGTGATACCTTGGCGCCCTTCGTCTCTTTAACCCCCGTAGCGGTGGACTGTGTCCGAAACGATAGACTACCCCCGGTGATATTCCTAATGTATAACGCCTGTCCGCCATTGATACCGATACTGGTAAGTAATAGTATGGGAATTACTCTGTTTCGTAAATTAACTGGTATTTTTTTCATAGTTTTTAAATTTGACTAATAATTTATAGAAACCGAATAAAATGAGAGCGAAGACCAAGACATCAACAAATCGATTCTGAAAATATTTGGAGATTTCAAAGACTATATTTCTAATAAATTGGCCATAGAGATCCTTGTCGGCGTTCATGGTTAACTTATCAAAATAATTTAAAATGGTGATGGTAATACCCGAGACGAAGAAGATGGCTACCCCGAGATATTGAAACGTCTTGTAAATTTTGGCCCGGTTTTTCCCGATTATGGCGGTGGCTCTGGTATAAAACATGGAGATGAGCATCAAGGGGAAAACAATACCCAGGACGTAAGCAATGGCGACCAGGAGAGCTTGGAACATGGTGGGCGAAAGCGTGGTGAGAGTGACGGCGGCGAACAAGACAGGTGCACAACAAGCTGAGGTTAAACCTGACATGACACCTAAACTGAAGACTGACCAAGCATTTGTCTTTCGATCAACTTTGGGGTCGACGTGGAAAATTTGCGGCAGATGAAAGATGGGTTTTGCGGTCATGATACCCATAAAAACCATGAAAGCTGCGCCAAGATAATAGACTTGCTTATGATAAGCGTCCAGAAAGAAGATGAAGAAACGAAAACCAAGAGAAATGGGAATAAGAATAAAAGAAAGGCCTAAAGCGAAGAGGAGGGTGTAAAGAAGTACTCTTTTGCGCTCTTTGAAGATGGTACCGAAGTACGAGGGAAGCAGAAAGGTGATACAACAGGGGGCGAAGAGGGCAAGAACGCCGGCGATAAAAGAGGCAGTGAGGGAAATACCCATGAGAAAGTTGGCGTCTAAATTCATGTTATTTTACGTTGGCTTTGATTCTTAATATTAGTTTGGATAAATTTGGATCATTGGTGTCGAGGTACACCTCACGGGTGACAACTCCATAAACGGGCATGGTAAAGGGGCGGTAAATAACTCTGACCGTAACTTCGGTCCCCGGGGCGACCTCGGTGACGACTGGAGAAATTCTATGCATGCCCGATTCCTTGGTTTCGACACCTTCAGAGATAATTTTGGCTGAGGTACAGCCACAGTTGGAATTAACATTGGAAAGTTGTAATGGTTTTTGCCCGGAGTTTTTGACCACGAAGTCTTTGGTGGCCACATTTTTAACGTTGATAGTCCCCAGATCGTAATAAGTATCCGCGATTTCCAGTTTTGGTTTGAGATCATCTGTTTTGGAGTATGTCGATATTTGGGGTGTTTCGGATTTGTCGAAAAAACTTAAGGCAAATAAGCCCAGTATCAGGAGAAGTGTCATGCCCAACAAGAAGGAAATCACCAATTTCATATTAGTTATAAGTATACTACAAAGTGTAGTAGAATAACTTTCAACTATCAATAATTATTTTAAAGTTTTTGTACAATGAAGATATGGAGATGAAAACAACTGTTTATTCGTGCCCGATGCATCCGGAGGTGCAGTTGGATAAGCCGGGGAATTGCCCCAAGTGTGGTATGACGCTAGAACCGATCGAAAAAAAAGAAGATGTTGAAAAAATGGATCATGGTTCGATGAAGCATGGGGAACATGTAATGAAACCCGGAGTGAAAATGTCATTTTGGGAAAAATTTAAAATGAGTATGACCATGGCGATGGGAATGGAGCATACCGGGCTGGCAGGTAGAGAGATGGCAAAACTAATGGAAGAGGATATCCGGAATAAATTTTTTGTCGCACTGTTTCTAACTTTACCGATAGTGGCTTATTCCCCTCTGGGTACAAATATTTTTGGACTAAACTTGCCGACGCCAATATCTGCGAGCTGGATAATGTTTCTCCTGACTACGCCGGTCTATTTTTATTCCGGCTGGATCTTTCTTTACTCTACCTATAAGGCCCTACTGGCCAAGACGCTGAATATGGCTGTTCTCATCGCCGTCGGGATTACGGCGGCGTATGCCTTTAGTGTGGCGCTGACTCTTCTGGGGAGTGAGGAATCGTTTTATGAAGCCGCGGCCATGCTGACCACCTTTGTCCTTTTTGGCCATTGGATGGAGATGAAAAGTCGCCGTGGTACGACGGATGCTCTCCAAGCACTTTTTGACCTGGTGCCGCCTCAGGCCAGACTTTGGAAGGATGGAAAAGAAACTCTGATAGCAACTTCGGAAGTAAAGCTGGATGACATTCTGATTCTGAAGCCCGGTGATAAGGTGCCGGTGGATGGGGAAATTACCGAAGGAGAAACCGCGATTGATGAATCTCTGGTGACCGGTGAGTCATTGCCCGTAGTTAAAACCGTGGGTGACAAAGTGATTGGTGGCTCAATAAATACTTCGGGCTCGGTGCGGTTTCAGGCGACTAAAATTGGTGAAGATACGGCGCTGGCTCAGATTGTCAAAATGGTAGAAACGGCTCAGAACTCGAAAGCTCCCGGACAAAAAATTGCCGACCGTTTCGCACAGTACTTGGTGGTGGTAGCGGTAGGAGGCGGTCTAGTTACTTTTCTGGTTTGGTTTTTTGTTCTAGGACAACCACTACTTTTGGCGTTAACTTTTGCTATTTCGACAATCGTGATCGCCTGTCCCGATGCACTTGGGCTGGCAACCCCGACGGCGGTGGCGGTGGGGACCGGACTGGGAGCGAAACATAATATTCTGATAAAAGACGCTCCCACACTAGAACAAGTATCAAAAATTCAAACAGTGGTGCTGGATAAGACGGGAACCCTAACAGAAGGCAAGCCGAGGATTACCGATGTGATCGCAGTCAAAACCATGCCTGCCGGCAGGCAGGGTTTTACCGAAAATGAAATTATTGCTTTGGATAGTGCCGTGGAAGCCAAGTCATCTCATCCTTTGAGTTTAGCCATTTTGGAAGAGGCAAAGCGAAGAAAAATAACTTTCTCAACCAAAGTGGAAAAGTTTAAAAATTTAGCCGGACACGGAGTAGAGGCAGTGGTGGCAGGTAAACATGTGCTGGTGGGGACTGAAAAACTGATGAGAGATTCTAAAATAGATACTTCCCTGTTGCAAGGTGAGATAGACCGATTACTGTCGGAAGGAAAAACAATTATGATTTTGGCTGTAGACAAGAAATTGGTTGGGGTTGTGGCGGCCTCAGACCTGGTTAAAGAAAATGCCAAACTGGCAGTAACTCGTATGAAAGAAATGGGGCTGGAAGTAGCGATGATCACCGGAGACAATCAGAAAACAGCCGAGATAATTGGAAAGCACCTGGGAATCGATCGGGTTTTTGCGGAAGTGCTCCCCGGAGAAAAAGCTTCTTATGTAAAAAAATTACAAGATGAGGGAAAATTTGTAGCGATGGTGGGGGACGGTGTGAATGATGCTCCTGCTTTGGCACAATCGGACATTGGTATTGCTATCGGGGCGGGAACAGATGTGGCGATAGAAACGGCGAGGGTAGTACTGATGAAGTCTGACCCGGCCGATATTATCAGAGCAATTCGCCTGTCTAAAGCGACCGTCCGGAAAATGAAGCAAAATCTTTTTTGGGCTTCGATCTATAATCTACTGGCGATTCCGGTAGCGGCAGGTGTTTTGTATCCGGTTTACGGAATATCTCTCCGACCAGAAGTTTCAGCGCTACTGATGAGTGTGTCTTCCATCATTGTCGCCACTAATGCAGTGCTACTTAATCGAGCGGAAAAAGAGTTGATATTGGTGTAAGGGTAAAGTGAAGAGGTTATTTTTTGCCTAAGAAGAAGTTGTAAAAGTAGGCGAACAGATAACCTACCAACCAAGCGCTCACCGTGGCAGAGACCAGACCGGAGAAAAAGTTCCCCGTGACCAAGTCCGCGGTTCCGAGTTTTTGAAGCGCTATACCGTGAAACCAGGACTGCCCAATGGCGAACATCCAATCGGGAAATAACCCCACCAAAAATCGACAAGCCACAAAGACAACCGCGGTGGTGGCACCGGCGGCGTGTGCAGTTGAAACAGGATGGTGTTTCATTTTATTTTTGTTATATTAATACCTTAACTGTAGCACTTGAGTAACAAAAGTCAAAAAAAAAAGAAAAGAACCTCTTGCGAGGCCCTTTCTCGATTTACGATTGCTCGTATCTCTGACCAAAAACTTGCGTTCTTGGCTATTTATATTTATAAGACATTGGAGGCCGGTTGTCAATAGGCAAAAAAAAACCCCGCCATCTGGCGGGGTTTCCAATTCATTTATTTACTTGATGACGTAATTGGCTTTCAGTGGGAACGCCCCTGTCGTTGGGCGGGCACTGAAGATGACTTTGGTGCCAGGTTTCAAACAATTATGTTTGTAACCAGACTTGACGTCGTTCCAGTGGAAGAAGGCATCTCCCTCTCTGGCGGCGATACAACCGATGAGACGAAATGGATCGAACCACTTTACTGTGTTGGCCTCGGCCGAGAATTCGTGATAATCACCGTATTCTGGAATGTCAGTAGCTCCAACGAGGGCAGTCTTCATTGATTCCAGTAATTCTTTTTGGCCGAGGAGAAATGGGGTGAAGAGGCCAGTTTTGTGTTTGTAAAACTGTACATCACTGATTGTTTTTTCCATGCGCCAGTTGTACCCTAACTGGATGAGGCCGATGGTGTGGCGACGGATTTTTCCTGCGCCGAGAAGTTCAATCTCGTCAAAAAAGACATTGCCACCTTTTTCTTTTATTTCTTTGCCAGTCTTCTGGATATTGTCTTTTTGGAGTGGTGTCCAGATTGTCATTTTGACAATGTCGGAATTCTTAATTCCGCCAAGGCTAAGGGTGTTGACAGGTTGACCGTTCTTATAAACATATGTCTTTGTAAAAGGGGAAACCATAGTGTATCTCCTGATTTTCTAAATATGAATTGGTAAGGTACGGTGCGGGCCGAGAGGCACGCAGAGAAAACTAACTGGCCTATAATAGCATAGACAGGCTTGTTTGTCAAGACTATTGACCTACAAGGACAGTCCTTGCAGGTCAGAGTTTGATGGAGCGGATAGAGGCGTGGGAGAGGGGGGAGAAAACGGTGGTGTAGCCGAGGGATTTGGCCTCTTTGATCATCTTGTCGGTGAAGCCCACCTTGCGGATCTCGCCCAGTAGTCCCAGCTCGCCGAAGCAGATGGAGTTTTCCGGAAGGGACCTGTCTTTGACCGAGGAGACGATGGCCAGGGCGATGCCTAGGTCGGCACCCGGGTCTTTGACCTCCATGCCACCGGTGACGTTCACAAAAACGTCTTTGGTGGCCAGGCTCAGATTCAGGTGCTTGGTCAGGATAGCACAGATAAGCTGGAGGCGATTACTGGAGATACCTTTGGCTACTCGACGGGGAATGGGTAGAGGTGAGGCGACCACCAGAGCCTGGATCTCGACGGTCAGAGGCCGGGTACCCTCCATAACCATGGTGAGGCAGGAGCCTGGAGCGTTTTTGACCCGTCCATCGAGTAAAATGGCCCCCGGATCTTTGACTTCGGTGAGGCCACCACCGTCCATGCGAAAGATGCCGGTCTCGTCCGTGGGGCCGAAGCGGTTTTTGACGGTCCGGAGGAGTCTCAGGAGATGCTGACGGTCGCCTGAAAGCTCCAAAACGGTGTCTACCATGTGCTCCAGCATTTTGGGGCCGGCGATGTCCCCGTCCTTGGTCACGTGCCCCACAATGATCAAAGGGATAGAGTTTTCTTTGGCGGCCTGGATAAGGTAGCTGGCACTGTCTCGGATTTGGGAGGGCGAGCCTGGAGTGGTGGGGTTGGTGACGGTCGAGACGGACTGGATGGAATCGATGATAACTAGGCTATTGGGCTCGGACTTGATGGCCTCAAGCACGTTTTCGACAGTGGAGGTATTGAGAAGCTTGATGTTATCGGCCTTCAAAGAGAGTCCCTGAAGGCGGGTGATTCGGGAGGCTACTTGAGCCGGATTTTCCTCGGAACAGACGTAAACGACGGTCTGCTTCGAGGCTAAGGCGAGCTGGGTGAGGAGGGTGGATTTGCCGATGCCCGGCTGGCCGGCCAGAAGATAGACGCCGCCTTTGGTGAGGCCGGGACCCAGGACGCGATCGAACTCCCCGATACCGGTGGAAAAGGTGTAGCCGGTTTGGGAAGAAAGAGCTGTTTTGACGGTGAAACTTTCGGCTGGCTTGAGGCTAACTTTCTGGCCGGTCTTGGTTCTGGCCGTTTTGAGGAAGGGGGCGGTCTCGACGAGCGTATTCCACTCGTGGCAAGCAGGGCATTGACCGGCCCACTTGGCAAACTCGTTGCCACAGCTGTTGCAGAAAAAGACGGAAGAAGATTTCATATTTTACATTGTACATTTTATCTTTCACCTGGTGTGTTGGTAATATCCTTGGCTTGACTTTTTGAGTGTTATGGGGTATAATGCCGGCAGTCTGAAAGTTCATCCATACCTTAAAATACCCAACAAAGGAGACCAAAATGAGCTATATTTTTAAAACCCTTGTCGCGACTTTGTCGCAGATTAAGGTAGAGGTCTGGGGCTGGAGCCGAGAATTAGGCTCGTGGGTCTGTAAAAAGTCCATGACCATGGACGAGTGGCTAGCCAGCAGGAAACTGGCACCATCTGCCCTGGGTGAGAAGAATCTAAGAGGGTTTGCTAAAGACAAATGGATCCTTTTTGAAGGAGAAGGTTTGTTGCCTCGTCCGATGACGAGGATAAAGATGAGAACGCTGATGTCGCGGGACGTCAGACCTTAGACGAATTCCTCCGGTGAACCCGGAGGATTTTTTTTGGCAAGAATGCCATATGTATCGTGACCTAGTTAGTTGAATTTAGTGTTTATATATGTCGTGGGAGCCGATGGTGTGAAACCAGACCTCTGAATCATTGACGAAGTCGAAGATGATGCGAGTTTTGAAGTTTACTGAGAATGACCAGGCACCTTTTAGGTTCCCAGTGAGAGAGTGAGTTTTGAGCCTGGTATCAAAGGGGTTTGTTCTAAAAACTACCTCTTTTATTTTGGCCAATTCCTTGAGTTTTTGAGGAAGTTTCCGCTGAAGATTTTAATCCAGGTCGGCTAAAGACCGGAGGAGTTTTCCCTTCCCCGACTTCATTTCTTTGCGTGATTGATCGAGTTCTTTGGCTAGCTTGATTTCGCTCCAATCTCTAAAGAGGGCTCTAAAGAATTCACTTTTGGAGGCGTATTTGCCGGTGGAGATTTCCTTGTTGATTAGGAGTGCCATGGGCTCGGGAAGGGATATGTTCATGATTGTTCTCATAACTGTAATATATTGTATTACAGCCTGTCTGTCAAGAGATGTGGGCAAAAAAAGCCCCGCGGGTTAGGCGGGACTGGGGAGAGAACTCGAGAAAAGCGACTATTGAGTAGGTACGCAGTAGCCGCGGGCGCCGTGGTAATCCAGGCTTGGAGGGTTAAAGCTGGGCTGTTCTTGGAGGCCGTTGACGTCTACTTGCACCAAAGTGGTTTCTTCGGGAAGGTCAAAGGTGTAGACCCAGTCCGTGCCATCAGGACGGGGGTTTGTGATCCTCCAAGCATTTTTGAGGTTACCGTTGAGATAGATACCAATCTGACGGTAGCCCCACCCACCATGGTTCTTAATGAGAACCCGAAGAGTGTTTTGAGTACAAGTGATGATTTTGTACTCGAAAGGTAAGATGGCTTTTTCACCAGGAACTTCGACCACGGAGTATTTATGATATCGACCGTAGGAACTCGAAAAGATGTTGGGAGCGGGGATAAATAAGGAAACATCTACCAGGGTTTGCCCAGGCACTTCCAGCTTCGGCAAGTGAAAATTGTATGACCGAGTTTCATCTGGTTGAAGGGGTGCCCCTACGGGCAAGGTAATTCGATGAGAGACACCACGTTCCCAATTTTTTACAATATACATCTTTGGGTTGTAGAGTGGATTGTAAATGGGGGTGACTGGTACCCCTTGGTTTTCGAGCCTTACCTCGAGACCTTCTGGCTGTACCTCGTTGTTTTCGTTGTTGGTAATGGTGAAGTTACAGACGTTTGCGGTATTACAGTCCACAGGTGAAAGGGAGACTTTGAGTGGATTGCACCCTACCAATAATAGAGCGAGAGCGGCTAAAAACCATTTAAGTGATTTTTTCATCAAGATTCTCCTTGGGGGAAACCCCCTGAATGGTGGCTAGATAGCCACGGATGAAATGAATTATTAATTTACTGCTTACAAGTGTGGATTATACAACATTATAGGACTTATGTCAAGTCTTTAGGCACAAAAAGGCCGCGTGGGTACGCGGCGTTTTGAGGCGGGTGGAAGTTAGGTAATGGTGGGATCGTAGGGGGTGTTGAGCCAGGAATCGTCGCCGGTGGCTTTGGCGACTTCCAGGGCGATTCCAAAGTAAATTATGCCAGCGATCTCCATGCCGTTTAGAAAAAACTCGTCTTTGGAGAAAGGATAGTCTTTGAGAAATTGAAAAACCAGAGCTCCGGAAGGGTCAAGCGTGAGTAAATTGATAGTGGCTCTTAAATCCTGAGCGATTTGATCTTGGATACGGAGCCTGAGGTAATCATGGGTGGGAACGAGTAACTGTTCGTAAACAATGTCTCGCTCTTCAACGGGGAGCTTTTTACAGATAGCCGAAGCCAAAATTGTTTCTAAAGGGTAGTTAAAACCTAAGGTCAAGAACTTGAGATTGGCCTCGGAAATTTGGTGCTTGGCTAAAGTATCCCTTTCGAGACGTAAGAGAATACAGTGCAAGGCCATCAGAGTAGAAACCCCAAGGGAGATGGCGGCGGCAGGCTCGAAAGAGGGACTGAGGACTTGAAGGATTTCTGCGACCATGGCTTGATAATCAAACTGAGGGAGAAAGGGAGAGCCTTGGTAGACTAAACGAAATTGGTTCGGCATGAGAACTCCTTTTTTAAAGAACGAATGGGTGAATTATATATCAGAGGGGATGGATTGCCACGGTTCGAGTACGAAACTCGCAATGACGGGGGAGGTGGGGCGACTTCGTTAAAACTCCGTCGACCCGAGGGGGGTATATTTGGGGAAAAATGAGGCTGGAATTTATATGGGCTGAGGAAGAATTTGGCTATAGGTTGAGAAACTTGACAAGATGTGATATATTTTGGGTATATCAAGTTAATCTTTGAAAAATATGAAAAATCTGCTCAATCGACTGGTGAATAGACGTAAAAAATCTCTTCGCTGGTCACGCGCAATTGCCAGAAGTGTCAGTTCGATTCAGATCTCCAAGATGGGCCAGCTGGGCCAATCTTTGGTAGTGATGAGTCGGTGATGGAGTGAGATTGCCACAGCACTTCGTGCTTCGCAATGACGATCATCGAGGCAGAAAAAAAGCAATATCACCGTAGCCTAACTCGAATGACATTGCTTTTCTTTTTCTAGATATTGTCTGGACAGTAGACTTTATCTGAATACAGAGTAACACTCTAAAAAATAACTGTCAACTGTAACAAAAGGCCTCAGAGAGAGGAGTGATGACCAGTCGGGCAGGCAGGTCGTCACCCTCACTGTGAGGCTTTGGAGGTAGAACTTAAAAGTTCAAGAACATTTAAAGGAGAAGATCATGATTGATAAACAGTTTCAGGTAATTGTGTTCCAGACAAATACGTTTGGAAATGAGGTGCTCATAGATGACGGAGTGTTTCTTGGTAATGACAGTCCCGTTAGAAAGGCCGGCGCTTCCGCGTATATCGCGGAACTAGGAAGCAGAGGGTTTAAATTTGTTTCTCAGATCCAGATAAAGATGTTCAATGGAGAATATCGAATAAATTGGGTTTTTGAGCGTCAGACAATCTAGTTTTGCTTATGACCCCGCAATGACGGGGTCTTTTTTGTGGCTAGAAGTTTTTGGAGGATGAAGATGAAAAGAGGGGTGGTCAGAAAAGCCAGCCCGATGAATTCGAGGTATTGGGGGAGGAAGATGAGGACGATGGAGTGAGATTTACCCGCAAGGGGCATCCAGGAGAGCCACGTCGCATCCGCTCCTCGCAATGACGAGGCGGGGAGATCCCAGGAGTTGTGCCAGAGAGCGGCATCAGCGTGGGGCAACTTATTTAGATAGGGATAGGTGAAAAAGATTTTGGCGGTAAGTAACCAAGGGGGAAGCCGGAGGTCTGCCTCGGTCACTTCTATGGCCTGCCAGTAGGGGGATTGGGTTTGGTAGAGGTTGAGAGTGGAGGGAGATCCCTGGATTGCCGCGTCAGCTTCGCTTCCTCGCAATGACGGATTCAAGGAAACGGTGTAGAGGAATTCGGCGGGGTGGGTGGAGGAGATAGATTGATTATTTTTCTGGATTGCCGCGTCAGCTTCGCTTCCTCGCAATGACGAAATGGAGATGGATTTCATGAAGTTGAGGGGGATGGGGCGAAGGGAGAGATTTTTTAGAACATTGGAAGTGATTCTGTTTCCGATTGATTGATTAAAAAGGTGCAGGGTGTAGCCGGGTGGCTCTTGGGAGTTGGAAATGGGCTGAATGAGGGATTGGGTGGCGTTGGTTTTGGCCAGGCGTTCGAAGACATCGCACCGATAAGTAGATTGATTTTCTAAACAAACAGTCAAGGGCAATCCTCTTTGGAATTCGGTCTGGAAAGAGAGAAGATAGTTGAGTGAGTGAGGCAGATGGCGAAGGTTGAGATAGTCGCATTCGATGGCATTTTTACTTTGGTAAAGAAAACCGTTTTGGGAAACTAGTTTGACAGTATTGCCTGAATTGAATTGATCGCAGTTGCGGGGCTCCGGAAAGAGACCGTTACTGTCCGGAGTTTGTCTGATATCAAAAGTGGTATCGGTGATAGGTAAAGAAATTTGAAGATTTTTTTCCTTACCGGTTAACTTTATTTCTTGATCGGGAATATCTTTGATTTGCGACTTGGCAGAATAAAGCTGTTGGTGAGTGGAAAGGCTGATATTTTGGTAGACAATTTCTTGGACTGATTTGGTGTCTGAGGCTTCTAAAATTAGATTTGCCTGCTGATATTTTCCGGTGGAGCTCGCAAAAACTTGGACGCGTCTCGGGACGGACCTGGGTTCAAGCGGTTGGGGGATTTGTAAAGCACCGTAATCCTGGCCGGAGATGTTGGCGTTGCCCGGCGTTAGAGTCGGAGAGGAATAGGTAAAAGAAAGGGAGATGAGAGAGCCGGTGGAAATAAAAGGCAGAGGGGTGGAGAGGCAACCCACGACATCGGTCCCCAAGAGAGAGATTCTTTGATGGGAGGTTATTTTTTCTATGTTGCGGTTGGGTTTTTGGAGGTAGCATTGGGCGGGATTGGCTTGGGAAAGGCTGTTGGTCAAATCAAGAGTGTCGGCAGTGGCATCGAAAAGATTGACTTGAAAACTACTTTTGGTAGGTAAGTAAGTAGTGGCGAGCGGGGTAAAGTTTTCCAAGTTGGGAAGTTCGGCGGGAATTTGGATGGGCCAAAATTGGCGGTCTACTTGGAGAATAAAGGAGTTGGTGGTGGAAGAAAGTGGTAGGGAAATAAAGGTTGATTCCGGGTGAAGGTCGATTTGTTTTTGATCTAGGAAAAGAGTGGGAACGAGGGGGGTGAACCGAATGGTTAGATATTTGAAAGATTTTTGATACTCGAGACGAACGGGGAGAAGGTTTTCGGTAGCGGTGAGGGAGGGGATGGTGAGGAGACCCGCCGTCGCCTGCGGCTTTGGCGAGGCGAGGGGGACGGAGGTGGAGAGGTAGTCAGATTTTTCGGTCCAGTCTGAGTTTGGACGGAGGGTGAGGGAGGAGAAGGGGTGCGTGGGTGACCCGCCTTCGTCAAGACTACGGCGAGGCGAGGTAAAAGAGAGGAAGTTTTGGGGTTTCGGATCGAGAGCGACTTGATAGAGAAAAATTTTGTCGTTGAAGTTTTTGGCTAGAGAAAACTTGGAGGAAGTGGTGAGAAATTTTTCGAGAGTGGCGTTGCCTAAATCAGTTTTGAGATTGGGGGAGATAACATGCTTGTCTAAAAGAATCCAGCCGATAGAGTATTTATCTACCAGAGCCTCGAACTTTTTTTGATTGTCGGAGTAGAGGGCAGTAGAAACTTCTTTGTAGTATTTCTCGGAATTTTTTTCCCAGACGTCAAAGGCGCGGTCGAGGATTGGCTGGCGAATGCCGTACCAGAGGAAGCCGGAACCGCGGTAATTCCAATCGTAATAGTTCCAACCCCAGAAAGTGTACTGAGGAAAATTGGCGATGCGAGTAGAGGGGTCTTGGGTCTTTAAATAATTAAAGAGATCGGTGTATTCTGAAGGTAAAGAGAGACGCATGTTGGAACTGATCAGATTACCGGAAAAGACAGGGGACATAAAAATAACGAGAATGAAGGTGACGGAAAAAAGAGTCAGGGGATAAGTCAGACGACTGTGGAGATAAGTAAACAGATCCAAGAGAAAGACCGAACCAATGGCAAAAAAACAAGCGAAAGTAAAACTCAAGGGAGTGGAAAACTTGGTGAAGGGAGAGCGAAAAAGCTCTCCCACCAGAGGGATACCGGAGTTGATCAGAAGCCCTCCGCCGAGGAGAAAGAAGAGGCAGATGAGCAAAATACCGATAAGACTTTTGGTCCAGAAAAATTTCTTGGTGATGGAGTAGTAGATGCCGACCAAAACGAAGACGAAAAGAAGATAGCCAGTGTAAGTAATGACCGGAACGGCCAGGTGACTGCGCCAGACAGACAGAAGATAATCAAATTTACCGAGTCCGAAAAGGTCGACAAAGTTAAAGAAGTAACCTTTGAGAAGAGCGATGTCCAATAAGTTGCCAAACTGGAGATTTCGAAAATAGGTTTCGGGAGAAGAGATCAGATTTATCTTGGCCTGTTCACCGACATGAGCATTGGTAAAGACAAAGAAAACGACGGGAAGGAGCCAAAAAAGACTGGGAATTAGCACGGATAAAATAGATTGAGAGATCTTTTTTAGAGAGTTAATTTTCTTTTTGGGAGAGAAAAAAACTTCACTGAAAATGGGGATAAGTGAAAGACAGAAGACGACAAAAAGAGTTTCGACGTAAAAAGCGGGTGAGGAAATAAAGGTAACTATAAAAATAGCTATGAGGGATCGCCAACTAGGGGTTTCCAAGTAACCGGTAACAAAAAAGAGCAACCAAGGAAAAGCTCCGTAGAAGTAGGTAAATGACTCAAAAGGGGTAAAAAATGTTTGCAGTGTGGCTAGATTAAGAAGATAGAACAGACCACCCAAAAAAGAGGCGTATTGAACTGTCCTAGAATCTAGGTGAGTTTTGAAGAGCCGCTGACTTAAAAATAAGTAAACACCGAGAGGCCCCAGGATCAATGGCAGGAAAATAAATAAGTAACGAATTGAGGAAAGCGGCAGGCCGGGAAGGAAGGAAAAAAGATAAATGAGAAAAACGCGGGGAAGGTCGGCGGCGTGGGCCATACCGCCCAAAAGTCCCAAGGACTGGTATTCTTGCCAGACGGAAAAGAGGGCTCGCTTGAGATTGATAGCCGGCCCTAATTCGGAGGATAAGTTGTCCCAACCAAGAAGAAAGGTGCCTGGCTCGTAGTTGAGGAAGGCAATAAGGAGGGTGAGGATGATAAGAGTGAGGATGGGCCAGGCGCGCCGTAGGAATTTGGGGATCCGCCGGATCTGCCTGAGAGGGAAGCGGTGTTTGGCTTTGGTGATGTTCTTTGCCACAAACTAGTTTAGCATTTAGTCGTAATCAATCGCAGAAAAATAGATGGGTGTGATATCAAGATCTTCCTCGACAAAGTTTTGGTACGAGTTGTTTGAGTTGCCACCAAAATTGGTCAGAATTTCTTCCGGATGAATCCAGCTTTGATGAAAAAGCCCGAGATAGTTAGGATAAGAAGAGTATTTGTATTCTGATAGTCTGCGAGGACAGTCCTCGCAGGCAAGAATTTCCTGAGGATTGCGATGGATGTATTTAGACAGATGAATCCACTGATTTTCTGTCTCAACTTTAACGGCTTTATATCTGTCTTGGAACAAGTGTCCGACCCGTTTATATCTTGTGTTAAAGTATCTGACATATTTGGTGGAAAGTGAACTCATAAAGTTGCTCATGGAAAAGTCATCGTTTTGTTTTATAAAAAGATGAAAGTGGTTGGGCATAAGACAGTAGGCAATTAAGATGATCGATTCTGAATAATTACGAAGTATTTTTGAAGGAGACGTTGGTCTTACCTGCGAGGACAGTCCTCGCAGGTCTATTGAATTTGGGTTAGTGAGGTAGAACTTCAGATAGGAGAGGAAGGTTTTGTAATCTTGATCGTCTTGAAAAATGGAACGCTTTTCGACCCCCCGATTGTAAATATGATAATAAGCTCCAGACTCATATTCCTTAATAGCATTTTTTGAGGGCATTAATTAATAATAGTCCCTAGAAGGGTATATTATTCGCCTGCGAGGACAGTCCTCGCAGGTGTCGCAGATAGAGAGGGAATGGAGCTTTGGAAGAGGGAGAGGTAGAGTGCGCCTTGGTGATTGAAGTTTCTTTCGGCGGCCATGACTTGAGAGAGTTTTTCCAATTTACCGAGGGTTCTTTTTTTGGACAAAGTATCTTTGATGGTTTGGCGAATCGAGTCGGAGGTGAGACCGAAGGTGGCCGGGGAATAGTTTGATAGAGCGGTGGAGACCACAAAAGGTTTACGGTAAGCAATGGCTAGAGACAAGGGTCCGGAGGCGCTCATAAAAGTACGATAGGGAAAGACGACGAGGTCGGCGGCAGAGTAAAAAGTCTTGATGCGGGTATCCGGAACGAAACCGGTGTGAATGATGTTCGGATTATTATCGATGGATTTGTACAAATTTTTGTAAAACTTTTGGTAGTGGCGCTTTTGGCCTTGGGTTTGATTTTCGCCACCGGCCAGAATCAGGCGGACTTTTTTCCCGCCCACCAGGAGAGGCTTCTTGAAAGCTTTGACGATCAGGTCGGAACCTTTGTAGTGGGATAAATATCCGAAACATAAGACATAAAGATGGTGGGAATTTAAATTGAGCCGTTTTTGGGCTGATTTTTTATCAAGGGCTTTCTTGGGATATAAACCGTGGGGGATGGCGACAGCTTTATGGCCAGAAACGATATCGTTAAAACGGTCGGCCAAATTGGCTTCGAGAGTGACGATTTTATGGGAGGCAAAACCCAACCATTGGAAATAAGTAATCAAGAGTCGATTGTAGAGATTCAAGTGTTTATTTTTATCAATCCCTGTATGGATGGCCAGATCGGTGAGATCGGCAACCACTTGGTGCACGACGGTCACGAGGTGTTTGCCAGCGAGCTTCAAGACGGAAAGATACAGAGGTAAAAGACCGGTGGTAAATAAGTCACCATAGGCGGCGAATTCAAAGCCGAGCAAAACATTCTTGACTTGGTCAAACTTTAAGAGAGCTTTGGTGAGAGGAAAATAAAAGTGGAGGAGAGAACGCTCCCAGCAACGGATAACCAGAATATCTTTTTCCAGGTAGGTTTCCGGCTCGTCGATGATATTGGCTAAAACGATAATTTTGCGGAGAGGATCGGCCTTACGGATGGCCAATAAACTATTCTTGGTATAGGTCGCGAGACCACCACCGGTGTGGGTGGTTTTTTGGTCCGGATAGGTAGAGATGACGAGAAGACTATCGGGACGGTTGAAGGCGCTAAGCTGGAGGCTAGTCAATTTCATGTAGTCTTATAATATATCACCTTGAGGCTGATTTGTCAAGTTATAGACCTGCGAGGACAGTCCTCGTAGGGGACTCGTAGAGGTGAAAAGAAAAGCCCCCGACAATTGTCGGGGGCTAGGGGTACAGAGATAACTATTTCCAGGAGTTGGTGATGACCGGATTGCCGGGAATGGCAGCCGAGGCGATCACATTGTCCAACTTCGGGTCGAAGAGATAGAAATGACTACCGGTGGGGTAGAAGAAGGAGTCAATTGCGCTGTGATAGCGGATGGCGGTTTTGCCGTCCGAAAACACGAGAACAAAGTCGCAACCGGCTTTGCCGGGGGCGCCTACAAAGCCACCATCAGTCGGGACACCGGCGGGATCGGAAAGTGCCGGTAATGGGAAAGGACAAATGGGGGAGGTGACATCCACTACTGTTGGAGCCCAAGCAGGCTTCTCGCCGTCGGCATAATCATAGGTGCCGAAGGGGGTGATGGTCTGATAAGGTTTGGACAGCCCTTGAACGGTCTGATCCTGCCACTTCTTGTCCGTAATTTCGAACATAAGAGTGTGAAGAGCCTCATCCGAGATGTCAGTGGTCCCGCAGTCCCAAAGATTGGCCTGATCGGCATAAACCGTGCCTGTCAGAACCTGAGTGGTGTGTAAAGGATCTGTGCCTGTAACCACACCTTCAAAGGCGATGATGTGACCAACAGGAAAAATAGCGTCACTACGAACAATGGCGTAGCCATTTCCATAGCCAAAGAGCTTTTTCCAGTCGGCATTGACAGGAGTACAAGCCGGAATACTTTTGGTCGTGAAGTGATTTTCAGCCAATTCGTGGCCGAAAAACTCTTGGACTGCTTCGAGTGGAGATGAAGTTTCGTCCGTTACGGGGGCGGCTTCGGTTTCGACCGTAGCCTGGTTCCGGAAGGGGAACATCATACCGTAACCCATGGGGAGGTTGAAGTTCGCAAGCAGAAAGCCAACGACGAACAGTAGGCTGGCGATAACCATCACCATGACGGCGACAACGCTTTTCTCAAAACTGCGTTCTGGAGCCAAGAAGGCTCGAACAAGCAGAACGAGGCCGGCCAAAAGAACAAGAGCGGACAAAATATAAAACACGATTACGACGGTCATTTTTCTCTCCTTATGAATAGGATCCTCCATATGGAGGTTGAACGAACGAATTAACTTTTTAAAGATCGTGCAGACTTAAAGTCTACTCTCTGTTCCTGCTTTAGCGGGAGCAGAGGTAAAGTTCAAGAGAGAATGTTAAATTGTCTGGATTCCGGATCAAGTCCGGAATGACAAACTTGTTAAGCGCGTTTGGCGAAGACGAATGAAGCTAGACCAGCCAGGTAAGACAAACCGGCAAAGTTAAAGAAGATTGAGTCTTGGGCACCAGTGTCGACCACGATGTGCTCGGTACAGGTGTTCGCCTGACCGTAAACCGGGGTACAAATGACGGTTTTGGTGGTTCTGGTGACGATTTCGGCTTCAATTCCGCCTTTTTGGCCGGCTGATGGTAAAGCAGTCAAAACAGGTTCGATGATGGTGGGAGTGATGGAGGGAGATCCTTCGACTCCGCTCAGGATGACGGGGGTGGGAGTGATAATCTCGTTGGCCGGAAGGCCAAAGCGGTTTTCCTCAGCCTTGGGGATGACCCTTTTGGAAAGGGAATAAGTAATCGCTCCGGTGAGAAGCAGAAGAACCAAGATAACAGGTAGAAGTGATTTCATAGTGGGCAGTGTAACACACTACAGGATAGATGTCAAGAAAAAGCCCCCGACATCATGTCAGGGTTGCAAAATTTAACCTAATGCCCTATAATCCGGGCATGGAACCAAAAGGAGTGAGCAGGAGAGATTTTTTGAAGATTGCTACTTTGAGTATGACTGCTATGGCCTTTAGAAAATGGCCGTTAATTATAACGGAAGAAGAGAACCTTCTTTCTTCCGAAGCTTTATCTTGGGAATCTGCCCTAAATGGTAGTGAAATTGAAAAAAGAATTTTGGCTGACGAAATTCCTGTTTTGGAATATCACTATCCCGGATATTCGGATAAATGGGTTGCTTTGCCTAAAGATTTTTTTGAATCCCAAATTAAATATTTAAGAGACGGAGGCTATCGAACTGTTTCCGACAAAGAATTCGCGTCATTTTTGGAAGCTAGCAACACTGTACTTCCGGCCAAGACCGTTGTTTTGAGAATAGACCAAGGCTCGGCTCATTTTGATGAGTTTGAAAAAATGATTGAGGTTTTAAAAACCAACCGATTTTCGGCGATGGTTTTTGTAACTACCGGCGAACAATTTTCCGACGATCAATGGCAAAAACTGGCTGATTGGCAAAGAGATGGAGACATCTATTTGGGATCTCATTCGGTAACCCATCCTGATTTTAGAAAGATAGACCTTAAGACCGCTCAGGCGGAGGCAGTGAGTTCCAAACAAAAAATAGAAGAGAAGATGGCAGGGTTTGGGGTAAAAACCGAAGTCATAAGTTTCGCATTCCCGAGTGATAGTGTTCCCGATAATATAAGCTTCTTAAAGTCTGCTGGTTATAAATTTTGTCTGGGTGGCAATCTTTTTGGGGTAAAGAATAATTCAGCCAAGCCTGGTTTGTATTTGGTACCATCTCTATATCCTTATGCATCACGCGAGTTATTGGAGATTACGAAGGCAAATGCGCAAAATAATCCCTTAGCGTATACATTAAGCGGTGGTCACACCTTTGACGACATGATCCGTCAAAATACAACGCCCGTTACAGTTCAGAAGATAAAGGAGGTTTTGAAGTTGAAGGAGACGTACCCTGAAATTTCATTTGGAAAGATTAGAGAGCTTCTGACTACCAAGGAACAGAAAGAGGTTTTAATAAGGCCGACCGGCATCATTATCCATACCGACGATCAAGCCGGTGATGATTTTGAGAGATGGAATACCGACAAAACATATATTGGTTTAGAGTCCAGAGAGACAGATGTTCATTTCTCAGTCGGAGTAGATGGTGTTGCCCAGTTTTTAAAAATGTATAAGGATTTTTGTATGTTTACAAGGGGCGCACGGGGTTTTGGAAACTATATAAGTATTGAGATGTGTGGGCGAGATTATAATTTATATTTTGATGATGAGACTTCACTGGGCAAGAAAAAGATCATTGAGTTGATCACTGAGCGGACGGTATCCTTGGTAGAGAGATTGATGGAACAATACGATATTAGTCCTGACAACGTTTTGGGTCATTATCAGGCAAGTGCTTCCGGGAAATCCGATCCGGGGAAAAACTATATGGAAAACCTTTTTCTTCCTTTTTTGGAATACGATATTTTTCGGAACAAACAGGCCAGTATTAGGTCATAAAAAGCCCCCGCCGATGGCGGGGGTATAAGGCTCTATCCTTAGTCAAGATAAGTCTGGCGGTACAGAGGACGATCGAAACCATCGCAGAGATTGGAACCAACCGGGCACCACTGATTGAAAACGCCACCGGTGAACGCGGACTTGAAAAGGTCTATAGTCGGTAGTAGGTTCTGGTCGAAGTTCGGGTAACTAAAAATAACCCCGACGCGACGCCCAATGTCTAGCTGGCCTTGGAGGTAGTCTTTTAGGATGGCCCAAGTGGCTTCATCGAAGTTGATACAGCCTGAGGAGAGATAGACTTGGGGAACGGGAATGGGACCAAAATCGGGACTGCCCGGAGTGTTGGCGGCTTTTAGCAAGTCTACTCGGAGGAGCATGTCTTGATTCACCACATCGGGAATTCGATGAAAGGTAAAAGAGGAGCGGGCCCAGTTGTCGATGAGTTCCCCAGATTGATAGATCTGGGGAACCATGAGAGAAGTGTAGGTGCTACCCGGGAGATCGCCAAAACCGCTGATGTATTCGAAGCCGGTGAGACGGGCTAACATTTGGGGAGTCCAAGTGTGCTGATATACACCCTGGTTGGAGAAGTAAATTCCAAAGTCGCCGTCGTAGATCTCTGATTTTCTTTGTTGGAGGAAAGCGGACCCGATGAGGTTGTTGGCCGGTAATAAACGCCCAAGAACAGCGTAAAACTGATTTCGGCCGTCGAGAGGGACGGGTAGCCAAACTCCGGCCAGCTGTTCCCAAAGAGTGGTGGTACCATCGTAGACGTTGATGGTAATCAGGTCATCGAAGTTGTCACTGACGATATCGCTGTTTGGCACCACGGCGCCTGGTTTTTGCCAAAGCTGACCTCGATTGAGGATAGCTAAAGGATCAAACCAGGTGACTAATAAGGGTGAGGAAAGAGTGCCTGTAGGATAAGGATCAACTTTCCAGTTGCCGGCGGCATCGCGAGCGTAGTAGCCAGTCATCTGCTCGAAGGTGCGGGTGGTGGAAGCGTTATCCATACCTGCGGCCAGCTCAGCAAAAAGGGGTTCTCCCGCGTTATCGTAGCCTACCAGGACAACGGCATGGTAATAAGCATTGTAACCATTATGACCAACCGCCGTCTGGAGATAAATGACCGTCCCCGGCATGAGCTGGTCCCAAAGCCTGCCTTCAAGGAAATCCTTTAAAGGAGCGTCGTGGGTGAACTGGGGGTAGTTTCGCCGAGCCCAGCTGACTTGTTCGACCGTGCCTGAGAAAGGAAAGGGATCCAGATAGTTGCTGTACTGACCCTGGAGCCCATCTACCGGAAATGACAATTGGCGAAGATATGCTGATACGAAGGTAGAACAAGTTCGAAATTCATCCCAACTGTAGGGTCCGGGCATAGTATCGGCCGCGAGCTGCGCGGCGCGGGCGGCGATGAGCGAGCGGGTGTGCCTGGCTTGGGCCGGATCGGTGGGTAAGACGGGGGGCTCTATAGGTGTAGATTCCGGCTCCGGAGACGGAATGACGGTGGGATTGATGGTATCCGGAGTACCCGCCTTTGCCGAAGGCTCCGGCGAGGCAAGGGGGGTGGGAGCATCGGTGGCCATGACCGGTAACACCGGCGCCAGGGAGACTGTTCCGCCACCGCAGGCTGTCAAAATAGCCACAGTCAAGATCGCAAAAACAAATCGATAAAAGTTCATTTCGCCTCCTTGGGGTGAAAAACACAGTTAAATTTTCAAAGTTCTGACATATTATAAATATTACAGGTCTATATTACAAGACCTATA
>Ga0265292_1000787_pt1 | contig 36188 bp, 31 predicted proteins | sample Munlanlewell296A_FD_189080 | JGI IMG/M metagenome (GOLD analysis project Ga0265292, IMG submission 189080) | Leachate microbial communities from a municipal landfill in Southern Ontario, Canada - Leachate well 296A | ecosystem: Engineered > Solid waste > Landfill > Unclassified | place: Canada... | reverse complement strand
ATACATTGGATTGACCTCAACAGATTTGCGGAATGCCTGTTCAGCCTCATCATATCGCTTTAACATCTGCAGAAGATTGCCAAGATTGTTCCATCCCCAATCATACATTGGATTGACCTCAACAGATTTGCGGAATGCCTGTTCAGCCTCATCATATCGCTTTAACATCTGCAGAAGATTGCCAAGATTGTTCCATCCCCAATCATACATTGGATTGACCTCAACAGATTTGCGGAATGCCTGTTCAGCCTCATCATATCGCTTTAACATCTGCAGAAGATTGCCGAGGCTTGACCATCCCCAATCATACATTGGATTGACCTCAACAGATTTGCGGAATGCCTGTTCAGCCTCTTTGTAATTGCTAACTTTTTCAAATAATTTAGCAAACTTAAGCCACACATACGCATTGTTTGGTGTACTATTGGTGGCCTTAATATAAAGCTCCTTTGCATCATCATATTTTGTCTGCCTTACAAGCTCATCCGCGTCTTTTAAAAGTTTTGGTAACTGCTCTTTATTAGCAAACCAGCCCTTAATTGAGGGACTTATCTCCGGCCTATTGAGAAGCTCCTTCGGCATTGAGGCAAGCACTCTTTCTTTGAGTGCATTAGATGTTAAACGGTCAACAATTTCATTGTAAGCTTGAAGATGGTCTTTGCAAAACTCCGGTTGTTTTTTGCGCGCCTCTTCAGCTATTAGCCCGGCAATGTGAACAAGTTCCTCTTCCCCGTAGAAACTCACCATGAAGTGCACAAACATCTTGACGCGGCTTGACGGCGTTCCCCTTTTTCGCATCAGGTGATAGATGTTATACATACGCTCAGCCACATGATACCGCTTGGTCCGTTTCTTATCATCTGTCACAATAACTGCGCCTCGTCCCACAAGACGGTTGAGGAGCGAACTGGTTTTATTTACATCAAGGCGGGCTGCTTGTGCAATATCACGCGCTGTCGACGGAGTCCACAATTCAGCGAGGCCGAGATATACTTTACGTTCAGTAGGGGCAAGAATGTCTAAATGGCTCTTGAAATATTCCGTGTGGTCATCAACAAGCTGAACGAGATCGTCCATCAACTCCTCAAAAGACATCTTCGCGCCGAAGGCTGAGATAATGGCCATAAGCCTGGGGTTGCCGCCGGTAAGTATCTGGATCGGCCGTATGCGGTCATCCTTAGGGTCGCTACCGGTTATTGATTTCCATACAGCCCGGCATTCTACCTCATCAAGGGGCTTCAACTCATGCGGTTTGAACAACTCGAACATCGGTTGTCCTGCGTTGTCTATGCCCTCAAACCGCTTCGTGGCAGAGGCAAGGAGCATGATGCGCTGTTCGTTCAGAAGCGTATGTCTTAAAGTCCAGGCGTCCTCGGAAGAAATCTGGTCGTCGAATAGCATATTAAGATTTTCCACAACCAGTAATATACGCTTGCCCTGGTCGTCGGCAAAATCCATAAGTTGGGCGAGTGCGCGCTCATGAAGCCGCCTGTCGTCACGCTCGCCCTTAAGTTCCTCATAAGTCCGTTTCCATCGTTCATCACCGGTCTGCTGGCCCAAATGAAAAAGCGCTTCAAGCCAGAACTCAGCCACCGAGCCAACCTCGTAGCTCTCTTCGGCAAATACCAAAGGATACCACTTGTTCTTCAAGTCAGCAGAATTCCTTACCGCTGCTGCTACACACAGCAAAAGCGTTGTCTTACCGCTTCCACGCGGGCCAATGACCAGCACGTGCTGGTTTGAGTTTGTCGTATTTTCGCTTATTATCCTCATAAGCAAGTCGAGGTCTGTATGCCGAACCACAAAGCTCTTAAGAAGTTCCTCCTCTGTGAGAAAGGCCGGATTGTATTTCATAAAACGTTTTGCCACTGCTTAAATTCCCCTTTCAAGGACAGGCACATAAAAGTAGCCATACCGTTTTTTCCACCAGTCCTGAAGAAGATACGATTCAAACACATATCCGCCCCTGCCTGCCTTAATATATCCATCATGTTCAAGCACCCTAAGGATTTCCTCTTCTGCGGACTGAACGCTTATTTCCCCAAACTCGTAGCCCTGCTGAAGGGCAGCAAGGGTCTGCCGTGTAAGACAGCCTGTTACAGCGGTCTCGGTCAGCATTTCGAGGGCCAGAGGAAAAAACTCCGGTCCGAGGACAAGCTTCAGCCGGTCTTCATAATGGGTGAGTTCAGCATGGCCCCGTATGCCAAGCATTTCGCTTTCATATATATCGTTGACTTCGTCGGAATAAAAATCCATTCTCCCTCTTCGCTTACACCTATCGTATATATGTGTGAAGAACATCTGGACATGGTGGGGGATACAGCACCCAAGCCTTTTTACCATTGCGGCTTCCGCGTCATTTTTAAAATGAATGCCGTATTCTACGGCAAGCGCCTGAAGACATCCGATAGCGGTTGCGTCATCCCAAGGCTTCAGATCATACGGTTGAAAGTTATTGATTGTCGCGCTGAGGCCCGCCTGACGCAGTATCGGCTCGAAGCCGATGCTGCCTGAAAGCACAATCCTTATTTTTCCCTGATGATCGAGACTGTTCTTTCGAAGCCAGGACATAAACTCATCCACACTCGCTTTTCTTTCCTGCGTAATCCTGAAATCTTCGCCCTTTAACATGCGGTTTACCATGAGAGGGACTTCATCAATCAGCAGCAAAACAGGCTTTTCCGAACCAGCAAGAATCGAAAAGAGGGAATCCCCCTTTTCGCCCCAGTTTCCGGAGGTGAGCCCGGCGCGGAGTTTGATGCCGATTTCTCCAAGATTCAGTTCCTCTATGCTTCCGGCAATCTTGTTCAGCGCATTTGAAAACAAATCTTTTGTCTTGTTCCAGAGAGAATTGTGAGGTTTGAGAGCAAGACTTATTTCGACTATGGCGTCTTCAGCAACGGATGCTTTTTGCAGGTCTACAAACAGGCATGTGTAACGGCCATTCAGTTGTCTTTTAATTTCTTTCATGACGCTTGTCTTGCCCATACGCCTCTGGGCGACCAAGAGAATATGTGCTCCTTCATCAAGCTTCTTTATCAGTAGCTCGGTATCGCTTTCCCTGTCCCAAAAACGATCTCCCTCAACCCAGTTACCATAGGCTTGCTTAAGCTTTCGGTTCATGATGCCTCCTTGCAAACAAAATTGTTGCCAACAAATCTGTTTTGATTATAGGAAAAATAAACGCGATTGTCAAGATAATAAAACAAATTTGTTTTAAAAATAATTAGCACTTGGAACTATCTGATTTTACTAAATAAATTAGCTACTTATCACGGTCATGCTTAAGGGTCAGGTCTTTACTTTTGACTTTTCATCGGGCAGATAAGAAATAATCAGAGACAGCGACCGGTATTCGATAGTTCCATAGCCCTATAGTCCATAGAGCAGAAGTTCCATAGTCCATAGAACCGTAGCGCGGAATTTAGCAAGCTGAGAAGTGCAGAAGGCTGGAAGCAAGGAAGAAATTAGGAACAATCAACAATCCTTAAGGATATTTAAGCTGAAGCCTCTGTATCGCTGTTGCCTTTGCTGTTTCTTCGTTTATCTCAATAACCACTGCCGATAAGATGCCGTCGCCTTTTGCCGTCTCAAACTTCATGGGCATCTGATGAAGAAAACGGTCTATTATCTGCTCTTTCTCAACACCTATTACAGAGACAGCAGGCCCGGTCATTCCGACATCTGTTATGTATGCAGTTCCGTTTGCCAGTATCTTTTCATCTGCTGTCTGGACATGCGTATGGGTGCCTACAACAGCGCTCACCTTCCCGTCAACAAAATAACCGAAGGCTATCTTTTCAGAGGTGGCCTCGGCATGGAAATCCACTATAATAATTTTCGTTGATTCCCTGATTTTTTCTATCTCTTTTTCTCCAACCCTGAACGGGCAGTCAAGGGCCGGCATGAATACCCTCCCTGAAATATTAATTATTCCAACCTTTGTTCCATTTGAAATGGTATGCACTATACTTCCAAACCCGGGCACTCCCGGAGGATAGTTAACAGGCCTCAATATCCTGTTCTTTTTTGCAATATATGGAACAGATTCTTTTTTGTCCCATATATGATTTCCGCTTGTGATAATATTAACGCCGCAAGCCAGTACTTCATCTGCTGTTTTCTCTGTTATCCCGAAACCGCCGGCCATGTTTTCGCCATTTGCAATTACAAGGTCTATCTTATACCTGTCAACCAGATTGGAAAGCAGCCCCTTCAGGGTTATCCTCCCTACCTTACCGACTATATCTCCTATGAATAAAACTTTCATATCGTTACTAATATAAACGCATTTATTGTTTTTACATTTTTTGTCATTCCCGCTTGTCGGGAATCTTTCTTCGAGAACAAATAGGAAGGATTGCGGACAAGCCGCAATGACAACGTAACAGCAATTAGTACGTTTGTATTATTTCGCATACTCCACATATCTGGATTCTCTTATAACTGTCACCTTTATCTGTCCGGGATACGACATCTCTGCCTCTATCTTTTTTGCAAGGTCCTTCGACATAACAGCCGACATCTCATCTGTCATATCCTCAGGCTTGACAATTATTCTTATCTCTCTTCCTGCCTGTATTGCATAGCACTTTTCTACTCCCTTATAAGACATCGCCATCTGCTCAAGTTTCTCGAGCCTCTTCAGATAGTTTTCTATGCTTTCCCTTCTGACGCCAGGCCTTGCAGCAGATAGGGCGTCACCGGCGGCAACCAGGGCAGCCTCTGCTGTTAAAGGATCTCCTTCGCCATGGTGAACCAGTATCGCATTTATCACCTTGGGGTTCTCCCCGTACTTCTTTGCGAGAGTCGCTCCTATCTCCTGATGCGAGCCTTCTGTCTCATGGTCCACTGCCTTGCCTATATCATGAAGAAGCCCTGCCCTCTTGGCGAGTTTGACATCTATTCCAAGCTCACCTGCCATCATCCCTGCAAGATAAGCCACCTCTTTTGAATGCTGGAGCACAGGCTGGCCGTATGACGTCCTGTATTTGAGCCTGCCGAGAAGTTTTATTATCTCAGGGTGTATCCCTGAAAGGCCCAGATCGAATACTGCCTTCTCCCCTTCTTCCCTGATGTTTGTATCAACCTCTTTCTTGACCTTTTCAACAATCTCTTCTATTCTCGTTGGGTGTATCCTTCCGTCTGTTATAAGCCTCTCGAGAGAAAGCCTTGCAATCTCTCTTCTTACCGGATCAAATGCTGAAAGCGTAACAAGCTCAGGGGTATCATCAACTATCAGGTCAACGCCGGTAGCTGCCTCAAGCGCACGGATATTCCTGCCCTCCCGCCCTATTATTCTTCCCTTCATCTCATCGTTTGGAAGGCTTACTGCCGATGCCGTGGCATCTGCAACATACTCACTTGCATATCTCTGTATGGCAAGGCTCATTATCTCCTTGGATTTTTTATCGGCAATCTCCTTTGCCTCATCTTCTATCTTCTTTGCAAGTTTTGCAGACTCAAACCTCGACTCCTCCTCTACCCTCTTAAACAGCTCCACCTTTGCCTCTTCCGAGCTTATTCCCGAGATTCTCTCAAGCTGGAGGGTCTGCTCCTTTATAAGCTGGGCATAGCGGTTTTCTTTTTCCTGTATTGCCCGCTCTTTAGAGTTATATTCCTTTTCGCGCCTGCTGAGATCATGTTCCTTTTTTTCCAGCTGGTCGATTTTTCTCTCTAATGTTTCCTCTTTCTGCCTGAGCCTCTTATCGAGATGGTTCAGTTCCGAGCGTCTCTCTCTCAGATCCTTCTCAACCTCTGTTTTGGCCTGATAGACAATGTCCTTTGCCTCAAGGGCTGCTTCTTTTTTTATGGTTTCTGCTTCTCTTTTGGCCTCCTCAACCAGCCTTCCCTTTTCTTTTTCAACCGTCAAACGCTGCGGTTTTAGTGAATTCCTGTATACAAGACTAAGGACTATACCTACTGCAGCGCCAATGCCAATGGCAATCAATATTAGATACCCTGTATCATTCATCGGATTCTATCCTCCTCATCAATTAGATATATAAAAACAGGTTAAGGCCTGGAATTTCCCCGGCCTTGGCCCTGATCTTTTCAATTCTCTACAAAAATGGCTTTTGTTTTTCAGGCAGGTCTGCGGCTCGCAGAGAGTTATGGCTTCTGGTGTTTCTAGTGAGAAGTTGCTGGGAATATAATCAGAGAAAAAGCTTCCCTGTCAAAGTTTATCATATGGCTCCTGAAGCAAAGCCTATAATCAAACCCCTTTATTTTATTTATATCTTCCCTCAGAAACATAATTTCCATTATAAAAGCCTGCCTGATCATTACTAACAAATAACGAGCCATTAACAACTTAATGCCAATCAGTAATAAAATAAACCCGCCCCGCCGTGTAAACGAAGAATCAGATCCGCCTATTATATAGGTGGGTGCCTTAAAGGAGACTTCAGGCTTTCTCATCATAGACGAGACATGCACACCGTACTCCCTAAACAGGCTCCCTAAAGATCTAATTTGCCGGATCAACTTTTTCATTTATCACAAACAGGGCAGGTAATCTGACCTGTACCCTTTCCTTATTATTTTATAACAAAATCCCGGCATTTAAGCAAGGATAAAATCTTGTGCAAAAAAGACTTTTAGCTTGTATTAAAGGTATTTTTTGAATAGACTATAACGATACGCATAAACATATATGACAGGAACAATTTTAGCAGGCGGGGAAAACAAAAGGATTCCGGTGCTTAAAGGTCACATTGAGATCAATGGGCAAAGGATAATTGATTCCAGTGTCAATCTGCTAAAAAACTTTTTTGACAGGGTTATCATAAGCACAAACACACCGGAACTTTATTTTTACTGCGGAGCGCCAATGATAGGTGACATTATAAAACAGCGCGGGCCGGTCGCAGGAATTTTTTCTGTACTCTCCAATACAGGAGACGATATATTCGTAACTGCGTGTGACATGCCGTTTATAAAACCGGAACTGGTCTCGTTGCTCGTTGCACGTTGCGCGTTACGCGAAGAAAATTGGGATGCCGTAATTCCTGTATTTGAAGGAAGGCCTCAGCCCCTTTTGGGAATCTATTCGAAAAATATCCTGAGTGTTATTGAAGAAAGGCTGCGGAAGGAACTAAGAAGCCTAAGGGATATGTTGACAGAGTTAAAGGTCTTATATATAAAAGAAAAAGAGGTAAGGGAGATAGACCCTGAAGGCAGGTCTTTTGTAAACATAAATACAATGGAAGATTATGAAAAAGTGGTTAGTGCAAGTTATTAGTGTCAGTGCAAGAGAACTTTATTTTACTGCCACTATTTTTTAACACTGTCACCAAAAAGAGGAGGTAGGATATGTTTGGTTTAGGTATGCCGGAGTTAATTGTTATATTGGTAATAGTCATTGTTCTGTTTGGAGCCAAGAGGTTGCCGGAACTTGCAAGCGGCATTGGGAAGGCTATAAAGAATTTCAAAAAATCCATGTCAGAACCTGACGAGATAGATGTCACTCCAAAGAAACCGATTGACGAGAGCAAAGAAAAGAAAGAAGAGGGAAAGGATAAAAGTTAAGCGCCAGGCAGTAAGTAGTTTGCTGACTACTGACTACTGACTACTGACTACTGACTTTATGGACAGAGGGCCAATAGCAGAGATAGACCTTGAGGCTATCGCACACAATTTCAGGATTGCAAAAAAGGTAACAGGGAACAGGCCAATAATAGCTGTTGTGAAAGCTGATGCATACGGCCATGGCTCTATTGAGGCCTCTCGCAGGCTTGTCAAAGAAGGAGCTTCGTATCTTGCAGTTGCATATGCAGCAGAGGCTGTCGCTTTGAGACAGGCCGGCATTAAAACATCCCTGCTTGTTCTTTTTGACAAATACGATATAAACGATTACTTTAAATATAATCTTGTACCTGTTATCCATGATATAAAAACAGCTCGGGTATTTTCTAAAGAGGCAAAAAAAAGAAAACAGGGCATCAGTGTGCATATAAAAGCAGATACAGGAATGGGAAGGCTTGGTTTTAACATAGATGACTTAGAGAAAAATATAAATGCAATAATAAAAATGGATTTTTTAACAGTCACAGGCCTTATGAGCCATTTTTCTGATGCTGACCTCTCTGACAGGTCATATGCCCTGATGCAGCTTGACAGGTTTAATAAATTGAAAAATACCATGATTAAAAAAGGCCTCAAACCTCTTCTCTCCCATATCGCTAACAGCGCTGCTGTTATGTCGCTCCCGGAATCACATCTTGATGCAATCAGGCCCGGCCTGATGCTGTATGGTTATTCGCCGCTCGCAGCAGAACAGGGGCCAAGGGGCCATTCATCCTTCGCAGTGCTACGGAGAACGGAAGGGGCCAAGGGGCCAAGCATTAAAATACGTCAAACCCTCGAATCCTTGTTAAGACCTGCCATGACTGTTAAGACAAAGATATTATCCCTGAGAAAACTCAGGAAAGGATCTCCTGTAAGTTACGGCAGGACATTTATCACATCAAGAGACAGCCTTATAGCAGTATTGCCTGTTGGCTACGCTGATGGATACAGCAGGGTCTTTTCGAACAATTCAGATGTCCTTGTAAGAGGGAAGCGTTCACCTGTAGTCGGCAGGGTCTGCATGGACACTGCAATGGTAGATGTTACGGATGTCAGAGGAGTCATTGAAGGGGAGGATGTCGTTTTGCTGGGGAGACAAAAAGCTGATGTTATAACTGCATCAGAACTTGCAATGAAGGCAGGGACCATCCCCTACGAAATCCTGACGTCTTTCGGGAATAAATCACGGAAGGTATATACTGATGGCAGTTAATCCCGTGATTAAGTTCATCGAGTGTGTAGGCCGCACTATAACAATATTCTGGCATACCTTTATAGCCTTTTCAGAAGAGCTCGGCAGGATTATACTACTTTTATGCTCTTCAATAAAACAGCTTCTATTGCCGCCATTTGAGGTAAAAAATACACTAAAACAGATAATAGAGATCGGCATTAAGTCCATGCCCGTTGTACTTATCACGGCAGTGTTTACAGGCATGGTGCTTGCGCTGCAGAGCTATACAGGATTCAAGAGATTCAATGCAGAAGTCCTTGTGGGAACAGTCGTCGCACTTTCTATCACGCGCGAACTCGGGCCTGTTCTGACAGGACTGATAGTTGCAGGAAGAGCAGGCGCTGCCATGGCTGCTGAACTCGGCACAATGCGTGTTACAGAACAGATAGACGCCCTCGAGACCCTTGCCACCAACCCTGTAAAATATCTGATTGTACCAAGGTTTATTGCCGCGGTAATCATGCTTCCTGCCCTGACAGTCATAGCTGACTTCATAGGAATCATAGGAGGATACTTTGTAACAGTAAACCTTTTAGGCGCCAATTCAACGGTTTACTGGAAAAGGACATGGGACTATCTCGAAACCAGCGACATATATAACGGTCTTATAAAAGCGTGTTTTTTTGGCGCAGCCATTGCTATAATAAGTTGCTATAAGGGTTTTTATACACAGGGAGGCGCCGAGGGAGTTGGAAAGGCTACAACAGGGGCTGTGGTTCTGTCGTCAATGACCATACTTATTTCCGACTACTTCCTGTCAGCGTGGTTATTTAAGTAAACCCCCCTAGAAGGGCAAAGGTCTTCTAACGGGGTAAACTATAAAAAGAAATGTTAGAACTTATAGATTTACATAAGTCTTTTGGCGGCAACCATGTGCTCAGGGGCGCAAGCCTCAAGGTTGAAAAGGGCGAAAGCATGGTTGTAATAGGCGGAAGCGGCTCAGGCAAGAGTGTTCTGATAAAACATATCATAGGAACGCTTAAACCTGATAAAGGCTCGGTCCTTATTGACAGAGTGGATATCGCAACTCTAAGTGAAAATGAGTTGTATGAAACAAGAAAGAGATTTGGTATGCTTTTCCAGATGGCAGCATTATTTGATTCTATGAGAGTATGGGAAAACGTGGCATTTGCATTAATGAGGCATGGGAAACTGAAAGAGAACGATGCAAAAGAGATAGCCATCGAAAAACTCAGGATGGTGGGCCTGGTCGGGGTAGAGAATCTCATGCCGTCTGAACTCTCCGGCGGAATGAAAAAGAGGGTCGGCCTTGCCCGCGCAATAGCCCACGAACCAGAGATACTCCTGTATGATGAACCTACTACAGGACTTGACCCGATAATGGCTGATGCGATAAACGACCTTATAATAGAAATGAAACAAAAACTCTCTGTAACGTCTGTGGCTATAACACATGACATGCACAGTGCATATAAGATTGCAGACAGAATCGCAATGTTGTATCAGGGCAGGATAATAGAGATTGGGACTCCTGATGAGATAAAGAACACAGGCAATGCCATAGTAAGGCAGTTTATAACAGGCAGCGCCGTTGGTCCAATAAAAGTAGAAGGGGTAACTGCATGAAAAGTTTTTCTACAGAGTTAAAGGTAGGAGCTTTTTCGCTTGTCATCCTTACACTTCTGACATATATGACGTTTAAGGTCGGAGGTTTTGAATGGGTAAAGAAAAAAGGCTATATCCTTTATGCGGAGTTTAAAAATATCGGGGGGCTTGATGAGAAGACACGGATAAAGATTGCCGGCGTTGACGCCGGCACTATTGAAAAAATCCAACTTAAGGATGGAAAGGCGCGCCTTATTGTCAGGGTGAATCGGGACGTCGTATTATACTCAGATGCCTCAGTCGGCATAAAGACAACAGGGCTGTTAGGAGATAAATATTTAGAGATAAAAACCGGGTCCACGAAACCGGAACTTAAAGACGGGGATACGATAAAAAATGTGCAGGAGGTTATTGATATTGATGACCTGGTCAGAAATCTTTCAGGGGTCTCTTCAAATATAAGCACGCTTGCAGCTGCCCTCAGTGAATCTCTCGGCACCCCGGAAGCAAAAAAGGCGCTCAAAGAATCTATTCTGAACATCAAGGATATTACCGCAGGGCTTAAGGAAACAATAGCTGTCAATGACCACAAGATGAGAACCACACTTGACAATATAAACAATCTCATCGCGTCAATAAGTGACCTTGTAGAAAAAAACAAGGAGCCTTTGACAGCCACGGTGAGCAACTTAAAAGATTTTTCAGCCTCTTTAAAAACAGAAGGCCCTGACCTTGTGGCAAACCTTAACAAGGCAGCCAAAGAATTAAAAGAAATGGTAGAGGAAAACAGGCCGGTTATAAAAAATGCCGCTCAATCTATTGATAATATTTCTAAGACGATCTCACAGGGAGAAGGCACCCTCGGGAAACTTGTTAAAGATGACAGGCTTTACGAATCTTTAAACAAGGCTGCAGAGGGTGTGAACAAGTCAATCAGCGCTGTAGACAGGTTCAGGACCTTCATCACATTCCAGACAGATTATCTCACAAGACCAAAAGATGCCAAGGGCTATTTCTATATAACCCTCCAGCCCAAACCTGACAAATACTATATACTCGGGATCGTCAGCGACCCTGTGGGAAGCGTTACGACAACGACCACTACAACGAATGGCGTTACCGTCAAAGAAGAAAAGGTTGAACAAAAAATAGAGTTCACAGCACAGTTCGCAAAAAGATTTAATGATGCCGCACTTAGAGCCGGCCTTACCGAAAGCACATTCGGAGCCGGCGCAGATTACTTTCTCTTTAATGACAAGGCCAAGGTATCTGTTGATGTCTGGGATTTTTCCAATGATGAAGATGGGGCAAAAAATCCCCATGCAAAAGTCGGGGTTGATTATTTTATATTTAAAAATGTATTCCTTTCAGTTGGCGCTGACAACATCTTTAACACGAAACGGCGCGGGGCTTATGTCGGTGCGGGCGTGAAATTCGAGGATGAAGACGTTAAATATCTCCTTGGGACGGTCCCCAAAATCCCTGGGAGGTAAAAATCTTGTCAAAAAAAATAGGGCAGATACTTTTAGGGCTTGGATATATAAAAGAAACAGATATAGAGCAGGCCCTCAATATCCAGAAGTCTGAAGGGGGCAAAAGAAGGCTTGGAGAGATATTGCATGCTATGCTCCTCAAAGAAGAAGATCTCCTTCACGCACTTTCCCTGCAGTTCAATATCCCGATAATAGCTGAAAATGAATTTCCGCAGGCCGTACCGATTGAAAAGATATCTTTTGCTTTTCTGAAGGAAAACCTGATACTGCCCCTTTCCATCTCTGATAATACACTCAATATTGCAGTAGGAGACCCTCTGAAAAATGATGCTATCGCTTCTCTCAGAACATCTTTTGGCTATGACATCAACATGTTCCTTGCAAAGAGTTCGGCTATTCTTGGCCACCTTGAGATACTCCATGGCTCCAGGGAAGCTGTTATGCTCAGATTAATAGAGAATGCAACAGAAGAAGATACAGCAGCAACAGGAACAAGCGAAGACATAGGCCACCTTAAAGACCTCGCACAGGAAAAAGGCGTTATACAGCTCGTAAATGTGCTTATTGAAAATGCGGTGAAGGACAGGGCCAGTGATATTCATATAGAGCCGGGGGAAGCTAATGTACGGGTCAGGTACAGAGTAGACGGGATTCTATATGAGAAAGAGGTAATGCCTGTCAGGATGCAATCTGCCGTATCATCGAGGATAAAACTTTTATCGCAGATGAACATAGCGGAAAGAAGATTGCCCCAGGACGGCAGGATAAAGAGTAACCTGGGAGGCAGAGACATAGATATCAGAGTTTCTACCATCCCTACTATTTATGGCGAAAGCATAGTCATGCGGCTCCTTGACAGGGAAACATCGTTTATAACATTAACGGATATAGGATTTGATGACATACTCATTGAGAAGTATGAAAGCATTATCCACAAGCCCTACGGGATGATACTGATTACAGGCCCTACCGGAAGCGGGAAGACCACAACCCTTTATGCCTCATTAGACAGAATAAACTCTTCCGAGAAAAAAATAATCACGATAGAAGAACCTGTTGAATATCTGATGCCCGGCATCAACCAGATACAGGTCAGGCCCAAAATAGGGCTGACATTTGCAAGCGGACTCCGGCATATAGTCAGGCAGGACCCGGATATAATAATGGTGGGAGAGGTCCGTGACCTTGAGACAGGAGGCATTGCAATACATGCAGCCCTTACAGGGCATCTAATATTCAGCACACTCCATACAAATGATGCACCCGGAGCTATAACAAGATTAATGGATATGGGAATAGAAAACTACCTTGTCTCCTCAACACTCATAGGTGTAATGGCTCAGAGGCTGGTAAGAAGGGTATGTCCGGACTGCAAGGAAAAATTCAAAGCTGCAGACAATATCAGGGCTGAACTCAGCGCTGATATCCAGGAAGTATGGAAAGGAAAAGGCTGCGGCAATTGTTTAGGAACAGGTTACAGAGGCAGGATAGCCATTTTTGAACTCCTCCTTGTCGATGATGCAATACGCGACCTTATAATGAGTCATGCAACTGTGCGCGAGATAAAAGACAAAGCAATTGCCCTTGGGATGCGCACATTGAGGCAGGACGGAATTGAAAAGGTTAAAAGAGGCATTACAACAGTTGAGGAGGTAATGAGGGTTACACAACTGGAGCTGTAAGTTGTTTGCCCTAGCTCAATAATTGAGCCGACAAAGCGCTTTTTTCTTTAAGCCACTCCCGCTTTTTCTTATAATCAGGAATTATCGATCCTACTTTGTGCCAGAAGTCATGCGAGTGGTTTTGATGAATGAGGTGGCAAAGCTCATGGACGATCACATAATCGAGTACAGAGATAGGCGCTATAATTACTTTCCAGTTAAATCTCAAGACTCCTGAATGAGAGCAGCTTCCCCATCTTTTTCCCTGATTTTTGATAATTATTTTTTTGGGTTTCCTTCCTGTCAGCCCGTAATACATTTTCACACGTTCTGGAATCTTTTCTTTTGCCCGTTCGATATACCATTCAACTATCTTTTCTTTTACAATCTTAGATGCAGATCTGCCGGAGAATTTATTGTTGACCTCAATGTAGAATCTGCTTGACATAAGTTTGCAGGGGCGGCTTTTTTCATCTTTTGATTTTTTTACCTTAAGCCGATATTCTCTGCCTATATATGGAAAAGACTCTCCGCTCACAAATTCTTTTTTAGGCATTTCAGCATTTAGTTTTTTGATTTTCTCCTGTTTCTGGATAATCCATCTCGCCCGCTTCTGTACGATCTCTTTTATCTTGCCTTTATCCAGAAAATAAGGGGACAGAACCACGACTGTAGAATTTGGCTGTATTTGCAGGGCTACTGTTTTCTTGCGCCTGCCTCTTTTAATATTAAACTTTATCTTCTTGTTGCCGTATGTTATTTGTTCCATATTAAAAATCCCTGAGCTGATTGCTTGCAAGCGACATGATTCCATAAATTAGGGGTTCAATCTCATCCTTGGGACAGCCCTTTGCTTTAAGTTTTCTTCTGATTAAGCTTCTCATTTCACGCTTGCTATCCTCTTTCTCTATCCAGTCAATGACCCTCTTATTTTTTATTATCTGAATAATTTCTTTTGTGAAGGCCACCTGCTCCTTGTCTGATTTATGAAACAGCTCTTCCTTTAACTGGTTGAACAATCCGTAGAAGGCTAATTCTTTTGCATCATCCAGTCCAAGAGATTTAGCGTAAGCCTCTCTTCTTTTTTCCTGCTCTTTGATTTCAAGAAGATTCTTAAGATACTCAGCCTCATCTTTTCTCTCTTTCTTGTTTTCTGCAATCAGGCTTTCAAGCTGTTTTTTAAGCGAACTATAGAAGACAGGGTCTTCTGAAATCTTTTCTGCGACAGTCTCTCTTATTGCGTATTCGATATGACTCGCTTTTGCTCGCACGCTGCCTTTGACTTCCAGCTTTTCTTTGAAATCAGGCGCAGTGATATTTATGGGTTCAAGAATCTCTTCTATCCCTGTATCTACAATATGAGCATGAATCAGAGCCTCTACTTTCTTACTGCAATCTTCAAGACTTAAATGCTCATCACGGTAGAGGTTTTTAGCTCCTTCGCGTATTGCACCAAGAAATTTAAAGTCTTCCACATACGGATTGACTACTGGATCAGGCATTAGAAAATCCATACTCCTTGCAAATTCACGGAAGGCCATGTCAAAATGCGCCCTCACATCCGCGGGTTCAAGAATCTCCATGCATCTCTGCAATATGTCTTCAGGTTTAGCGCCTGTGCGGTTTACCTTTTCAAAGTATTTCATTGTCTCTTTGTGCCAATGGGCGAGATTTGCTTGTTCCTTCTTCACATCCTCAGTTCCAAAGATTCCTGCGAGGTCTTCTTTGTCAAACATTACAAGAGCTTCGGCGAGTTCTTTGCCGACACCGGCATAATCTACAACAAGACCGAAATTCTTTCTTGGGAATGTACGGTTGGTCCTGGCTATTGCCTGCAATAAGGTATGTTCCCTTAATCGCTGGTCGAGATACATCACCTGTTCAACTGGAGCGTCAAACCCGGTAAGGAGCTTGTCGCAGACAATCAGAAACTCAAGCGAATTCTTTGGATCAATAAAAGCTTCTTTTATGCTTTTCTCTTTTGCCGGGGTAAGTTTGTATTTCTCTTTCCATTCTTTAGAATCATCATTATTGACAGTCATAACAACTACCGAGCGTTCAGGCCCAATGAGCTTATCAAGTTCATTTTTATACATGACTGCTCCCTCCCTGTCAGGAGTCACTATCTGCGCTTTAAAACCATTAGGCCGTATATGTTCTGTGTAATGCTCAACTATATCTCTTGCAATCCTCGCTATGCGTCTGTCAGCTTTGACAAGTGTGTCAAGAGTTGCATATTTTTTCTTCAGCCTTGCTTTTTCCTCCGGCGTCTTGTCATGGAAGAGTTCATCAAAAAGCTGGTCGAGGGTTTTCCCGACAACCTGCAATTGAGCCATTCTGCTTGCATATTTAACAGGTACTATCTCCTCATCTTCTTCCGCATTTTTGATTGTATAGGCATCAAGATATTTCTCGCCCACCGGGCTGAAATGGCGGTAGGTATTCCTGTCTCTTTTATCAAGCGGCGTGCCTGTGAATGCAAAAAATGAGGCATTCGGTAGCGCATTCCTCATATTCAGGGCATAAAATCCATACTGGCTTCTGTGCGCCTCATCCGTCATTACAATGATATTGTCCGATGTAGACACAGGCTCTTTTAATTCCTTTCTGAAAAGAAAGACTGTGGTTAAAATCGTCTGCCCCACATTATGGCTGAGCAGTTCATACAGCTTTTTATGTGTTCCGCCTTTTGCTTTTATTTGTATCGGATTCGGGAAATTGCAGTTCCTGAATGTCTTGCTTATCTGCTCGTCAAGATCAATGCGGTCCGTAACAACAATAATCGTCGGATTCTTGAGCTTCTTTTCCTCGCGTCTTAATTTAACTGCCGCAAACAACATTGTGAGGGATTTGCCTGAGCCCTGCCAGTGCCAGACAATGCCCCGCTTATCGTCCTCTTCTGTAACACGCTTAATGATTTTGTTAACTGCCCTGAACTGCTGATACCTGCAAATCTTTTTTATTATTTTTCCCCTGTCGTATTCATAGACAATAAAGTTCCGGACAATATCAAGCAGGTTCTTTTTATTAAGCGCTCCGGCTATCAGGATTTCCTGTGCTGTCGGCTTGTCAGATAAATCTTCTTTTTTGATTAATCCGAGTTCAATCATTTCTTTTATTACCGGATGTTCAGCCATATTCGGCAATTTCTCACCGTTCTTATCTTTCCATTCATGGAACTGTTCAGGCTCTGCACTGATAGAGCCATATTTGGCGCAGAAAAGATTAAGAGCGATAAGTAACTGGTTAGTGTGGAATAGCTGGGGAATTTCATTCTGATAACGGATAAGCTGGGTCAGAGCCTTGCTCAAACCTGTCTGTTTTGCAACAGGGCTTTTGCATTCAATAACAACCAATGGAATGCCGTTTATGAAAATCACTATGTCCGGCCTGTCAGTTTCAGAGGGGCCTTTTACCCAGAGTTGATTGACGACAAGAAACTCGTTCTTTTCAGGATTATCAAAATCAATGAAGCGTATTGTTTTCTTCTGCCTTTTCCCTTCGGTATCCTGATCAATGGAAATTCCGGCGATAAGGTCTTTATGAAATTTCTGGTTAGCCTCTATAAGTCCTTCCGCCTGAATATGTGTAACACGCCTGATAGCCTTTTGAATGGTCTGCTCTGTAACATCTTTGTTTATCTCTTTGAGCTTCTTCCTCAATCGTGAGACAAGGACAACCTCGCGCCTGCTTGCGCGCTCACATTTTCCCTTAAGCTCAGGATCCAGTTCATCTCCGTGGATGTAGTCATACCCAAGCCTCTTCAACTGCTCGATGGCTGGCTTTTCGGAAAGGTAATCTTCGTTAAAGATAGTCATGAGTCCAGAGTCATGGGAGTCTTTAGAGTCGACTCATAGACTTTTTTTAGGTAAAGAATCATTTGAATTGCTCCTCAAATATTTTGAAAATCCCATCAGCATACGTGAGACCTCTTCAGCCTTTTTGTATAATACTTCAAATTCTTCTTTATTGATATATCCTTGGTCCAATGCAATATACAAAACTGCTTGTACCTCAGCGCCAGACCCATGAGCCTGGCTAAGGAATCTTGCAAAGTCTTTGTCGGTTTTGCGTGCAAAACCTTCGGCGATGTTCAACATAATGGAAGTTGAAGCTCTTCGAATCTGATCCTTCAAGTTGAAATCTTTTGTAAACTCTTTCTTGCCGGTTATCTGGTATATATCTTTAGACAGGTCTCTTGCCTTCTTCCATGCATTTATGTCCTCAAATTTTTCAATAGTTGCCATTGTTTTTGACTCCTTCGACTCGCAACTTTTTTTGTATTCTTTGACTCTTTGACTCCAGACTCTTTCGACTCATTAGACTCTTACCCTCCCCGTTAATAAAACCTGCATGAGGGATTTTTTTAGGGATTCAAGGGTTTGTTTAATGGCTTTTTCATTATCAATGTCTAAATCTAAAGTAGTTAAAATATCAGTAATTTCTTTTTGTTCTTCCAATGGAGGAAGACAAATGTTTAAAGATGCCAAATCTTCCCTTAATAGTCCATTGATTGAAGTGCCTTGAACAAGGGACTTTAACTTCTTTTCATGGTAATCCAGAAAACGATATAGAAAGTCTGGCAGCAATCTTTTAGTATTTGTGATTACGCCAGTTATATCTTGGCTGATAGCAATATCAAAAGGAGCAATCGCAAGTTTACCAACACCTGTTCTTGTAACTATGAGTAAATTCCCTTTTGAGATTAAATTTGTAGCGCTATTTTTTACCCCTTCCATTGTGATATATCTTCTTATTTGGTCTATCCTCTGGTTGATAAAGTCAGCTCCTGTAACCCATGGAATATTTCCGTTCCAATATTCTTTTACTTTTGTATCTGGTGTCCCACCATTATAAAACTCCTTAACTACTTTATTCAGCCTAACTACCTCCCACTCCACCGGTATCTCCCCAATCTCCGTCTTCTTAAACTTCTTATGCCCGATGCCATAAGTGAGGAGTTTCTGCATCAGACCTTTCTTTAGTTCCTTTGTCTTCTCAATAATCCTATCCGTTTCCTCAATGGCATCATCAACAGTCGTCAAAATCTCAGCGATCTTTTTCTGTTCGGGGAGTGGGGGGAGAGATATTAGGAACGACGATAAATCCTCTCTTAAGATGCCATTAATGGATGTGCCTTGCCTAAGAGTTTTTAAATTCTTGTCGTTGTAATTCAGATTCCAGAATAAAAAGTCGGAGACTGTTTTTTGGTTATCTGGAATGACGCCGCTAATGTCCTGACTGATAGCAAGATCGAAAGGTGCAATGGCCAGCTTTCCAACCCCTGTCCTCGTGACAACAAGAAGGTTTCCTTTTGGTACGATGTTCGTAGCACTATTCTTCACTCCTTCAGGTGTAATGTATTTTCTTATTTGACCGACTTTTTGATTGATAAAATCTGCTCCTGTAATCCATGGGATAACACCGTCCCAGTACTCCTTCTTCTTTGTGTCTGGGGTGCCACCATTATAAAAAGCAGTTACAACATCGCCTAATTTGGTTACTTCCCAATCCACCGGTATCTTCCCTATCGGCGTGTCTTTAAATTTAATCCCTGTTCTTAAACTTTTTATTTGGGTCATATCCGTCGTCTTACCTCTTAAGTGTGATTCCCGCTTGTCGGGAATCCTTCTTTAAGAAAGATGCCGGACAAGCCGGCATGACAGATAAATTTAGATGCTTCAGTTTGTTGCAATCACTGTTTCTTCTGCCCCAAACACCCTGATTATAAAATCCTCAAAAGCTTTTTCATAGCTCTCCGGTCGTACACCCCGCCCCGGAACCGGCGGAATATCAATTCCGCTTTGGGCAAACTCATTCCCAACAAGTTCCATTGCATCCCTGAGCTTCGAGCTTTTCATATACTCTGATGTTGTCTCCCCTGTTTCCAGAAGTGCAGCCCATACTGTCAGCAAGGCTTTAAAGAGGGATATCCAGTCAATCCAGGCAGGTCTTTTGATCTCCTCAAAACTGCCTTTTGACAGAAACTCCCACCATCTTTCCTGCGAAAGCCAGTACTCAATTTTTCTTTTCCCTTTTATCCTCGTTAGCACAAGCCCTGATTTTGAAAGTTCGATAAGCGCATCTTGTGTCCCCCTGACAGAAAGGCCGATTGCCTTTGCAACTTCCGAAGGATGCCCTGCGTCATGTGTCAAAAGATATAGAATACATTCAGCCCTGCTTCCGACTCCGAAAAGTCCTCTGAGCATGAATCTGATATTGGATTCAGTAGTTGGGATTACTTCTCTTGATTTGCCGCTGGATCTTAATGGTGCTCTCAGGAAACCATATCGGGAAAATATTTCGTCAAACGGGATACCTATCGCCAACGCTACATCTTTTTTGTATTTCACCGGGAATAAGGCTGCCCCTTTTTCCGGAACGTTTTTGTAGCAGAGTTTTGCAAGATTCTTCCACTTCCTCTCCTGTCCCTGAGATGAAAGAAATTCAGAAACTGCTCCCATAAGACGGCTGGTTTCATCTGAACTCTCTCTAAGAATTCCTCTTAGTCTTTGTATATCAATCCACTGTCCATTTGTAGCAAGCCAATCCATGACCTCATCAAAAAGTCTTGGGTCATAGCGCCCTGTTTCAAGAGTAAATACAAGCAGCGCCTCCGGGTCAATTACCCACGGCTCTCTTGCTCTGGCCTCTCCGAGAACGCCAATTGCAGACCACTGCCTCCATAGAAAATCAAGGATATTATCAAGAAATATATCTCTAAAGTCTTTCTGTAACATCTTTATACCCCATATGTATTAGCAGTTCTTTAACGCTCTGTCTGAAATTTTCTGAAACATCATGCGTCATGCTCCATCGTGCCGCTTCTTCCAGTTCCTTTGCATTCGGCTCCAATAACAGAAGGTCATTGTAATGCTTCCCTACCCCCTGATCCACTGCTGCGTAGAGCTTGAAACAAATCTGGTCATATCTGCTGAGAAAATGGACGGTTAATCTCTTGCCGAAGTGTCTCGTTTCAACCCTGTCCATTAAACCTTCAGGAAGACCAAGATCCACCGCCGAAGTTGGTTCGGCATTAAGCCACTTTTCAGGAAGATTGAAATCCCTCGCAATCTTTTCAGAAGCCTCTTTAAGTTCATAAGGAAAAGGCTCAGCCCTCTCAAGATGGATGCTGCCTGTTGCATTTTTTCTGGCAAATGCGACGATATCCACATCCTTTGTCGTCCGGCTAACAAGACCAAGAACATTAAGTGCGGAGCCTCCGCATACAACTAATTCAGGCACTACCGCATTAATCGCGCCCAGATGCTCTCCCAATGCGCTCAGTATTTTCTCTGTCTCTTTTTTGTCCTGAAACATAGCTAAATCTTATATCCCAATTCTTTTAAATAAGCATTCAGCTTATCTTCTGTTTTAGCCCGATTCTTTTTTAGTTCTTTAAGCTCATCTATAACATTCTGAACATCTATCTCCTCTTCCTCTTCTGTTACGTCAACATATCGCGCGATATTGAGGTTGTAATCATTGGAGCGGATTTCATCCAATGCGACGGGGCAGCAGTATTTGTCTATTGTCTTATATCCCATGTATGCGTCAACTATTTTTTTGATGTCCTGCTCTCTGAGCTTGTTCTGGTTTTTCCCTTCAAGGTAATCATTTGCACCATAAAGAAAGAAGACTTTGCCTTTATTTTCTTTAGCTTTGTTCTTATTGATAATAAACAGACAAGCCGGAATACCTGTGCCATAAAACAGATTTGAGGGAAGTCCGATAACAGCTTCCAGTAAGTCTTCTTCCAGGATGCCCTGTCTGATTTTCCCCTCTGCACCGCCTCGAAATAGCGAACCATGAGGAAGCACGACTCCTGCCCTGCCTTTAGGATTCAAAGTCGCAATCATATGCTGGACAAAGGCGTAGTCGCCGTAACCTTTTGGCGGAATGCCGAAACGGAATCTTCTATAAGAATCGTGCTGCGCCTCCTCATAACCCCAGTTTTTCAGAGAGAAGGGCGGGTTTGCGATAACAATATCGAATTCCATTAGCTTTCCATTTTCAGTAAGAAGTTGGGGTTTTCTCAGTGTATCGCCTTTTTCGAGTTTAGCGGGTATTCCGTGAAGGAGCATATTCATCTTGCAGATAGCCCACGTGCCCATGTTCCTTTCCTGGCCGTACAGGGAGATATTTTTCCAGTTTTGTTTATTCTCCTTTAGATGGTGAACAGACTGAATGAGCATGCCTCCGGAACCGCAAGTTGGGTCACATATCCGCATCTTCTCCTGTGGATCAAGTATCTCTACAAGAAGTTTAACCACTTCCTTTGGCGTGTAGAACTCGCCGCCTTTTTTGCCTGCATCGTCAGCGAACTGTGCTATAAGAAATTCATAAGCCCTGCCTAAAATATCAGGGTCAGACAGGTTTTCATTTCGAAGAGGGAGCTTTGAAAAATGAATGATGAGCTTTGATAATATCTCATCTGGAAGCCGATCCTTGTCATTAAAATCAGTAGTCGAAAGAACTCCTTCAAGTTTTTCGACATTTGCCTCTTCAAGTTTCTCATTGGCCGTATTAAGAATTTCTCCGAGGTTCTGGGTTTTGGTTTTTATATAGTTCCAGTGTGCCTTTTTAGGGACATCAAACTCATGCTCATCAGGAGTTTTCCATGCTAATTCCTTGTCCTTTGTCTCTTTCTCAATTCTTTCGCCTTCCTCATCGAACACATCCGAAAGGCGTTTTAAAAACAGAAGCCCGAAGATATAGTTTTTGTAATCAGAAGCGTCAATGCTTCCCCTGAGAATATTGGCAGACTCCCATAGATGCGCCTCGAGTTTTTCTAGAGTAATCTTGTCCATGACCTTAACCCCCAACTATTGTTAACTTATATGACATAGCTAAGGGTAACTAAATATTTTTAAAAAGTCAATATTTATTTAGTTTTATAGTTTATCTTCATGTAATGTGAGGATAAACTTAATACAATGAGCTATGCCTATTTTTAGCACAGCTTATTTTATTCAATCTGCTTTGTTTAATCAATAGCAAGGGAATAGTGAATGGATAAGACAGGACAGCCTATCATTTCTTAATCCGTTCCCTCCCGAAAGGCGAAAGCTGGCGGAGTTCTTTTATAACCGGAGGCATTATCTCTATAACTTTATCAACTTCTGCCTCAGTGTTGTACCTGCTCAGAGAAAACCTTATCGAGCCGTGGATTAATGTTGCAGGCACACCCATGGCCCTCAATACATGTGACGGCTCCAGAGAGCCCGAAGTGCATGCAGAGCCTGAAGAGGCGCAGATGCCGAATTCATTCAGCCTGAGCAAAATCGCTTCTCCCTCTACATATTCAAAACTGATATTTGTCGTATTGGGAAGTCTGCTGTTTACATCTCCATTTATCCTTGCATCAGGACAGGATTTCAAGAGTGCATTTTCAAGTTTATCCCTCAAACCCTTCAGATAGATTACTTCCTTAGAAAGTTTATCTCCTGCAAGCTCGCATGCCTTTCCAAGCGCAATAATCGAGGCCACATTCTCTGTCCCTGCCCTTCTGCCATGTTCCTGATGCCCCCCGATTATATATGGATGAAACCTCGCGCCTTTCCTCACATACAAAGCCCCAACACCTTTTGGCGCGTGCAGCTTATGCCCTGATAATGAGAGCATGTCAACAGGAAGTTTTTTTAAATCTATCGGAATCTTGCCGACTGCCTGAACAGCATCCGTATGAAATAAGATTCCTCTTTCTTTAAGCATTTCCCCAAGCTCTGCAACCGGAAATACAACGCCTGACTCATTGTTTGCATACATAAGCGATACTACAGCCGTGTCTTCATCCAATACCTTGACAAGTTCATCACCATTTAATTGCCCCTGCTTGCTTACAGGCAGATATGTAACCCTGTACCCTTTCCTTGCAAGATATTTGCAGAAATTTAAAACAGCAGGGTGTTCAACCCTTGATGTGATGATATGTTTTTTATGAGGCACGGATTCAACAGCGCTCATCAGCGCGGTATTGTCGCTCTCTGTGCCGCAGCTTGTAAATATTATCTCCTCAGGCTCGGCGCCGAGAAGCCCCGCGACCCTTGACCTTGCCTCTTCAATTTTTCTGTGCAACTGGCCCCCGAATGTATGCATGCTTGAAGGGTTTCCATACAATTCCCTGAGGTAAGGCAGCATCTCATCAAGCACCTCAGGAGCTATAGGGGTTGTTGCATTGTTATCGAAATATATCGTCTTCATCTATTGCGCCTCCACAGTTATTTCTTCGCCCGTCATCTCTCTCAGCTTATCCTGAATCCCCTTTATGGTAACATCTGCCATCAGACAGCCGGAGCACATGCCCCGGAGTGCAACGACTACTCTATTGCCGTCAATATCTATCAATTCAATATCTCCTCCGTCTGCCTGCAATCCAGGCCTTATCTCTGTTTCTATAATCTCCTGCATGAGAGCAATCTTTTGAAGGTTGGTAAGTTTTTTGGAGACAACAGGTTTTTCAGGTTTCTTTAATGACCAGATATCCCTGAGAATAGCCTCTATCTCTACTTTGCATTCACCACAGCCGCCTCCTGCCTTTGTATAGTCTGTAATCTCATCAACTGTTGTCAGGTGGTTTTCTATTGCAACCTTTCTTATTTTTTCTTCCGTAACATCAAAACATTTACAGACAAGCCTGCCTTCCTCCTTAACCTCCGGGGGCTGTCCCCTGTAATTGGCAATAGCAGCCTCCAAGGCCTCTCTCCCCATAACAGAGCAGTGCATCTTCTCCTTGGGCAATCCTCCAAGAAATTCCGCAATGTCCTGATTTGTTACCTTTAATGCCTCATCAAAGGTCTTGCCTTTTATGAGTTCAGTAAGCGCAGAGGAGCTTGCAATCGCGCTTGCGCAGCCGAAGGTCTGGAATTTTGCATCTATTATTTTGCCGGTCTCCTCATCAACCTTAAGATAAAGCTTTAATGCGTCTCCGCAGACAATACTGCCGACCTCTCCTACCGCGTCGGGATTTTCTATCTCTCCGATATTCTTGGGATGGAGAAAATGTTCTTTCACCTTGTCAGTATATTCCCACATATATCATTCCTCTCCTATATCTATTATCTTTGTCTGGTCAGAATACTCAACAGTCCTGTATTCTTTCAGCGCTTCAAACTTCTTAAGGAGTTCTGACACCTTTACCCCTGCTTCCTCAATCGCAAAGAGCCTTTTCTGGATGGCATCCATATTAAAAGCTCCTCCCTGAATCTCGTCTGTGAACAGCTCTATTGCCATAACAAGATACGTCAGGGGCTGTCTCATGTGATGAATCATCGCCTTCGATGTTTCTGTAACAGCCTTGTCCTGCCGTAATTTTACAAGCTCGTCCTTTGTCCTGTTCAACTCTGTGATATATTCGTGAAGCTTGACGTTGACTGTCTCCATTTCTTCATTTACTTCCCTGAGCTCTTTTTCTCTAATTTTTACGGCGCCAACCATCATGCTGAACGCACTGGAAAGTTTTCCGACCTCATCATCGCCATGCACATCAATAACTTTCGAGTAGTTGCCATCCGCTATTTCCGTAGCAGATGAGGTCAGCAGAGATATCGGCCGGGTAAGCCTCCTCGATATTACTATTGAAACAATTAAGGCAATAACCAGAAAACCAACGGCAATAAAGACCAGAGATTTTATCGTTTCTCTTATTGCGTCTTCACCCACTTTTTCTGAAATACCAACCCTTAAGAAACCTGCCCTGCCCTCAAAAATCGGAGCAGAGAAATCATGATAGGTTTCTTCGCCTGTTTTAACGGTCACATAATCTACGGTATTCCTCTCATGCACCACATCCAGAAGTTTCCTGGGAAATCCTCCCTGAAAGGTATGCAATAATATCTCGCCATCTTTTTCAATGAAGATATAAGAGACTTCACTATTTGTTGCCATTATCTGGTCAAAAAATTTATCTATTGATAAATAGTCTTTTATCAGCAGGTAATCAACGATATGGGACGACATGGCTGCAGCAAGGGACTTTCCAGCTCTGATGCTTTCTTTTTCAAATGTATTTTTTACATATAAGTTAACAAAGAGGATTGAAAAGAAAGCATACAAAAGCACAACAACAGCCGTTGAAAGGAAAAGTTTATACTTCAGGGAAAGGTTTTTCACTTTCTTTTCTCAAGCCAATCCTGCATCACTAAAATAACCCAGCGCAGAAATCAGGATAAAAACGACAAACAGTCTCAAAGTCATCTTTTCTACCATGCAAAAATTATATCACAAAAATATAACCTTAATCGTTAAAAACCTTGATAAAATTCAATACCAACTTCTGGCAATTCTCTGAAGCTGTTTTTATATCCCACTTGCCCCTGTCCCTATCTTCAACAATATTGCTTATCCCCCGTACCTCAAGCATTGGTATCCCGTACATTGCACAAACATGAGCAATAGCAGCGCCTTCCATGTTTTCGCATATTGCATTAAATCTTTTTTCAAGTTCCTTAGCCCTTTTGTTTGTGCCTGTGGAGGCCGAAACAGTAACAAAGGTGCCTGATTTAATCTTAGGGGCAAGGGACAAGGGGTCAGGGGTTAGTCTAAAACATTTAATTGCTTTGCCCGCCAATTTTTTATCAAGCTGAAATTCATTAAAATATTTTCTCCTGCCTTTTTTCAGGAAAGGAATACCTGTTGAATCCACTGTATGAAAACCGTCCTTTAGCCACAAACCTTCATCTCCGTATATTTCCTTGTCTGCAATTGCTATATCCCCTACCCTGAGGCCTGATGAAGGATATGCGCCTCCGATTCCAAAATTTATTATGATGCACGGAGAAAACTTTTCTATCAAAAGTGTTACTGCATGAGATGCATTCGTCTTCCCAATGCCCGATATGGCATGGACAATATTATTCTTTCCGATTTTTCCTGAATAAAATTCTTCCGGCCTGTTTCTTTTAAGAAGATGGAGAATAATACCGCTCTCTTTCCGTGTCGCTGAGATAAAACCTACTGTTGAAGCTAAAGGCATTTATTTCCCCCCGTCAACCCATCTTTTCATGTTGATATTACATGATTCTGCTGTTTCATGTCTATTTACTAATGAGAATGAAAGTAAAGCGACATGCCCACTTACTCTGTCATTCCGGCTTGTCCGGAATCTTTCTTTGTTTTCAGAAGGATTCCCGACGCGCTTCGCTTGCGGGAATGACAAAATATGAGGCTTTACTAATGAACTCCTTAGTACCGAGGCAACAAAATAAGTTCCCGGAAAATTAATAAACCTCTTGACATCCGGCGCATTTTCAGCCTATACTGATTAATCAGATTAATCAGTGAGGTGACAGGATGACAAAAAAAGATAAGGGCAAGTATTGCTGCCCCCCTGCGGATAAGATAAGCTGCTGCAAAGTTGAATCATTGATAAGCGTCGACGAACGCGGGCAGATGGTCCTGCCTAAAGAGCTGAGGGACAAGATAAATATCCGGGCAGGCGACAAGCTGGCCGTTACTACGTGGGAAAAGAATGGAAAGATCTGCTGTATCACTTTGATGAAAGTTGAAGAACTTGCAGATATGGTAAAAAACGCCCTTGGGCCGGTTATGAAAGAGATATTTTAAAGGCGATGTTATTAATATGATAGCATTAATATGAAGGAACTGAAGATTATAAGCATCGAAAAACAAAGCGATAAAAATACAGCTTCCTGCTGCAGTGCTGAAAAAAAGAATTTCATACCAGAGACCCCTGCAATAAAAAGCACATGCTGCTGCACAGAAAACAGCAAATTACCCGAATGGATAACCGGCGCTGTTGAAACACCTGACGGCAAAGCCTGCAAGGTTTCGACCGGATGGTCTTTAGCCGACTATTTGGGACAGATTAAAAGCAGGACGAGCGGATTCCGCATGAAATATACTGTCGAACCGGGGCTTTATGCTGCCGGCAATCCTGATAAAGACTCCGATGTCCTTGTGAGCGCAAATTATAAGCTGAGCTTTGATATCCTGAGGCGGTCGCTGCAGGGCCTGAACGTATGGATACTTGTACTCGACACAAACGGCATTAATGTCTGGTGCGCAGCAGGCAAAGGTACTTTCGGCACAAACGAGCTTATTAACCGTGTTCAGGAAGTGCAATTAAACAAAATAGTGAATCATAACCGGCTTATTGCCCCCCAGCTTGGCGCTGTTGGCGTAAATGCGCGTTCTGTACAAAAAATTACCGGATTCAGGGTCTATTTCGGCCCTGTTTATGCCAAAGATATTCCGGCCTATATCTCTTCCGGATATAAAAAGACAGAGGAGATGAGGACCATAAGATTTACGATGGCTGACAGATTAATGCTTACTCCCATGGAGATTAATCCTGCGTTGAAAAAATTTCCGCTCTATGCCCTTATTGTTTTATTAATCTTCGGGCTCAGGCCTTCAGGGATATTTTTCAGAGACGCCTGGTTTGGCGGGACGCCGTTTCTGCTTTTAGGTTTAATATCTGTTCTTGCCGGGGCTTTGGTCACTCCTGTGCTGCTCCCTTTTGTGCCGTTCCGCTCATTTGCATTAAAGGGCTGGCTAGCAGGCATGCTCGCGACCTTTTTTGCTATACAATCTTCCGGTATTATCCATCAGGGAAACATCATCCTGCTCATCGTTGCCTGCCTGTTCTTCCCTCTTGCAAGTTCTTACATCGCACTTCAATTTACAGGCTCGACAACATTTACAGGGATGTCAGGTGTCAATAAAGAGCTTAAATTCGGCATCCCGGTATATATAACGGGCGTTGCCATATCACTGATATTGCTTACCTTTTTTAAACTTGGAGAATGGGGGATATTATGAAATATCTGTCGGATGTAACAACCCTGAAATTATTGCCGGAAAAATGTACTGGCTGCGGCAGATGTATTGAAGTCTGCCCTCATGGTGTCTTTAAACTTTCAGATAAAAAAGTTTCTGTTACAGACAGAGACCTCTGCATGGAATGCGGGGCATGCGCCGTTAACTGTGAATTCGGAGCAATCAGCGTGAATTCAGGAGTCGGATGCGCCGCCGCAATCATCAACAGCATGATTTATGGAGGCGAACCTTCCTGCGATTGCAGCGGCGACAAAAAAAGCGATGGCTGCTGTTAGGAATATCCGGCCTCTCCGAGATATTTTCCTTCGACATACCTTCGCTCCATTGAACAACTGAAATAAGAACTGTTATATTTATTCATGGGTAAACGCACTTTTCATGTCCTGTTAATTATAGTAGTTGGCTTTCTTGTTTATTCCAACACCTTCAACGTCCCATTTCATTTCGATGATACAAACAATATCGTTGCAAACTATAAATTAAAAGATTTAAGCAATTTCTGGCCTCCGTCCGGTTCAAGATGGCTTGGTTATCTGACCTTTGTCCTGAACTATTATTTCGGAGAACTGAATGTTACCGGTTATCATATAGTCAATCTCACAATTCATATTCTAAATGCAATCCTTGTTTACCTGCTTGTGATTCTTACATTTAAGACGCCACTTTTCAGCAATCAGCAATCAGCAGTCAGCAGTCAGCAATCAAAAGAAACAAACTTTGATTCACCTATTCACCCACTTTCATCCGCCTCGGGCGGACAAGCCTATTTACCCTTATTTATTGCCTTGCTCTTTGTAGCCCATCCCATCCAGACACAGGCAGTAACATATATAGTCCAAAGATTCACTTCCCTTGCAACAATGTTTTATATGCTTTCATTGGTAAGTTATATAAGATCAAGACTTTCGACACTACACGCTACACGCTATACGCTATACGCTGTTTCACTTCTCTCCGCCGTCCTTGCGATGAAAACAAAGGAAATCTCATTTACACTGCCGATAATTATTGTCCTTTATGAATTCATGTTCTTTGAAGGAAAGATAAAGAAAAGGCTTTTATACTTGATCCCCTTTCTTTTAGCAATGCTCATCATACCTTTAAGCCTGATAGGAATAGATAAGCCAATCGGAGATGTAATCGGTGAGATGAGAGAAGTTTCCCAGGAAACAGAGCAGATATCAAGATGGAGCTATCTTTTCACGCAGTTCAGGGTAATAGTCACATACATAAGACTCCTTTCCCTTCCCATAAACCAGAACTTTGATTATGACTATACGGTATATCATTCATTCTTAAATCCAAATGTGTTTTTATCATTTCTATTTCTTCTGCTAATTTTTGGTTTTGGTATTTATCTTTCTTACTCTAAACGCTATAAGTTATACGCTACGCGCTTAACAGCCTTCGGCATCTTCTGGTTTTTTATCACACTTTCTGTTGAATCATCCATAATCCCGATAAGGGATGTGATAAATGAACACAGGCTGTATCTGCCGGGTATAGGGCTTGTCGTTGCTTTTACGACATCTGTATTTTATGTCTTGCAATTTATCGATTCCCGCAGACGGTTTGCTGTTTTTTATTCAGTGCCCACTCTCATAATTTTTATGGCTCTCATAACTATTGCTTTTTCGATTGCTGCTTATCAGAGGAATACCGTCTGGAAAGATGCGGTTTCTTTGTGGGGAGATGCTGCAGCTAAATCTCCAAACAAAGCACGTCCAAACTATGAACTGGGAGTTGCTTATGGAAAGCTTGGGGATGAGAATGCTTTTTACTATATGAAAAAGGCAAAACAACTGAATGCTCCTTTCTTTAATAAAGCAATTAATCTAGCAGAAAATTATAGGAAACAGAGACGTTTTGATGAAGCGATAAAAGAATATCAAAGGATTTTAAAAACAAATCCAACTCAGCCAAAAATCCGTAATAACCTAGGTCTTGTGTATTACGAAAAGGGGCTTCTCGGTGAAGCGGTAAAAGAATATGGGGAGGCCATAAAACTAGACCCTAAATTATCGGTGGCACACTGCAACCTTGGGCTTGTTTATTTTGACATGGGGCTTATAAAAGAAGCGATTAAAGAATATCGTGAAGCTATAATGTTAGACCCTCAAGATTCAGAACCTCACGCCCAGCTTGGTATTGCATATACAGCAATGGGGTTGCTTGATGATGCTGTGTTGGAATTTAAAAAAGCACTTAAGATTAATCCGCAACATGCAAATGCCAAAAATAATTTGGATTATGTTCTTAGCTTAAAGAAAAATTAGAAGGAGAGAAGAATTAATATTTAATTCTGATTTCTACGTAATTACTACTCTTCCTTTTTTCATTAAGGAAAACGATCTCTCATTCATATTTTAATGTCGAAATAGATTACAATCCCGCGTCAAAAAATTTATTTCATAGAACATAAGAGCAAGGCCATCATATGGGGCTGTTGATTAGTTTCCTGCCATAACAATTTCAGCTGCTGTAATGACATAAAATTTTGTTTTGGGTGGCAGAGACACTCTCTGCCACCCACCTTTTCTAATTATTGATAATATAGGTTGCAGCGTTTATCAGTATAGCCGCGGCATCTGCACTTATATGTTGTCCTGTCTGTGCGCTAACTTGATTGATAAATGCCTGCATTATATCATCCGATACCTGTCCGTTTCCATTGTTCGTTGCAGTAAGGGCATTATTAAGTTTGGAAAGCAGGCTGTTTGCAATACCTGCATTGTCTATCCCGCCGGATTGGAGAAGCTGTGATATTAGTGTTATCAGACTTTCCATGGTTGGCTTTTTCCACCCATTTTGTGTTGTCCATGGCAGATAATCTACACCGTAACCAAAGTAACCCAAAGAACCCAAGTAATACGGAGAGTCGCAGAAGCCATCATAGTCTGCATCGCTACAACCTTCTTCAGGTGTATCAAAATTGCTCCAGTAGTTGCCACCAGTTGGTTTTTCGAGATTAAAGATGCCACTACTTTCAATAATATAAGCTTGTGTCTGATTGTTGATAAGGTTGTTGTTGTAGAAGATTTGGTTATTAGCGGAATAAAAAAAGAAGATTCCATAGGAGTTGTTGAAAATGGTGTTGTCTGTGAGGGTATTGCTATCACTGTAAACCGAGAGGTCGATTCCTCTATCGTTATTAGAAATGATGTTGCCTGTGAGAGTGTTATTGCTGGAACCCCAGAGAAAAATTCCCGTCTTGTTGTCCGAGATAGTATTGTCTGTTAAAGTGGTGCTGTTAGATAACTGAAGGTAAATTCCATAGTAGAGGTTGTTCGAGACAATATTGTCTGTGAAGGTGTTGTTGTTAGAATAATAATTGGAGAATATCCCAATAAGGTTGTTCGAAATAGCATTGTTAGTCAGCGTATTGTTGATAGAATTAGAAGAGTAGAGGAATACCCCAATAAAGTTGTTCGAAATAGTATTATTGGTCAGAGCATTGTTAGCATTAGAGAGCCAGATTCCAAAGGTAAAACCTGTAACATTAAGGTTTTTGATTGTATTACCTATACTAAGATAAACACCAACCCCGGTGCCTGTTCCAGTTACTGCATGGCCATTCCCGTCAAGTATTATGTAGTTGCTATCAATCTGTATGGTTTCATTGACATCTGTTGTTAACGTGCACGTCTTAGTTGCAGAATCCCATGTTCCTATCAAATAACAATCTCCACCAGTTGCATTATCAGCAATAAATTTTGTGCTTTTCCTTGGCTGAATGAAAACAAGATGTGATTGGGTTAAATCTTGTGTCCAAGAATAGCTGCCACTTCCATCTGTTGTGAATTCATTTAGATTGTGGTAGTTATCCTCGTATTTGTAGTATTTTGTTGACGGCTGAAATCCGCTGACGCTTATCCGGGTTGATGCCGCATCTGATGCAGGTTCTACATGCATTGTTACCATTTCAGGAATTGATTCAAGTCTCAAGGTTATTGACTCAGAACTATCAAGAAGAATATTGAGATAGTCACTATTGTTAATCTCAAAATGCGTCCCGGTGCTTTCAATCATGCCGGGCATCAGAGTATCAGGCAGTACTATATCACTCCCTATTGTCTCAGCTATAGCAAACCCCTGCATAAAAATCCCCAAAACCAATACCATCGAAAACATAAAAATCTTTTTCATGACATCCTCCTTCTAAATTTTAAAGGTGAGACCAGCTAATTAAGACAGAAAAAAAGATAAGCTATAAGGTTGCATATCCTTCCAAGAATTCTATTCCCCTCTTTCTTAGAAAAACAGACTGCTTTATTGACAAGACTGTGATAAGCAAGAAAGATACCTTAATCTATATATTTTTAAAAAAATATAAAAAATTTAACTCGCTGTTTTTTATCGTTTTTCTTACTAGCACATTATGTAAAAAAAGATTCCTGTGTGATATGGCGTAGTTTAATGGCCGGTGCAGTGAAAACCCGCAGTTTATTTGTTTCACTTGATAATCTTATAGTCCCTGCCATAAGGCTTTGATGCGACATTCCCGCTTGACTCTATAACATTTAGGAAATTTTTGCGCCCTACCAAAAATTTTGAAAAAACAAAGCAAAAAGTGTTAAATTAATATCATTCAAGGAGGCGACAAGAGTGCAGAGAGTTCCCATGACACGAGAAGGCCATCAGAAACTTAAGGAAGAGCTTGAGAGGCTTCTGAAAGTGGAAAGGCCCAAGAACATAAAGGCAATAGCAGAGGCACGCGCGCATGGCGACCTTTCAGAAAATGCAGAATATCATGCTGCCAGGGAGAAACAGTCATTCATGGAGGGAAGGATACAGGACCTCCAGTCAAAATTGTCATTGGCTGAAATAATAGATACATCAAAGATAAATCAATCAAGGGTTGCCTTCGGAGCAAAGGTCAAGGTGCTGGACACAGCCGCAGACGAGGAATATTTTTTTACGCTTGTAGGCGCTGATGAGGCAGACGTCAAAAAAGGAAAGATTTCCATAAGTTCGCCTGTTGGCAGGGCTTTGCTTGGTAAAGAGGTAGGCGATACAACAGTCATCAAAGCGCCTGCAAGAACAATGGAATACGAGATATTAGAGATAAACTTTGAGTAGATACCTCAGAGCAGAGATAATAGAAAACAGTCCTGTAAATAAATCCCATAACCTGCTCATCTTAAGTTCTTCCGGTATTTCAAAAAATTCAGCGCCTGGCCAGTTTTACATGATTGAGACTGCATCTTCTTATGACCCTTTATTAAAGCGGCCTTTGAGCATATTAAAGCAAAAATCAGGGGTAGCGCATTTTTTGTACCGGATAAAAGGCAAAGGTACTGAGAGAATGAGGCAGATGAAAAAGGGCGCAGCTGTCAATGTTCTCGGCCCGTTGGGCAATGGATATCCCCTGCCGGGCAAAAACCTTACGCCAATTCTGATTGCAGGCGGTATCGGGATCGCATCCCTGTTTCCATTGGCAGAAAAACTCGGCAAAAATGCGTATCTCTTTTATGGCGGAAGGACTAAAGAAGAACTCCTTATGCTTGATGAATTAAAAGGCATGGTTAAAGAATTAATCATCAGCACCGACAACGGCTCAATGGGGAAAAAAGGCACTGTTGTTGATGCCTTAAATGAATTTTTAACTTGCAACTTGCAACTTGCAACTTGCAACTTTTTGTTGTATGCCTGCGGCCCTTCACCCATGCTTGAGGCTGTTTCCAGGCTTGCAACAGAAAAAGGGATTAAAGGTTACATTTCAATGGAAGAAAATATGGCGTGCGGGGTCGGAGCATGTTTGGGCTGTACTGTAAAAGTCAGAAGTCAGAAGTCAGAAGTCAGAAGTAAAAGATTAACCCCTGAATTCACTTATAAAAGGGTGTGCAAGGAAGGGCCTGTGTTTCCAATAGAGGAGATTGTATGGTAGTGCAAAATTATTCTGCAACTTTGCCTGTTTGTCATTGCGAGCAAAGCGAAGCAATCTCGCCTTTAAAGATTGCCACGTCGCTTACGCTCCTCGCAATGACGAATAAAGAACCGCTATGAATTTAACTGTAAACATAGGAAAATTAAAACTCAAAAATCCGGTGATGACGGCATCCGGGACTTTTGGGTATGGCGAGGAATATTCTGAATTTGTTGACCTGAACAAGCTTGGCGCAATAGTTGTGAAAGGCATTTCACTTAAACCCAGAGAGGGAAATCCTTCTCCCAGAATATGCGAGACATCGTGCGGGATGCTTAATTCCATAGGGCTTCAGAATGTCGGCCTTAAAGAATTCCTGAAAACAAAACTTCCGTATGTCAGAAAATATGACACAAAGTTGATAGTCAACATACTCGGCAACACCCTTCAGGAATATATGCAACTTTCACAGGCACTCGATGATGCAGGGGTAGACGGAATTGAGCTTAATGTCTCCTGCCCGAATGTCAAAAAGGGCGGAATTGTTTTTGGAACAGATAAAAAAATGCTGGGGAAATTGATACTGAAAGTAAAGGCATCCATCAAAAATTCCCTTCTCATAACAAAACTCTCTCCGAATGTTTCGGACATTAAGGAATTTGCACGCATAGCAGAAGAGTCAGGAAGCGATGCAATTTCGTTGATAAACACCATTCCCGGAATGGCGATAAATGTAAAAACAAGAAAACCTAAAATTGCAAATATTATAGGCGGTTTGTCAGGCCCTGCCATAAAACCTATTGCTGTCAGAATGATATATGAGGCGTACGGAGCAGTTAAAATACCGATTATAGGGATGGGCGGCATAATGAATTCTGAAGATGCAGTAGAGTTTATGCTCGCAGGAGCAACTGCGGTTGCAATAGGAACTGCAAATTTTGTAAATCCACTGGCAACTCTTGCTATAATTAGAGGCCTAGAATCTTTTATGAAAGAGAATGGCATAACGGATTTAAAAAAACTGACAGGAGGGCTAAGGTGCTAGATCAAAATACGCCTCCGCTCATTACTCTCACGACTGATTTCGGTTATAAGGACCCGTTTGTTGGAATGATGAAAGGGGTGATACTGAAAATAAACCCTAAGGCGAGGATAGTTGATATAACACATGACATAAGCCCCCATAACATAAGAGAGGCGGCTCTCACTCTCGGGATGAGCTACAATTTTTTTCCGCACAAGACAGTTCACGTTGTTGTTGTTGACCCCGGCGTCGGTTCAAACAGGCGGCCCATTCTTGTTATAACAGACCACCATTATTTTATAGGCCCTGACAACGGTGTTTTTTCGCTTGTGTACAGTTCGCAAAGCGAGACACTCGGAGTTGTCCAGATTACCTCAGAGCACTATTTCATGCCGCACAGGGGGCCGACATTTCACGGCAGGGATATATTTGCACCAGCTGCTGCCTGGCTGACAAGGGGCATAGAAACAACGAAACTTGGCGATATGATCACTGATTATGTCACTCTGCCGTTTCCGTCTGTCTCATTGCCTACAAATACAACAATCGAAGGAGAGGTTATGTATATAGACCGTTTTGGCAATGCAATAACAAATATAAAAGGGGAGGCCTTAAACACGCTCTACAATACTAATACCGGAGGGAAACTAAAGGTTGTCTCAAAAGGAAAACAGACAGACCTCAAAAATTACTATTCAGAGGTTGCTGATAAAGGCCTTTATTCTCTGGTGAACAGCACAGGATATCTTGAACTCTTCGTTTACAGAGGCAATGCAGCTGCTCTGTTTGATATAAAAATAGGAGATATTGTCGGAGTTATGCTGACAGCGTAGAAATAAAGAAACTATCGATAGTGTCAAGTATTTTTCGCACTTTCATCAGATGACCTGAATCCAGTTTCCCTTACCTTAAGCTGCGATCTTTTTGACCTCCTCCTCAAGTCTATCCATCTTTAAATATTGCTTCAGTCCCCATT
>Ga0265292_1000786_pt1 | contig 36198 bp, 34 predicted proteins | sample Munlanlewell296A_FD_189080 | JGI IMG/M metagenome (GOLD analysis project Ga0265292, IMG submission 189080) | Leachate microbial communities from a municipal landfill in Southern Ontario, Canada - Leachate well 296A | ecosystem: Engineered > Solid waste > Landfill > Unclassified | place: Canada... | reverse complement strand
AGCGTTAGGTCGTCTTGTCTGCGTAGCGCTAATTGGTTTTGCAGGCTTGACAGCGGGAATTGGCGAAGGATATCTCCATTCTCAAGGTGAAAAACCAATGGCTTACTTTTACAAAGGTGGTGTTGCGGTAGGGATTGCTTCAGAAAATGTAAATAGCAATTATTTTAAAACTTTTCCGCCTATCAAAAACCGGCCTATCGACTATACAGAAAGTAGAGAATTAAATTATGATACTGGAGTTTTACGTTATTTTTCTGGTTATTACTTGAACCTGCCTAATAATGGAAGTAGAAAATGAAAAAATATTTCTTAAAAAATTCTACTCAATAAAATCTGCTACAATAGATTTGTTATGAAACTCTATAATACTTTAACTCGAAAAATCGAAGAATTTGTTCCCTTAAATCCTCCAAATGTTTCTTTGTATGTCTGTGGTCCAACCGTTTACGATTTTACTCATATTGGACACATGAGAACTTATACCAATAATGATCTTCTAAAAAGAACTTTAACTTATCTTGGATATAAAGTTAATCATGTTATGAACGTGACCGATGTAGGCCACCTTTCGGGGGACGATGATAGTGGAGAAGATAAGATGGAAAAAGGTGCCAAGAAATACGGGAAAACTGTTTGGGATGTTGCCAAATTTTATACTGAATTTTTTTTCAAAACTACTGATTCTTTAAATATTTTGAGGCCTGACATTACCTGCAAAGCTACTGAACATATTGAAGAAATGATTCAGTTAATCAATAGATTAAAACAAAATGGATTTATTTATGAAACAGGTGAGGCTGTTTATTTTGATGTCACTAAATTTAAAAATTATGGAAAATTATCTGGGCAAAAATTAGAAGAAAAAATTCAGGCAGTAAGAGAAGAAGTCAATATTGATAAAGACAAAAAACATCCGGCTGATTTTGCTTTATGGTTTAAAAGGGTTGGACGTTTTGCTGATCACACAATGCATTGGCCATCGCCTTGGGGTGAAGGATTCCCGGGATGGCACATAGAATGCTCTGCGATGAGTATGAAATATTTAGGTGAAACAATTGATATTCACTCCGGAGGAATAGATCATGTTCCAGTTCACCACGAAAATGAGATTGCACAATCGGAGGGAGCAACAAGAAAACCATTTGTTAAATATTGGTTTCATAATAACTTTCTTACTGTTGATGGACAAAAAATGAGTAAATCCTTAGGAAACTTTTACACAATCGAGGATATTGAAAAAAATAAAATTGATCCAATTTCTTTAAGGCTTTTATTTTTGCAGTCTCATTATCGTCAACCTTTAAACTTTACTTGGCAATCGGCTAGAGCTAGTCTTGAGGCGTTTAATCGCCTAAAAGAAATTGCTACCGGTTTAAAAAGTTCTAACACGCCTGCCCGCCAACCCGTTAACTTCTCAACAAAAGGAACTGCCTTTAAACAGCAATTTAAACTCGCTTTAGAGAATGATCTTCAAACCCCCCAAGCCGTTGCTGTCATGTGGGATATGATTAAATCTGACATAACAAATGAGGAAAAATATTATTTGTTAATAGACTTTGATAAAGTATTTGGTTTAAATTTAAATAATGTATCGGAAGAAAAGATTGACGCAAACATAATTATATTAGCAGAGAGAAGACTTGAGGCTAGAAAAAAAAGGAATTTTGATGCTTCCGATCGATTAAGAATTAAAATAGAAAAAGCTGGATTCAAGATAGAAGATAAGGGCGAAACATACACAATAAAAAAACAGTTAAACGGTTAAAACTTAAACAGTTAAAAAAACTATTAAATCTTAAATATTAAACATGTTATTTGTTTAACAGTTTAGTGTTTAAAAGTTTTTTTAGGTTTTAACAGTTTAATACTTAACTGTTTATTTGACCTTTTTATAAATCCTTATAACAGGGTGGTCAAACACCGTCCAGGTTTCTTCTGCCTCTTCGTCATTTAGACCAGCCGAAAATTCTGCGACTTTTTCAAATCCCAATTTTCCAGAAAATAAATCCTCATAATACTTATTTAAGATTGGATATTTTTCTTTTGGATGATTTGCAAAAATTCTTCTTGACGGTACAAAAATATAGTCAGCCTTTTCAAGATGGTTACTTAACTCTAATTGTAATTCCTGACTTTGATCTAAATCGTAGAAATTGAATGAAATAACCTGAAAATTTTTATTTGGATTTTGGATTTTTGATTTTGGATTTATCATTGGGATGTCAACAACGTTCGCCGTCTCAGAAAGAACATACGAATTATTAGGAATATTTTTGTAAATCCAATCTGAAGCCTGAAAACGAATATCAGGGTTTTGATAGATAGAAAGATAAGATATACCAGGAATTATCAATATTATTGTCATTCCCGCGAAGGCGGGAATCCAGAACTTGTGATTTAGTTTAGTAATCAGGTTTTCCAAAAACAGAACGGCAAATATTGTAATTAACGGAAAAATAGGACTCATAAACCGACTCCATTTCGCATAAATAATCGCACAAGGAATAAAATAAATTAAAAAGGCAAAACGCAGTAAATTTATTTTCTTATCCTTCCAATTAGTTCCGATTAGACCCATAAGTCCCATTAAAAATACTGGCCACCCAAAAACATAAGGAAAAATTTTTGTTAACTGAAAATAAAATGGCTTTGTATTAAAAAATTGTCTGGTATAAAAAACTAAAGATTTTCCAAGCGCTACTTCAGACTCATAATTCATTGAGCTGATAAAATCAGTAAAATTTATAAAATTATGCGGTGAAAAAATAAAAAAAATAACCAAGCTTAAAAACACCATGATAGTTAAATCAATTATTTTATTTATCAATTTATAGCCAAAAAAATATAGGGAATTTTTTGGCGCTGATATCGAAGTTTTATGTTCTAAAATTTCCTTACTAAATAATAAGACCAAAAAAGGTACTATTAAAAATAGTAGCGAAGAAACTTTTGTTGCTATTGATAAACCCACTAACATAGAGCTGTTTACAATAAAAGATAAAGTGTTTATTTTTTTGTCAATAAAAAGCAGTGAAAAATAAATAGTTGCTGAATAAAACATCATAAGTAAAGATTCAGTTGTGCCAAAGTGAGAGAATTGAATCGCGTACGGTGAGAAAATAAGAATTAACAAGCAAAATAATTGAAAAATTAATTTTGAAAATTTATTGAAAATTGAAAATTGAAAATTGAAAATTTTTAATATCTTTAATAAAACGTATACATTAATTATCGATGCCACTGCCGAAATTATTCTCAAACCAATCGTCGCTTCTTGAAAGCTTATTGGTAACTTCAAGTCTCCATCAAATAATTTTAAAATAAACGTAATCAAATAGCCCAAATATAATGGAAACTGGCCATAAGCAAAAAAGTGAGGATTAAAACATTCCTGAAAATTGATCCGCCAGCTGGCGGATGAAATTCCACAATTCAAGGATTGAATTGCGTTTGCCATGTTACGTTCATCAGGATGCATGGGGTAGGGCAAACCCCAGTCTAAACCGATAAACCGAGTGTAAACAAGAACTAGAAACAATGAAACAATGAAACAATGAAACAATAATTTTTTTTTACCGTTGATTTTCTCTAGCATAATTAGTATTATAGTACAGATAAACTTATGAAATATGAAATAACTTTCCTTACTAAGGAAGAAACTGAACTAAAAAATATTAAAGACTTAGTTGAATCATATAAAGGCAAGGTCACCAAAGAAGAAAAGTGGGGAGAAAGAACTTTAGCTTATTCTATCAAGAAAAATCATACCGCTCTTTTTTATAACTTTCAATTTGAAATGGATAAAAAAAGTGTTTTGGAGTTTAAAAATAAACTTAATTTAAGCGAAAAAGTTTTAAGGTATTTGTTATTAGTCCGAGAGTAATAATATGGCGAGCCGATCATTAAACCGAATTGTTTTAATAGGTAATCTAACTCGCGACCCTGAATTAAAATACACGCCGGCGGGAACCGCAGTATGCACTTTTAGCATTGCCACTAACCGCAGTTGGACAACTAACGATGGTCAAATAAAAGAAGAGGTTCAATATCATCGAGTGGTTGCTTGGCAAAAACTAGCTGAACTTTGTGGAAAACTATTAAATAAAGGGAGAAAGGTATTTGCGGAAGGTCGAATGACATACCGAACTTTTACCGGAAAAGATGGTATTTTAAGAACGATTGCTGAAATTGTTCTTGACGATTTTATAGTTTTTGGTGAAGGAAGAAAAATGACAGAAACTGTTGAAACTGAAAAAAAAATAGAAACAACGCCTGTAAATGAAAATGTAACAGTAAAAGCCGAAGAGACTGTTAATCCCGATGATATTCCGTTTTAAAAATTTAAAAAATAATTATGAATAAATGTTTTTTTTGTCAGTTTAAAGCAAGTCCTAGTTTTAAAGAAATAGATAATTTACAAAAATTTATAACTCCAAGAAAAAAAATTTTGAATCGAGAGAAAACTAATGTTTGCGCAAAACATCAAAGAATTTTAACTAAAGAGTTAAAATATGCTCGCTATCTGGCTCTCATTCCGTATGTATCATATCAGGGTTTGCGTTGAGCATTTTTTCTTCATATAATGAATTGATATGCTTATAACTATTCCACTATCCGTTTCTGACCACTGTTTATTAAAAGAAGGCCAAGTAGTAGATTTTGAGACACCATCTTTACAAAAAAAAGTTGAGGAAGAAATAAATATCTCTATAGCAAAAAATTTAAATGTTTCTCCACAAAAAATTTTTCATTATCTAAAAAAATTTGTTGGGGAATCAATCGAAAAGAATGAAACAATAGCCTTAAATAAAGGAATATTTACAACAAAAAAAATTGTTTCTAAATATTCTGGTTTAATTAAGGAAATTGATCACTCTAAAGGTTCAATAACAATATTGAGTCAAACCGAAACCGAAAACACAATTAATTCATATTTTAAAGGAAAAGTAATCAAAATTAAAAAAAATGAATTATCTATTGAGGTAAACAAAGCCGAGCAGTTTTCAGGAAAAAATATTAGTAAAAATTTTGGGGGTAAGACGTTTTATTTAGATGAGAACTCCGATTTTAATACTGAAAATGTTTTTAATAGCATAATTGTATGTGAAAATATAACTTCTTACTATAAAGCTAAGGCGGAAGCGCTTGGCTGTCATGGTTTTTTGAGTTTGTCTAAATTAACCGAAGAGACTGGAATTTCTTATGCTCAATTGAAAAATATTAACGATTATAAAAAAATTATTAAAACAAAATTTGCCTATTGCACTATACTTAGTAATTCTAGTACCATTTACTTTTATCAATGAGAAACAATAAACTAACTAATTTTCTTTTGACGCTGTCTTTTGTCGTTCTAATATTTGGCAGCGGCTATAAAATAGGAGAATTTAAAAGTCGTTTTTCTTCATCACAGCCTACTGTATACAGTCAACAGCCTAAAGTGAATTTTGACCTTTTTTGGGAAACTTGGAATAAATTACAAGAAAGATACGTTGATCAAAAAAAATTGATCCCAAAAAAATGTATTTGGGAGCCATTAAAGGTATGGTGGCATCTGTCGAAGACCCTTATACTTTTTTTCTAACTCCAGAAGAAAACAAACAAACAAAAGATGACTTGGGTGGTAAATTTGAAGGAATTGGTGCTCAATTAGGGTTAAAAGATAACCGAATTATAATTATTGCACCATTAAAAAAATCTCCAGCTGAGGTTTCAGGAATAAAACCAGGTGATTATATTAATAAAGTTGACGACGTTTCGATTATTAATTGGACTCTGTCTCAAACAGTTTCTAAAATTAGAGGGCCAAAAAATACCAAAGTTAAATTAACATTAGAAAGAAATGGTAAGGAAATTGAAGTAGTTATTGTTCGTCAACAAATTATTGTTTCATCTGTTGAAGTTTCTTATGAAAAAAATATTGCCATTCTTAAGGTCAACCAATTTGGAGATAATACAAATGATGAATGGAATAAAGCTGTTAAAGATATCAAGAATAAATGGTCAAATAAACAAGTTAATGGCATGGTTTTAGATCTTCGAGATAATCCAGGTGGATATTTAGAAAGTTCCGTTTATTTAGCTTCTGAATTTTTACCTTTAGGAAAATTGATTGTTAAACAAGAGGCAACTTTATATGGTGATAAAGAATATCGAGTTTCAAAAATAGGATTGTTAATGGAAATTCCTATGATCGTTTTAATAAATAAGGGTTCTGCCTCAGCTTCCGAAATCTTAGCAGGGGCGCTTAGAGATCATGAACGAGCGCAACTTGTTGGAGAAAAAAGTTTTGGAAAAGGATCAGTCCAAGAAGCGCTTGATCTTAGTGAAGGTGCCGGATTGCATGTCACAGTTGCCAAGTGGGTTTTACCTAATGGCGATTGGATTAACAGTAAGGGTATTGAACCAAAAATTAAAGTTGTAAATGAAATCAAAGACGGTAATACAATTACTAAAGAAACTGATAAACAATTAGAAAAAGCAATTGAGCTTTTGACAAAATAATATGAAAAAACTTTTACTTATTCTATTTGGAGCAATTGTTGTTTTTATAATCACCCTAAAATTTGGATTACTTTCTTATTTTCCCAGTTCTAAGCAAAATGCTGAAAAACTACCTAACGGTAGTCCGGTGGCTGAAATTTCACAAGTAGATCGTCCGCCTATTATCGGTGTATATTACCGAATGATCGATAAACAAACAGCCGATCAAAATAATCTTATTGAAGGTGCTTATGTTACAAAAATTATAAAAGGATCACCGGCTGAAAAAGCCGGTATTCAAGACGAGGATATTATCGTTGAATTTGACGGTAAAGCGATAGGTGGTACTGATAAACAAACTTTAACTAATTTTGTATCTGAAAAAAGTCCCGGCGAAAAAGTTCTACTAAAAATTTGGAGAAATAATATAATAAGGGATGTTACGGTCATTTTAAAATTAGAGGTGTTATAATGTAGCTATGAAAATGAATATTTTTACATGTTCCAATCATCATCCAGCTTAAAGGCGGGAGATGATTTTGTTGTAGAAAATAACAATCGACCCGCTGTAAGGCGGGTTTATTTTTAGTTATAAATTAGATACAATGTAAATATGACAGATCAAATTAAGGTTCAAAAATTAGCGGGTTTCAGAGATTACTTTGCCGAAGATGTTAAGGTTCGTGAATACGTCATTAATATTTTTAAAAAAGTATTTGAGAAGTATGGTTATGAACCACTGGAAACCCCAGCATTGGAAAATAGTAATATTTTTGTTGGTGAATTGGGAGACGAAGCAGAAAAACTATTTTATCGATTTAAAGATCAAGGTGGACGAGATATCATGCTTAAATATGATGTTATGACGCCAATGTGTCGAACCGTTGCCGAAAATATAAATAATATTGTCTTTCCCTATAAAAGGTATCAGATACAAAACGTCTGGAGAAGCGAAAAGCCTCAAAAAGGCCGATTTCGAGAATTTACACAATGTGACGCAGATACCATAGGTAGTAGCTCGGTTATTTGTGACGCTGAATTTATTCAAATGGGAATTGAAGCTCTGATAAACATCGGTTTCAAAGAATTTCGAGCTAATATAAATAACCGAAAATTATTGAGCGGGATTATTCAATTTGCTGGAGCCTCCGAAAAAGAATTTATTCCTATCTGTATTTCTATTGATAAATTACCCAAAATTGGTAGAGAGAAGGTCAAGAAAGAATTGATTGAGAAAAGAAAAATTAGCTCTGAAATATCTGAGAAGATATTGGAAGTTGTCACTCTGACTGGTGAAACAGAAGAATTATTAGAAAAACTTAAAAAACAACTTGTTAATGTTCCTGTAGCTATGGAAGCAATTAATGAACTTGAAATTATCTTTGATTATTTTAAAACCATCAAGTTAGATAAAAAATTCTACCGTTTTACACCCTTTATTGCCCGAGGTTTAGCTTATTATACTGGACCTGTGTGGGAATTTGAAATATTAGAAGGAGACGTTGGATCTGTTGCTGGTTGCGGTCGTTACGATAATATCATTGGTAAATTTGTAGGAAAAGAAGTTGCGGCAACTGGTGGATCCTTTGGTATTGAAAGATTAGTTGAGGTTATCAAATCTCGAAAAATGATTGACATTTCCTCAATCATTGCCAAAGCCTTAGTAACAATTTTTGATAAAAGTCTTTTTAATAACTCTTTAATCATTGCTGACCAATTGAGGAAAAATAATATCTCAACAATACTTTATCCCGTTCCAACAGAAAAGTTAGACAAACAACTAAAGTACGCCAACAAAAAAAATATTCCATATGTAATCATTATTGGGCCGGAGGAAGTAGCAAGTGGGAAAGTAGTTTTGAAGAATATGAAGACGGGGGAACAGAAAAACTTAACGATAGAAGAACTGATAAAACAGTTAAACGGTTAAAACTTAAACAGTTAAAAAAACTATTAAACCATAAACATTAAACAATTTTATTTAGTAGTTTAGTGTTTAGCAGTTTTTTTAGGTTTTAACAGTTTAATGTTTAACTGTTTATATTTATGCTTATTAATCCTAACGTCGCTATTATCGAAGCTCTGCCTGGAGTCGGAGGAGATGAATCAAAACTCTGGATGGAGGAATTGCTCGCATCTTACTTACTCTTTGCTCAAAAAAAAGGATTTAAGTTTTCCAATTTAGACGAAAAAACAATTAAAATTAATGGACCGGAAGCTTTTAATTTATTTAAAAATGAAACTGGTGTTCATCGGGTGCAAAGAATTCCCAATACTGAAAGAAAAGGCCGAATCCATACTTCTACCTGTATTATCGTTGTACTTCCACAAATTATTCAGTCTGATGTCAGAACCAATCCAAACGACCTTGATTGGCAGTTTTATAGATCAGGAGGACACGGAGGACAAAACGTCAATAAAGTATCAACGGCTGTCCGATTAACACATCGTCCGACGGGAATTGTTGTGACCGCCAGTCGAGAAAGATTCCAAGAAGCCAATCGAAAAATTGCTCTCGATCTTTTAAACGCAAAACTTTATCAACTTGAAGAAGAAAAGAAAAAGGGAATGAGAAGTTCATTTGTTATCAATGTTGGAATAGGGGATCGGGCTGAAAAAATCCGAACTTATAATTTTCCCCAAAACCGCCTCACGGATCATAGAATTGGAAAGAGCTTTCACAACCTTGAAGATATAATTTCCGAAGGAAAGTGGGATAAAGTTTTTTCAACCGAATGAATAGAGATGCTCTAAGATCCTTACTCAAAAACCGTGATTTTCTTTTAATGCAACTCGGAATGTCAACATCCAGAATTGGGACATTTATGCAAGAAGTAGCGGTTAGCTGGCAACTTTATCAGCTGACTAAATCACCTCTATCACTCGGAATATTAGGTTTATCTAAATTTTTACCAATACTTTTTTTCTCCTTTTTTTCGGGAATTGCAGCTGATATTTACAATCGGAAAAAAATTATATTTGTCGTACAAATTTTTTCTATTATAAATGCCTGCCTTCTTGCAATTCTAACAATTACTGGAAAAATCACTCCTCTTCTAATTTATTTATTAGTTGGCCTTGAAGCTGGTCTGTATTCCTTTGAGTCACCAGCTCGTCAAGCAATGGGGCCAACGATCATCGCCAAAAAAGATTTTCCACTCGCAGTCAATATAATGAATATTACTTATCAAACGACTAACTTTATTGGTCCAGCCATCGCCGGGTTTATTATTGCCTTCTTTGGAATATCGACTGTCTATATCATCAATGCTTTCTCATTTTTAGCGGTCATAATCGCTCTAATACTAATGAGTCCGTTACCTAAAATAATTAAAAAACCAGAGTTTAGTTTTAATGAAATTAAAGAAGGTTTTATATTTGTATTCAAAACTCCGTTAATCTATGGATCTATGTATATTGATTTTATTGCGACTTTTTTTGCGTCGGCGAGCACTTTAATGCCCATTTTCGCTGTTGATATTTTAAAAGTTGGACCTAAGGAGCTGGGCTTACTTTATGCTGCTCCTTCAATAGGGGCGGTAATTGCTGGCTTATGTTTTCCATTTTTAAATAAAATAAAGAATAAGGGTTGGCTACTTTTATCGGCAGTTTGTTTTTTTGGTTTAAATACATTTTTATTTGCAATATCAAGAAATTTTTATCTATCAATAATATTCATTGCATTATCTGGCTCTGGAGATATTATTTCAGTGATAATTAGAAATGTCATTCGACAATTGAATACCCCCGATCATCTCCGAGGCAGAATGACGGCAATTAATATGCTTTTTTATTCTGCAGGACCTCAGCTTGGAGAAACTGAAGCCGGAATAGCCGCCTATTTTATGGGAACACCGCTGTCCGTCGCCTTTGGAGGAATCGCCACAATCATCGCCACAATTTACATTGCCATCAAAACACCAGAATTGTTGAATTACAAAGAAAACTAAACGGTTAAACCCTAAAACCTAAACGTTTAAAAAAACTATTAAACCATAAACATTAAACACATGCCTTGTTTAAAAGTTTAGTGTTTAGATGTTTTTTTAGGTTCTAACTGTTTAATACTTAACTGTTTATTTAATATTTAATCTTTAATTTTTAATTTTTGTGTGATATACTAAATTCCTATGAAAGCGAAAATACACCCAACTTACTTTGATGATGCTCAGGCAGTTTGTGCCTGTGGTAATATTTTTACAACTGGATCAACTAAAAAAGACATTAGCGTTGAAGCCTGCTACAAATGTCATCCTTTTTATACCGGAGAGCATAAATTTTTAGATAGAAAAGGCCGGGTAGACTCATTCCAGAAAAAACAAGCCTTTGCAGTAAAATATAAAAGCGCTAATGCCGGTAAAAAACAAAGGGATAATAAAGATGAAAAAAACGTTAAATCTTTACGTGAACTTTTGGGAGAATAATGATATAATTAAAAAACCTAAGACACTGGGTTTACAAATAAAACAATTTCCCAGCGAACTTCCCGATTTGATCGGGAGATGGTAAAAATATGGCAAACACAAACAAAAAAAATAAGGTAGACTCTCTTTTTCAATTAGTTGAAAAAAATTCCAACATCTTGTTAGTCAAGATTGGCAAAACAACACATCAAAGCTTGGAATCACTTCGTAAAGCAATTCAAAAGTTAAGGTCATAAAAAACACTTTATTTGAAAAAGCCATCAATAAGGCTGCTTTGAAAAACAAACTTTTTAAAGATCTCAAAAAACAATTTTTACCTTTAAAAGAAACGACCGGACTCGTGACCCTTAGCGAAAAATGGAATGAAGGTCTTAAAGCAGTTTATATGTTTTCTAAAAAAGATACTTCACTAAGTTTGAGAATGTCCATGCTCGATGAAAATCTTTACGATACAGCGAAAACACTTCAGATAGCACAGCTTCCAAGTAGAGAAGAATTGTTGGGTAAAATCATTGGAAGTATGAAGAGTCCAATGAGTAAGTTTATATATGCTTTGAAATATAACACTAATAAATTTGTGTATATTTTGAATGCTAAATCAAAGGAGGTGAAATCATAAATGTCTGAAATAAAATTATCTGAAAAATTGAATAAAATCGCAGCTGAAATCGAAACTTTGACAGTAGTTGAGATGGCTGAACTTGCCAAATATTTAGAAGAAAAATTTGGTGTTTCTGCTATGCCAGTTGCCGCTGCTCCAGTCACTGGAGGCGCTGCCCCTGCTGCTGAAGAAAAAACCAGCTTTACCGTTGTTTTGACCGCCGCCGGAGACAATAAATTAGGAGTAATCAAAGCCGTTCGAGAAATTCTTCCTAATCTAGGACTCATGGATGCTAAAAAACTAGTAGAGTCTGCACCAAAAGATTTGTTAGTTGATGTAAAAAAACCTGCCGCTGAAGAAGCCAAGAAAAAAATTGAAACTGCCGGAGGAAAAGTAGAATTAAAGTAAATTTTTATTAATCAAGCCCCGCCTTTGGCGGGGCAAGGAAGAGGGGATTTCGCTTTGACTTTACATTGAAAAATAGCTACAATTTATACTTATGGCGTCTACTAAAAAATCTGACTACGGAGCCGATTCAATTGTTGTGCTAGAGGGACTTGAACCAGTCCGAAAAAGACCGGCGATGTATATAGGAACTACAGCACAATACGGCGTCAATCACTGCTTAAATGAGATTATAGACAACTCAATTGATGAAGCCTTAGCTGGTTTTTGTCGTCGAATCGAAATTCGAATCGAAGACAATGGCTACATGACAGTCATCGATGACGGTCGAGGAATTCCAGTTGACAAAGTACCTAAATATAATATTTCGGCGTTAGAACTAGTCATGACGAAACTGCATGCGGGGGGAAAATTTAACGCTGGCGCATACAAAGTTTCAGGAGGTCTTCACGGTGTGGGTGCTTCAGTTGTCAACGCTTTGTCTGACCATGTAATAATCGAAGTCAAACGTGAAAATAAAATTTATAGACAGGAATATAAAAGAGGTATCCCAATTACACCTGTTAAAAAGGTAGAAAAATCTGTTTTAAATTTTAATTTTGAACAAGGAACAGCCGTTTCTTTTTTACCAGATAAAGAAATTTTTAAGGAAACCATAGAGATAAATAACGGTATTTTCAAAAAACAAGTTAAGGAACGAGCTTACTTAATTAATAATGTTTATTTTCGAATTTTTAATAAGAAAACTGCGGAAAAATTTGCCTATTTTTTTGATGGAGGAATTATTTCTTTACTTCGTGATATGAATCGAGGGAAAAAAGTTCTTCATGATCCAATATATATTCATAAGCAAGTAGACGATAAAGAAGTTGAAGTTGCAATTCAATACAATCAATCCCTAAACGAAAATATTCACTCATTTGTCAATGTCATCAATACTCAAGAGGGTGGTACTCATTTAACTGGATTTAAGACAGCTCTCACTAAAGCAATAAATAACTATGCCAAAAAAGAGTTAGGAGAAAAAGATAAAAATAGTGAAACTTTTTCCGGCGATGATGTTAAAGAGGGACTCGCGGCTATTATTTATATAAAAATGCCAGCCACTAATTTGCAATTTGAAGGACAAACGAAAACAAAACTGGGAAATTCAGAAGTTCAAACTATAGTTCAACAAGCTGTTTTTGAAGCTTTAGAAACATATTTTGAAGAAAACCCAAAAACAGGTAAGGAAATATTGGGCAAAATTTTCTTAGCTCAAAAAGCCAGGCTTGCCGCTAAAGCCGCTAAAGAAGCCGTTATGAGAAAAGGGGCGCTCGAGGGGGCTACTCTTCCTGGAAAGTTAGCTGACTGTCAGGAAAAAGACCCATCACTTTGTGAAATATTTATGGTTGAAGGTAATTCCGCCGGCGGCACCGCCAAAGAAGCTCGAAACCGAAAATTTCAAGCCATACTTCCTTTAAGAGGTAAAATTTTAAATACTGAACGGGCCTATTTAGATCGTGTTTTAGCTTTTAAAGAAATAAAGGATCTTGTTATTGCATTAGGTATGGGAATTGGAGAAAATATTAACTATGCCAAACTTAGATATCACAAAATCATTATCATGACCGATGCCGATGTTGACGGTGAGCATATCCTAACTCTGATTTTGACCTTTTTCTTTAGACATATGCCGGACGTTATTCGCAAAGGGCATCTTTATGCGGCTCAACCTCCTCTTTTTAAAGTCCAACAAGGTAAACAAGTCCATTATGTCTATTCCGATGAAGAAAAAGATAAGCTTGTATCTCAATTGCTAACCAAACAAACAAGTCAGCCTAACGTTCAACGTTATAAGGGTCTTGGAGAAATGAATCCCGATCAACTTTGGGATACTACTATGGATCCGGAAAGAAGAATTTTAAAACAGATTATAATTACTGAAGCCGAGGAAAGCGATCACGTTTTCTCAATGTTGATGGGTGACGAAGTTCCACCAAGAAAAAAATTTATTGTCACACACGCGAAGATGGCGAACTTGGATTTGTAAATAAAGGACTGTCCTTGTCAGCGACTCAACATAAGGACAGTCCTTGTTAAAAATTTTTTATAATATTTATATGAATATTACAAAACTATCGGCAGGGAAAAATCCTCCACAAGAGGTAAACGTTTTTATAGAAATCCCTCAAGGTTCATCGATTAAATACGAGCTCGATAAAGATTCTGGCGTAGTTATGGTTGATCGATTTAATTTCACGGCCATGTTTTATCCATTTAATTATGGGTTTATTCCAGGGACAAAAGCTGAAGATGGTGATCCAACTGATGTCCTTGTTATTTCAAGCTATTCTGTAGCCCCAGGAACTGTTATCCCGAGTAGACCCATCGGAATGCTTGAGATGGAAGACGAAGCGGGGATTGATACAAAAATTATTGCTGTTCCAAGCATAAAAGTTGATCCATTTTTTTCTAAAATTAATGATATCGAAGATCTTGACGAAATGACAAAGAAAAAAATTCAACATTTTTTTAATCATTACAAAGAACTTGAACCTAATAAATGGGTAAAAACAAAAAAATTCTTAGGAAAAGAAAAGGCATACGAAGATATTAAAAAATCAATGAAATAATTTATGTCAAATAACGTCCAGGTAACTGAAATAAATGCTGAAATGAAACGGGCATATTTAGATTATGCAATGTCAGTCATCGTTTCTCGTGCTCTACCTGATGTTCGTGATGGCTTAAAACCAGTACACCGTAGAATTCTTTATGCAATGTATAAATTAGGTCTGACATCAAGCGCCCGTTTTTCAAAATCGGCCAAGGTTGTTGGAGAAGTGCTCGGAAAGTATCATCCACATGGTGACTCTTCAGTTTACGAAGCTTTAGCTCGTCTTGCTCAGACTTTTTCTATGCGTTACCCTCTGATTAAAGGTCAGGGTAACTTCGGATCAATTGACGGTGATCCACCAGCGGCCATGCGTTATACCGAAGTCAAACTTGCTAAGATTTCCGATGAAATGGTCACTGATATTGAAAAAGAGACCACTCCATTTATCGACAACTTTGATGGGTCATTAAAGGAACCAATTTATTTACCAGCTAAACTTCCAAATCTTTTATTAATGGGGGCTGAAGGAATTGCCGTTGGTATGGCAACTAAAATTCCACCACACAACCTAACGGAACTAGTCGATGCCCTAGTTTTTATGATTGATAAAGCCAAGTTGGATGATGGAAAAAAAGCCAAAAAAACACCCATGCAAGATATCAGAGAGATAATGTTTAATACTACTTTAGAAGATTTGCTGACATTCATTAAAGGACCTGATTTTCCAACTGCTGGGCTTATTTACGGGGCCTCTGATATAAAAGAAATGTATGCAACCGGTCGAAAATCTATTATGATGAGGGCTCGAGTCACCGATGAAGATATAGGTAAGGGTAAAATGGCGATTATTGTTAATGAACTACCATATCAAGTTAATAAGGCTTTATTGGTTGAAAAAATTGCTAATTTAGTTAATGATAAAAAGATCGTTGGTATTTCTGATCTGCGAGATGAGTCAGATCGAGATGGAATTAGAGTCGTTATCGAGTTAAAAAAAGATGCTTCATACAAAAAAGTATTAAACAATCTTTTTAAATTTACTAATCTACAAACATCTTTCCCTGTTAATATCGTTGCCCTCGTTGATGGCGTTCCACAAACACTATCTCTGAAAACAATTTTGGAAATTTATATTAGAAATCGTGTTGAGGTTATTGTTAAGCGATCAGAGTATGAGCTAAAGGAAGCTAAAGCAAGAGCCCATATTTTGGAAGGCTACTTGATTGCCCTTGATCATATCGACGAAGTGATTGCGGTGATCAAGAAATCTAAAGATGAACCAGAAGCCAAAGCAAAGTTAATGAGTAAATTTGGTCTATCAATGATTCAAGCTCAGGCGATCATGGAAATGCAGCTCCGACGATTGACTGGCTTAGAAAGAAGCAAAATAGAAGATGAACTTGCTCTTCTTAAGGAAACCATCTCGTATTTGGAAAGTTTGCTTAAAGATATTTTTAAAATTCTTAAAGTCATCAGAGATGAGATATTATACTTAAAAACAAAATATGGTGACGAACGTCGAACCCAAGTGATGAAATTTAAACCCGGCGAAATCACAGATGAACAATTAATCGAAAACAAAGAGGTAATCGTTGTTCTTACCAAAGAAGGCTACATCAAGCAAATTCCTCGAGAAACTTTTCGATTACAGCATCGGGGTGGAAAAGGAGTCTCAGGAATGGAGACTAAAGATACTGATAATGTATATTATATAACGACGGCAATGACTCACGATTATATGCTTTTCTTTAGCAATCAAGGTCGAGTCTTCCAAACACGAGTTTGGGATGTGCCTGTTGGCTCACGTATTTCCAAAGGTAAAGCTATTATCAATCTCGTCGCTCTTAAGCCTGAAGAAAAAATAACTTCAATACTCAGCTATAGCGTAGAAACAATGGATAAAGCTAAAAATATGTTTGTAGTTATGTCAACAAAATACGGAACAGTTAAAAAATCGTCTTTTGAAGATTATGTAAATATTCGCACCAACGGTATCATTGCTATTCGTTTAGAAAAAGACGATGAGTTGCTTTGGGTCAAACTAACCGATGGAACAAAAAATGTTATTTTAGCTTCAAAAAATGGTAAAGCAATTGTTTTTAAAGAAAAAGAGATTAGATCAACAGGAAGAGCTTCTATTGGCGTCAAAGGTATGGATCTTGATGCTAAAGTCGATCAACAAATAATTGCAGCTGACGTTTTTTCTGATGCGGAATTTAAAAAGGATATCTTAGTACTCACCGAGAAGGGGATAGGGAAAAAAACAAAACTATCCAGTTTTAAAGGTCAGCATCGGGGTGGTAAAGGAGTTAAGATTACTTCGGTGGACCAAAAAATTGGTTCTGTTGCTTTTTCTGAAATTTTAGAACCTGAAGATACGACTATAATTATAACCAGCGCATTAGGTCAGATTGTCAAGATGGATATCAGCAGCATTCCTTCAAGATCAAGAACTGCAAAAGGAGTTATTTTAATGAGATTTTCTGAAAAAGCCGATCGAATCGTTAGCGCCACCAGTGTTTAAAAATATGGTATAATGTGAACCATGTTTATTGATGGTAAGAAAATTGCAAACACTCTTCTTACAATACTCAAAAAAGAGCGTAAAATAATAAAGAAACGGGTTGGATTGTCTGTATTTTTGGTAGGTAGCGCTCCTGAGCAACTCTCTTTTGTAAAAATAAAATCAGAAATGGCTAAAGCTTTAAAAGTTGATTTTAAATTAATTCACCTGACTAAAACTCCTAATTTTATTGACTTTGCCAATTTGTTAAAAAAAGAGGTTGCTAATCCCAATGTCACTGGTATTATTATTCAACAGCCACTTCCAGCTCAACTTTCTACAGACAGTATCTATGACTATGTTCCCCTATTAAAAGAAATTGAAGGTCATAGAAAAAAAACGGAATTTATATTTCCACTTGGACTTGCCGTTATGACGATCATCAAATATATTTATGATGGGAAAAGGAAACAAGATATAGTCTTTGTCGACATGAAAAAAGATCGCTTGTTATTTAAAAATGTTCTTAAAAGTAAAAAGGTTGTGATAGTTGGTCGGGGTATTACCGGTGGTAAGCCTATTGGAAAAACTCTAGGAAACCTTAATGTAAATTATATTAGTATTAATTCAACTACCGTTGATCCGGAATCTTATTTCAAGACAGCTGACCTAATCATCACCGCAACTGGGAAAAAAGTTATTACACCCGAAATGTTAAAACCAGGCGTTGTTTTAATCAATGCTGGGGTTCGAAAAGAAAATGGAAAATTAAAAGGTGACTATGAAGAAAAAGATATTAAAGATATTGCGTCTTACTATACTCCAACTCCTGGTGGCAGCGGGCCGATTGATGTAGTTTATCTTTACAAAAATCTAATTGATGCTGCTAAGATGCAAAAATGATCATAATAACTGGCCAAACTGCGACCGGAAAAACAAAACTTGCTTTAGAACTTGCAAAAAAACATAATGGAGAATTAATAAACTTTGATTCTCGTCAAATCTATAAGTATTTAGATATAATCACCGGAAAAGATAAAGATGTTTTAACAATGAAACAATGGAACAATATAACAATTTGGTTGTACGATATTGTCACTCCTGATCAATATTTTTCTTCTTTTGATTTTGTTAAACAGGTATCACCAATAATAGAAGATATAAAAAAACGGGGGAAAACTCCAATATTAGTTGGCGGCACCTATCTTTATTTAAAACACTTTCTCTACGGAATTGACGATAACAACAGCCCTCCTAATTTTGAACTCCGAAAAAAACTTGATCTCAAGTCGGTTATTGAACTTCAAGATATTTTAAAAAAACTTTCACTTCAATCGTTTAATCGATTAAATAATAGTGATGTGAACAATCCAAGAAGATTAATACGTAAAATAGAAATTTTGACAGGGCCTGTCTCGCCTTCTTTCCCGTCGGGGTTCGCCTCTCAAAAGGTCGGCTCCACGCCGCCGGGACCCCTGAAGTCTCGACACCCGTTTCAATTTCAAATAATCGGTTTAAAATATAAAGATAAATCAAAACTTCGCCAAGTAATTGAAAAAAGAGTAGAGGAGAGGCTTAATAATGGAGCTATCGACGAAGTAAAAAAACTTTTAAAAATGGGTTATAAGTCAAGTGATCCAGGTATGAAATCAATTGGCTACCAGCAAATAATTAAATACTTAAATAAAGAGTTCTCAAAAGAAAAAGCTGTCGAAGATTGGATAAACAAAGAGGTGCAATACGCTAAAAGGCAATTAACATTTATGAAGAACGATAAAAATATAAGTTGGAAAGAAATTGACTTGAATATCAAATGACAAATGATAAATAACAATTGAATAACAAATTACAAATTTTAAATGTTTAAAACATTTGTTATTTGATGTTTGTTATTGATTTGACATTTGGGTTTTGTCATTTGTTATTTTCTTAATGTTATTTACATCTTCTCCTATTTGCCTGACTAAATCTTCCACTAATTTAAATTTAATTATATCCCTCAAAAATTTTATTATTTCCACTTTAATAATTTTTCCTTCTAGGTTTTCTAGTAATTCAAAACTTGCTTGCTCCGTATTAATCAAGTAAACTTCCAGACTTTTTTGTAGTTCTCCGAAAGTCGGTACCGGACCAAAATGAAGAGCTCCCTTGAATTTTTTGTTATCAATAATAACTTTCACAGCATAAATTCCATTTTTTAGTTCGAAATTATCGGGAATCTTTAGATTAATTGTTGGAAACCCCATTGGTTTGCCACGACCCTTTCCTTGTATATGAGTACTTTCAAATTTCATAAGGTTTAATTGTATCCAAAATAAAATTGTATTGCAAAATCTAATCCTAATTTATAGAATAGATTGAATCGTTCCTTCGGGGTTTGTGTGTAAATCACAATCGGAAGTATACTCTTCGAGCTTGATGAATAATCGGGCATGAGTAGGTGAGACTCCTACAGCGACCGTACAGTCGGGAGGAAAGAAGGAAAAGATAATGGCTTTTTTATTAAAGCTGATGTTTTTATATTCTTTTTCTTTCTTCTTCACCCCGAATATTATTAATTTTTTTATTTACTATGCGCAAAGTACTTAATTACGGTCCTTTATTAATCATTGTTGCCGCTTCCCTTTGGGCTTTAGATGGTATTATTCGAAGAAGCTTATTTACGCTTCCTTCAATTACGATAGTATTTTATGAGCATCTGTTTGGTGCAATTATTCTTCTCCCTTATCTTATTTTGACTTTTAAAAAAGAAGGTTTGACAAGAAAAGAATTTTTTTTGCTTCTTTTTATTTCCATGTTTAGCGGAGTACTCGGAACATTGTGGTTTACGACGGCCCTTCTCAAAACAAGTTTCATTTCTTTTAGTGTTGTCTATCTTATTCAAAAATTACAGCCAATCTTTGCAATTTCTGCGGCTTCAATTATCCTTAAAGAAAAAATTACCAAAGCTTATATTAAGTGGGCTATTGTTGCCTTAGTCGCCGCATATTTTGTCACATTTAAAAATGGCGTTATTAATTTCTCAACTGGAACTGGAACAATCATCGCTGCATTATATGCATTGGGCGCAGCTTTTGCCTGGGGATCTTCAACGGCATTTTCCAAACTGGCCCTTCAAAAAAGACCAAGTATGTACATAACAGCGCTACGATTCTTTCTAACAAGTATTTTAGCTTTTGGAATGGTTTTTGTAATGGGTCAAAGCAAGAGTCTGTCATCGCCAACAATTTCTCAGTTCGGTCGATTCTTATTAATTGCCGTTTCTACCGGTATGTTTTCGGTTGCTATCTATTACCGGGGTTTGAAAAAAGTCCAAGCCAATGTATCAACAATTCTTGAACTTGTATATCCGCTTTTAGCTGTTTTTATTGATGCGACGTTGTATAAAAGTTTTCTAGCCCCGTCTCAGTATATTGCCGGAGCAATACTTTTATTTGGGATTTATAAAATATCGAAGATTCAACAAAGTCAAAGCAAGTGAATATGTAGTGATTTGATTTATCAAACCATAAAGTAATCTTATCTTTTAAAAAGTTTCATAAATGCCTCTTTTGGTATCTCGACTTTGCCGATCATCTTCATTTTCTTTTTCCCTTCTTTTTGCTTATCTAAAAGTTTGCGCTTTCGGCCAAAGTCGCCTCCACCTACCAACTTACCGCTTTTTATTAAAACATCTTTTCGGAATGGAGCCAAGCGGGACGAGGCAATTATTTTTCCTTTATATTTTGCTTGGATTTTTACTTCGTATTGCTGACGGGGGATTAACTCTTTTAAACGGGATGTCAAAAAACTGGCCTTTTCATAAGATCGCTCTTCAACAACAACTTCACTAAATTCATCAATTGGTTCCAAATTTAAAAGTAATTCCAATTTATCTGCCTTAACTTGCTGATAGCGTAAGAATTCCCAGTCGAGAGACGCATAACCAGAAGAAGCACTTTTTAGGTTATCAAAAAAATCAGAAATCAATTCTGACATCGGCAGCTCGTATTCTAAAACTGTTTGATTCTTATTATCCATATTTAAAAATTTTCCCCGATAGTTTTGACATAGCTGCATAACTACTCCAACATAACTATCAGGACAAACGATCATTGCTTTGACATAAGGTTCAAAAAAGTTATTGTTTTCATGTTTAAATTTGACTTGTGGAGGGGTTAAAACTAAAGAAAGATCATATTCACGTTCCAGTCTTTCTCGAACGATGTCAGCGTGCAACAGACCTAAAAAACCGACTCTAAACCCTGCTCCCAACGCCATACTATGAATCGAAGAGAACTCTAGCGAAGAATCGTTAAGATAAAGTTTTTCTAAGGCTTTTTGTAAGTTAAGATAATCTCCCGTATCGGTTGGAAAAATTGATGCAAATACCATTGGCTTAACCTTCTTATATCCAGGGATGGGACGAATAAATTCATCCCCTATAGGAACTATTGAATCTCCCACTGATACTTTATGAATATCTTTTAGATTAGTCACTACATAACCGATGTCACCATCTGAAAGAAATTCCTGCGAAGTTAAAACAGGTTTAAAATAACCAACATCTTGGATTTCAAAAGTTTCATTGGCGGCGGACAGCCGAACTTTTTTACCTTTCTTTAATTCCCCGTCAAAAACTCTGACAAAAGCGATCACACCCCGATGGGAATCGTAATAGGAATCGAAGATCAATGCTTGCACATTGTTCGATTGTTTCATTGTTTCATTGTTAGAAGAAACCGGAGGAGGAATTTTTTCAATAATTGTCATCAATAATTCCTTAACGCCCTCTCCAGTTTTTGCCGATACACAAAAAATTTCTTCATCCTTTACACCTAAAAAGTCAATAAGCTGTTTTTTTGTTTTTTCTACTTCGGCGTTGACCATGTCAATTTTGTTGACAACAGGAATAATCACTAAATTTTTTTCTATCGCTTTATAAGCATTGGCAATTGTTTGAGCTTGAATTCCTTGAGTAGAGTCAACCAGCAAAACGACTCCTTCGACACAGGCGAGAGTTCGATCAACTTCATAGGAAAAATCCACATGGCCGGGTGTATCTATTAAGTTAAGAGTGAAAAGTGAAGAGTTAAGAATTTTTTCTTGATCAATTTTTAATTCTTCATTTTTAATTTTTAACTGATATTGCATTCGTACAGGGGCTAACTTTATAGTTATCCCTCTTTCCCTTGAAATCGGATTTTGATCAAGCATCTGAGCCTCATGATGGCCAGCTTCAACGGTTCCGGTCAGCTCTAATAAACGGTCAGCCAAAGTTGATTTACCATGATCAATATGAGCAATAATGGCAAAGTTCCGAATATTTTTCATAAATATTTTAATATATAATCAAATTAAGTTGATTAAAAATATGAGTAAATTTTTATATTTTTTTATTGTTATTCTTCGTATCCTGTCTGCCCCCTTAATCTTCATTTGGCCCTTAATATCAATTATTTTATCATTTTTTTTAGACATTATTGACGTAGAATTTGCCTCCAAAGGCGTTCTTACTTTAGAAAAATATGAAAGGTATGATAAAGCTTTAGACTTATGGTGGTACATAACCATAATGGCTTTCAGTTGGTTTTATTTATCTGATTATAAAATAATTTTGCTAATTCTTTTTGCTTTGAGAATTATAGGAAGCATTATTTTCTTCATAAATAATAACCGAAAAATATTTTTCATATTTCCCAATTTCTTTGAAAATGTATTTTTTCTAATTTTCTTTTCTACATATTTTAAACAGTTAAATATTTTGTTAGGGGAAAAATTTTTTTATTTTTCGATAATAACCGTAATAACTTTGAAGATTTTCCAAGAGTGGTGGATTCATATTGCTCAAATTTCAATTCCTGAGTGTTTTTTTGGGAAAAAAAGAAACTGGAAAAAATAATTTATTCGTTTATACTTTAAAAGTAGCTTTTAAAAACCCCGAAATATTCTTTAATCTTTCTAAAATAAAATCAAAGTCAAATTTAAATTTATCCTTATGTTTAAAATAAAGCCGCCACCAGTTTATCATGTCCTGACGAGCTTTGAAATTTCCCATCGTTTTTGAAGTGATCATGTGATTATGAAGAACTTTGATACTTTCAGTAATTTCCATCTTATATCCGTTTTCTTTAAATCTAATAAAAAAGTCAACGTCTTCAAGATAAGCAAAAAAGCTCTTATCAAATCCTTTTAACTTCAAAAAAACGGAAGTTTTTATCAATAAACATGCCGCCGTCAATCCATCTAACTTGTTAACCTCCGAGCCTATTAATTTCTTAACCAAACTAACTCTTCCACAAGGGATAATTTTATAACCATAATTTTCTATTTCACCGTCTGGATTGACCAATAGAGGAGACAATGCATCCAATTTCTTTTTCTCAGCAAATTCGGTTAATCGATTGATCGATGCATTGTCATAAAATTCAATATCATCATTTAAAATCAACATCCATTTTGTGTTAATATTTTTAGCTCCCTTATTGACCCCGCCGGCAAACCCCAAATTTTTCTTTTTATTATTGACAACAATAACCTTGTAAGGTTTATTTTTGAAATAAGATAATAAATATTTTAAACCTTTGACATTATTTAAAGTAGGAATTATTATTGATAATTCTGTTTTTGTCATAATTTATTTTATCACAACCTTTTCCCACGGGAATATATTTCTGCCAAAATGCCCGTAAGCAGCTGTTTTAAAATAAATTGGACGCCTCAAATTAAGCCCTTCAATAATTCCTTTTAAAGACGTATCTAATAATTTTGCGGCAAAACTATTTATAATTTTTGCTGACTTTTTTTGCGTTCCAAATGTTTCCGTTTCTTGCATGACTGGTTTTTTAGCTCCAATAAAATAGGCTAATCGTACTTCGCAACGATCGGCTAATTTATTAGCAACTATATTTTTTGCCAGGTATCGAGCCGCATAAGCTGCGGACCGATCAACCTTAGTAGGATCTTTTCCTGAAAAAGCCCCGCCCCCCTGTCTGGCCATTCCTCCATAAGTATCAACAATTATCTTTCGCCCAGTCACACCAGTATCAGACGCCGGTCCACCAATATGCCAAACTCCAGTTCCATTAACAATCAATTGATCACGTTTAATTTTATATCCATATTCATGCAAAATTGGAGTTACCAGCATATTAAATAGATCTTCTTTCACTTTAGAAAGATCTATTTTTTCTTCATGAGGAACCGCTAAAATAACATTTTCAATCATTTTAGGAATTCCCTTTTCATAACCAACCGTCACCTGAGTTTTTCCATCGGGCCTCAAGTAGGGGAGGCGTTTCGTTTCCCTTAGTTCATCCATCCCCATCGCCAGTCGATGAGCCAACATAATTGGTAATGGCATTAATTCTTTAGTTTCGCGACTTGCATAACCAAACATCATTCCCTGATCTCCAGCCCCCAGATTATCAACACCAACAGCTATTTCTGGAGATTGTGTATGGATCTTAACAACGATCTCTGATTTGTCAGAAAAATTAAGTTTGGGAATCGTGTAACCCAAATCTCTTATAACCTGTTTGGCAATCTTTTTATAGTTTAATTTTGTTTTTGTGGTTACTTCTCCAGCCATAGCCAAAAAATTTTTTGTGACCATCGTTTCAACCGCCACTCGGGAATACTTGTCACCTTTTAAGGCCTCATCTAATACGGCATCTGAAACTTGATCACAAATCTTATCGGGATGACCCGAACAAACCGACTCTGAAGTAAAAGTGTTGCTCATAGTATCAAGCTTTAATAATAAAATTTATAAAAAAACCTGCTCAACAGCAGGTTATTAATTTCTCTGTCGAGCATATCTTTCTTAGCTTTAGCACCGTTCCCAATTAAATCGGGACGGTTGCTGGATGGATCTTAACGAGCTAAACCTCTCTCCATCTCTCTTGATATTTTTTCCCTATGTTCCTTCTTGCCAACTATTCAAATATTTTCTCTGTTCTTTAGTTAATTTGTCTATTCTAACACCCTCTGAATTTAATTTCAAGCGGGCAATTTCCGCATCTACTTTAGTAGGCAAAGCGTAAACTTTATTTTTTAATTTCCCTTTATTTTTCCAAATAAATTCTGCCCCCATCGCCTGGCCAGCAAAACTCATATCCATGACCGATGCCGGGTGGCCTTCAGCCGCCGCTAGATTAACTAAACGACCCTCAGCTAATAAGTATATCTTTTTCAAACTCTTAACTTTTAATTTTTCATTTTTAACTTCTATTTCATATTCTGTGACCATCGGACGAACTTGCTTAACTTTTTTAGCCAATTTTTTCAAAGCCTCTTTATTAATCTCAACATCAAAATGACCAGCATTAGCTAAAATCACACCAGATTTGGCTACTTTTAAATGTTTCTCATCTATTACATGTTTATCTCCTGTTGTTGAGAGGACAATATCAGCCTGCTTAATTGCATCACTTAAAGTCATTACTAGAAATCCGTCCATCAGGGCTTCAAGCGCCTTGACCGGATCAACTTCGGTCACGATTACCTGTGCTCCCATCCCTTTGGCCCTCATCGCCACCCCTCGTCCACACCAACCATATCCGCAGACAACAAATTTTTTTCCAGCTAATAAAATATTGGTGGCTCGAATAATTCCATCAATACTTGATTGTCCGGTTCCATAACGATTATCAAATAGATGTTTAGTTAAATTATCATTGACGGCAAGGACTGGAATTTTTAAAGCTTTATCTTTTTCCATCGCCCGAAGTCGAATAACTCCCGTTGTCGTTTCCTCACTCGATCCAACAACGCCTGGTAACAAATTTATTCTTTTACTGTGAAGTAAACCAACCAAATCAGCTCCATCATCCATGGTTAAATTTGGTTTTTCATCAAGCACTTGATTTAGGTGAGAATAATAACTTTTATTATCTTCACCCTTGATTGCAAAAGTAGGAATAGAATAATCGCGGACTAGCGACGCGGCAACTGCGTCATTTGTTGATAGGGGATTGGAGGCGCATAAAAATACTTTCGCTCCACCTTCCTTTAAGGTAATCATCAAATTGGCAGTCTCTGAGGTGACATGAAGACATGCTGCTAACGTCACACCTTTCAAAGTTTGCTCTCGTTTAAATCTTTTCCTGATTAGGTCCAAAACCGGCATTTGTAAGTAAGCCCAATCAATTAATTGAGAACCGAGGGGAGCGAGCTTAATATCTTTGATGTCATGTTTCATATTAAAATATTCTTAATTATAAATAACAGATGACAAATGTCAAATAACAATTGAATAACAAATTACAAATTCTAAATGTTTAAAATATTTGTTATTTGATGTTTGAAATTCAATTGATGTTTGTTATTGGTTATTTGTTATTGATCTCATTCTTTTTTTAATTTGTTCTCGCGTTGGCCGATGATTCACCGTTCCGTATTTCTCAATAGCAAAACTGGCCATCACATTCCCCAATTTTAAACAATCTACTGTCGAATAATTAATTAATAAACCTGCAATAAATCCGCCTCTCCAAGCATCTCCCGCTCCCGTCGGATCAATCATCTTACTTACTTTGTATCCAGGTATTTGTGATTTTATGATTTGAGATTTTAGATTTGTTTGTAATTTGGGATTTAGGATTTTGGATTTTTCTTCATACCTGACCCCTTCTTCCCCCAACGTCGTAATTATTCTTAACCCGCAACTCGTTAACCCGTTAACAGTTTTCTTTAACCGTTTCAAAATCATCGCAATTTCATAATCGTTTCCAACTAAATATCGGCAGTTCATTACGCCTTTCTCCAAATCTTTGTCAGTTATCCATGTCAATGTCATTCCTGGATCGTATAAATAGGGAATTTTATTTTTAATAGCCTCTTGTTGAAAATATAAAAAAGAATTTTTGTGATTAGCTGAGATGACTAAGAGATCAGTTTCTTTATCTATTTTTTTAAAGTCAATATAAGGAATTTTTTCCGAAGCTCCGTAATAAAATCCCCAAATCTGATTATTTTTTGTATCGGTGATAACTGACCCGGCTGACGTATATAATTCTTTATCAACAATCACTCCAGTGGCATCAATCTTATTTTTCTTAAAAAATCTTAAAAAATCTTTTCCATCCTTCCCCACTGAACCCAGCAAAATTATTTGTAATTTATTATTTATAATTTGCGAAACGTTATAGCTTATATTCGTCCCCGTTCCTCCAAGTTGTTTTTCCAACTTATCAACCACAAAAGAAACATTTATCTGATGAAGTTTTTCCGGATGAAAGTAATCCTGAAATTCATTAGGAAAGTTCATGATCGTATCGTAGGCAATCGAGCCGGTGATATAGACGTTTTTAAATTTATTCATTTGAAAGAAATAATTGTATAAATAGCTGTAAATAGTGATGCAAGTGTTATGACTACCGTTCCCGCGATCGCAAACCATTTCTGAAATTTATTATTGGTATTCTTTCCCATTATTTCTTGATTATTAGCAAACTTTATCAAAAAATAAAAAATTGGAGGTAAAGCCATGGCATTTAAAATTTGAACGGTAACAACAATTTTAAATAAATCAATCACAGGCAGAAGCGCAATTAAAAAAGCAATTATTATTTGACCGATAAAAACAGAATAGAATATTTTACTTTTATTGTAAGGAGCATCTAGACTACCAGTTAATCCAAAAAACTCAGAAAAAGCATAAGTTGTTGTCAACCCAACAACTACAACCCCCATAAATCCTGCATTCATTATCCCAACCGCAAATAAAACCGCCGCTAATTTACCAGCAAAAGGTTCTATTGCCAGTGAGGCTTGAACACCATCAACCAAAGCAATTTTATTGGAAAAAAGAGTCGCGGCCGTCGCCACAATCATAAAAAATGAAAAAAAATCAGTCAAAAAAGCTCCCCAGTAAGTTTCAATCTGGGAAAATTTTAATTTTGTTGCACTTATTTTTTTGTCTAAACCAAAACTGCTTATAAAAAATTGTCCCCAAGGAGTAATTGTTGTACCCAGTACTCCAAGACCGATGATAATATAATTTCTCCAATACGCAGGAGTGAAGTCAATTCCTTGAGGCCAAGCTAAATTTTTAAATGCTAAACTCCAATCAGGATTTGATTTAAAGGCAGAAAATATGTAAGCCAAATAAAAAAAAGAGGCAAGTAACATAATATTTTGAGTTAGTTTATAGTTACCTTTTATGACAAATAAAAATATTAGTCCGATCATAAAAATTATTAAAGGGATCGCGGGAAGATTAAGAATTGAGGCGGTTGTCTTAAAAGCAGCCATATTGACAACAATCACTCCCATATTGGCAATAAATAAAAAAGTAAAAATGAGGATAGATACACCTACTCCATGAAATTCCCTAATTAAATCACCCAATCCTTTACGAGTAACTATGCTGACACGCATTCCCATTTCCTGAGTAATCGCCAGTAATATTGTGACCCAAAAAAGAACAAAGAGAATAGGATAGCCAAGGCGCGATCCCGCGATTGCGTAAGTAGCCACACCTGCAGCATCATTATCAGCCATGGCCGTAATGGTCGCCGGACCAAAGATACTAAAGAATATTAGAAATTTAATCCGATTCCTTTTATAGATATTAATTATGCCCTGCATGTTCTTTACTTTATAAACTTTATAACTTTATGAACTTTATAAACTTTTATACAACATCTGCAAACATTCCTTCTAATTTTTTAAATATATTGTGAGCGATGATATATAATCCAACGGAAATAATTAAACCGATAGTTAAACTTTCCCAATTCGGATAAGTGCCATTAAATAAAACTTGTCTATAGGCATTGATAAATACCGACATTGGATTAATTTTAAAAATATAACGATATTCTATTGGAAAAAATTCCGTTGCATAGATAACCGGCGTTACGTAAAACCAAAGTGTCATTATCAAATCAAATAAATATTGGATATCGCGGTAAAAAAGATTTAAAGCTGAAAGCAAAAGTGATAAACCGTAAGTAAAAATAAATTGCAGTAAGAATATCGGAAAAAAGAAAAACATAAAAAAAGTAAAAGGAACTTTGAAAACTATCATTAGAACAATAAAAACAAGAATCGCTAAACTAAAATCAAAAACTTTGGCAAATAAAGTCGAGAGTATTAGAATTTCCCTAGGAAAATAGATTTTTTTAATAAGTGAAGCATTATTTGTCAAAGCACCCATTGCCGAAGAAATTGAATTAGCAAAAAATAACCAAGGAAGTAAACCGGCATAAAGATAGATTGGATAGGGGACACCAATACCCGTCATCTTCATGATTTTGGAGAAGACAAAACTCATAATCATCATCTGAAAAAGAGGATTCAAAATAATCCAGAAGAAGCCCAAAAAGGACTGTTTATATCTCGCCTTGATCTCCCGTGTTGTCAGTTTTTTTAGCAAAGACCAGTACTTGAACATAAATAACAAATTACAAATGTTAAATAACAATTGAATTTTAAATAACAAATTACAAATGTTTTAAATATTTGATATTTGGTATTTGTTATTCAATTGATGTTTGTTATTTGTCATTTGATATTCATATATTTTTTGATTCCTTCCTCTACATCCCCATCAAACTCCACCTTTCCTTCTTTCAAATAAATAACCCTAGAACAAAATTGTTTAACCGCTTCAAGGGAGTGGGAAACAAAAATTGTCGTTATCCCAAGTTTTTTAAACTCTTCCATTTTCTTAATACATTTGGTTTGAAAAGCTGTATCACCAACTGCTAGAATTTCATCGATCAACAAGATGTCAGGTTTAGTAAAGATGGCAACAGCAAAGGCTAGTCTCATATACATTCCCGATGAATAATATTTAACCGGTGTATAAATAAATTTCATATCTATTTCTGAAAAATCAACAATTTCTTGAAATTTATCAACTAAAAATTTTTCTTCCATCCCAAGTATAACTCCGTTTAAAAAAATATTTTCTTTCCCTGTAAGTTCGGGATGAAATCCTGCTCCTAGTTCAATAAGAGGTGAGATTCTACCATTGATTTTAACCGAACCTAAAGTGGGAGATGAAACTCCAGCCATAAGCTTTAAAAGAGTTGATTTTCCGGCTCCATTTTTCCCGATCACCCCAACTGTTTCACCTTTATTTATGGAAAAATTAATATTTTTTAAAGCATGGACTCGCTCTAAAGTCTTTTGTTTTTTAAAAATTGCCTGGATTAATTCTTTAATAGTCTTTTGATGTTGAAGGAAAAAATATTTATCGACTTTTTCAAAAGTAATTACCGTATCCATAAAGTAAATTTTATCATAATAATGTGATAAAATATTGAAATGAGCAATATCGCTTTTGAAATTAGTCCGCTTCTTTTAGCCTCGGGAACTTTTGGTGATAAATCCGGCGTTTATAGATATTATTATGGACTCATAAAATCTTATGGAGAATATATCAAAAAACAAAAAATAAATGAAAAAATAATTTTATTTTCATTTAATAGAGACTTATTAAATTGGCCAACCAACAAAGAGATACTTGATCTAATAAATAATGACGTTTTTATCTTTATAAATAAAGTCCCAATGCCTGAAAACAAAAAAAAATACAATTTTGAGATTGTTAAAGGCTTGCCTAAACTATTTTTAAAAATAATCAATGTTTTTGTACCCATCAAAAAAATATATTTCAATATAATCAACCGCATTCGTTTTAATGAATACATGAATGCTCTAGATATTCAGTTAAAACGAAATAAAGTTATCATTATTTATCATAGCGAAACTTGTTTTTTCCCACTTAAAGGATATAAAAATATAATTACTATATTTGATCTTACACCGATTATTATGTCTTATTTTCACCGCAAAGAAACAAACGATTTAACAAATAGAAAGCTAACTTTTGCCTCAAAGTATTGTCAAGGAATTGTATGTATTAGTCAATCGACCAAAAATGATTTAACAAAAATTTTTCCAATTTTTAAAAGTAAAAAAATAGTTACATGTTATCCGGGTATTGAACCAGTTTTTACAAAATCACAGCCTTTATTGTTTGATGAAATCAATACTATTGTTTCTCAATATGCAAAAAATATTTTGATAAAAAAATATCTTTTATTTTATAGTACCTTTGAACCAAGAAAAAATGTAATAAACTTAATACAAGCTTTTTATGAGTTACAAAAAAATTTACAGATTCCGGCTGATTTTAAATTGGTTTTATTAGGTGGAACCGGTTGGGGAAAAGTTAGACAACAAGTAACCAACTTTATTAAAGAAAACTTTCCTATTAAAGATAAAAATAAAATTATATTACTGGATTTTATTAACGATAATTACCTTGTTGATTTAATCAAAAATGCCTATGCTGTAGTTTACCCAAGCTACTATGAAGGGTTTGGGCTACCTGTCTTAGAAAGTATGAGTCTAGGAACTCCAGTCATCTGCTCTAATACATCATCTCTTCCTGAAGTAGGTGGAGATTCTGTTTTATATATCAATCCAAATGATTATTATGATATAAAGGAAAAAATTAAATATTTAGTAAATCATCCGGCCGTGGCTAAAAAAATAGGAGATCTTGGAAGGATCCAAAGCAATAAATTTAATTGGGAAAAATCAGTTTCGCAATTACGCAAATTTCTTGTTGATCTCTAAATTAATTATTCTAAAGCGATTCTTTTGAAGTTGACGTAGAGAGTCCTGCTGTCAAGGTTACCCGGAATCACGTCCATCGGTCTATATCCATAAGAATAAGTAAATTTTATTTGGTGGACACCAGGATGAACTTGATAGTTAATCGGCAGGCTATAATTTTTCCATTCTGTTCCTATTGATAGATGTCCAAGTAATTTTTCGTCAAGGTAAATAGTCATTTCTTGCGGTTCTTTGAGACTTAATGCTTCAAGACTCAAATTGGTTAAATTAGTATGTTTTGTAATCAGTCTTAAAATCGATTCCTTTTCATTAGCCCAACGATTTTCACCCTCGCCAATATTCCAACCTTTTATTAATAGACTATCTTCAAATTCATTATGGCCAATAATAATCTCATTTAATTTATATTTTGATTCCATTAAACAGTCGTTATCGTTACATACGTGGCCAAGCTGATAATAATCGTTCTCCCAAATAATATCTTTATAAACAATTTTTAGAGATTGAAGCCACGGCGTTGCTTTTGAAATAAGAATTAAGCTACCGTTTGGAACTCTGCTTCCAAACTGACTATCACTAAATACTGTTGGAACGGTGGAAATACCTTTTGAATATAAAAAATATCCTATCCATATTTGCTTCCATAAAGAGGTTTCATCTTCAATAAAGTTTTCAGCATATATTGGCTCCATGATATTTTTATTTTTTAGCTCGCTAATTGAAATAAATGATTTTTCAACTGAAAGATGTTCTCTTATAAATCTCTTGTTTAAATTGACTACAGACCATAACTCAAAACCAATCAAAATCACAATAATAACAGTCAAAAAATGTTTATGTTTTTCATACAAACTAGTTAGTCCAATAGAAAACAAAATTATCATAAAAGGTAATGTATAAGTTAAGGCGCGATTATAGGAAAAAAAATTATGCTGGCTGATAGCTGTCCAATAATAAAAAAATGAAAAAATAATTAAATAGCTCGTTGTCAAAATTTTATATTTACTTTTAAATAATCCTTTAATCATTATTAATAAAACAAGAATGCTTAAAATAATCGCTAATAAAGTAGGCATCGGCTCAAAATTATGAATACTCCAAAAACCCATCGCCTCAAATGGATTTGCGTATGGAATTTTATTCCTAAATAACTGCCAACCGATCGGATTATTATTAGGATTACCCATGAATGCTTGTTTAAAATCAAACATAAGGGCGTTTACGATTGAAAAAGAACCGGTGACTATACTTATAAACGCAATTTTTAATAAAGCATTTAAATAAAATCTAAATAAATTTGTTCTTAAAAATAAAATTGTTATCAAATATATTCCCAGTGGAATAAACATAAAAACAGCCGGCTCATGATAGGAAAAAAATAAAACTGTTATTAAAATTCCTAGTATAAAATCATAAGTATTAAATTTTTTATCTTTGATTTCTTGAGAGTCAAAATAAGAGTAAAAGAATATAAATAATAATATTTCAATTCCCCAAAAAAGTACTTGCCCAAAAAAATCATGGTAAAGCATATAAAGTAAATTAACGTTAAAACCTGTAAAGATGCTAACTATTACTAATCCCACTAAGCTTGATTTACCGAATAGAATTCTAAAAAGAATATATAGCAATGGTAAAAATAAAGAGAATAGAACTGTTTGAGAAATATAGGTATATTGATAACCTTCTAGATTAAGTATCGTCAAAAAAAACGAATTGATAATTGGAGTACCCCAACGATAACCGTCATGCAGTAGATTATCTATGGTCAATTCTACTTTTGTCTTAAAACTTTCAGCTATTGAATGATCTTTTAAATAATCTCCAACTGTGGTGTAGGCAATAATATCATTATTTCCCATAGAAACTGTTGTTAACATTTTGTCATGCCTGATTAAAGGTGAGAGATTAAGAACCAAGGTCATACCTACTAAAATAGTTAAGATTAAATCTTGTTTGATGTCTATATTAAATTTAGGTTTAACTTTTACTAATAAATAAATATCTACTCCTAATAGAAAAAGAATAAAAGGTATGAATACCTGACTTACGGAAAAACCAAATAGACTAGCTATCACAAAATAAAAAATTGCAGTTATTATGGTCATCCAGGGACTTAACCATAGCCAATAAGATCTAAGTGATTTTGGAAGAAATAAATTAGTTAACCCAAAACCCAAAATAGACAAAAATAATATATTAGTAATCGGATAAAATAATATTTTTGGTATTGTAATCAGCGTGTTCATAATTACTTTAATTTAGCTTCTCCTAACTGATAGTATTCGTTTTCCCAAATAATTTTTTTATAGATTAATTCTTTATTATCATAACTTAAAAAGTTTTTTTCTCCTAAAATATTCTTAATATTATCCGTCGGCAGCCCTACCTGAGTAATATTTTGTTTTGTGATAATCTGTTTATTAGATAATAAATATTCTCTCCACAAACGTTTCCATAAATCATATTCACCAAGAAACACATCGCTTGTATAAAATGGTTCTTTAATATTGGCATTCTTATTTAATTTTTCCAGTGAAACTAGCGCTTTGTCAACTATTCTTGGATGATAATATAGTTGACTTACAGTTCTAAAAGCAGATCTAAAAGTTAGAACTGTTATAACTATTAAAATAAATGGGGTAATGAATTTGTTTTTTAGTTGGAATAGTATTCCAGACAAACCAATAGCAAATAATATTGAGAAGATAAATAAGCTATAAGTAATAGATTTATGAAAAGTAAAATAATTTGGATATATAAATCTATAGACAAAACAAATAATTATAAACGTTGCTAGGTGGCTCAATATTAATAGTCTGTTTTTAATATTTAAGACTCCAATTATCCATAAAAATATTATTGGCAACCCCATAATAAGACTAATTATTTTAGGTAAATTTCGAGAAAAATATAGATTGTAAAAACCCATTATCTCAAGTGGTAAAGCGTAGCGTATTTTCTCCCATCCTATCCATGTAATTTTTGTTGTATTAATAAATAAATTCAAATTCCAATTTATTGCCGTTCCCATATTAAACGGATTGATAAATAAAGCTATTAAAATAATTTTTGTAAAAATTGCCAGATACGTAAATCTGTCTTTTGTAAACATTTTTATTAATAAAAAAATAATCCAAGAAATAAACACAAATGAAATGCCCTCAGGATATACGTTTGATAGAGAAGCGATGATTGCCCCAATGAGAAAATCATAAGAATTGAATTTTAAATTTAAACTTTGTTTATCCAATAAATAAGAGGAAAAGATTATCAACATCAATATAAAAAATCCCGTAAATAAAAATTGGGCAAAGAAGACGTTATATAACATATAAAGTATCGTTGAATTAAAACCAAAAACAAGGAAAATTATTATTGGCAGCAGTTTATTTTTACCCTTATTTAATATTTCCGCAAGAATACAGGCTAGGGGATAAGTCATCGCAAATATCAAAGTTAATAAAATGGAGAAAACTTGATAAGATCTTACATTAAAGATGCTGGCAAAAAAACTTAATATCATCGGGCTTCCCCAACGAAAACTATAATGAACAAGGTCACCTACTGACCATAGATATGGTTTATAAAATATAAGCTCTTTACCTTGAAAAACGGTCTGTGTTTTGAAAAAATCAGCCACCGTATTGTAAGAAATTGGATCTAAATTCCCTAAAGAAACTGTGGTTGGAAAACCAGCTTTTGCAATCAAAGGAAAAATATTAAAGGAAAATATTACTATAGTAAGTAAAAATATTACCCAAAAATCTTTATAAAAATTAAATGAAATTTTTTTTTCTAAATAACCATAGATCAAAAAAAATAATGAAATTAATAGGATTATATATTTTGCTTGTTCCATCGGCACCTTTCCAAAGCTTAAAATAACTCCAAGCAAGGCTATTAATATTAATCCAAACCAAAAGCTAAGCCATAAAAATCCGTTTTTACGTAATGAATTTGGAAGAAATATTGATGTGAAACCAAGTCCGCAAAATAAAGCTGTAAGAAATATTTTTAAAGTTAGAAATATTATTGATATCATTATTTTTGTTTATCCAAACTAATTTGACTAAACTTCGCACTTAACTCTCTCTTATCATCAATATTTATTGCCAAGTCTGATGGACGATAGGATTTATCAAACAAAAAATGAACAGTATGAAGGCCTTCTCCAAGAGTCAAGTCGACTGGAATAGAGAAGTTTTTTTCTGAAAGAGGGATTATTATTTTGGTAACTTTTTTCTTATCAATATATATTGAAGTTGGCATATCCTTATAAAACGCCTTTGCGGTAAAACTTAATAAATATTTACCTTGTTTAATCACTTTAAACATTACTGATGATTTATTCCCAGCCCAGCGGCCATCTATTTCTTTATTATTCCAGCCAATACCCAAATACATTTCGTCATTATTACCTAAATTAACATTAAGAAATTCTTTTTTTTCAACCTCTCTTTTCCAAAGAGTAAAATTTTGGCAGCATTAAAGTTTTGTATTGGTGAAATCACTCCTGTAGCCTGTTAGAATAATCTCTTTAAGTTATATTTTATTTCTATGATTAAAAATGTCCTGTCTGTAAGGTTTTTTCTGCTATTAAATA
>Ga0265292_1000785_pt1 | contig 36226 bp, 25 predicted proteins | sample Munlanlewell296A_FD_189080 | JGI IMG/M metagenome (GOLD analysis project Ga0265292, IMG submission 189080) | Leachate microbial communities from a municipal landfill in Southern Ontario, Canada - Leachate well 296A | ecosystem: Engineered > Solid waste > Landfill > Unclassified | place: Canada... | reverse complement strand
TTGACGAGAAGGCGCTGGAGATAGGGTATGGTTGAGATACAGTGACACTCTCGGAGGAAACGGAGAGAAACGGGGAACACAAACATCAACCTGTAGCCACTACGCCAGTGCTTTACTCTACAGTTATTTATTCTTTCTTTAAAGCTGCGGCCACTACTTCTACTTCTTTCCGAATATCCTTGCTACTCCGGAGATACACAGTCACGGCCGCAGGGTCTTTCCGCAAATATGCCGCGATCTCTCGCCCCGTATAACCATATTCCTTCGCCAGGATACTGAAGAGTCGTCGAGCAGTCAAGATATTTATGGTTCTTCTCCATGATCGCAGATCTTCAAGCGATACGCCGTATTGCCGCTCAATCTCTCGTGCTAACCGGGGCAAGGTGTATTCCTTCTTTTGGCGCTCTTTCTTGATTTCTCCATCGTGTTTTTCGACGACCTTTTCGACAAACCGTTCGTCTCCCAAGAGTCTTTGATCTATGGTGGCATAGACGTCTTCCTGCTTGACCGTTGCTCCGTCGTTCATGAACATCGCGTACTGTTTTCGTGCTCTGCCTTTGTTCTCGGAAAACATTCTGAGAACAAGGTCGGTGTCAAGGAACTCTGACCGCTCTGTTTTTGTGAAATATGCTCGATGGCTGCTCCACAAATATTGATCAAGACTTTCAGCGATCTTCGCTCGCAGGGGATTGTAATGGATGTATTTTACAAGGGCCAGCAGATATCGGTCACGGTCGCAAAGGATGGCTTTGTACCTGCCCTGAAAGAGGTGCCCCACGGTCTTGTACCTTCGGTTATAGTACATAGTATACCGCTGGTTGACACCTTGGAGGATTTTGGAGAGCGGAATGTCCCTGGTTTCAATCAGAAGGTGCACATGGTTGGACATAAGTATGTAGGCATAGAGATGAAAATGATAGCGTTGTTTGTAGCCGATAAGGATCTCAAGAAATTTACGATAATCGAGGGGATCTTTAAATATCTTCTGCTTCTGGTTTCCTCTGGTGATTACATGATAAAAGGCGCCTTCGTATTCAATTCGGGGTTTTCTGGCCATGACAGAGGATAGCAAATATCCCAATAGGTGTCAATAACTCAATCTTTAAGTCTGACCCCATACGCCTGCTACCCATACGCCTCTTCTTTTCGATAAAAATAGCCGCTTCGTTCAATAAAAAAGCCGCATCGTTCAAGTGTTCCCCTGCATTTCCTGATATATAAAGGCAACGATTCAGTTCCCTCGGGAGCGGAAACAGTTTCTGACTGACGGGACAGCATGAACTCAGGCGATTTGCCTTCAAACAAAAGCGTCAATCGCCGTGATGCCCGTTTCCGGCAGCGCTGCGACTCAGGAGCAGGAAGAGCACCTCCGGCATAAAGCGCTATTTTTGTTTTAGCAATTATTTTGCTGAATAGTTACCAACTATCTTAAGGAGGGACAAAACATGAGATACAAACATCTGATTGGGGCACTGCTGTTGGCAACAAGCTTGCTGTTATCAACTACCGAAGCAATAGCGACGATCTGGACCGACCACTATGATGAATCAAATGGTTACTCCTTTGCGGGAAACGGGATTTCCACGATCACGTTCGATGACTGGGATTATGTCGGCCCATGCGGGCAAACCTACAAGGATTTCCAGCCGTGCAATGGCGGGTTCGGCGAACTCGGTCAGCAGCAGCACGTCGTGACGCTTCGGCCTGACCGGCTCACGCCGGACGCTCCTCAAGATATTTTAAAAGACATGACGAATTCGCCGGTATACCCCAATGCCAACATGGACGGACAGATAAACTTCTACAAATGGGGATATACAACTCCGGGTTTTGACATCCCGGGCGACATAATAGCATATAGAGCGAAGGACTACTCGGCATCCACCCGGCAGGGATGTACTTTCGATATGAAGATCGATGTTGACGGCGACTATCTGGTCCTCAAAGAAGACATGCTTTTTGCCTATATTGATACTTTTTCGTATGTGGACGCCACAGGGGTGAATCCGCCTCAGGAGGTCAAGCAATCCATTTCGTTCCAACCGTACCCGGTTTCCGATGCCATCGGATGGTGCGGATCAGTAATGGCCGAGCATCCCGCCGCTCTCGCCATGATGGGGGGCCAGATAACCTTCGATTTTGTTATGGACGCTTATTCCGGCGACCCGCCCAATCGCATCTTCATGGGTTCGCAGATCGTGCCCAAATTTGAAATGAGGGCCTATGGTACGCTGAAGGTCCATGTCTGGGCCGGTTCAGATCTGCAGACGTTCTCGTCCAACGCGGTCAGCAACAATACCTATCCAGGCAACACGGACCACTTTGACCCGGACCCTAACTATTACAACCGCGTGTCGTTCCATGGAGGAGGGGTGGTTCCGGATGGCGCCTGGGTCTCCTCGGATTCATATAACCCGGATGGTTCCCCCAAATTGAACGATGACGGCACCTGGAATGTAACGGTGGTACCTGAGGGGAACGGCGCCGTATGGTATAAGAACGCATTCGCGGGCTACGCCTTTATCCTGCGGGCTGACGCACTGCGCATGATTGACTGGTTCAATCCCAAATACGGACCCGAGCCTCCGTGCACCCCTGTGAACTGCGATGACAGCAATCCCTGCACCGCTGATTCCTGCGCGGGTGGCAAATGCCTTAATAAAGAGATGATCTGCCCGTTGGCCTATAAATGCAATTCGGCAAATGGTACCCCGGCGTGTGAGCCGTTTGATTTCTGCGCCGGTGTAATCTGTGAGGACAACAACCTTTGCACGACCGACAGCTGCGATCCTGCGGTTGGCTGCGTCCACAAGCCGGTCGCCTGCGATGACGGCAATTTATGCACCACCGAAAGCTGCAATCCCGCGACCGGCGCCTGCGGGTTCACGCCAGTTATTTGCGATGACGTAAAAGCCTGCGCAACCAACACGTGCGATACCGCCACCGGCGCCTGCAAGTTCACACAGGTCAACTGCGATGATGGCGATCTCTGCACAGCCGACTCCTGCGATAGCGCCACCGGGGGCTGTGTGCACATTTCCGCCTCATGCTCCCTGGTCGACACGACCAACAACAACTTCACGATGATCAACGGGGTCGGCGAACTGACCGGCGGCACCAATGACGTGCATTTCACCTGGGACGGAACGAAGAAGAGCTCGGTGGCAGCGTCCGGCCAGGCGTCCAACGCAACGCTTGAATCCACCTGTCCGTTCTTCGGCATAACATGGATGGCGCATGATGTCGCCATCTATGGGCCGGGCACCTACTCGGTCTACCCGGACTGCCCGGCAGGCAGCCCCGGCTGTGGATCAGGCGATCCGATCACGTTTACCGTTGGTGCGGGAGAACTTGGCGCCCACATGCTCTTTAACTGGGGTGTCAGCGCGGACATCGATGTGGTGGATATCTGGGCGCCGATGGCCTCCTTTGGCCCATCGCCCCTGCAGACCGCGGGCTGTGGATCCAACCCGGCCGATAAGGTCTGGGACTGGATGTCAAAGGATTGGGACGGAGACGGTTTGAACGGCTACGGCATGGTGGACGGCCCCTTCATAGGCTTCAATGCCAGCTTTAACGTGATGGGAGTTCCGCCTGTACCTGTCTGTCCTGCATCCTGCGATGATGGAAACGCCTGCACTGAAGATTCATGCGATGTGGCAACAGGCACCTGTGTCCACACGCCGGTTGCGCCCTGTTGCACCACTGCCGCCGATTGCAATGACAACAATATCTGCACCAAGGATGAGTGCGCAGGCAGTATGTGTGTGTATACGGCGATCGTGCCGGCACAGTGCAACGACAACAACATGTGCACAAACGATGGGTGCACGAACAATGCGTGCACGCACTCCGCGACCGTGCCGGCATCGTGCAACGATAACGACAGCTGTACCACGGATACGTGCACAAATAATACCTGCGGACACACTGCGGTCGCGAACTGCTGCGTCACCGCCGATGATTGCAACGACAACAACGTTTGCAGCACGGATACGTGCGTAAACAGTAAATGCGTGCACACGGCAAGTTGCCCCATACTTACTACCAATAACAATTTCACCATGGTCAGTCCGGTCGGCGGTACGATCGGCGGCACGAATGATGTCATTTTCTCATGGGATGGCAGCACCAAGACCTTGGTTGCCGCGTCCGGACAGATCTCTAATGCGGTAATTTCCTCAACCTGTCCGTTCCAGGGTATTACGTGGTCGGCCCATGATGTAGCCATCTACGGCCCCGGTACCTACACGGTCTACGCGGGTTGCGCGGCGGGAAGCCCCGGCTGCGGAACAGGCGCCGCGATCAACTTTACCGTCGGCGCGGGACAGCTTGGCGCTCATATGCTCTTTGACTGGGGCGCCAGCAAGAACATCGATGTAGTGAACGTCTGGACGCCGAACGCCGTGTTTGCGCCGTCAGCCCTGTGGGCAACGGCATGCGGTTCCAATTCGTCCACAAAGGTATGGGACTGGATGTCAACTGACTGGAATAACGATGGTAAGAACAGCTATCCCATGGTGGATGGCCCCTTCTTGAATTTTAATGGCAACTTCAATATGATGGGCGTGCCTTTCTGCGTTACCGCGAATTGCGATGACAACAATGCGTGCACGGCTGATTCCTGCGATCCAGCCACTGGCTGCGTTCACGCGACAGTCGCTGATGGAACAACCTGTTCGTCGAATGGTCAAAACGGCGTGTGCACAGCCGGAATCTGCGAAATAGCGCCCTGCAACGGAGTTAAGAGTGTGATCATCCGTGGCGGCGGCCAGAAGCCGGGTACGGTGGATCTGCAGATACAGACTGAATTCACGGTAGTGGGCGATGGTTGTATCGTTGATTCCACGCCAAGCACGGTAACCGTCTCAGCCGGAACAATCCTGCAATTCAACTGCAAGGCCGGGATCGGACCCCATCCGACAGCCGGTACCTGGCAGGGCGCTGCCTTTACAACGGACTCCAGTCATACCATTGTGTGTCCTGCTGCTTCGGGAGACGTGGGAAAACTGATCATTGACAACAAGGCTGCCGGTGGTAAGGATGCCGACAGAATGACCGTTACGGTCCAGTAGAGACATGATGCAGATTTGAAGCTCCTTCAGCGGCAGCGCCTCTTGAAGAGGCGCTGCCACTCTTCTTAGGACGTCCCCCAAAATCCCTTGACAAATAACAGCAACGTCCCTAAAGTTATTGACTTTTTTTTGAATTATAGTATATACTTATCACTGTGCAATTGCGATTACATGTTCCATTCAAGTATCCACTGTGAAAGTGAAACCGGTATTCCGAACCTGCCAGTTTGTAGCTTTGACGACTGTTTGAATTAAACGCATCAGGTGGAGTGATATGGCGCAAGAACCATCCATCAACGTTTTTTCGGTACTGATCTTGATCGGTGCAGTACAGGGTTTTCTCCTGGCTGGTGCGCTTCTTTTCATGCGCAGAGGAAACAGACTGGCCAATCTTTATCTTGCAGCGCTCTTCCTGGCCATGTCGGTTTTGCTGATCGATGGATTCTTTCATGTAACAAACTATGACGGCCCCTATCGCTATCTGCTCGGCTTGTCATGGCCGGTGAACTTTCTTCCTGGTCCCTTTTTGTATTTCTATGTCAGAGAATTGAGTTCGCCGAGCCGGAGGGTTTTCCCCCGGATTCAATTACTTCATTTTCTTCCAATGACAGCGTCTGCTCTGATCATCTCTTACTACTTTATCGCATATGGTCACGCGCCGGAATGGGCAGTCTCATGCTGCACCGTGATCGAAGGAACCCAGTTTAACATTCGAGATATCGCGCTTATCCCGGTTGCGATCCAAAAGATCACCTACTGGACATTATCACTATTGCTGGTCATGGCCTACAGCGCGAGAATCAAGCAGAGCTTTTCATCTATTGACAAGATCAACCTATCCTGGCTCCGCACCCTCATTTTCCTCTTTTACGCCCTTGTCTTTATTTTTATCTTCTTTATCTTCTTTTCAGCAAAATTAGGCATCCAACGTGAAATCGTTCCTTTGTTATATTTGAGTTGCGCCATGATTACGTCTGTGATGGCCTTTAAGGGTCTCCTCCATCCGGAGATTTTATTACAGATTGAAATAGCCAACCGGGCAGAACTGATGCGGACCGGCCAGAACAGTGATCTGGACGCACCTTTTCCCACCCCTGATATACTGCAGAATGCGATTGGGATGTTGCAAAAAGAAAAATACCAGAAATCATATCTGGCCCCTGAGCGGGCGGCTGAGATCGCCCGCAAACTCCTTCAACTCATGGACAGGGAGAAGCTTTATCTCAGACCGGAGCTCACCTTGTCGGAGCTTGCCGATAAGCTATCTGTCTCTGCCAACGACCTGTCCCAGGTGATCAATCGGGAAATGAAAAAAAGTTTTTTCGACTTTATCAATGAGTATCGCGTTCAGGAGGCCAAGAAACTCCTGAGTTCTCCCAAATACAACCACTTATCGGTACTTGGGATCGCCCTTGATGCGGGGTTCAATTCCAAGTCCGCCTTCTATAACGCTTTCAATAAATATATCGGTACGACCCCATCAGTATTCAAAAAGCAGTGCGAGTTTGCAGAACATGACAAGGCTTTAAACGTTCAAGGCCGCGCGTGACCTTCTGAGATTCACCCTGTGTCCTGATTTACTACTCGCCTATTCCAATATTCCCCACAATATCCTCTTAAAGTAGTTGTCCATTCCTGCACAATAGGACGACAAACTCGCAACCCTTTGTATTATCGGGGAAAGAAAGTTGTCCACTCCTGCACGAAAAGACGACAAGCCCCGTTCGTTCTGGTACTGTTCTTTCATTAAATGAATTTTGATAATGGAATATTGCCCCTGCGCGGTTGAAAAGGCTGGACGGATATCCCGGGCACAGCGCTCCAACTTTAGTTCGACGACAGGGGTATCTTACTCATGGGGCATCTTCGACATTGTCGGAGATCGACTCCACCGGACGTCGCCGGCTTGCGGGATGGGCCCGAAGGCGGGAGGCTTCCGACACACAAGGAGGCGGAAAATGAAGAGAGCATGATTGTTTTGTATCATCGGGTTGCCATGTATCGGCGCTGTCCCCTATGCGTCGATCGCTGCTAATAACTTTCCTCCGGATGGCAACGTCGGCATGGGGACGACAGAACCAAATGTCATGTTACAAATTAAAGCTAATTATTTTGCTGAATAGTTACCAAATATCTTAAGGAGGGACAAAACATGAGATACAAACATCTGATTGGGGCACTGCTGTTGGCAACAAGCTTGCTGTTATCAAGTACCGAAGCAATAGCGACGATCTGGACCGACCACTATGATGTTTCCAATGGTTACTCCAATGCAGGAGAAGGAATTTCCACGATCACGTTCGATGACTGGGAATGTACCGGCCCTGGTGGAAGAAATGCGAAAGATTTCGAGATGATCAATGAGTTCGGCACGGTCGGTCAGAAGATGCATATGCTGACACTATGGCCCGACCGGCTGACGCCTGACAGGCCTGATACTATTTTACACGATATAACGAACAACCCTATTTACACCCATGCAAATATGGATTCACAGGTGAACTTCTATTATTGGGGATATACCTCTCCGGGCTTCGACGTGCCGACCGACTTCACCGCATACCGGGAGGCGGATTACTCCGCATCCATCCGGCAGGGGTCTCTTTTCAATAACATGCTGGCCGACCTTGACGGTGATTTACTGGTCGGCAAGAAGGACATGCATTTCAACTATTATGATGTCTTCTCCTATGTGGATGCCACGGGGGTGAACCCTTCCGAGGACGTCGAGACCACTCTTTCTTTCCAGCCATACCCTGTCTCCGATGCCATTGGATGGTGCGGAGCGGTATCGGCCTCGCATCCCAACGCCCTTGAGCCCATGGCAGGCCAGCTGACCTTCGACTTCGCGTTTGATGTCTATAACGGGCCCAATCGCGATTTCATGGGAACGCAGATCGTGCCCAAATTTGAAATGAGGAACTTTGGTACGTTGACGGTCAATGTATGGCAAGGTGCCGATCTGCAGACATTTTCGTCCAACGCGGTCGGCCTCAATACCAACCCGAACAATACAGACCGCTGGGACCTGGACCCGGACTATCACAACCGTGTCTCATTTCATGGGGGTGGGGTGCTGCCGGACGGCGTCTGGGTCTCCGAGAACTCGTTCAATCCCGACGGGTCCAGGAAGTTGAACCCCGACGGCACCTGGAATGTAACCGTGGTCCCCGAGGGAACGGGCGGGGCCGTGTGGCACAGTAACGCATTCGCCGGCTACGCCTTTATCCTGCGCGCGGATGGGTATCGTTCGCTTGACTGGTTCGATGAAGCCGTCTATGATCCCGATCCATGCACGATTATAAATTGCGATGATGGAAACGCCTGCACGGCCGATCGCTGTGTGGGCGGTTATTGTTTCCATGAAAATACGGCTTGCAATGACAGCAACTTCTGCACTTCCGACACCTGCAATGCAGCGACAGGCGCGTGCGTTTATACGCCTGTTCCAGGATGCCTGTGCACGGGACAGCCGGATGGGACCTCCTGTAATGATGGCAATCCCTGTACTCTGAACGACATGTGTTCAGGCCAGGTCTGCGCGGGAACAGCCAAAAACTGTGATGATGGAAATGTCTGTACAACCGATTCCTGCGATACCGCCACCGGCAATTGCGCGTCCGCCTGGAATACCTTGACCTGTGATGATGGCAATGACTGTACAACAGGAGACTTTTGTTACTATGGCATCTGTGCGGGAAAGGCCAGGAACTGCAACGATGGAAATATCTGCACAACCGATTCCTGCGATGCGGTCACCGGCATTTGCGCCCACACCCCTAATACGTCGTCCTGTAATGACGGCAAGGATTGTACAACACAGGATGTTTGTTCCGGTGGAGTATGCGCTGGAACAGCCATTCCCGGCGGATGCGACCCCGTGACGCTTAATAATAATTTCACCATGCTGGATCCTACCGGGGCCTTGTCCGGCGGCACCAATGACGTTAACTTCACCTGGGACGGAACGAAGAAGAGCTCGGTGGCAGCGTCCGGCCAGGCGTCCAACGCAACGCTTGAATCCACCTGTCCGTTCTTCGGCATAACATGGATGGCGCATGATGTCGCAATCTATGGGCCGGGCACCTACACGGTCTACGCAGACTGTCCGGCCGGCAGCCCCGGCTGTGGAGCAGGCGCTCCGATCACCTTTGCGGTCGGTGCGGGAGAACTTGGTGCCCACATGCTCTTTAACTGGGGCGGCAACAATGACATTGACGTCGTGAATGTATGGTCGCCGAAGGCCTCCTTTGGACCTTCGCCCCTGCAGACCGCGGGCTGCGGTTCCAACCCGGCCGATAAGGTCTGGGACTGGATGTCAAAGGACTGGGACGGAGACATCTTGGGCTTGAACGGTTACGGCATGGTGGACGGCCCGTTTATTGGTTTCAATGCAAACTTCAACGTGATGGGAGTTCCGCCTGTACCTGTCTGTCCTGCATCCTGCGATGATGGAATTGACTGTACGGAAGATTCATGCGATGTGGCCACAGGCGCCTGTGTCCACACGCCACTGGGGTCCTGTTGCACGTCCGCCGCTGATTGCAACGACAACAACATCTGCACCACGGATGCGTGCGGACACACGGCGGTCGCGAATTGCTGCGTCACTGCCGCTGATTGCGAAGACAACAACGTTTGCAGCACGGATACGTGCGTAGCCGCTAAATGCGTTCACACGCCGATTTGCCCCGTGCTCACGACGGGCAACAATTTCACCATGATCGATCCGACCGGCAAAACGATCGGCGGCTCCAATGACGTTATTTTTTCCTGGGACGGCAGCAAGAAGACCTCGGTTGCCGCATCCGGCCAGATCTCCAATACGGTACTTTCCTCAACCTGCCCGTTCCAGGGCATTAAGTGGTTGGCCCATGATGTGGCCATCTATGGCCCCGGCTCCTACACGGTCTACGCAGGGTGCGCGCCGGGAAGCCCCGGCTGCGGAACAGGCACGGCGATCAACTTTACCGTCGGCGCGGGACAGCTGGGCGCCCACATGCTCTTTGACTGGGGCGCCAGCAAGAACATCGACGTGGTGGACGTATGGAATGCGAATGCCGCGTTTGCGCCGTCAGCCCTGTGGGCAACGGCATGCGGTTCCAATCCGGCCGCCAAAGTTTGGGACTTGATGTCAAGTGACTGGAATGGAGACGGCAAAAACGGTTATCCCATGGTGGACGGCCCGTTCTTGAATTTCAATGCCAGCTTCAATATGATGGGTGTACCTCCCGCAGACTGCGTTCCCGCGAATTGCGATGACGGCGATGCATGCACCGATGATTCCTGTAATGCGGGCGCTTGCGCGCACACACCGATCAACTGCAATGACAACAATGTCTGCACCACCGACTCATGCAATCCGGCATCCGGCTGCGTCAACACGACGATCAGCTGCAATGACAACAACGATTGCACGGCTGATTCCTGCGATCCAGCCACTGGCTGCGTTCACGCGACAGTCGCTGATGGAACAACCTGTTCGTCGAATGGTCAAAACGGCGTGTGCACAGCCGGAATCTGCGAAATAGCGCCCTGCAACGGTGTTAAGAGCGTGATCATCCGTGGCGGCGGCCAGAAGCCGGGTACGGTGGATCTGCAGATACAGACTGAATTCACGGTAGTGGGCGATGGTTGTATAGTTGATTCCACGCCAAGCACGGTAACCGTCTCAGCCGGAACAATCCTGCAATTCAACTGCAAGGCCGGGATCGGACCCCATCCGACTGCCGGTACCTGGCAGGGCGCTGCCTTTACAACGGACTCCAGTCATACCATTGTGTGTCCTGCTGCTTCGGGAGACGTGGGAAAACTGATCATTGACAACAAGGCTGCCGGTGGCAAGGATGCCGACAGAATGACCGTTACGGTCCAGTAGAGACATGATGTAGATGTGAAGCTTCGTCAGTGGCAGCGCCTCTTGAAGAGGCGCTGCCACTCTTCTTAGGATGTCATGCATATAATGACGTTGCGTGTTTAGTGTGATGCATTACTGGTTCTTTATGAAGCATAATGAAATCGCAAAAGATGATGAGCCGAGCCTGGTTTGCCGGAGAACATGTCTTCTGAGAATATCTTTACCATAAAGACGGGTGCAACTTTAGGAACTTTTATAACGTTGATGTTGTTAGGGCCTTCCGCTTTTTTATTTACTCTACCCTCCGATTATCAGATATCTTTCCAGGTTAACAACACCTCCTTGTTTCAGATTTGAACACAGCCTCAATTTAACTGCTCTTAATCCAGTCTCATTTCCAAAATGCCAATTTTACTTTCAATACCTGTAAATAAAGGGTTTTTGGTCTCGATAACTATATTCCGTCTTTGACCAGCGTTCACCTGCGTTCATATCTGAAACACGACCTCTCCCTCTTAATTCTATATTCATACATAATATCAAACTGTTACGACTTGGCACTCATACTGCAATAGTACAGGGCAAGAAGCAATTACTTTTTAAGGAGGCAGAGACATGGGCAAGAGGCAGTTATTGTTCGTCACCTACCGGGATGAAAATTTGGAAGAAGGGGTTTCGTACGCGATCGAGCTTGCAAAGGCGATGTATGAGGACATCACGCTCCTGTTCGTCCAGAAGCAGAGCTCACTCATGGATAAGTTGGAAAACATGATGACAGCCGTGAGCTTTGCCGAGGCCGGCGAGCACGATACGGCTCAGCAGATCATGACTGAGAGCGACCGAGACGTGAAGCGGGTCTACGAAAAGGAAGTCGACACCGTTGTGAAGAATTGCCTTAAGCAAGGCATTCACGCGAAGGTCCATGCCTCAAGTCTGGATGCAATATCGGGCATACGAAAATTTCTTAAGGAACACGGGGGTATTGATAAGGTCGTTTTGAGTCCTGCAATTACCGAGGCCGGGAATGTCACCTCCAAGGACCTGAACCGATTGGTGCGCACTGCATCGCGGCCGATCGTGACTATGACGAGACAGGCGTGTGTAGTTGCTTAAAAAAGTTCAGAGTTCAGGGTTCAAAGTTCAGGGTTCAAGGTTCGCGGAAAAAATATTAAGAGAAAAGGAGCTTGAGTAATGTACCTGTATCTACCTATTGCTTTGACCAGTATCAACATCCTGATTCCCGTGGGGCTCGGGCTGGCCGTGGGACTGCTTTCCGGTCTCTTCGGCGTCGGCGGCGGATTTCTTCTGACGCCGCTGCTCATCATGTTCGGCATACCCTCGACGGTCGCCGCGGCAACCGATTCCAACCAGATCGTGGCGGCATCCACGTCCGGCACCTACGCGCACTGGCGGGTGGGGAACGTGGACTTTAAGATGGGACTGTATCTCCTGGTCGGCGGATTTGCCGGAGGCATCGTCGGCGTCCAGGCCATCAAACTGCTTCATGCCATGGGTAATGCTGATTTCGTGATTAAGATCACGTATATCCTCATGCTCGGCATCGTCGGTGTCTACATGTTCATCGAGAGCCTCCAGAGCATGAGAAAGAAAAAGGATGGCGCTGCAGAAGAAGCGAAGGAAGAAAAAGAATCCGCGATGGGCAGGTTCCTGCATTCCCTGCCGCTCCAGACCCGCTTCGAGAAGTCGGGTATCACACATTCCGTGTTCGTTCCGATCGTGCTTGGCGGATTTGTCGGTATTCTTGCCGCGATCATGGGCGTGGGCGGCGGGTTCCTGATGGTCCCGATCATGGTGTACCTGCTCAGGATGCCGATGCATGTGGTGGTCGGGACAAGCCTGTTCCAGATCCTCTTCACCTGCATCGAGGTCACGTTCCTCCAGGCATACACCAATCACAGCGTGGACTTCCTGCTCGCCGTGCTCCTGCTCGTGGGCTCGACCGTAGGGGCGCAGATCGGCACCGTATTCGGCCGGAAGCTCAAGGCCGAGCAGCTCAAGATCCTGCTTGCGGGGATCGTGCTGGCCGTGACCGTCAAGATCGTGTTCGAAGTCACCCTGACTCCGGCATTACTTCTTAGTCAAGTAGGAGGACATTAAAATGAAAAATCAATTCAAAATTCAAAATGCAAAATTCAAATTTCAAACTGAAGTTAGAAAAATGCGGGTTATGGCCGCGCTGATTTTAACTTTTGCATTTTGCATTTTCCAATTTGCATTCGCCGGCACGGCGCAGGCCATGCTTACCGCAATAGCGAATCACGATCATATCACCATCGACTTCTTTTATCACGGCAGCACCGTGAGCGTGCGGGGCATATCGGACCCGGGCGTGGACCTGGTCATAAAGATAACCTCGCCCGAAGGGCACCAGGTAATGAAGCAGAAGGGCAAGATCGCGGGGGTGTTGTGGATGAACGTGGGCCAGCTGAAGTTCGAGCAGACACCCAACTTCTACGAGGTCTTCAGCACGAAGAAGGTGGAAGACATCCTGAGCGTCGAAGAGCGGGAAAAGTACGTGATCGGCTATCCCGCGCTCGCGAAGCATGTGGATATAACCCCGGTCGCGAACGAGGAAGAGAAAACAAAATGGTTTGATGAGTTCGTCAAGTTCAAGGAAGGATCCAAAGTATACACGACGTCGTTCGGAAAGATCGATACCAAACTGAACGCGGAGGGAAGCCAGGATTACTACATCCTCACCGATTGGCCCTACCAGGCCCAGCCGGGCGATTACCTCGTCTCGGTCTATGCCGTGAAGGACAATAAGGTCATAGAACAGGCACAAGCAAAGGTGAACGTGGAGCAGGTCGGCATGGTCAAGACACTGGCCACGATGGCGCAGAACAGCCCGGCGATCTACGGTTTTCTTTCCATCGGGGTCGCGCTCGGCGCGGGTGTTGGCGTAAGCATGGTGTTCAGAAAAGGCGGGGGTTCTCACTGATGTATAACTCAATTGTTGTAGGCTATGACGAGTCGCTGTCGAGCAAGGCCGCGCTGAAAGAGGCCTCCCGGTGGGTGAAGGTGCACGGAGGGAAGCTTCTCCTTATCCATGCGGTATTTTTCGACCAGGAAGAGTTCACCATACTGCCGTCGCAGATGGAAAAACGGTTCGAGTTCGGCACCAAGGTCTGTCTTGATGCGAAAAAGAGCCTCCAGTCCGAATTCGGCTTGAACGGCAGTGTCGAGTCTTATATCTGCGAGGGCGAGCCGCCCGAGGTAATCGTTGAAACGGCACAAACGAACAAGTCAGACCTGATCGCCCTGGGCACTTACGGCAGGAAGGGATTCAAAAGACTGCTCATGGGCAGTGTGACCTCGCAGGTAATTATGAATTCCCCCTGCGATGTGCTGGTCGTGACCAGGGAATGCACCCGATGCACCGGAAAATACAGCTCAATGCTGGTACCCTTTGACGGTTCAGAGTCCAGCAAAAAGGCGCTGGTCCGCGCCTGTGAACTGTCCAGGCTCGACGGCGGAGAGATCACGGTCCTCTATGTGATCCCGCGCTACGAGGAAATGATGGATTTCTTCAAGACCGAGACCATTACGAAAAGCCTTTTCCAGGAGGCCGAGAAGATCGCCGATGTTGCGAAGAAGCTGGCCGCTGAACAGGGAGTGCAGATCAAGGCCGTGGTCCAGGAGGGCCATGCGAGCGACAAGATCATTGAGCTCTCCGACAAGTTCAAGAACGATCTGATCGTCATGGGGACCCACGGCTGGAGCGGCATGAACAAGGCGATCATGGGCAGCACGGCGGAGCGGATCATTGCCAACGCGGAACGGCCGATATTGATAGTTCGGTGAGTTGAAGGACGACGGACGGATAAAAGAAAGGGAGTATGTAGATATGAAAGGCTACAGAAAAATCCTTATCGCATTGAATGGACATAAAGAGGTCCTGGAACAGGGCATCAAAATGGCCAGGGATGAAAAGACCTGGATCACGGTCGTGAAGGTACTGCGTCCGTTCGACGGAGATCTCAATCTTACCGGGATCAAGAACCTGAACGACGTGCTGGACGACGGCGGCGCCAGGGCTGTTTCAGAGATCAATGAGATGGCGAAGGCTGAAGGCGCGATGATCAAAACGAGACTGGAGCAGGGCGATGTCCCGCAGAGGATCGTTGAGGTCGCGGAAGAGGAACGGTGCGATCTTATCATCATGGGATCGAAAAAGAAGAAGGGCATCCTGAGCAGGCTGTTCGGAGACCATATCGTCGAGAAGGTCATCGACCTGGCGCCCTGTCCGGTGTATGTAGTGAATGTGTAAAAGTCCTGAAGCGCGACTGTAAAGACAGGTCCTTACTAGGAAGTTCACGATGCTTTTCTTTTCCTGCACCCCGGTTCACAGGTTCGCGCAGGCATGCATTGCGGGTTCTGATAACGAGCCTTTTCGAGCATCGCAGCACTTCCCCTCGCCCGGTAGATCAGGCTCGGCCGTGTCTGCCGGGCTTATCATGACATGGGCACTTAGACTGCTTGCGCATGCTTGTGCGCGAACCTGTTCACGGGATGCAGGGGTTTCTTATTTTTATTAAAAAAAGGAGCAGCACATGGCTGGACTTGGATTTCCTGAAATGGTGGTCATCCTGATCATTGCCCTGGTGATCTTCGGGCCGAACAGGCTTCCCGCGCTCGGGGAGAGTCTTGGAAAAGCGATCCGGGGTTTTAAGGAGGGTTTGCAGGACAAACCCGCAGGTATCGAGCAGCACCACAAAGAAAAAACAATGATTTGATGCGCACGATTATTTGGAGAAGTGTTGGAAGGGAACATCGGATCAAGAATGACGAAGGTCCATCACGAGGAAAAATTCGAGGTATAAGTTGTAGGACGATTGTTGCGCCAATCATCAAATATCCCTTGTGTTGTACTTGTGATGGAGGCGAAAACGCCTCCATCTTTTTTACTCTTGAACTCAGTCCTGTGAAAGCAGTTCCTGTCAGTATGTTTCCCTTCCACGCGCCGCACCCTATGATAACGAACAAATTTGATAGATTGGTCAGAAGAGAACTCCTGTCCAGGGATGAGCTGTACCGGCTCATCGTGGAAGCGGAACTCTCGCGGACTTCGCTCGAAGATTTATTGGGAACGGCAGGTGTGCCCAAACACGAGGTACTCCTCTGCCTCTCGGAATATTATAATGCGCCCTTTGTAGAATACGACGAGGGTGTCGTCGTTTCTCAGCAGATCATGCGGCGCGTGGATATGGAGAGATTGAAACGCGTCCTGTGGCTCCCCTTGTCGATCCAGCAGGATGCCGCCGAGGTCATCGCCTGTTATCCCGATGACCCGGTTGTGCTCGAAGATATCCAAAAAACACTTCAGGTGAAGACGGTTGAATTCCGGGTCACCCTTTCCGCGGACCTTATCAGGATAATAGAGCACAATCAGGATCTGAACCCCGGATTTCCACCTTCGGCGGGCAGAACACCGCTCGCCAAGGTTAGGACCTTTCTCGCCGACCGTCGTTCAATGCTTTCCTATTTCCGGACGGCGTCGGCGAAGGGGAGGACGGGACTGGCATTCCTGCGGACCGGTCTCTCTTTTATTACGATCGCGCTGGTACTTGTCCGGATCTTCGGCATGGGCTATCTGATCGTTGTCGAGGTGCCGCTCTTTGTCGCGGGCGTGGTCATGACGATAGACGGCATGAAATGGTATCTCCCGGCCCGTATTGTCGGGGAAAAGCACCTGGATTGTTCATCGACGGAGCCTACTGGTGGATCGACCGTGCTTCAGGTTTCCAACCCCGGGGACGATCCGATCTTCAGCCGCAGCAACGAGGTTGCCGGAGCGGGAAAGCTCCGGAGCGGATGGAACAATCTTTCTCCGGTAATGCGCCGCAGATTTCTGGCAAGCGACAGAACGGATCTTGCCGAGGAACGGACGTCCCTCGCGTGCCATCGTACTCTCATGGCGCGGGCGCGTACGGGGCTTTCCTTCACACGCACGGGGATCGCCTTTATCGGGATTGGTATTGCACTGCTCAGACAATATCATGTTGGCCTCTGGGTGGCACTTGACGTGGCCCTTGTTATCCTGGGAGCAATGATGGTAGCGGAGGGATTTTATTGGTACCTGCCCGGCCGCCATGCCGGCGAAAAAAGTTCGCAAGCCGTAAAAAGGTCGGAGGGAAAGCCGAGCATCTGGGATGCGGTATTCCCTTTTGTGTTCAAACAAGGAAATGTTGATCCCATTCGCATGTCTCTTCCGCCGGTGAAGGGGTTCAATTCTCCGGGGATCTGGGCCACCACCGGTCTTGCCCTGGAACGGACGCTTCTTGCCGAGCGGCGGAACGTGATGGCCCGGCTTCGCACCGTCATGGCCCGTTCCCGGACCGGAATGGCGTTCATCAGAACGGGAATGAGCATCTCCGCGGTGGGCCTGGGGCTGCTGGTCTATTTTGGCGCGGGCAATGTCTGGTGGACGATATTCGATGCCGCGCTGATCCTGTCGGGGCTGTTGTTCATTGCCGACGGACTCTACTGGCATCTCCCCGCCGAAAGAACGAGAAAACAGTTCCCGTATTGTTACGGGGAAATGGAGCTCGCGATTCCCGATTACGGGACAGTGTCCCGTTCCTGGAGAAAAGCGGTATTCAGTCACGATGACCTATAAGACAACTCATAACGAGGTGAAGGAAGGACAGCAGGCGGAGCGGTTTCTTATCCTGATGGATTGGGGAGTGCTGACGAACGATGAACTGCGGCAAGCCGAACAGGCCGCCGTTGCCCGGGGCATCGATATCGAGCGCGTACTCATCCATGAGTACGGCGTGCCGAAGGGAACGCTTCTGGCCGCGTTGTCCGAATATTTCAAGTGCCCCTTCGTGGAATATGACGAGCGGATGCCCATACCCCCCGGGTGCCTGACAGGACTCGATGGCGAACGGCTGTCCATCAGCCTGTGGTTTCCGATCATTCATGACGGCACTACCGTTATTATCGCCGCACATGATCCGCAGGACCGGCGCGTGCAGGACGAGGTCAGGCAATCCATCAAGGCAGAACAATATGAGTTCTGGGTGGCGCTTGAAGAGGACCTCCAGTGGTTCATCCAGGACTTCCTGCACGCGAAGCCCGGATCGCTGATCGGGACGGAGCGGACCGGCCTCGCCTTCTGGCGCAATACCATGGCCCATTGGAGGACACGGCTCGCCTGCTACCGCAACGACCTGGCAAAGGGCCGCACCGACCTTGCCATCCTCAGATGGGGGCTGGGTCTCATCACGCTGTCCGATGTACTGATGCAAACTCATCCCGCCGGCGCCGCCAACCCGCTCACCTGGTTGATGATGGCGGCCGGCGTCTCTCTCGGCGTCTTCGGGCTGTCCGGGTATTTAACCGTGCGGAGGACCAGGATGAGAACGCCCGGGCACCAGACGCTTATCGAGGTCACCGCGGCGACGCTCCAGTTTCTTGATGCCTACCATTATCTCGACCAGTGCGCGATCGCATCATCGACAAAGGGGACCATGCTCGCCCGGCTTGGCGATTGTCTCGGCGGCCACTGCACCATTCTCTTTCCCTCGCCGGCCAGCAGGGAGCGCACACACCTGGCGCGCGAGCGTAATGTGCTCGCGGCCCAGCGGACCGTGGCGGCCTGCTACCGGACGATCTACGCGCGCGCGAGGACAGGACTGGCATTCATCCGTACCGGTGTTTCGTTCACCATGGTCGGGTTCGGGCTTATGCATTATTTCGGTTTCAGTTTTCTGACGGCCTTCGATGCATTGCTTATTGTTGCGGGGGTGCTCATGGCCATGGACGGCTTCCTGTGGTACCTGCCGGTCAGAAAGGAACAGGCGGAGATCCCGCGGTGCATGGGGTAAAGCAGTTCGGAGTTCGGAGCAGGATGTCATGAAAATAGAAAATAAACTTATCTTATCGAACATCATCAACGGCGCATTCATTGTTTTGATCGGCCTGTTTGCCTATCAGAACGCGAACATGGTATTGACAAAACTCCGGTTCGTGGAGATCGCCGATGACCTGAACGCGTCCTTTCTCGAAATGAGGGTTTCGGAAAAGAATTTTTTCCTGTACCACGACCGGAAGGCGCTCATGGACATCCGGGGTAAAATAGCGTCGACGATGACGACCATCGAGGCCGAGAAGGATGATATCATCCGGGCCATCGAGGAAGAAGATCTGAAAAAACTTCAATCCCATCTCAAGGCCTACTCGTTCGCCATCAACGGGGCGAGTACCGGGGACCCTCGGGACCCAGATCTGGAAACGAAGATCAGAGCCGCGGGAAAAAGATTGAAGGAGTATTCTGAATCCATCTCGCGCCTCGAACGCACCCGCGTGAACGATATTATTCTGAGCTCCAAGCGTATCCTCATAATCTCTTTCTGGGTCATCCTTGCTTCGGCGCTCATCATCACGCATATCATATCCCAGAAGATCGTGCGTTCGCTCCGGCGGATCGAAAAGCTCACCAAATCCATCTCCGAGGGGAACTTCAACCGTATCGAAGGCGTTCGGCCAAGGGATGAGCTTGGCTCGGTCATCGAGGCGATGGATTCCATGTCCGAGGAACTGGCGCACCGTGAAGAGCAGATCATCCAGTCCAAGAAGCTCGCGTCCCTCGGCATCCTGACGGCGGGCGTGGCCCATGAGATCACGAACCCACTGAACAACATCTCCATGATCGCCCAGACCTACGCGGAGCTGTACCCGAAGCTTGGGGAACATGACCGGATCGAGTTCATGAACAAGGTTGATGCCGAGACGGAGCGGATACGGAAGATCGTGAAGAACCTGCTCGATTTTTCAAAACCCAAGGATGCGCATCCAAAACAAGCGGACATCAACACCGTGATCCAGCAGACGCTCACCCTGGTGCAGAATATGATCGATGTGTCGAATATCGAGACCTCGATCCATCTCGCCGACGGCCTGCCCCCGGTGTTCGTGGACGACCACCAGATCCAGCAGGTCCTGGTGAATCTGATCACCAACGCGGTCCAGGCCATGACCTCCGGCGGCAGGCTCGTTATTTCATCAAGGCCTGGAAAGAAGGGAGATTCCATTGAGATCGGCGTCGCGGACACGGGCAAGGGCATCGCGCCCGAATTTCTTCCTCATATTTTCGATCCTTTCTTCAGCACCAAGGGAGAGGGCGGGACCGGGCTCGGGCTTTCGGTCAGCTACGGGATCATCAAGAATCATCAGGGAGAGATCAGGGTGGACAGCATGGTCGGGGTCGGAACGACCTTTACCCTGGAACTGCCCCGGTATAATAACGAGGAGAAGAACAATGAATAGACACAAAATCATGGTCATTGACGATGAAAAGATCGTGGGCGACATGGCGAAACTGTCGCTTGAGCAGGAAGGCTATGTGGTTGAAACGTTTCTGAACGCCGAGCCGGCGCTGAAGCGCCTGCAGGAAGAAAAATTTGACGTTGTCGTGACGGATTACAAAATGAAGGGAATCGACGGGATGGAGGTGCTGAAGACCGTGAAAGACCTCTATCCCTCGACGCAGGTCATCATGATAACGGCCTTTGCCAACCTTGACGCGGCCATTGAGGCGCTTCGAAGGGACGTGCATGACTTTTTCCCGAAGCCGGTCAAGATCAGGGAATTGAAGGCTTCCATCAAACGGGCGCTGGAAAAACAGCTTTAAAGGCCATGACAAATATTGCCGGAAAACTGAATTTTATTTACCGGACACTCCGGGGTGCTCGACGCGATCGGGAGTCGTTCGAGCTGCTGTTCTCCCAATTCCGCCAGGTCCTCGACGATAACAATAAAGCACTCGAGATCATTACGGACATGGGTGATACCCTGGGAGGGGACTATCTGTTCGACATTCAGTACGTCAGAAGATCCTATGCCGACCTGCACGCCGCCGTGGGCGACTCCCTCCGCGATTTCGATGTGCTTACGCACAGCCGGTATCCGCCGCTCCGTGAGCGGTTCCGGGAAATCGACGAGGGGATCAGGCATGTCATCGAAGAAACCGTCATCGCGGCAAAGGAACTTGTTGTTTTCTTCGAGCAGGTTACCGGCGAGATGGTGCGGGACATCGGCGGCAAGAACGCCAACCTTGCGGAGATCAAGAACACGCTGAAGCTGAACGTGCCCGATGCCTTTGCGGTAACGACCCGGGCCTTTGATGCCTTCATGGTCCACAATCAGATCTATCAAAAGATCCAGCTCCCGAAGGCCGGTACCCCGATTTCCGGTGCGTCCCTGCACGAAGCGCATGAGCTTATCCTGCATGCTGAGATGCCGCCCGATCTGCACCGCGCCATCGACAAGTCCGTCAGCAAGATCAGATCGCGGTGCAAGGCGACGTGTACCCTCGCTGTGCGGAGCAGTGCCGGGGAGGAGGATGGTGAGTTCTCGTTCGCGGGACAGTTCGAAACCGTTCTGAACGTGCCGCTCGAAACCGCGGCAGTTGAAAAGGCTTACCGGAAGGTGCTTGCCAGCCTGTTCTCCGAAACGTCAGCGATCTATCAGGAAAAGCTGGGGTATGCCCTGAAGGACATGAAGATGGCCGTCGGGTGCGTGGTGATGGTGGATGCCGCGACGAGCGGGGTCCTGTATTCGGCCGATCAACAGGGAAGCCGTGACACGCTGACCATCAATGCCGCGTGGGGGCTCGGAACATCCGTTGTGGAGGGCCGGATCGATGCTGATCTCTACAGAGTGAACAAGAGCGGCAATCGGAAGATCGTTGAGACGAGGATCGGCGCGAAAGGATCGATGGTCGTCGGGAGCGAACAGGGCGGTGTGATTACGGTGGAAACGCCGGAGGAAAAAAGAACTCGATCGAGCCTTGATCCCGGGCAGGTTGCCGAGCTCGCCCGGCTGGCACTGCTGATCGAAAACCATTTCCGCAGGCCCCAGGACATCGAGTGGGCCTTTGATGGACAGGGGAGGGCGTTCATTCTCCAGGCGCGGCCGCTCAGACTGCCAAGCGATGAAACCCGCACGGATGTCGCGGACACGAGCGTGCCTGATGCGCACGTCCTTGTGAAGAACAGCGGGCTTGCCGTGCAGAACGGCGTGGCAGCGGGCAGGGTATTCATCCTTAAGAACAACAACGATCTTGATTCCATCCCCAAGGGCGCCATCCTTGTCGCGCGGCATGATTCGTCCAATTTCGTCCGCGTGATGACCGACGTGGCCGCGATCGTCACCGACACGGGAACGTTGACGAGCCATATGGCGGCCCTGTGCAGGGAGTTCAGGATTCCGACGGTCGTGAACGCGGGCAACGCGACGCGCCTGCTTGCCCATGGTCAGGAGATCACTCTTCAGGTGGTGAATGAAGGGGCGACCATGTATCAGGGGCTGGTCAGGCAGGTCATGGAGCGCGTGCGAAACAGCTCTGTCCAGATGGACGAGCTCTCGGAGTTCCGCAAAAAACGGTATCTTCTGCGCTACATTGCGCCGTTGAACCTGGTCGATCCGTTGCGGGATGAGTTTACCCCCGAGGCATGCAGGACCCTGCATGATCTCCTGCGCTTTATCCATGAGAAATCGGTCGCGGAGCTGATCGAGACCGCGCAGTTCGGCGTGAAGGCCAGTGCCGTAACCTTGGACCTGACGATCCCCGCCGGGATCATGGTCATCGATATCGGCGGAGGCTTGAACAAATTCCTGCCCGGGGACCACATCACCGCGGGGCAGGTTGCTTCACTGCCGCTTCGGGCGCTGATCAGAGGAATGACCCGCCCCGGCATCTGGCGCTCCGACGCGGTCCCGCTGAACGTCAATGATTTTATGTCGAGTATGCTGCGCATGCCCGATATCATGTCCGACAGCAAAGGCCGTGTGGAATCGAACATGGCCGTCATTTCACGGGAATATGCGAACATCAGCCTGAAGTTCGGTTATCATTTCATCCTCGTGGACTGTTTTTGCGGTGAGAACGCACACAACAATCACATCTATTTCCGGTTCGCCGGCGGCGCCACCGACATGACCAAGCGTTCGAGGAGGCTGCAGCTCATCGCCGAGATCCTCGGCGAGTATGGTTTCACGATCAAGACAAAAGGCGATCTGATCGTGGCCCGGCTCGCGAACATTAGCAGGGATGAGGCGGAAAGCGTCCTCGATCAGCTTGGCAGGCTGATCTCCTTTACCCGCCAGCTGGACGCCGTGCTTCAGGACGACCACGCGGTACAGCGCTACGCAAGGAACTTTTTGGACGGGATCTATCAAACGTAAGCGTCCGGGAAGCTAGAGGGCGGAACAGAGAAAAGTCTTAGCAGAATAGTCACTACCGGAAGTATTTCGGAGAAGAGATTGACGGCTGAAGAGGAGTTATTCCCTCAGCCTTTTTTTATTTCTTGTTTTTTGCGCTGGATGCGGTTTATTCACCTTGCTTTTTATTTTAAACTGTATTATGATTTTGCCAGCAGTAAATCTGCTATACCGCATGGTCATTCAACCTCATCTTATTACGTATGCCTGACAAAACATCCCATGCCAAAGGAATCATAAAGTCTCTCGGCCTTGTGTTCGGCGACATCGGCACGAGTCCGATCTACACGCTCACGGTCATTTTCCTTCTGCCGACGATCGTGCGCACCGAGGACAGCGTGATCGGGGTCCTGTCCCTCATTGTCTGGACGCTCATCATCCTGGTGACCGTGGAGTACGCCTGGCTGGCCATGAGCCTCGGCAAACGCGGAGAAGGCGGCACCATCGTGCTCCGGGAACTCCTGGTCCCGCTCCTCAAATCGGGCAGGCAGGCCACGGTTGTCACCATGCTCTCGTTCATCGGCATCTCGCTTATCATCGGCGACGGCGTCATCACGCCGGCCATCAGTATCCTGAGCGCTGTGGAGGGCATGCTCCTGATCAACGGGCTCGAGGGAATGGACCGGACCTCCCTTGTCATCATTGCCGGCGCCATCGCCATTCTGCTCTTCTCGATTCAGAAGAAGGGGACCGAGCGGGTCGCCAAGGCCTTCGGGCCGCTTATGATCCTGTGGTTTGCCGCCCTGACGATCTCCGGCATCGCTTCGATCTATTATATGCCCTCGGTGGTCAAGGCGGTGAATCCCTATTATGCCTTCACCTTCATGACCCATCACGGACTCACCGGGTTCTTCGTACTCTCCGAGGTCATTCTCTGCGCCACGGGCGGCGAGGCGCTCTACGCGGACATGGGACACCTGGGCCGCGAGCCGATCGTGCGGGCCTGGTACTTCGTGTTCTTCGCCCTGGTGCTCAACTATCTCGGCCAGGGGGCATTCCTCATCCGGCATCCCGATGCCAGGAACGTGCTGTTCGAGATGGTGTATCATCAGGCGCACGTCCTCTATATCCCGTTCCTGCTCCTCTCGATCATCGCCACGATCATCGCGTCGCAGGCCATGATCAGCGGCATGTTCTCGATCGTGTACCAGGGCATCACCACGCGCATCATGCCCATGTTCAAGGTGGACTATACTTCCGAGGAGCGTCATTCCCAGATCTATATCGGTGCTGTGAACTGGTTCCTGCTCTTTTCGGTGCTTTTCATCATCATGGAATTCCGGGAGTCCAGCAGGCTTGCGGCCGCATACGGCCTTGCGGTCACCGGCACCATGACCCTCACCGGCATCTTCATGACCTGGATCTTCTATCTCCAGAGGAAGTTCGGCCGCGCGGCGCTCTCGGTGGTCGTGACCTTCGTCTGCATGACGTTCCTCCTTTCCAACACCTACAAGATCCCCCATGGCGGTTACTGGTCCATCATCATTGCCGCGATACCGTTCCTGGTCATCATGCTCTACCGCAAAGGCCAGCGGAAGCTCTACAATGTGCTCCAGCCTCTGCCGATCGACGTCTTTCTGCCGAGCTACACCCAGATCTATCAGAACATGAGCAGGATCAAGGGGACCGCGCTCTTCTTCGCGAGGGACGCGAAAGAGGTCCCGCCCTATATCGTACATACGATCATCAAAAACAACATTCTCTATGAGGACAATATCATCATCTCCATCGTCAAGCGCGAGGACCCCTTCGGCACCACGGGGTTCTTCAAGGAAAGTCTCGGCCCCGGGCTCCGGTCCTTCGAGATACAAACGGGCTACATGGAGGTGCCGGATGTCGAGGAAATCCTGCGCGAGGCGGGGATCCAGGAAAAAACGATCTTTTACGGTGTTGAGGATATTCTGCCGAGCAACATCGTCTGGCAGCTGTTCTCGATCATCAAGCGGCTGACGCCGAACATCGTTCAATTCTACAAGCTCCCGTACAACAAGCTCCACGGCGTGGTGACCAGGGTGGAGATGTAACTGAACAGTGCGGAGTTCGGAGTGCGGAGTGCGGAATGAAGACCTATGACGTGTTCGGGAAGACCGGGGAATCGGGCGAATATATCCTCGGCGCGCGCGACACCGGCAGCCATGCCTGCTATTTGATCTATGGAGTTTTGAAGCCGGGAGAGAAGGGGCGGGAATTGAGCCCCGGCAAGGGGCATGAAGAGATCGTCTTTGCGATCGCGGGCGACCTTCAGCTGTCGGGTCATTACACGGGAATGCTCAAGCAGGGACAGGCGATCCATCTTAAAGGTGAACAGGCGTGTCTTGCCGAGAATCCGGGCGCGATCAATGTCGTGTATGTTATTTCAGGAGGACATTCCGAATCAGAACAGGGGCACCATTGACGGTTTCCCGTTCGCATGAAGGCAGAAGAATCACAGCGGCAGCTTATTGTTTTCTTCGATGAGCGTATTGTCCCCGGTCCCGCTCAGGGCTTGAAGCCGATCACCGAACTTTTCCAGTCTTTTGTCCGCATCGTCGTATTTCGTCTTCGTATTTGTCAGGTGTTTCCCCACCAGTTCGAATTCATCCTGAAATTTTCTGAAATCACCCGAAAGCCTTGCCAGGTTCTTCAAAATATCGTGTGCCTGCTCCTCGATGTGCAGTCCTTTGAGACCCAGGAGTATGGTCTGGAGGTAGGCGTAAAAACTGTTGGGTGAGACCGGGATGACCCGCTTGGTAAAGGCGTAGTTCAAAAGTCCCTTGTCGGTATCAACGGCCTCGTCCCTGATGATGAGCTCGTAATACACGTTCTCCGCAGGGATATACATGAGCGCGAAGTCGAAGGTACCCTCGTCGGGCAGAATATACTTGCCGGAGATGGCGTCGATATGCTTCTTGACGTCGCTGATGAACTTCTTTTTGGCACTCCTGCGCTCTTCCTCCGTTGCCGTCTCGACAACACGCTTGAAATTTTCGAGCGGGAACTTGGCGTCCACCGGCACGAGGTTCCTGCCGAGTTTGATGACCGCGTCCACTGCCTCTCCGCTCTTGAACCGGTGTTGAAGCGCATAGTGGGCCGGCGGGAATATCTGTGCTAGGAGATCTCCGAGAAAGAGCTCGCCGAGCCCGCCGCGCAGCTTGGGTGACCTCAGTATCTCCTGCAGGCTCGCGATGTCCTTGCCCACATCGAACACTTTTTTTGTCGCTTCGGAGAGGCCCCCGAGTCCCTTGCTCACTTCCTGCACCACGCGGGCGGCGTTGTCCAGTCTGCTGTTCAAGTCGCCGGTGGACCTCTGGAGCTGCTGGGTGACCTGGTTCAGCTGAGAATTTACCTGGAGCGTGACCTGGCTGAGCTGCTGATTTACCGTTTCCTGGTTCCTCTGCATTGCTTCGGTGAGCTGACCGCGGAGGGACTGCACTTCCTGCTGCATCAGGGTCATGGCGGGGTCGGCGGTCTTTCTCCGGGACAGGAACACGAGCCAGAGGAGGATGAGGACGACCGCTGCAAGAAGTATTATGATGGCTATGTTCATAGTATTATCAGATTCATATCAGGCGTCGAAGCTGAAATCTCAAATCTCAAGTACCAAATTCCAAATGAATTCCAATATACAAGCACGGAAATTTCAAACGTTTGAATATTCGAACTTGAAATTTGGATATTATTTGTATCTACTCAGGTCAAAATCTATTAGCCGCGAATGGCCTGAAAAATGAACCGGCCACTTAGAGAAGCACGCAAAGAACGCAAAGGGAACCTTGAGTCGAAATTATTTTCGGTTTAAAACCAAAAGCAAGCAGAGAGAATTAAAAACTGAACTACATAACATCAGGCTTTTCTTTGGGATCTTTGCGTTCTTTTGCGGCCAACCTGAGCCGTTACTATTATTTGAAATTTGTTATTTGAGATTTGGAGCTTGCCCTTACAGGGCGAGCATTCTGTCCAGCGCGCGCTTGGCCGGGACACGGATGTCCTCGGGGACTTTGATGACATACTGCATTTTCTCCAGCGCGGTAAGCACGCTTTCAAGCTTTGTCCGCTTCATATTGGGACAGACCATCTCATTCGAAACGATAAAGAACTTCTTGTCAGGGCTCTCTTTCCTCAGGCGATGGAGCAGTCCTTCCTCGGTGCCGATGATGAATTCCTTGTGGTTCGATTCCCTGCAAAAGCGGAGCATGCCTGATGTGCTCGTGATCTGGTCCGCCAGGTCCTGTATCTCGGGCGGGCATTCGGGATGGACGACCAGGGCGGCATCGGGATGGGCGGCGCGCGCCTTGTTGACGTCCTCGATGTCGAGATGGCCGTGATGCACGTTGCAGAAACCGTCCCAGGAGATGATCTTTTTCTTCGTCCGCTTGGCGGCAAAGGCCGAGAGGTTCCGGTCCGGGATGCAGATGACAACATCTTCTTTCAGCGATTCAACGACCTTCACGACATTTGATGAGGTACAGCAGATGTCGCTCTCCGCCTTGACCGCGGCCGAGGTGTTCACATACGCGACAACCGGCACGCCGGGATATTTCTTCTTCATGTCCAGGAGCGTGAAGTCGTCGGCGAACTCGAATGCGATCCCGAGCTTTTCAGAATAGAAGTCCCGGCGCGTCTTGCGCGGTCCTTTGACCGTGACCATGTCGGCCATGGGACAGCCCGCGCCGATCTCGGGGAGCAGGACGGTCTTGTCCGGAGAGAGGATCGAGGCGCTTTCGGCCATGAAGTGCACGCCGCAGAACACGATAACCGCGCAGTCCGTTTTTGCCGCGGTGCGCGAGAGCTCGAGCGAGTCCCCCGTGAGGTCGGCGATGTCCTGCACCTCGGGACGCTGGTAATTGTGCGCGAGGATGATGGCGTTCAGGTCTTTTTTGAGCTTGAAGATCTTTTCGCGGAGGGCGTTGATGTCGGTCTTCCCGGTAATCATAGGTAAGTGATAATACAGATAACAGGCGTGGATTGTCAAATGGAATTTGATCGCGAATTACAGGACCTTACTCTCTTCCCCATGCGCTCTGCGCCAGGCGTTTTTATCTGAAGCCGGCTTTTCTATTGCGCGAGCCGCTGATTTGGGGTATTCTTACTTCCATGAGCGACCATGAAAATTTCAAATCCGGCTTCATCTCCATCATCGGCAGGCCGAATGTCGGAAAATCCACGCTCCTGAACGCACTTCTCGGCGAGAAGATCGCCATCATCTCGAGCAAACCCCAGACCACCCGGAACCGCATCCTCGGCATCGTGAACCAGCCGGGCGCGCAAATCGTGTTTCTGGACACACCGGGCATCCACAAACCCATGCACAAGATGAACGAGGTCATGGTCAAGACCGCGCTCCAGACCTGCAAAGAAGTGGACGTGATCCTGATGCTCGTCGAGGCCACGGAGCAGCCCGGAGGCGGGGACAAATTCATCATCGAGACCCTGTCGAAGGTCAAGACGCCGGTCTTTCTCCTTATCAACAAGGTGGACCTGATCAAAAAAGACGCGCTTCTGCCGCTCATGCAGGAGTACAGCAAGCTCTACAATTTTGCCGAGATCATCCCCGTGTCGGCGCTCAAGAACGACCTCGGCGGTCTTGTCGAGACGGTCCTGAAGCGTTTGCCCCAGGGACCGCACTATTTCCCGGATGACCAGCTTACCGACCAGCCGGAACGATTCATTGTGTCCGAGCTTGTCCGGGAGAAGATCTTCGAGCTCACCAAAGAGGAGATCCCCTATTCCACGGCGGTGGTCATCGAGGAAATGAAGGAAGACCCGGACATCACGCGGATATCCGCCGTCATCTATGTGGAACGCGACTCGCAGAAGGGCATCCTGATCGGCAAGGGCGGGGCGATGCTGAAGCAGATCGGCACGCTCGCCCGTCTTGATGCCGAGAAACTGCTCGGGACCAAGGTCTTTCTGAAGCTCTTCGTGAAGGTAAAGAAAGACTGGCGTGAGGACGAGGGAATGCTGAAGAACTTCGGGATACTGCAAGAGGGGAAATAGATCGGTTACGGTTACGATGCCCGTTTCGTGAGGCGTAGGTCGGTATTGTCTTGAGGTTTAACCAGAATAACGTAACCGAATCACGATACGGGCTTCGTTACCATTACCGTTTAAACGGGAGTATATACATGCATGAACTGATCACCTGGCTGCTGAACACCATCGGGGCGCTCGGCTATCCCGGCATCTTTCTTCTGATGGCCATGGAGAGCTCGGTCATTCCGGTCCCGAGCGAGCTGATCATGCCGCCGGCCGGCTACCTGGCGCAGCAGGGACAGATGAATATGGCGATCGTGATCCTCTGCGGCACCGTTGGCAGTCTCCTGGGCGCCTACGCGAATTACTACGCGGCGCACTATCTGGGCAGGCCGCTCATCTTGAAATACGGGAAGTATGTCTGGATCACGGAAGAGAAGTTCGCGAAGGTCGAGCGGTTCTTCAAAGACCACGGCGAGGTGTCGACCTTCATCGGCAGGCTTCTGCCGGTTGTGCGGCACCTGATCTCGCTCCCGGCGGGCCTGGCGGGCATGAACCATCTGAAGTTCTCTCTCTACACGCTGCTCGGAGCGGGGCTGTGGGTCACGGTGCTTTCGTACATCGGATATTTCATCGGCGCGAATCGGGACCTTATCATGCAGTACTCGAACCAGGCGCTCATCGGGGCCGTTCTGCTGAGTGTCTCTATTGCGGTGGTCTATGTCTGGAACCACCGGAGGAAGAACAATAAAGAGTAACTGCTCAGGTTGTCCGGTTCACGGTTCAAGGTCTGATGGTTTAGGCTGATTAAACAACATCGGAAGAAACCATCATCCATCCTTTTGATATTCGTTTAGCGATATCTACTCTTCAGATCGTTCGATTTTCACTGCTTCCCAACCTTGAACCGTGAACCTGGAACTTCGAACCCGAGTAGTTATCAGAGACCTATGAAATCCAAGACCGAGGCGATCATCATCAGCAGCATGAACCTGGGCGAGGCGGACAAGCTCGTCACGTTCTTTTCCCTCGACCGCGGCATGCTGAAGGGCGTTGCCAGGAACGCGCGGAAGTCCTTCCGCCGCTTCGGGGCGGGGCTCGAATCCTTTACCCGATCACGGCTGCATCTCTTCGAGCGCGAACACCAGGAGCTCGCGCGGATCGAATCCACGGACATCATCGAGCAGCATTCATCCATCGGCTGCGATCTGGGCCGCGCCGCTGTCGGCGCGGTGATGCTCGAACTGGTACGGGAGATGGCGCCGCTCGGCGAACGCAATGCGCCGGCCTTTCTGCTCCTTTCCCATGTTCTCCATCTTCTCGACGAGGGTGAGGACCCGCTGTTTCTGCTCCGGATATTCGAGATCAAGTTCCTGTCGCTGCTGGGTTACCAGCCCAAGCTCGATCACTGTCTTTCCTGCGGTGTCCGGCCGAAAGGGGACATCATCTTTCTGGTCATGAAGGGCGGTATGCTCTGCCCGGATTGCATGGTCTCTTCCGGCGAACCGCAGATACGGCTCTCCCAAGGCGCGGTGGGGTTCTATTATCACGTGCTCAGGATGGACATGGACAAGGTTTGCAGGCTTAAACCCTCTCCCGCGATCATGCAGGAGCTTGACCAGGCATTCTCCGCGCACACCTTTCACATCCTCGGCAAGCGGCTCAAGTCAACGGAGTTTCTGAAGAAAGTTTTACCCCTCAGTCACTAAGCACGAAGGAAATCTCAAATTCCAAATCCCCAATACCCAATTTCGTGACTACTCAGGTCAGTTACTTCGCTTTGTCGCAAGGAGCGCCGGGATGATTGCTATTCCTGACACGAATAGCGTTCGCGGCGCTTTCGCTTCGCCCGCGCCGCCTGGATTTTCGGTGGACTGTCGCCGAATCCGGCAGGCGCGCTCTTATTGCGACTACGCTCCGCAACCGACCTGAGTAGCTATGAATTTTTTGTGCCTTTGCCTGCACCCAGCGGTTACGAGTGGTAACGCGAGTGCAGGGTGTGTCTTCGTGGTAAGAGGGTTACTGGATTTTTCGGGGTCCACACCAGCATGATCAAACTCGCGAGCACACAGGCGTAGGCGAAGAGGTCGCCGAAGCGGGTGTAAAAGGTTTTTTCAGCTCCGGGAACGAGGGTATGCGTCAGGTGCACACGGGTGAAGATCCCCGACGCGGCAAGGATATGACCTTGCGCATCGATGAAGCCCGAGACACCGGTGTTCGCCGCGCGCGCGACCGGCACGCGGTTCTCGACAGCACGAAAGACCGCCATGGAGAAGTGCTGGTACGGGGCCGCGGTCCTGCCGAACCACGCGTCGTTCGTGACTGTGGTGATCACGTTCGCTCCCTTGTCTACGAATCTCCTGACCAGGTCAGGAAAGATGATCTCATAGCAGATGACGGTGCTCACCTTTACATCGGGACGCGGAACGTTGCCACGAACAGGGACCGTCATCACCGTATACTCGTTGCCCGCCTGAAAGTCTCCGATCGCCTGGACCATCTTTCCGACAAAGAACAGGACATTCCTGAGCGGCACGTACTCGCCGAACGGCACGAGGTGTATCTTGTGATAGGCCCCCTCAACCCGTCCATCAGCGGAAAGCAGGAACGCGGAGTTGCGGCCGATGATCCGCTTGTTCGGTTTTACTTCATAGGTCGGGCTGCCAAAGAGGAGCGAAACCCGGTTCTGTTTCACGAATGAAACGAGGTCCGCGGTCAGGACTTGGTCCATGGGGGCCGCACCGCTGAAGTAGAACGGCGTGGCGGTTTCCGGCCAGATCACGAGATCCGGCTGCTCCTTGAGCGCCTCCCGGGTGAGCTGCTTGTACTCCGCCAGCGTTTCCCCCTGGAATGCGGAGTCCCATTTCTTGTCCTGTGCGATATTCCCCTGCACGACCGAGACTGTTATACCAGCCCGTTGAGCCGGTGTTCGTAATTTCACGAACCCATAGCCCAGAACAAGCATCATCGCGAACAGGACAACGATCAATCCGAACCGGCTCTTTCTGTCCAGGATGAATTCCGCGAGGGCGGCATTCACCAGCACGATCAGGAATGAGACGCCGTATACGCCGGTGATGTCAGCTATCTGGACAACCGGTAGCGCGAGATATTGCGAGTAGCCGAGCAGCGACCAGGGGAAGCCGCTGAACGCGTAGGTGCGCGCGAGTTCGAGCGCGGTCCAGAGGGCGGGCGCGGCGATGAAAAAAAGCGATGGATGGTTTTTCCTGATATGAACGGCAGCGGCGCCGAAGACCGCGGGATAGAGCGCAAGATAGGCGCTCAGGAGCAGCATCAGGAGCGATGCGGGGACGATCGGAATTCCTCCATACACGTGCATGGAGTTCGTCACCCAATAGACCGTACCGACGAAATACGCGATCCCGGATATCCCGCCAAGCCAAAAGCCATTCTTGACGCTCTGTCCCTTGAGCGCGAAGAACAACGGCAACAGGGCGATCCATGCAAGGAAATGGAGGTCGAACGCGGGGAAGGCAACGGCAAGAAGAATGCCCGAGAACGCGGCGAGCGCAAGGGAGCGGAAGTTCATGCTACTTTTCAGCCTTCTGTTCCTGCATCCACTTGAGCAGTCCGTCCTTCATGCTGTTGTTGAGATTCTCGGTCGCGGATGGGGAAAGCGCCTGAGGCTGAGGCTGCGTTTGCCTGGGTTGGTGCGAGGCGCTCTTTTCGGGTCTTGGGGGAGCTGTTTTTGCCGGGGGGGCGGGCCTGCTTGACGCGGGTTGGCGCTTGTGCTCCTCCTGAGGAAGCGGGGAAACGCACGTGACCGCATGGCGGTACAGGATCTCCTGTTTGTGGCCGTCCATGATGATGACGTAGCTGTCAAAGGCCTTGATCCTTCCGGAAACGCGGATCTTGTTCCGGAGGGTAACCGTCACGGATGTACGCCCGGTCAGGTAGGTGTCCAGCATTCTATCGAGGAGATTTGTTTCCATGAGCCATCCCTCTAACGATTGATCGTGGTGATCGAGTGTTTGTAGTAGAGGTGTTGTTTGCCGTCCTCTTTGAGCAGGATGGTGAAGCTGTCATAGGCCTCGATATGGGCCCTGATGCACTGTCCGTTGATCAGATACAGCGTAAGGAGCTGGTTCTCCTTTATGGCCTTGTCGAGGAATTCCTGCTGAATATTCGGCTTGCCGGGTGAAGGTTCCACGAGGGCCTGATCGGCCGGACCGGATGTCTGTTGCGGCTCGGGAACAATGATGACGGGATGGGGAGCGGTGAGAAAGGACATCTCCTGTTTCAGGATCGTGACGGTCCTGCCGTTCTCTTCAAGGTTGATCTCGTAGCGGCCGATGTCGCGGATAATCCCTTCATGTTCGGTTTTGTTCATCTGACCGATATGGAGTTTGATGCCGTTTGCTTGGGCCTGCGAGAGGAACTGCGGTTCGATGGCTTGCCTTGACTCTTCCTTCGTTACTTCCATTGGAAAAATCATATCTGAAATCGTGAACGATTGCAAGAAAATTATCTTTCTCCGCGCATGCAAACGAATGGTCTCAGAGCATCAATTGCAATATCAATTCTTTTTGTTATGAAAAAATCATGTGATATCCATAGTGAAGGAATGCTCAGCGAATTGGCCAGGAAGAGACATAAAACAATTATTGATGGTTCAAATTATAAAGGACAAACGGGGGAAATGGGGAATTCGGGAAAATAATAATATAAAAATAGAATAACATCTGTTTGACTACTTTTAAAATTTATAAGTATTTCCTCATGTTCCTTTTGGGGGAAAATTATTTTATCTTCAGACATCTTTTTTTCTTGACGATTCGATTTAATTAAGCTAATTTTTAGCTCCGCAATCAGCTATGTTCATTATGATAATCAAAAGAGTAAAGACTGCATCGATGTTTGACGCCAGCTTTTAGCTCTCGAGGAAACAGCATATTTTTTATTACTATGCAAATTGACAACGGACTTCCAGGATGGTCTCACAGCATCTCTTGTAATTTAATAGTACATTTATTGTAATTGCACTGGGCGGTAATAAACAACAGGCAACTTTTTGTAATAAATCATTTTTGGACGGGCTCGCACCTGGTTCATTTCAGTAGAGATTTATCGCAGGACGCTATTTTCTTGTTTGGTAGTGCGTTTTAGGAAACGGGTCAATTCAACCCTTTTGTCTTAACATAATCTTTAAAACGAGATACATCCGGATGGCTGTCGGAAAATATTACATAAAATCGTATAGAATACTTAATACTGATGTTTTATTGTCATTTATTGTTGCTACCATATTGTTAATATTATTATTTATAAATTTAATAAGAAGAAGGTAAAAGTCGAAAAAACTAACATTGTTATATGCGATTATTTTAAATAACTTAATTAACAATATGATACAACAATGGTATTGTTGTTGCATTATATTGTAGCACTAATTGGACGGTCATCATGACCGGGATCAATTGTAACCATTCAATTTGTTTATCAATTTCCTTAAACGGTGAGGAAAAATGAAAAAAATCATTGTTAGCGGTGTTAAAAAATGATTTCATGGTTATTCTCCTCACTCTATAAGCGATTCAGCGGTTCAAGGTTGTTTCCTTTCGTAATAAGGTGGCCGAGCAGCTATTGTTCAACTAAAAAAATACTTTCAGGCAGGTCGTAGTGCAGCCGACAATGGAGTTCCGTTTCCCCACACCCGTTGTTTTGTTGCTCTTGCCTCAATAGAAGATACTTGATCTATTTTATGGAAGAAAGGAGGGCGCGTGAGTAATACCTCAAAGAACAATATAGACCTGTTCTTTCACCTTTGGGGATATTTTTTTAACATGCTTCTTTGTTTCTTGTTCCAATCGTCATCGCATCACCCCATGTGCTACTGCTACGATCAGGGGAAGAGCTATAGTGCATTTTTCTCCCGCAGCAGCTCGTCAAGAGCACCTCCGAGAAACAACGCAGAACCCCGAAGCAGATATTATTCAGACCTGAATTTGCAGTTACTTTAACTTAGGAGAATATGATCATGAATAAAAGGAAGTGGTTTATCTTTTTGGCCACAGTGCTTTTGTGTATCGGCATAGGCATGTCACAAGCCCTTGCTGCGGTAAGTTCTATAAACAACAATTTCACGATGATGGATGGAACATTAGGCGACCCCCCTACCGGCGGCACCAATGACGTCGTGTTCACCTGGGACGGGACGCAGATGACCTCGGTTGCGGCAGCCGGCCAGGTCTCGAATGCGACACTCTCTTCCGTAACTCCGTTCTATGGTGTTCCGTGGGCGGCGCATGATGTGGCCATCTATGGCCCCGGCACCTACACGGTTTACGCGGACTGCCCGGCGGGAAGCCCCGGCTGCGGAGCGGGCGCCCCGATTTCCTTTACCGTTGCATCGGGCCAGCTCGGCGCCCACATGCTTTTTGACTGGGGCGGCAGCAATGATATAGATGTGGTGGATATCTGGTCACCGAACGCCGTGTTTGGACCGTCACCCATGTTTACCGGACCGGACGGAACGACTGCCCCCTTCGGGAATCCTGCTACGGTTTGGAGCTACATGTCACAGGACTGGGATGGCGACGGCATTAACGGCTATGGCATGGTGGACGGACCGTTCTTAGGGTTCAATGCCAACTTCAACGTTAATGTAGTAGGCACTGCCAACAACAATTTCACGATGATGGATGGAACATTAGGCGACCCCCCTACCGGCGGCACGAATGACGTCGTGTTCACCTGGAACGGGACCAAGATGACCTCGGTTGCGGCATCCGGCCAGGTTTCCAACGCGACACTCTCTTCCGTAACTCCGTTCTATGGTGTACCGTGGGCGGCGCATGATGTGGCCATCTATGGCCCCGGCACCTACACGGTTTACGCGGACTGTCTGTCAGGGGAGCCCGGCTGTGGATTGGGCGCCCCGATCACCTTTACCGTTGCATCGGGACAGCTCGGCACCCACATGCTTTTTGACTGGGGCGGCAGCAATGACATAGATGTGGTGGATGTATGGGTTCCGAACGCCGTATTTGGACCGTCACCCATGTATACAGGACCGGACGGGACAACTCCCCCTTACGGTGATCCTGCTACGATTTGGGACTGGATGTCGAGT
>Ga0265292_1000784_pt1 | contig 36231 bp, 35 predicted proteins | sample Munlanlewell296A_FD_189080 | JGI IMG/M metagenome (GOLD analysis project Ga0265292, IMG submission 189080) | Leachate microbial communities from a municipal landfill in Southern Ontario, Canada - Leachate well 296A | ecosystem: Engineered > Solid waste > Landfill > Unclassified | place: Canada... | reverse complement strand
CATGGTAGTACGAATGAGACATACGCGGGCGCATACGGCAAATCGCCGTTCGCACCACGCTTTGAAGAAGATGCAGCTTACCTCCGCAAAGGATGGTACAGCGCACCCACGCCACCGTGCCCTTTTGGATGGCACTATGTACCGTGGTCGTTCAGTTATGGATAAGGCTTCAGCTCGAGCACTCCGCGCTAAAAAATCATCAACTCGCCGTCAACAGGAATCTGGACCAGCGAAAGAAAAGGCAGTCGAGGAGCCAAAAAAGGTAAAGGAGGAAACTAAGAAACTTCCAAAGAAATCGAAACAAGCAAAATAACCTGCATACGCAGGTTATTTTTTGCTATTCTATAAGTGTGCACTCTTTCTTCCTAAACCCTAAACGCTAAATGATCCCTTCGGATCCGACGAAGCGTCGCCTATCCACTAAACACTAATCTCTTCACAAAATGGCTTCCCGACACCTATCCCGTTCCCATGTTCTTCAAACACTTTTTGAGTGTGATTCTCAAGGTACGTTTGTTATTGATTCAGCACGCACAATACTCGCTCGGAATCTGAAAGATTTTGCAGAAGGAGATTCTGACGGCCCTTTTGCAGAGTCACTTCTTGACGGCATTCTTGCAAAGCAATCTGAAATCGATGCCGTTATGGCAACGTCTGCTCCGCAATGGCCACTTGATAAAATTGCTCCCATTGATAGAAATATACTCCGCATTGGTCTCTACGAGCTTCTTTTTGGCGACAAAAATGCAGTGCCACCGAAAGTCGCATTAAACGAAGCAATTGAACTTGCGAAATCCTATGGCTCGGATTCAAGTGGAAAATTTGTGAATGGCGTTCTTGGTGCAGTCTATCGCTCCATTGGAAGTCCGGGGAAAGATGATATGCCAAAAGATTCGACGCCACTTCCACATGAACACTTAGGTGGTGTTGTGCTTACCACTGTGTCGGACGGCAAAGTACAAGTTGCACTTGTTCTTGATGCATTTGATCGCTGGACACTACCAAAAGCTAAATGTGCTGAAGATGAATTGTCAGATTCTGCAGCGAAGCGTGCAATGAAAGAAGATTTTGGTATTGAAGCAGAAATAAAAGCGGTCTTAGGTGAGCATGAGTTTATTGCACATGACCCAGACATTGGGCGTGTGGTTCGTACGGTTGGTTATTTCCTCGTGTCTACACCCGAGGCAGTTCCGCTCACTGTTGGAATTTCTGGTGGCATCAAAGACGCTCGATGGTTTTCTGAAGATGTACTTAGTGGTATATCGGTATATGAAGATCTGTCAGAAATGATACAGTCGGGTATACAAGAAGCAAAACGACTATGGCTATAACTGACGCTCACAAAAAAGCACGCGCACAATTTGAAGCTCGTGCTGGCATATCATTCAAAAACCCGATGTTTATCGATACTGCTTTTACGCATCGCTCGTACATTAATGAGTCCCGTTCGTCGATAACGCCAGCGTCTCACGGTGAACACAACGAACGTCTTGAATTTTTAGGAGACGCAGTACTCGAGCTTGCTGTTACTGACCACCTATTTCGTGCGTATCCCGATTCAAACGAAGGCGATCTCACTAACTACCGTGCCGCTCTTGTGAATGCAGTAATGCTTGCAGATATTGCAGAGAGTCTTGGAGTAAATGATTGCTTACTTCTTTCAAAAGGAGAAGCGCGCGACCTTGGTCGTGCTCGAGCAACCATTCTTGCGAATGCCTTTGAGGCAATTGTAGGCGCCCTTTATATGGACCAAGGATACCAAGGTGCCGCTGATTTCATAAACCGCCATGTCATTACTCGTATGCCAGAAGTTTTAGCAACGGGTGCATGGAGAGATGCAAAGAGTGAATTTCAAGAATTTGCACAGGCAAAATACGGCATGACTCCAAAATACGAAACGGTGCGTGCAGAAGGTCCTGACCATGATAAAGAGTTTGTAGTGTCAGTATCCGTTGGAGATATTGAATTAGCAGAAGGAGAAGGAAAGTCGAAGCAGGAAGCCGAACAAAACGCTGCCAAAAAAGCACTGCAAGAGAAAGACTAAGTAGGGTTTAGTGACTAGCGGTTAGCGTTTAGGGAAAGAGGAGTACTTTGTGCTAAACCCGGGTTTAGCACATATGATCCACTGTGTCGTTTTTGTATGGGATAATTTTTGCATGCTCAAAACATTTATATGGATAGGAATTTTTTTAACAGTGGGTCAGTTTGTGGCCGCACTTGGGTTTGGCTTCTTTGCCGTGCCCGTTGCTGTTGTTGTAGTGGGTGGTTGTTTCGTCATCTATAAAATCTTTCAACGCCTCTCAGGGACAGGTAGCCAATCTCTGGGTCAGGTATCTAAACGTAAAGAACCCTCAGCCCCGGTCATTCTTTCTTTTTTTGTAGTTTTTCTTATTCTTTTGCCTTTGGTTATTGAATTGTTAATGAACTTGCTTGGGATTTCTATTGCGAAACCCTAAACGCTGGCACCTAGAAGCTATAACCTAGAACCTCTGGCTGTGGTAATCTTTTTAAATGCATCTCACGCGTCTCGACATTGCAGGCTTTAAGTCTTTTGCGAAAAAGACTAGTTTTGATTTCAATACATCGGTTGTTGCCATAGTGGGTCCGAACGGCTCGGGTAAATCTAATGTTGCCGAGGCGGTTCGTTTTGTATTGGGTGAACAGTCTATGAAGTCTATGCGTGGAAAACGCGGAGAAGACTTGATTTGGAATGGCTCCGCCACAACGCCTCGGGCTAACCGTGCATCTGTTGCTATAACTTTTGATAATGCATCGCGTTTTTTAAATCTCGATTTTGATGAAGTAGTAATTGAGCGAATAGTGCACCGTGATGGTGTAAATGAATATCGATTAAACGGTAGTCAGGTTCGCCTGAAAGATATTCTTGAATTACTGGCAGGTGCAAATATTGGCGCGACTGGGCACCACATCATTTCGCAAGGTGAAGCCGATAAGATACTTTCGGCGCCTCCTAAGGAGCGAAGGGAAATGCTTGAAGATGCACTTGGCTTAAAAGCGTACCAATACAAACTTGAAGAATCTTCACGCAAGCTAGAGAAAACCGAGGAGAATATGCGACAGGTGGAGGCACTCCGAAGGGAAATTGCTCCGCACTTACGCTTCCTCAAAAAACAAGTTGAGAAAGTTGAGAAGGCTGAAGTACTTCGTGCATCAGCTGTTGTCCGCTTTCAGTCATATTTTAAAAGAGAGGAAGCATATCTAAAAAATACAGGAGGTACATTTGAAAGTGAACTTTTAGAGAGGAGAAAAGAGCTTGCGGACATTGCAAGCAAGGTAGCTGAAGCAAAACAAGCTCTTGCACATTCTGAAGAAGATAAGCGTGGTGGCGCAATCTTCGAAATATCAGGTGCACTTGATGATGCAAGAAGTAAGCGAGCTGACGCACTCCGCAAAGCATCACGACTTGAAGGTCAAATTGAAGCAATGGAGCGCACGATGAGTAGTGCAAGTATTCCTCTCGGAGAAGTGTCTCGTTTAGTTGAAGAGGGTGAGAGAGCGCTTAGTGGATTTTCAAATACTCCTATTCAGGAAGTGCTTTCATTTTTCCGTGAGTACTTCAGTAGATTTAAAGCACTTACTGCACAAACGGCAGAAGACTCGAATGATGTCGCGCTTTTGAAGCGTGAGCGTGAGCTTGCAGTGAATACTGAAAAAGAATGTATACAAAGAGAAACGGAACTCGGAGAGTCGTTAGAAAAAATCAGAGCAGAGCTTGATAGCGCTCGAACGAATGAGCGTGAAAAAGAGCGGGCATTGTTTAGTCTTGCTACCGCAGAGCGCGAGGTGCGTCATCGTATAAATATTCTAGAAGGTGAAATGGGTCGACTCGGACTTGAAAAGGCAGAGTTTGAACGAGATTTACTTGAGGCAAGCACTCTTATTGGTAGAGAGGTTCTTTTATATCCTGATGCCGATGTTTCTTTATCGGTGTCACGCGATGAACAGGTAGAAGAAAAGCGTCAACTTGAAAAGACTAAGATTCGCCTTGAGGAAATGGGAACAGGTGCAAGTGCGGATGTGTTGAAAGAGCATAAAGAAGTGAGTGAGCGAGAAGCATTTCTAGAACACGAACTTGCAGATCTTGGTACTGCTTCAGTATCTTTGAAAGGTCTTATTCAAAGTCTTGAAGCTGAGCTTAGTGTTCGTTTCAAAGAAGGAATTGACGCAATCAATGCCGAATTTACTAAGCTTTTTGCACTGATGTTTGATGGAGGTTCAGCATCTCTAGTGCGCGTTGAAGAACCAGTGCGAAAAGTAAAAAGCGATTTTGACGGAGATTCCACTGAAGAGACCACCGAAGAATCTGAAGAAACATCGTCAGGTATTGATATCTCGCTCTCCATTCCCCGTAAGCGTGTTAAAAGTTTAGTGATGCTTTCAGGGGGCGAGAGAACTCTCACATCGATTGCTCTTATTTTTGCAATGTCATCAGTTAATCCTCCACCGTTTCTTATGCTTGATGAAACCGACGCCGCGCTCGATGAGTCTAATAGTCGCAGGTATGGCGACATGGTTGAGGCGCTCTCAAAAAAATCACAGCTCGCCATAATTACGCACAACAGAGAAACTATGTCGCGCGCAGGAATCCTCTACGGCATCACTATGGGGAATGATGGCGTATCAAAAGTATTATCGGTAAAATTGGAAGAAGCAGTGAAAGTGGCAAAATAATAAATTATTTTTTTAAGAGTAAATTAGCATGAATGCATTTGATCAATATCGCTCTCACGTAAGTCGTGTTACTGAACTCCTCAAACTCTCACCCCAAGAGTCGAAGGTGCTTTTGGAGCCTGACCGTGTTATTGAAAAAAAACTTTCAGTTACAGTAGGAGGGGTTGCAGTTGAACTCCCTGCGTACCGTGTTCAGTTTTCAAACGCACGTGGCCCCTACAAGGGTGGTATTCGTTTTCATTCCGCAGCTGACTTGGATGAAGTGAAGTCTTTAGCAGCAATGATGGCAATTAAATGTGCCGTTGTTGATATTCCACTTGGTGGAGGAAAGGGAGGGGTGACGTTTAATCCAAAGTTAGCTTCTAAAGAAGAGATCCACGGGGTGTCTCGTGCTTTTGTTCGCTCAATGCATGAGCACCTAGGGCCAGACACCGACGTTCCAGCACCTGATGTGTACACTAATGGTGAAATTATGGGAGTGATGCTCGATGAGTATGAAAAAATTATTGGCAAAAGTGCTCCCGCTACGTTCACGGGGAAGCCTATTTCTCTTGGGGGTTTGCCAGGGAGAGACACAGCAACTGCCATGGGCGGAGTATTTACCCTTGAAGCGTATCTCAAAGAAAAGCAAATGAACCCCAAAGGTCTTCGTGTGGCGATTCATGGTTTCGGAAACGCAGGAGCTACCATTGCAAGTCTTCTTCATGAGCGTGGATATAAAATAGTCGGCATTGCCGACTCAAAAGGTGCAGTAATGAGCGAGAAGGGTCTTAACCCTAACGTGTTTATTCACATCAAGAGTCAACGACAGTCGGTACAGGATGTGTATTGCAAGGGTTCGGTATGCGATGAGAGCAAGCTTCGAGTGGACGGTGTGACCTTGGGTGAGCCGAACGCCGTACTCGTAATGGACGCCGACATTCTTGTCCCAGCGGCACTTGACGGTGTACTCACAAAAGAGGTGGCAGAGGGTGTGAAAGCAAAAGTTGTTCTTGAGCTTGCGAATGGTCCCACTACTGCAGAGGGGGATGTGGAACTTGAAAAACGAAGTATTCCTGTTATCCCGGATGTGCTTGCAAACGCTGGTGGCGTTACGGTGTCGTATTTTGAATGGATGCAAGGAAAAACTGGTCGTGCAATGAAGCGTGACGAAGTGAATGATTTACTGAAAGAGTATATGCACGAGGCGTGGGGAAATGTATCGAGAATTGCTACTGAGCATGGCGTACCGTACCGTGTTGCTGCATTTGTCTTAGGTGCCGATCGCATTCTTCAGGCTAGACGCGACCGCGGAACCCTTTGAACTTTGTATTGAAGGCGATTTTTCTTTATACTGCTCAGGTTACTGATAATCGAATATTCATATGGCAAAATTTGAAGGAGTTTCATTGGGAGGAGTGCCGGCACATCTAACGCCAGATCAAAGACGTGAAGCAAGAGCAAAGCACATTGTAAGGATTACTAGACGTGGTGGAGAGTCGATAGCAGGCGCACGAAGAAGAGCGTTGTCAGTTATCCGAAGTAGAGAGGCTAAGGAAATACCTCCCCATCTACGTTAGCTTTGTTAATTGACACACGGGATATTTTTGATACCATTTGCAGTAATGACTAAAGCGATAGCCATTGATCTCCGTCCAACTGGCATCATCAGTGCTGTCGCTTTCTATTTCTTCGGTTTTTATTTCTGGGCCTAAGCCCAGAAATTTTCACATAACAGTAATAGTTCTCCGTTTATATATCTTTATGCTTTTTCTCTATGTCAAAATTCGAAAACCCAATCTACTGTCCTTGCGGACACCACCGAGCTTTCTGTCCCGAGCATAATCCGTGCCCAAAGCATCCTGGTAACGCTAGACCGAATTGTTCTATCTGTCGTAGTAACTCCACAATCTAGTATGTCTGCACTTGAGTCTAAACCCTGGGCCTATTCTATGGAGTCTCTGTTTGGAAACGGCCGTTGCGACCATGGTATAGGTCGTAGGGATTGTCACGAGTGTACTGCGTGTCTTTGCAGGATTCGCAGGCATCCAACAAGTCGTTACATCGAATCTTTTATTAGAAACCCATTATGTCGTCGTATTACACATTCCTAAAATCTGTTTTCAGTAACTTCAGTACAGGCATCGTAAGCTTGGGTGTGTTTTCGTATTTTTCACTAGTTGTTTTTAATGTATTTTTTCCAGTAACAAGTTGGGCGTAATCCGCGCCCAATTCTTTTTATATTTTCGAATAGATCTCTTAAAAATTAAGCTTTTTCTCTATGGAAGGAAAGAAAGAAAATGCATTCGCGCGACGAATGCAGAAAGTTCGTGATAAAGAATTCCACGCATTATTTGAAACCGGTGGACCTTACGGCCCCGAAGGTATGAGATGTGGTGTCCAAGGGTGTAGGAAGCCTGCTGTTGTTGCGTTTCCGCGTGCGTGGGAGGAAGTGCAGTATCGATGCGCCGATCACCAGAATTGTTAATTAATTAAAAAAAAATGTCAGAAAAATTAAAGTACCCCGTTCGGTCGGACCCTAAAGATCGCTCTAGTGTAGATTCCGCCAGTTTTCTTGGTGCGATCATGGAAAAGAGGGCGACCGTGTCATCGAGTACATGTCTGGAAAGGCGACTAGAAACTATTAGTGAAATTCTTGCGCTCAAAAATGTTTTTGAGTCTCTTTCTAAATCGACATACGAAGGTATCTCTGGGGTAGTGCGAATAGATGGACAGAAACCAGGTCCAGTTGTTGGGATTACTGTGTGTACTCACGGTAACGAACCTGCAGGGCTTGCTGCCGCAAATTATGTCTTGAGTGAAGTAGCATCTCATACGCAGGATATAGCTGGAACGATTTTTATTGTTCTTAACAATATCCGTGCGACGGCAAATTACTTCAACGCCACAACAGCTGAAGAGGCGCGTAAGGCGCGTTTTGTGGATGTAAATATGAATCGTCTACCTAAGGATGTTCAAGAGACTGGTAGTGATACACAGTACGAAACTCGTAGAGCGAGAGAGTTGCAGAAAGTGTGGGGGCAGTTTGACATTGGCTTTGACATACACAGTACGAGTCAGGATTCAGACCCAATGATTATCTCCATGGGTGACCAACTTCCCTTATCGCTTGTGCATGGTATGCCGATTAAAAAGGTGATCTCTAATATCGATGAAGTGCAGATAGGGAAACCCTCTTCTCACTATTATGGTTTAGGAAAATCGTCAGCGCGCCGTATTGGCATTGAGGCAGGCACACATGAAAAAACAGAGACCTTTCAAAATGCTGTCAGGTGTACGCAAGTTCTTCTTCAGAATGCCGGAGTGCTTTCAGGTGAAGTTTCTTCTCGCGATTCTGAGTATGAGGAATACGTGGTCATGTCGGCGGTGATGTTCCCAAATGCTTCTTATGAATTGACTCGGCTTTTTAAAGATTTCGAGCTTATTCCTAAGGGTACCGTGCTCGCAAAAGGCGATGGTGCCGATATTGTTGCCGAACATGATTGCTGTTCTATGTTTGCTTCAAAAATTAAACCAGATTCATTGCAGGAAGAGGTTATGTTTCTTACAAAGCCTGTTCGAGTGCATTGATTATTAGTAAAAAAAAATTGTGCTAAACCCGGGTTTAGCACAAATAGCCCTCTTAAAAATTAAGCTTTTTCTCTATGGAAAAAATTCAAGAAAAATCAATTATCAGTATGCGTAGATTTCAGGAACCTGATGCTGGAGAAGTATCCGAACTTATAAAGAAAACCCTCACTGAGACCAATTCAAAAAACTATCCGAAAGCAGTCATCAGTCATTTAGTAGCCCATGTTACTCCGAAACAGATTGTAAAACTTTCGCACTCGTTGTACCGCATTGTGCTTACTGAAGGAGATGGAATTGTTGCTACAGGAGCCTATGAAAAGAAATTGTTTAGACGAGGAATGATAAAGGCACTCTATATTATGCCGACATATCAGGGGTATGGTTTAGGGAGGCAGATTGTAAAACATCTTGAGCAAATCGCTCGTGAGGAGAACGTAAGAACCATGAAGTTAGAAGCAAGTCTTTGGTGCAGTGGAGTTTTATATTAAGCTTGGGTATCAGAAGTTGAGAGAGGAAGATCAAAAGAAATTTGGTCATTGGGTTTTAATGAAGAAGAAGCTCATTGGATATTAGTGGAAGTGCAGCGTTCATGTGTTGAATAGCCGGCAATCGTCCAAAAAACACGGTATAGGATAATTTAACGACCGTTAAATTATCCTATACCGTGTTTTTGTTTTAACTTAATTTACCTCCACCGTGATATGTATAGACTGTGCAACCTCAGGAGGTTGCACAGTCTATAAAACAACTGATGCGATATACCGTACCAGTTGTTAAAAATCTCAATCGGATTGAATGAGTTTGAAATCGAGCGTTCGGTTATCAAGGTCGGCACGCTCCACAATAAATCGAACAGGATCACCGAGGCGAATCATTCTCTTTGTGCGAGCTCCTACTGCTGCATATTTTTTCTTATCAAATTCGTATGTGTCGTCAGTAAGTGTTGTGAGACGCACCATACCATCTGCTGAAGTTTCATTATCGCTTACATAGATACCCCACTCCGTTACGCCAGACACAACCCCATCTCTCTCAGCACCTATGAAGTTTGCAAAGTATTCTACCTGCTTCATCTTCACGCTAGTTCTTTCAGCTTCAGCGGCAGCAACTTCACGTTCAGATGCATGAATCGCTTTCCGTTCTTGCTCTTCAGGGTCATCGGTAACTTTGTTTCCTGAAAGAATTGTAGCGAGTGTTCGGTGCACCATCGTGTCTGGATACCTACGAATAGGGGAGGTGAAGTGCGCATAGTTTTCAAACGCTAAGCCGTAGTGCCCGATGTTTTTTGTGGTGTAGACCGCTTTTGCCATTGAACGAATTGTCGCTGTTTTAATGAGGCGCTCCTCAGGTGCACCCTCAATCTCCTTTAGAAGTTTATTGATATCTTGGCCAACTGCTCCTTTTTTGTTGAGTGTGAGTTGATGACCTATGGCACGCAAAAATACCGCAAGTTCATCTAATTTTTCTGCGTTGGGTACATCGTGGATGCGATACACGAAAAGGCGGTTTTTCTTTCCTAGTTTCTCAGAAACAAAAGTAGCCACTTCGCGGTTAGCAAGAAGCATTAACTCTTCAATGAGTTGGTGTGATTCTGTATAGAGAGTCTTTTTAAAACCGGTTACTTTTCCGCTTTCATCTAAAACAGGTTTTATCTCTTCCGAGCCAAACATAATGGCGCCTTTTTCACGACGTTCTCTTTTAAGTGTTTCAGCAAATTTCCATAAAACATTTATTTCTGCATGGAGCGGTGCTGTTGCATCTTTAAGCGAGACATCAGCATCGTCGTAGGTGAAGCGTTTTTGTGAACGGATGATGGTTCGTCCAAACCATCTCTCTTTCACTTGATTATTTTTTACAGTAAAAACTGCTGAGAAGGCGAGTCGGTCGACATTTGGTTTCAAGCTACACAAATCTTCTGAAAGTTGTGGCGGGAGCATGGGCACGGTTCTATCAACCATGTAAACAGATGTTGCACGCTTGTATGCTTCACGATCAAGTGATGTTCCTGGACGAACGAAATGTGTCACATCCGCAATGTGAATACCTACCTCTATAGAACCGTCCTCAAGTGCTTTGTATGAAATAGCGTCGTCAAAATCTTTTGCGGTGTCAGGGTCAATGGTGAAGGTGAGTGTGTCACGGAAGTCACGACGGGTTTTTATTTCCTCTTCATTCCACGCATCTTTGTAGAGCTCACTGGCTTCCTTAAGAACGTCGGCAGGGAAGTCACCGTCGAATCCTTTTGAGAGGATGATGGCGCGAATTTCTGTCTCATGTTCGCCAGCGCGACCGATAATGCTTTTTATATTTCCCTCAGGTGTGGGCGTATTCCAGTCCACAACTTCAAGGACTGCTTTGTGCCCCTCAGGTGCACCTGAACTACCAGTGATTTTAAAATCAAAGTACACTCGTCCATCATCAGGTCGGAGCATCATTCCTTGAGGTGTTCTCGTAATTTCTCCAACAAACGAGCTTGTTTTTCTCTCTACTATTTTAAGGACACGACCTACTTTTACCTTGCCACGCATGGTAACGAGCGCCTCTACGACATCTCCTGAAAGGGCACCGCCCAAGCTTTCACGGTAGACGACAGCGTCGCCCGTTGGGTCGAGCAGGAAGCCCTTACCGCTTCTGGTGATGTCGATAACTGTTTTAATACGAGCACCTTTCTTTGCAGAATCTACAATATCCTTTTTGGAGTGAGTGCTACTATTTCTATCTTTTTTCATTTAAGGGAGTATAGCACACATATTGACATAGTGTTAGTTCTGTTTTACTTTGAAAATATGGAAGATGAAGATCGAACATGGAGACTTCAAGGTTTACTCGGTTCACGAATCCGTATAGTTGTTGAAAAAATGGACACTGCAATGAAAGAACGAAATGCTCGCGTTTCGTCTCAGGGGTTTTTCTCTGCCTTGATGGTAGACATTCTAGCTCCATTTCAGTTTAGGTTAGTCGGAAAAAGAATGAAAAAGGCAGGTAGACGAACGGCTCTGAATTTTCAAAAGAAACATGACCTTACAGGCTATGAAATGTGGAAAATGGAAAATGGGCTAGATTCTTGAGTGGCGTTGATTAGTAAGAACTTTGACCTTTTGATGCTTTCTTGGTAGAGTCTCTCCTATGCTTACAATCAGATTTCAGCGTACTGGACGAAAGAATAACCCAGCTTTTCGCATAGTTGTTCTCGAAAAACAGAGAAGCCCTAAGGCAGGTAACCCACTTCAGGTGCTTGGTTCGTACAATCCAAAGACAAAACACACTGTTATTGATGCTGAACGCGTCAAACACTGGATTTCTAAGGGTGCACAGCTTTCGGGAACCGTAAACAACCTTTTCATCACTAACAAAATCATCGAAGGAAAGAAGGTGAATGTTCTTGGTAAGAAGACTCCAATCAAAAAAGATGAGCCAGCTCCAGAGGTGAAAGCCGAAGTGGTTGCTCCTGCCGACACTGCAGTTGGCGAAGAAACTCCTGCGTCTTAGTTTGTATGGCTTTTGAAGTTCATCCAGAACCAACTCTTGATCAACTTCGTCAGGAGCTTGCCCATGCGCGCGAGCAATTGAAAACACAATCCGTTCCTCCTCCTACGCTAGGATGGGAAGATGTGATTGACGACCTAGAAAAAGAAATTAAGCGTCGAACGAGTGGTCAATAAAAAATCCGCCTTAGGCGGATTTTTCTTTAACGTTGTGACCACCAAACTGTTCACGCAGGGCTGAAACAACTTTCCCCGTGTAGCGAGGATTGTTTGCTGATTGAACTCGGTAATCAAAGGATTCACGGATGACAGGTACATCTATACCCATTTCGTTTGCAGTCTTTATTGTCCATTCGCCTTCGCCTGTGTGTGAGACGACGCTTGAAACACCGTCGAGTTTTGGCCCATGGTCTTTGAATGCACTCTCAAGCCAACCAACGAGTCTGGAATCAATGACCGAACCATTGTTATAAATGTTTGCAGCACGAGGGAGATCTATATTGAAAGGTGATTTTTCCAATATCTCAAATCCTTCACCTAAGGCCTGCATCATTCCGTACTCAATGCCGTTGTGAACCATTTTCACGAAGTGCCCAGCACCTGCACCTTCAAAAAATTGGTATCCGCCTTCCCTCGCGAAATCTTTGAAGAGTGGCTCTATATTCTCAAATCCTTCCTTTGAACCGCCAATCATAAGGCATGCTCCATTTCGTGCTCCTGCTGGTCCACCCGATGTTCCTACATCAATGAAATGAATTCCTTTTGCCTTCAATTTCTCTGCGCGAGGTGCTGCATCTTTATAAAATGAGTTGCCACCATCAATAACAATGTCGCCTGCGGAAAATGATTCTGCGATTCCACCTTGGCCAAAGAGTGCCTCATCAACCGCTTTACCTGCTGGTACCAAAAGCCACACAATTCTTTGAGGAGTTAGGGAAGTTGCCATCTCGGCATATGTTTTTACGGGCACAACTCCTTCGCTTCGAAGATTTTCTGCGGTCGCTGGATTATGGTCAAGACCAACAACTTTCCACCCTTTCTCCATCATTCGGCGAGCCATCGCACCACCCATTTTCCCTAAGCCAACAATTGCGATTTCTTTTTTCATTTCAAAATAATAGCATTTGCCTGAACAACCGCTTCATCAGTATCTGGGGCGTACGAGGCAAGGGGCACAAAGTTGTTTTTCCAGAGTGCTCGCACAGCATCGGTGAATTTCCATGTCGCCCGCACCTCGTCTGCACTCACAAAAAGTTTTTGTTCACCATCAATGGCATCGAGTATCATCTTTGCGTATTCAGCAATGTACTGTGTGCGTGACGGGGTTTCATAGAGCTTGAATGTGAATGCCCGTTTCTCGATGCCACTCTCAAGGACGCCAGGTTTTTTCGTAAGAAATTCAATTACTATTTCTTCTTGTGGTTCTAATCTAAAGATGACGTTGTTTTTATATGGAGCCTTGAACGAAATGACAATTTCTTTTCTCGCTTCATGCATTCGTTTTCCTGCTTCCAAATATATTGAAACACCTTTCCAACGAGGAGTGTCAATTTCAGTGCGGAGACTAAAATATGTCTCAGTGGTTGATTCAGGGTCTATACCTGTAATTGAACGATAACCAGTATGTTGGGCTCGGAATGTCGATTGAGTTGCTGTGTCAGCAGTGGGTGCCTTGAGTGCACGGAGTATTTCTAAGCGCTTGAGACGCAAGTCTTTAGCGTCGTAACTGTCGGGCTTTTCCATAGTTATGAGAGCGAGCATCTCAAGCATGTGGCTTTGTCCCACATCTCGAAACGCTCCTGTGTGGTCATAAAATTCTCCGCGACTCTCTACGCCTAAGGTTTCCCATAGGCGAACGCGTATCGATTCTATTGAATCACTATTCCATTCATGCTCGAGCAAATTGTTATCGAAACGGAAATCCGTAACACTCTGCAAAATGTCTTTCGCAAGATAATGGTCGACACGGTATATCTGCTCCTCGGTAAAACAAGTGGCGAGACTTTTTTCGAGTACTTCAGCAGATTCGGCGTCTACACCAAAGGGTTTTTCAACGATGACTCTTGAGAGGAGTCCACCGACAACTCCCTGTCTCACAATATTTTGAAAACCGGAATGTGTGAAAATTGACGGTAATGTCTTTGGAGGGAGTGCAAGATACAAAAGGCGGTTTGTTTTTCCTTGTGAGCGATCTTTTGTGTCGAGGGCATTTGCAAGATCTTGGTAGCCTGTTTCTTCATCAAACTGCACCGCACTAAATGTGAAGAGATCAACAAATCGGTCAAGTGCACGCTGGTCTACATTTCCGCGTGAATATTTCCGGATTATGCTACTCATGCGTTCCCGGAATTCACTCTGCTCCATTGCCTGTCTCGATACACCTAGAATGTTAAAACCGGTGGGGAGTTTGCCTTTCTCAAATAGATAAAAAAGAGCAGGGATTACTTTTTTTCCAGCGAGGTCTCCAGTTGCACCAAAAATAATGAGGGTGGTCGGAGAAGACATATGGCTAGTGTATCGAGTTTAGGATGCAAGAGCTAGGGTTGAGTTTTTGCCTCGGTCGCCCCCTCTATTCAGGGGTCTATAGAGCTATACGAGTGAACGAGTTGACCATTTAGTGCTTATGGATGATACTGTTTTTAACAGCTCATTTAGGCTGATTTACAAAAATAAATATCCCGTTATGGATAACAATCAGGATCAGGAATTTCTGGAATATGTAGTTAAGATGCTTGTCGATAACCCAAGCGATGTGAAGGTTAATCGTCAGGTAGATGAGATGGGAGTTTTGCTTACGATGGATGTAAATCCAGCAGACATGGGTAAGGTGATTGGCCGCTCAGGCAACACCGCAAAGGCAATTCGTATTCTTCTTCGTGTCGTTGGCATGAAAAACAATGCGCGAGTCAATTTGAAAATTAATGAACCAGCAGGTGGTAGTCGCCCTATGGGCACTGGCTTTATGGGAAGCTCACCCATGGGAAGTTCTGGCTCAAGCTCTCCAATGAGTGCTCCTTCTTTTTCTGCTCCAGTAGACAGGGGAGAGCAAGGTGCAGCATCTCGCTCTGTCGATGAAGCACTTGAAGACCTTCGCCTCTAAATATGAGTGTTGAAGAAACTCCGGATGGAGTAAGTTTGATGGATTCGGTCATTGATGTAAGTCGAAGGCTTCGAGCATTAGCTAAAGCAGAGGCCCGTCAGCTTGCCGGATGGGGTCCTTTTCGTCGAAGGGAATCCCGAAGAAATTCAAAGATAGCTGCTAAAGCTACTATACTCGGTTTGTCGGCAGACAGGGCGCGAGTAGCTTTATCAAATAAACAAAAAACATCAGCCCTTTAAAGAAGTAGTTTTTTGTTGTATAGTTTTTGAATGATATCAAAGATTGGAAGCTCAGAGGGTGCTGGTTTTCCGGGTTGGAAGCCTCGTGATCAAGAAGGGCGAAAGTCTCCTGAAAAAACTGCAGCAACACCCGTTACTCCAGAACAAAAAAAGCCACGTTCATCCCCTGGGAAAGGTCTTGGTGAGCGTCTAGATATTGATGTTTAGTTTTTGAGATGAAAAAAACCGCACTAACTTTTCATGTAGTTACGCTTTTCGGAGAGGCGTTTGATTCGTATCTCGCTTCATCAATTGTTGGGCGAGCAATTCGTGAAAAGCATGTGTCGGTGAAGTTTTATAATCCTCGCGATTTTGTAAAGGTTACTAAAAAAACTGATAAGCCGTACATAAAGGTAGATGGTCGTCCGTACGGTGGAGGCCCTGGGATGGTGCTTCAGGCGGAGCCATTTTTGAAAGCGGTGGCCAAGGCTCTTGGAAAGAAAAAAGGCATTATTTATTTCTTTGATGCCTCAGGCAAGCAATTTACTAATAAAGACGCCCGCACTTTCGCTCATGGTTATGAACGACCTACGAGGTCGTTCATAAAAGATATAGTGTTGATATGTGGACACTACGAGGGTATTGATGCTCGGGTTCAGAAAGTACTTAAAGCGAAGAAGATTTCTGTCGGCTCTTACACGCTCACGGGAGGGGAGTTGCCGGCTATGATTGTTATTGATGCTGTGGCTCGTCAGATTCCTGGGGTTTTGGGAAAGTTCGAATCCGTAGAAGAAGAACGGGTTTCAAGTTCTGAGGTGTACACCCGCCCTGAGATCTTGAAATGGAAAGGGAAGAAATTGCGAGTTCCTAAGGTTCTCCTTTCAGGTAATCATGCAGAAATTACAGCTTGGAAGAAACGCAAATAGTTTTGCGTTTCTTCCGGTGCCAGCTCTGTGGCAAAAGCCGTTGTCGAGTAAGCGAGACAGGCTTTAGGAGGGACGAACGGCGACATTGAAGAAGAAAATTTAAAGAATATACTATTTTTTTATGGTGGGGCAATTAGAAAGTTATGAGAGAAAGTACGGTGTTGCTCCAGAGGGGTATTTAAATGCACGCCAGCTAGGACGTCTACTAGACCAGTCCGCGCGCGAATCTGACATTGCTGGTTATAGCCGCTGGTTGCTTAAAGGGAGCGTTATGTCTCGCGCACTGGAGCTGAGTCGACAAAAAGATACTGCGCAGAAATGGAAACGCGAACATGGTGACTATTTTGATGAGTGGACAGGCTTGGCAGAGTTTTATTCTCCCGCGATGAGTAGGGAATTAATAACAACCTTGATTATGAAGAGACGTGGCCTTACAGAAGAAGCCAAAAGATGCTGGCTTGAAGCTACTCTTAGTGCTCTAAATTCGAGTTCGAGTTTAGATTCTATGTAGAACATACGACGTCCTACATAGTGTGGAGGTAGATGATAAAATGACGCTATGAAATTGTTCGGCGGTGCACCACGGGAAATGTCATCAAGTGGTGAAGGTGGTGAACCAAGAGATCGATCTAAAAGAGAAACACTAAAACAGTTGGGTGCTCTGGTGCTCGTATCTGGTGTCGCTGGCTCTTCTAGAGAATCAATACCACAACCTCTCGGCACATTTGCTGAACGCTTTCATGCCGGTGAACAATTGAAATTAAAGGGCATTACTGATTTTCAAAGGCAGGCGTACAAACCTGAAATTAGTGAAGCTCTCGCACAAGGAATTAATCCTGATTTAAATTATCCAAAGTCGCTCGGAGAATTAGCTTCTCGCCTCAAGGATGCAGCAACGCATTTTCTTGGAAAGGATGCAGGAATAACAGCTACAGCAAATCCAAAAAATATGGATGCGTGGCGTATGTATCTTGGTCTTCCGCAACTTCACGATACTTTTGGTATTTCTGAATTCAAACCTGAAAAAGGCACGGAAGATATGTACTACTACCAAATCAAAGGTTTTAAGGATGGAGTCATTGACGAAGATCGGAGGTGGTTTGAGAAACCTGAAAGCATAACCATACAGCGGGCCGTTGAACGAGCCGCTCACGAGGACGATATGCGTGCTCAAAAGGTTGGTGGAATGTATAACGAAGATAGGCAGAATGGCATTATGGGTGGATATAAGTCGACGCTCGGTAAAGATGCTCGTGGCAACTATCTTGCGTACTATGACAAATGGAAGCTTGATGGAACGCCAGAAGGGAAGGAAGGTATTGTGGGTAAAGCCTTCGAAATCTACGACCGTATCTACTACGACCCTCTGACATTTGAGGTCGTGGAGCCAAAAGCCGTTTCTCCAGAGGCCGTGGCTTGACCGCTCCACACCCTTCAGCTATACTCTTTTGTAACCACTTTTGATTGTGTATTGGGTTAGTGGGTTTTGATTTTTAGTACCCCATAGAAGGAAAACGCAGGGCGCGCTTTTTGCGTGTCGTCTGCGCTCTTATTATTTATTTCGGCTACTATAATATATGGCAAAATCACTACCTCAGAAAAAATTCTCTAAGTACCGCGCGCCTCGTGTTCCTATGCCAGACCTCGTCGCACCACAGGTGGCGAGTTTCCGTGAATTCATTTCTGAGGGATTGAAAGAGCTTTTCAAAGAATTTTCCCCAATCGTCGACTATTCAAAAAAGAAGTTTGAACTCGAACTCGTTTCTTTTGAATTGGGTGAACCAAAGATTGACGAATACGGAGCAAAGGAGCAGAAGATGACCTACGATGCACCACTCAAGGCTACTGTTCGCTTGACCAATAAAATGCTCGGCTCTAAAAAAGAGCAACCAATTTTCCTTGCTGATTTTCCTATAATGACCGAACACGGCACCTTCATCATCAATGGTGTTGAGCGTGTCATCATTCCTCAGCTCGCTCGTTCTTTCGGCGTGTTTTTTTCAGCAGGTGAAATGCGCGGGAAAGTTTGCTTCGGTGCAAAAATTATTCCAGCACGAGGCGCATGGATTGAAATCGATTCAGAAGCTGATGGTGCTATTTTCGTGAAGATTGACCGAAAGCGAAAGTTTCCTGTCACCACATTGCTCCGCGTTCTTGGTGCATCGTTTGATCGTGACCTCGTCACGCTTTTTGAGCGTGTTCCTGGAGGCAAGGCTGCAATTCAGGCAACTCTAGAGAAAGACTCAGCAAAGGCTATCGAGCAGGCATATATAGAGATATACCGAAGACTCCGCGATGGCGACCTCGCAACCCCTGATACTGCGCGTGAATATGTAAAGAGCATCTTTTCTCCAGAGCGATACGATCTTTCATATCCTGGACGACACCGTTTCAATCAACGCTTCAACCTCTCGATGGACAAGAAGGAGCTTGATATCCGTACTCTTTCTATGGACGACATCGTTTTGATTGTCTCCCACATCATTGAACTCAATAACACTCCAGGAGCTGAAGGAGATGACATCGACCACCTCGGTTTCCGCCGTGTTCGTCAGATTGGTGAACTTTTGGAAGCACGCGTTCGCGTTGGCTTGTCACGCATGAAGCGAAACATTCAAGACAGAATGTCGACTATCGATGTTGAAACAACACTTCCAACTCAGCTGGTAAATCCTCGACCGCTTGCAGCTGCAATTAAAGAATTCTTTACTGCAAACCAGCTTTCACAGCTTGCTGCTCAGCAAAACATTTTGGATGAGCTTGAAAACCTTCGTACCGTTTCAGCACTCGGTCCCGGAGGGCTTACTCGTGAACGCGCAGGCTTTGAAGTTCGTGATGTTCACACTTCACACTACGGACGCCTTTGTCCAATCCAAACTCCTGAAGGTCAGAACATCGGTCTTATTTTGCGTCTCGCTACCTACGCTCGCATTAATGATTTCGGCATCATCGAAACTCCGTACGCAAAAGTAGTGAAGGGCAAGGTGACTGATGAAATTGTGTACATGAACGCATTCGAGGAAGCGCAGTATCCAATTGCACACGCAGCTGTTGCGCTCGATGGCAACACACTCACCGATGATTATGTGGAAGCTCGTCGCCATGGTGAGCCAGTGCTGGTTGCAAAAGATGAAATTAAATTCATGGACATCGCAACGAACCAGATGTTCTCCATCGCTACCTCCATGATTCCATTCGTTGAGAACGATGACGCAAACAGAGCGCTCATGGGTTCGAACATGCAAAAGCAGGCAACACCATGTGTTCAGCCTGAAGCACCTATCGTTGCAACTGGTATTGAAGAAATGGCAGCGCGCGACACTGGCCGACTCATCTACTCAAAAGAAGCAGGTACCGTTACTACGGTTGATTCACAGCGCATTGTTGTGAAGGATGAAAAAGGGAAGTCGCTTGAGTACAAGTTGGAGCCATTTTCTATGACCAACGAGTTCTCATGCTTCAATCACCGCCCATCAGTATCTTTGAATCAGAAAGTGAAGCGCGGTGATCTTCTTGCAGACACATCGTCTTCAGACAACGGACAGCTTGCGCTTGGACAGAATGTCAAAGTTGCATTCATGAGTTGGAGCGGTAACAACTACGAAGATGCCATCATCATTTCTGAGCGTTTGGTTCAGAACAATAAATTCTCAACAATCCACATCGAGGAATTCGATGTAGCGGTTCGTGATACAAAACTTGGACCTGAAATTACAACACCAGATATTCCTAACGTTTCTGAAGTAAAACTCCGCAACCTCGACGAAGAAGGAATTGTTCGTGTTGGTGCAGAAGTTCGACCGGGAGACATCCTTGTTGGAAAAGTAACGCCAAAGGGTGAAACACAACTTACTCCAGAAGAGCGATTGCTCCGTTCAATCTTTGGCGACAAAGCTAAAGATGTTAAAGACACATCACTCCGCATGGAAGGAGGAAAGCGTGGTCGCGTCATTGGTGTTCAAGTGTTCTCGCGCGAGCGCGGAAACAGCTTGGAGTCTGGAACTATCAAGAAAATTTACATTACTATCGCACAGCTTCGAAATGTTTCTGTAGGTGACAAGCTTGCGGGTCGTCACGGTAACAAGGGTGTTATTTCAAGGGTGTTGCCAGTTGAAGACATGCCATACGGTGCTGATGGAGAGCCAATCGATGTCATTTTGACCCCGCTCGGTATTCCTTCTCGTATGAACTTGGGTCAGGTTCTTGAAATGCACCTAGGCCTTGCTGCTAATGCATTGCAGTATCAAGCAATTGTTCCTTCATTCTCTGGTGTTACTGAACAAGAAATACGAGGAGAGTTGAAGACTGCAGGTTTTGCAGAATCAGGAACCATGAAACTTTTTGATGGTCGTACTGGTGAACAATTTGCACAGGACATCGCAGTTGGCTACATGTATATCTTGAAACTTCACCACATGGTTGAAGATAAGATCCACATGCGTTCAATCGGTCCGTACTCTTTGATTACGCAACAGCCACTCGGCGGTAAAGCTCAGAACGGTGGTCAGAGATTCGGAGAAATGGAAGTGTGGGCACTCCTCGGATACGGCGCTGCATATACCTTGAGAGAAATGCTCACTATTAAATCTGACGACATTCAAGGACGCTCAGCAGCATTTGATGCCATTGTGAAGCGCCGTCCAATCGAGCACACTCATACACCAGCTGCATTCAATGTGCTCGTTAACCACCTCAGAGGACTCTGTCTCGATGTGATTTTAGGACGCAATGACGGCTCAGACCCTGATTCCGCACCGGCACGAAAATTTAATAGAAATAGGACTGATCGCTCCTAAGCCTTAACCCCAAAAAACATATGGATCAAAAAAGAGGAAAAGTCATTGATACATCCAATTTCGATTGGGTCGGCCTTAAGGTCGCAAGTCCTGAGCGCATTTTGGATTGGTCATGGGGAGAGATCAGAAAGCCTGAAACAATTAACTACCGTACACAGCGATCTGAAAAGGATGGTCTTTTTGATGAACGCATTTTCGGCCCTGAGCGTGACTTCGAGTGTTACTGCGGTAAGTACAAGGGTCCTCGCTTCCGTGGCATCGTTTGTGAAAAGTGTAGCGTTGAAGTAACTCGCGCAATTGTCCGTCGTGAGCGCATGGGCCACATTGAGCTTGCAAGTCCTGTTGCACACATTTGGTTCTTGCGATCAGTTCCTTCAAGAATTGCACTCATTCTCGGAGTGTCTGCAACTGATGCAGAAAAGGTTGTCTACTTTGCAGGCTACATTGTTACGAAAGTAAACACTGAAGAGCGTGACCGACTTCTCCGTGAACTTGAAAGTGAATTCAAAACAAAATTTAAAGCAGTCACTAACGACAAAGCACAAACAGAATTGAAAGCGCTCATGAGCGCAGCGAAAGGCGACATTGATCGCATTCAGCCAGGTGTTGTATTGGATGAAATTGAATACCATCGCTTCTCTGTAAAGTACGGCACATTCTTCGAGGCTGGCATTGGCGCTGAAGCTATCTACAAGATTTTCAAGTCGCTCGACATGGACAAGCTCGTCAAAGAGCTTGAGACACAGCTTCTAAAAGCAGGTGCAGCAGAGCGAGAAAAGTTGGGCAAGAGACTTTCACTCATTCGTTCAATGATTAAGGCAGGCGTTCGCCCTGAATGGATGTTTTTGACTCGCATTCCAGTTACACCCCCAGCACTTCGTCCAATGGTTGCACTTGAATCAGGTCGCCATGCAACATCTGATGTGAACGACTTGTATCGTCGCGTCATCAACCGCAATAACCGTCTTGTAAAACTTCGCGATATCTTTGCACCAGAAGTTATTCTTCGCAACGAAAAAAGAATTCTTCAGGAAGCTGTTGATGCACTTTTGGACAACTCAATTCGCCGTGGTGGTGCAGCATTTTCAGCTGCAAGTCAGTCACAGCGTCGTCCATTGAAATCGCTCGCTGACTATTTGAAATCAAAGCAGGGATACTTCCGCTTCAACCTTCTTGGTAAGCGTGTCGACTACTCAGGCCGTTCCGTTATTGTTGTCGGACCTGAACTTAAGCTCGACGAGTGTGGTCTTCCAAAGAAGATGGCACTTGAATTGTTCCGCCCATTCATCATTGCAAAACTCTTGGAGCGTGAACTTGCTCACAACATTCGTGGTGCAGGTAGACTCATTGAAGAAGGTATTCCTGAAGTTTGGGCAATTCTTGAAGAGGTAATTCAAGGCAAGCATGTTCTTTTGAACCGTGCTCCTACACTTCACCGCCAAGGTATTCAGGCATTCCGCCCACGACTCATTGAAGGTAACGCTATCCAACTCCATCCATTAGTTTGTCCTGCATTCAACGCTGACTTCGACGGTGACCAAATGGCTGTTCACGTGCCACTTTCAGCTGAAGCACAAATGGAAGCTGAGACCATCATGTCTGCAGCTAAGAATGTATTGAAGCCAGGGAGCGGACAGCCAGTTATCTTCGAGAAGCCACTCGATATTGCACTTGGTATTTACTGGATGACCAGAGATATTCCAAATGAAAAGGGCGATGGCAAGTACTTCCAGAGTCCAAACGCTGCTATTCTTGCGTACGACTTCGGTGATGTTGGTATACATGCAAAAATTTCTGTTGAGCCAACAAAAGACAATCCTAAGTACGCCGCATTTAAAGGAGAGCGTTTTGAGACAACAGTAGGCCGACTTCTCTTCAACTCAATTCTTCCAAAAGATTATCTCTTCATCAATTCTGAAATAAAAAAGACTCAGCTCAGTAAGCTTGTTGATGACATTATCTTTATCTACGGTCTTGAAAAGACGCCAGCTATTCTCGACAAAATTAAACACTTTGGTTTCCAGTTTGCAACAAAATCAGGTGTTTCGTTTAGCTTCGATGACCTTGCTGTTCCAAAAGGAAAGAAGGTAATTGTTGACGCAGCTCGCAAGGAAGTTCAAGAAATGACAGCGCAGTATGAAAATGGTTTGCTTACTGCAGAAGAGAAGTTGCGTTTGACCATTGAAATATGGCAGAAGGCAATTGGAGATATTGAAAAAGAAATTCTTCCATCTCTTAACACTCTTTCATCTGTGTACACCATGGTGGTATCAGGTGCTCGAGGCTCCGTTCGCCAGCTCTCTCAGATGGCTGGTATGAAGGGACTCGTGACCAATACTGCAGGAGGTGTTATTGAATTCCCTGTGGTCTCTTCAATGAAAGAAGGACTTACACCGACAGAATACTTCACCACTACACACGGTTCTCGAAAAGGTTTGACCGACACCGCACTCAAAACCGCACACGCAGGGTACCTTACCCGAAGACTCTTCGATGTTGCACAAGACATTATGGTTTCTGAGGCTGACTGTGGCACCAAGCTCGGTCTTGTTATCAACCGCATGCGCTCCACTGGTATGGAGGCTGACCTCGGAAAACTTATTGTTGGACGAGTGCTCGCAAAAGAAATTGTAGTAGGAGATAAGACATGGAAACGAGGCGCATTTATTTTGAAAGAAGACGCAGTAGAAATTGCAGCTCTTGGTGTTGAAGAAGCAACAGTGCGTTCTCCAATGTCATGTGCTTCAGAAAAAGGCATTTGTCAGAAGTGTTACGGCTCCGACCTCGCGACTCGTGAAATCATTGATATCGGCGAAGCTGTCGGAACAATTGCAGCGCAAGCTATCGGTGAACCAGGTACACAGCTCACTATGCGTACCTTCCACACAGGAGGTGTTGCAACTATTGGTGGCGACATTACGAACGGACTTCCACGTATTGAAGAGTTGTTCGATAAACGACCTCCAAAGGCTGCCGCAATTCTTTCTGAAGTTGCAGGAGACATCATAGAAGTTCGTGATGACATGGGTGTCAAAACAATCGTACTTCTTCCTGATCAAACATCAGACAAAAAAGATAAAATTGAATACGAAGTTCCTGCAAGACGTGTTGCCGTAGTGAGAGAAGGTATGCATGTTGGAAAGGGTGATGCGCTTACTGACGGCTCAATGGATCTAGATGAGCTCTTTAAGCTCGCAGGTGCACAGAGACTCCAAGACTACATGATTGACGAGGTGGCTAAGATTTACGATCTTCAGGGTGCTCCAGTTTCTCACAAGCACATGGAAGTTATCATCCGCCAAATGTTCTCACGAGTTCGAGTTACTGATCCGGGAGACAGCTCGTTTGTTAAGGGTGAGGCTCTCGAAATGCGCACCGCACACAGCACTAACCGTGAGCTTGAAGAAGCAGGAAAGGCACCCCTTAAGTACGATCGCTTAGTATTGGGTATTACTGAAATTTCGTTGAATCGTAAAAGCTTCCTTTCAGCAGCATCCTTCCAGCACACTACTCGAACTCTCATCACTGCATCACTCAAGGGTACCGTTGACCTTCTCGCGGGACTTAAAGAGAACGTTATCGTAGGAAGACTCATTCCTGCAGGAACTGGATTCGTTGGAAGTAAGAAGCATGCTCGTGTTCAGGCATTCCAGGAGAAACGTGCAAAAGAAATGGAACTTGAGATGGAGCGAGACGAAGCGAGAGAAAGAATTTCTGATATAGCCTGAACTAGGTGTTAGGGTTTAGTGGCTAGCGTTTAGGCGACGTTCCGTCGGATCCGAAGGGGTCATAGAAGTGCAACTTCGCTCGGATGAAAAACATCTAACATCATGTCTGCGATTAAACACATCTGGTTTGATTTCAGTGAGACGATTATTCGTCTCGATAAGCAGGCGCATGAAAAATTGCGTTATGGGTCTTATGCGGAGATTGTTGGGAAAGCGGTCACATCAGAACTAGTCGAAGAGTATGAGTCGCTATTCAAAGTACATAAGAGTCATTCGGCAATCTTCGCTTCACTTGGGCTTCCAGACGGCTATTGGTCAGAGAGATATGCTTCGGCAGATCCGAGTGCTCTCTTAAAGCTTGCAAATCCGAACATTCCTGATGTGTTGAATCGTCTCCGAGAGATTGTGCCTATTTCTATATTCTCAAATGTGATGGCAGAAAAGTTTTTTCCAGCCCTTGGAATAGAGAGTGTGTGGTTCACTCATATTTTAGGGCCTAAAGAAGTAAAAAATCCCAAGCCAGCACTCGATGGGTTCAAGCTCATGATTGAGCTTTCGAATCTTCCTGCAGAGAATATACTGTTTGTTGGGGATAGTGTTGAAAAAGAGCTAAAGCCTGCAAAAAGTCTCGGGCTTTTAACGGCGCTCATGTGGAATACTTCACCCGAAGCCGATTACTCTTTCAGTGATTTTGAGGAGATTTTAAAGCTTGTTGCATAATGAATACCGTTGATATTAAAAAAGCTGAAAGCTGGCACCTGAAAGCTGAAAGCTATCTATCATGAGCGACACCGTAAACAAAATAAAAGATAGGCTGACCATTGTTGAGGTGGTACAGCAGTATGTGAAGCTCACGCGAGCGGGGAAGTACTACAAAGGACTTTCGCCGTTCACCAAAGAAAGAACCCCATCATTTTTTGTTTCTCCTGACCGCGGGCTCTATCATTGTTTCTCATCTGGTAAGGGGGGAGACATGTTTACCTTCTTGCAAGAAATGGAAGGCGTTGATTTTCGTGGTTCATTAAAGATGTTGGCAGAGAAAGCGAGCATCCCACTAGAAGATGAAAAACCAGGAGAGCGAGATTTGCGTGAGCAATTGTATTCCGCCCTCACCTCAGCCAGCAGTTTTTTCTCTGAAACATTAAAGGAAAAGCCTGAAGCGTTTTCGTATCTGAAGACGCGTGGTTTGACCGAAGAGACTATCTCTTTGTGGTCTTTGGGGTATGCACCAAATGCATGGCACGAACTTCGTGATTTTTTGCTTGGTAAGAAATTTGATGATGTTCTTTTGGAGCGAGCGGGACTGGTGAAGAAACAAGACAATGCAGAAGACAGTGTGCCGATGACAGAAAAAACTGCTGGCAATCAATTGCCTGTCGTTAACTCACGAGTGTACGACCGTTTTCGTGGTCGTATCATGTTTCCCATTAAGGATATTTCAGGAAGAGTCATTGGATTTTCTGGTCGCATATTCGAGGATGATCCAAAACATCCACAGGCGAAATATTTAAATTCTCCAGAGACACCGGTGTTCGATAAATCACGCGTGCTCTATGGGCTTGATAAGGCTCGTGAAGGTATTCGTGAACTCGGAGCAGCGCTTCTTGTGGAAGGGCAGTTAGACCTCCTTATGGCGCATCAGGCGGGTTACCACAACACTATTGCGACCTCGGGTACCGCTTTCACACTTCCTCATGTGGAGATTATTAAGCGTTACACTCAGAACCTCCTTATAGCGTATGACGGTGATAGGGCTGGCATTTCAGCTGCAGGTCGTGCTGCAAGCATTGCACTTCAAGCAGGTATGAATGTGAAGATTGTAAAACTTCCTCCCGAGAGAGACCCAGCTGACATTCTGCTTGAAAACAAGGATGTGTTTAGGGGTGCAGTAAAAAGTGCACTCCATGTGGTGGATTTTTATCTTGCACACATCGCAGATGCTAAGTATGACCCCCGCACGTTTCGCCTCGAGGTATCACGCACGGTACTGCCGTATGTTGCAATGATTCCGCATAAAATAGATCAGGCACATTTTATAAAGAGAGTTGCAGAAGTATTGCAGGTTGGAGAGGATGCAGTGATTGCAGAGCTTAAAAAAGTAGATGGGCGACCCTTGGTCGGATCCGCAGGGATCACACAGGTCGCGCCAAAAGACCAGAGCGTTTCCACTAACTCCAGACTGCTCCCCACTAACTCATCAAGAGAATCATTCTTGTCACGGAGTGATGTACTCGAGCGTCTTGTCTACGGACTCTTCCTTCTTTTTAAAGAAAAGAAAGATGTAGTTTCAGCTGATACAGCTCTCGGTGCTCTGAAAGGAGCTCTTGGTGAAGAGCGTACAGAGGAATTGCTGAGGCGGTCTGCCGACACGAGTGCGGCATTATTCGAGGCCGACTTTTTTCTCGAAAGTCACGCCGATGAAGCGCTCCGTGCGGAGGCAGTGAAGGAAGTGTACGAGGCACTATTGAAGGAGTCACGACATGAACGGTATCGTGAAGTGGTGGCACTGCTTCGAGTAGCTGAAACAGCACATGATGGAGTTCAAACGGAAGCACTTATGAAGGAGTTAAACGCGCTTGCGTTGAAGCTCCACTAAGGATAAAGTCTACTAATATTTGATATGGCAAAGAAAAAAACAATAAAGAAGGCAAAGAAGTCAGTAAAACCAGTCGCCCGTAAGAAGGCGCCTTTACGTAAGGCTTCCAAACCCACTTCAAAGCCAAAACAAAAACCAAAGTCTTCTAAGAAGGTGGCTTCTCGTAAGGCAAAACCTGCTCAAAAGAAGGTTGCAAAAGTTAAGGCACCAAAACCTGCAAAAGCAGTCTCAAAGAAAAGTTTGGTACTTTTGGAAACAAAAGCAGCACGTCTCGTGGCAAAAGGTAAGGAGCGAGGATATGTGACCTACAACGAAATTTTAAAAGAATTTCCTACCATTGAAGAGAATGTTTTCTTCCTTGAAGAACTCTACGAGCGTCTTTCAACATCAGGTATTGATGTCTTGGAATCAGGTGGAATGCTTGAAGAAGTTCCTGATGAAGTAGTGATGCGTGGAGGCTATCGCGGTGAGGGCTCAGCACACGATTCTATACAGATGTATTTGCGTGAAATTGGACAGTACCCTTTGCTCACTGGCCCTGAAGAACGAGCTCTCGCAAAAAGAATTACCGAAGGTGACGAAGAAGCAAAAAACTTGCTTGCTCGTGCAAACCTTCGCCTCGTGGTTTCCATTGCAAAGAAGTATGCATCTCGCTCATCTGACTTGTCGCTCCTCGACCTTATTCAAGAAGGGAACTTAGGCCTCTTTAAAGCAGTCGATAAATTCGATTACGAAAAAGGCTTCAAGTTTTCAACCTATGCCACATGGTGGATTCGCCAAGCTATTACTCGCGCTCTTGCTGACCAATCACGCACTATCCGTATTCCTGTGCACATGGTGGAAACGATTGCTAAGTACAAGCAGATAGTTCGAAGACTTGAGCAAGACTTGGGTCGTGATCCAATGCCTGAAGAAATTTCAGCAGAAATGGGTGTGGATGTTGAGAAGGTCTACCAGATTGAGCAAATCAACCAGGAAACACTATCTCTTGAAGCACCTATCAGCTCATCAGATGATGACGATGCCTCAGCTCGTGGTGACTTCGTGGCGGATCATTCGTTGCCTACGCCTGACCAAGAAACAGCACATCGTATTCTCGTTGAACAACTCCATGAAATCTTGGGCGATCTCACACCAAAAGAAAGAAAGATTCTCGCTATGCGACATGGACTTGAAGATGGCATTTACCACACACTCGAAGAAGTAGGACAGGAGTTCGGTGTTACTCGTGAGCGTATCCGCCAGATTGAAGCAAAGGCACTCGAGAAAATCCGCACCCACGGCAAAGCAAAGAAATTAAGGAGCTATTGACAAATTTAACACGTTGTGTGATCGTAGAGACTACGAAGTTATTAACTCATTACAATCATGGTATCGCTAGAATCGGAAAAAACTTACTTACGTGGTCACAATGTTCGGTCTGGAAGACCTAAGACTCCACTCACGTTAGATGTAGACAGTTGCTCTCATCCTGAGAGTGCACGTTCATGGCCAGAACAAGCGGCCCTTGGTCAGGGTTCAGTTCCAGTTAGCTGTGGTTTGTGTGGAAAGCAATTCGGACGTAAGGAGGTGGCACATCGTGAGTGAAAATGTGGGACATACGATGTCCCACATAAAGCTATTGATAACTCTCTAGTAATTGTATTTTCTAGAATCTACTAGTGATTTTATAGTATGTCTCGCCTTATTGAAGGAGGATCGGATGGTCGCCAGCCTCTCGTTTCTGGAATTTCTACCATCGCTTCGGAACGTGTAGGTGGTAAGTATCATAATAAGGTGTTGTTCGCTGTTGGGTGCACCATCCCACTTTTCATCGTAACTATTCTAGCTACTGGAGCAACCGTTTTCATGTTAGTGGCGGGTGTCGGAGACCGTCTGATGGGGAGGTAGAAAAATGCCGATAAAAGCACTCCAGGTATAATGAGTGAGTGAAAAAGGCTTCGAGTAAGAAATCAAAATATCCAATTAAACACTGGAGCCACTCGTCTCTCATTTCGTTTTTGCGAAATCCTTTGGCGTGGTACAAGCGGTATGTTGAAAATGTAAGAGACACACCGTCTACACCGGCCGGCATCATTGGACGCTCTGGGCATGTAGCGCTTCAGCATTTTTATAGTGGGCTTTCAAAAGAAGCGTCTGTTGCATTAGGGCTCGAGTATCTACGAAACATTGCAGACTTTGAAGTGCAATTTGGGAAAGCTAAAAGCAAGCGAGCGCAGAAAGAGAAGCGACAGAGTATGGAGAAGGACTACCTGCAGGCAGTATCTTTTTACTTAGAGAGACCTCCCAAACATAAGGTTTTAGGAATTGAAGTCATGGGTATGGCAGAAGTTCCAGGACTACCGCTCCCAGTGAAAGCGATTTCTGACTTGGTGGTGGAATCTCGAGTTGAAAAAGGGGCGGTTGATATTGTTGATCATAAATTTGTTGATTCGTTCAGTAAAAGCGGTGCTTCGAAACCCTTGTTTGTGTTGCAGGCAATGTTTAATTACTACACCGTTGGTGCTCTTTTTGGCAAGCCAGTTCGACGCTTCATTGTCTATGAGTGTAAGAAAAGAAAGAACGCCGATGGTTCATCTCAAATGCGTCGGTATGTATTGGACTTTAAAGAATGTGCAGAAGACTTTGAAGTATTTCATCGCCTCATTAACGATGCGAGTGCTGAAATATTGCGGGAGCGTATGTATCTTCCAAACCCTTCCGACATGTTTGAGGGTGAAAATTCTTTTGACATCTACCGCCTTGGACTTTGAAGTAGGTTATTAGCCACTAGGGTATAGCCAATAGGGAATTTAAATTCCTAAACCCTAAACCCTAAACACTAAACCCTACTCCTACTTTCCTGCCAAGATTCCATCAATGATTGTTTTTAGTTGTTCCAATGGTTGTGAGCCAGGAATTGGGTATTGCTTCCCGTCCTTTGTGATAGCCACAGAGAAGGGAGTTCCTTGGCCTCCCGCAGCAACGGCATCATTGAATTCTTTGCTTATTTTATCTTGGTAGGTTCCTGCTATAACACAGGCGTTAAATTTCTTGGCATCAACTCCAACCCCTTCGGCTGTTGCAGTGAGTTTTGTTATGTCGAAGAATGTATTGATTGGTGCTTGAGTAAATACAGAATCAAGGAATTTGAAGTATGTTGCATTACCTCCGAGCGCTGCTGCACACTCCGCTCCGAGAGCAATCTTTGGTGCGTTAGGATGGAGTTGCTGGAGAGGGAAGTTACGAACGACCCATGCCACCTTACCTCCGTAGTCTTTAATGACTTGCTTCATGGTGCCGTCAAACTGTTTACAAAATGGACACTCGAGATCGGTATATTCAACAATGACTATTGGTGCATCAATGCTCCCAATGATGTGGTCTGCTGAAGTTACTCCAGGAATATCTTTTTGTGCAACCGAGGGTGTGTTTGTATTCGTGTTTGTGGTTGGTGCATCAGTGCGACCAATAAAAAAGAGTGCGCCTCCAATTAGGGCTCCAGCAAGTACGATGGCGATTGGGATAGAAAGGTTTTGTTTTTGTTCCATAGAAGTTCTCTAGTTAGTATTAAGTGATAGGATATCATACAGAATATCATGTACGACTGGATGATTTTTAGCATTTTAGGCCTCATTGAAGGAATCACTGAGTTTCTTCCTATCTCTTCCTCAGGGCATCTCATAATCGCACGTGAGCTCCTTGGTGCTACTGGGGTAAACAGTCTTGCAGTCGATTCGGTCTTGCAATTAGGCACTATTCTTGCTGTTGTTGTCTATTTTTCTAAAGATTTACTGGCTCTGGCACATACAGCACTCAAGAAGGTGATGGGGAAGCCTGTCAGCGCAGAAGAGGGGCGACTATTGCTCGCACTCATTGTGGGTACGGTACCTGCAATATTTCTCGGACTTTTTTTGGAAAGTACCATGGACACGGTGTTTCGAAACACACACCTTGTGGCATACGCACTCATCGCAGGGTCAGCAGTTTTTCTTTTGGCTGAATATGTTTCAAAACGCTACAGAGTACAGGCAGGCATGGAGGCGGTAGGTTTTTGGAAGGCAATTCTGATTGGTCTTTTTCAAGCACTTGCTTTGATCCCTGGGATGAGTCGCTCAGGTATGACCATTTCAGGTGGCTTATTTCTAGGATTGTCCCGTGAGGCATCTGCACGGTTTGGTTTTCTTCTTTCTGTTCCTATTATTCTTGGGGCAGGGTCTAAGAAATTTTTAGAGCTTGCCGGAACGAGTGCGTTTGACACTATCGGCGCCCCACTCATTCTTGGAAGTCTTGTTGCGTTCCTGAGTGGTCTTACCGCTATTCATATACTTTTGAAATTCCTCAGAACACATCCACTGTATGTGTTTGCAGTGTACCGAGTACTCGTTGCAGTTACGATATTGATGCTCCTCTGAGGAGCTCAGGGGTTAGTGTTTAGCGTTTAGGGGCTAGTGAAAGAAACCCTGAATTAATGTTGCCCTAAACCCTGACCACTAAACGCTAAACCCTAGCTGTTGCTTTCTTGCGGGACATTCCTTTCCCAATTAAAAACAATAGCCCAAGAAGAATGAGTAATAAAAGAGGATAGAAAATCCATTGATAACTCACAAGGAATAGAAGTATTGTTTGAAGTATTCGCATAACGCCCTCTGAGGCAGGCGCAGTAACTGCGGTGGCCATTAATCCAGCCTCAGTTGTAGGTGCACGGAATGTTTCAGCTCCTAAGACTAATCCTTGTGATGGAGTTACGTCAGGTGAAGAGTTAGTTCCGTTTAGTGAATTTTCAAGAGCGACCACCGCACTTTCTCTGAGTTGTTCTGTTTCTTTGAATACAGTATTTGCAACAGATGCCACCACAGGGAGTGCTACAGACACAGTGTTTTGTGCCACGCTAGCAACAGTCCCAAGTGCTTGAACTAATGCAGGTGCTGGTGGACGCTCTGCTATATCGACAGCAAGTGTTTGTGTGTTTGCTGATACAGAGATTTCAGTGCCTGTCTTTGCGTCAACAGTGCCTTCCAGTCGTGCTGTTATAGAGTGAGCTCCTTTGGTTGTAGTCCAAGGACTCGATACTATTGTTGAGTTTCCAGTATCAAGTTCAAAGTGTGTGGTTCCGACTTTAGTCTCATCGACAGAAAAGATTACGTCGCCGGAAATTTTCGTTGCGCCTGCATTGTATACGGGCAAAAATATACGCACCGATTCTTTTTCAATTGGGGAATTTTTTGAAAGCCATATATTTCCTGCAGGAATCCCCGCAGAAGCTGTTTCAGCCACGGCGTACAGAGGACTTGAAAATAGTGCAATGAGTATCACTGCACTTGCTGAAATTAAGAAACGTCTCACTCTTATATTGTATACCCCTCCGTAGCGGTTCCTATCTACTACTTTTGTCTACAGTTTGCTACTATTCCGTATATGTACGGCTTCCGTCGAATGGTTGCATATGGAGTTTTTGGCTCCGCGCTTATTCTCTGTTTCGTTGCAACTCCGACATTTGCTGCCACCCCATCGATGGTGGTTGACGGGGGATCAAACACCATTACCTCTCTCAATCAAACCACAATAGTGGTAAGTGGAAATTCTGGACTGGACGGTATTGGTGGCACATTTCGTTCAGGAACCTCCACGGTGACTTTAGTGGATTCTGTCGGCACCATCCTCACTGCTGAGAAAGTATTTACTTCTCTTGATTCAAAAACTTACTCGCTCTCTTTTGACACAACGTCTCTAGTCGATGGCTCTATTACTGTCTCTCTTGAAACTATTGCTACGGAAGGAAACACCGTTGGTTCTCTTTCGGTCGTAATAATAAAACAAACAATCGCGTCTACTCCTAACTTTGAATTCTTTATCCTCCCAAGCGCGATTGATTCAACTGAGTGTGTAAGTCGTTCAGTAGAATTTCTTTCATACAGTTCTACTACCCCGACAAATAAAGTTGTATGCGCTCTTCTTTCAACAACTACAGCAGAAGTGTTCTCGGCTATTAATACTAACGCGCACTTATTTACTGCAAACGATTCGTTTGTTTTTACATTCAATGACTCTTTGGGAAACACTGGTGCAAACACTGTGACGGTTACAAATATCGATACCACCGTACCGGTTATTTCAATTACTACCCCTGAAAATGCAACCACTACTGGTCAAACGCTCACACCGAGCGTCTCTGCAACTGACACAAATACCGTTACGCTCGGGTGTGTTTTGGATGGCGTGTCACTCGCCGATTGTGTATCTCTTATTGGGGGGCTTGCGGGAGGGAATCACACATTTACGGTGAACGCTCTCGACTCAGCCGGCAACACTTCAGCGAGTTCCTCGGCATTTACGGTTGCTTTCGCTAACCCACTTCTTTCGTTTGTCGCATCCTCTTCTCCTTTAGTTCTTTTACCTATTGATCAAACTGCCACGACGACACTTCAAATTGCTTCAGGTACTGGCACATCAACCGTAGCAATTCCTAAAGGTACAGCTATAACGCGGAGTGATGTCACCGCACTTTCTACAGCAGATATTTCATTAACCACCATTGATGGCAGTACGCTCTCAAATATAGCAACAGGTATTGTTGTTGACGGCGCGTTGCAGTGGGGGGTTCCTGGAGTGGGGCTTGAATTTTCAGAAGCAATAACAGTGAATCTGTATGTTGGGACATCTCTTAACGGGACAACGCTCACAGTGTATCGTTCACTCGAACTCACAAGCGGTTGGACACAGAACGGGCTCGTTTCTTCAACTTGTGTAGTGGCAAACGGTCTCTGTTCATTTTCAACAACAAAAGCATCTTACTTTACTAGTGTGCATGTGCCTGCTCCCACACCCGCACCAAGTGGTGGTGGCGGAGGAGGTGGGGGCGGTGGAGGAATTATTGGTGGAGTGAGTGTATCTACACTAAATATCAATTCATCCATTGTATCCACCCCGACTGCAGTAATAGCGACACCAGTAGAAACTGTTTCAGTTTCAGGAAGCGTTGGTAGTGTCTTAGGTGCTTCTACCTATAATTTTACGCGTACCCTGACAGTAGGCTCCAAGGGGGATGATGTAAAAGCTCTTCAAGAGAGACTCCGTGATGAAGGTGTATATTCTGGACTCATAACTTCCTACTTTGGTCCTGTAACAAAATCAGCCGTGAAGGCGTATCAGGAAAAGAACGCTCTTCCTGCTGTTGGCATTGTCGGCCCAATGACACGCGAAGTCCTAAATAAGGGAGTAGTGCAGAAAACACCAACACAAACACTCAGTGACGCTCAAGTGTCAGCAATACTTGAACTTCTCCAGTCGTTTGGTGCAGATGCTAGTGTAATTACAAATGTTAGCGCATCCCTCGGCAAATCATTGCCATAATTAAAAAAATGAAAAAATTCTTTTGGCACATTAAGAACTACTTTATTCCGACAGTTGGAAATAAGTACCATCCTCATTTTTTTCGTAAACAAACAATCATAGCTGTTGTGGCTGTATTGGTATTTCTCCAGGTTGGATATTTTGTACAGACCACGCTTGTTTTTAATAAGACAGGATTCCTCGCTGCAGTGTTGCCTGGGGTTTTAACCGCACTTACTAATGATGACCGCGCCACAAACGGTGTTGGCACACTCATCGAGGAGCCACTTCTTACACAGGCCGCAGAAAAGAAGGCAGCCGACATGGCTGAAAAGGGGTATTTTGCTCATGTAGCGCCAGACGGAACAACCCCTTGGCATTGGCTTGACCTTGTTGGGTATAACTATTCATATGCAGGCGAGAACTTGGCCGTTAACTTTACCGAATCTAAAGATGTGGAAGATGCGTGGATGAAGTCGCCAACGCATCGAGCAAACATTGTAAAGTCTGAATTTACACGCATTGGCATCGGCACAGCTCAGGGAGTGTATGAAGGAAAGGATGTTACTTTCGTTGTTCAGTTTTTTGCCACCCCTGCATCGGGAGGAAAACCAGCTTCAACTCCTGTTTCAACAAAAACAACTCCTACAAAGACTGTGCCTGCAACAGAGCTTGCCACTTCCGATACGGTATCTTCAAATGTTTTAGGTTCTGAAACCAATCCATCTCTACCTACGGCAGCAAATAATCCGATTGTAGAAGGTCTTGTATCTGCGGCAGCATCACCGAATCAAACACTCCTCTACATACTCGGTGGTTTGATAGGGCTCATAGCGCTCTTGCTTTTCCTCGCTATATTTATGCATATGAAAGTGCAATATTTGGGAGTGATTGGCGGAGGATTATTGCTCCTCTGTCTTGCCATAGGATCCTTTTACTTCACTGCTGAAACTCATGTCTCGAATGTAGATTTGCCCGCTGACTCACAAGCTACTGTAAGTCCTTAGTGTGTAGATTCAGTAAAGAGAGCTAACTTCGTACTCGCTCGATGAAGTGATTAATTCCTATACAATATATTTGACATATAATCAAATATATGATTGACTACACCCTAAGTTTCTTAGTCAATTTATCATTAGAAAACTAAGTACTACAGTAAAAATATGGAAAAATTATTTAAAAGTCTTGCGGTTGCGGCTAGCGTTTTAGGTCTTGCTGGATGTGAGAATTCCCAGTCTTCTACGTCACAAAAAATAGAAACCGTATGCTCTCCATCCCTTTCCCCGTACCAAAATGCTGGTCGTATTGCGAAGGTTAGTGGCACTTTACTTGGACAGCCTCCAATAACTGAGATTCAGTGGAAGATTGAAAGCTGCACGGACAAAGATTTGAAGACGGCAGAGAGTCTTTTGGCAGGAGCTCGTACTGAAAGAGACTTAAGTCTTTTGTCGGCTATAAAGGGTATGCTGCGTGCTCGTGAAGTTGGTAAGGATTAATTGTGTAATCACAAACTCAACCGTATAAAACCCTCATGATTTATTATGGGGGTTTTATGTTAGAACGGTAGCGTGTATGTAATAGAGGATGCCTTTTTTGATTCCCATCCGCTGGTATCGAGAGTGATATCCTTTTTCTTTCCGAAGTCTGAGTAGGTTACTTTTCCATTCTTAAGTGCGTATTCATAAATATCTTTTGTGATGCGTACATCATCAATACAGTATTTAATTACTTTTTCTTTCTTGCCCTCGTTCCACCATTTTATGGCATCGAGCCCGTTACCGCTTTTCTTTTTGCCCAAGGTTCCCGAAG
>Ga0265292_1000783_pt1 | contig 36268 bp, 31 predicted proteins | sample Munlanlewell296A_FD_189080 | JGI IMG/M metagenome (GOLD analysis project Ga0265292, IMG submission 189080) | Leachate microbial communities from a municipal landfill in Southern Ontario, Canada - Leachate well 296A | ecosystem: Engineered > Solid waste > Landfill > Unclassified | place: Canada... | reverse complement strand
TGCTCGTCGTCTGTGTGGCGCTATGGCCACACATTCCTCCTTGCTCCTTGCGGATACTGGAAAATATCTTAGAACGCGACAGGAAATTATCTTTTAGACGGGTTCCGCAAAGTCGCAGGCAAAATTACCAAGAAAGAGTCAAAATTGCATTTCGTAATTCAAGGTCAATAAGTTGTTTATGCTCATTTTTCGTTATATCATATACTAATGGAACATAATATAAATCTTGAATATTATAATGGTCCCTTGGATAAGCTCTTGGAGCTTATTGAAAATAAAAAACTTGAAATTACAGAAGTCAGTTTGGCAGATGTTACGGCTGATTTTTTGGAGTATTTGGGGACGCTTAGGGTAAGTTCATCTGAAGAAGATTATCCGAGTATGCTCGCTGATTTTCTGCTCGTTGCCTCAAAACTCCTGCTTATTAAATCAAAAGCGCTTCTGCCGTCTCTTGAATTGAGCGAAGAAGAGGAAACAGATCTACACGCGTTTGAAACGCGTCTCAAACTGTATCAGGAACTCAAGAAAACACAAAACTATATCAGGAATGGATGGAGTCCATTACCATCAATGTTCGCGCGAGAATTTCTTATGTCGTCAGAAATGATATTTTATCCGCCCTCAAAAATTTCCACAGAATTAATGCGTTTATCGCTTGAGTCGCTTGTTGAACAATTTAAAAAAATAATTAGACCGCGGGAAATAATAAAAATTGAAATAATAAATCTAAAACAAAAAATAGAGGAGATTATGTCGCGTATTACGAATATGCCTATTTCGTTCAAAAAATTATCTTCAACCGGATGTAAGAGCGAGATTATTGTTCTTTTTCTTGCGATTTTACATCTTGTACGCCAGCAAATTATTGACGTAACGCAAACCAGCCATTTTGAAGAAATGACGATTGTGCGTCACGGAGCAAACACATAAAATATATTTCATAAAATACATTACAATATGAAAAAAATAGCCCAACTTGAAGCGCTTCTTTTTTATTATGGAGAACCGATACGTTTTAAAAACATCGCGTCTCTTTTAGAGATAAGCGAAGAAGAATCAAAAATACTCGTAAAAGAATTTCAGAAAAATCTTCTGGACGATCCTAATAGGGGTATCTGTCTCATTACAAATGAATGGAATGTACAGCTTCTCACAAAACCGGAAACGAGTCCGATTATACAAAAGATTATGAAAGAGGAGTTTCGTGAGGAATTGACTCCCGCGGCGCTTGAAACACTTTCGCTCATCGCGTATCTCGGGCCCGTATCGCGTCCAACAATAGATTTTATACGCGGGGTAAATTCAAGTTTCACCGCGCGAAATTTGTTTTTGCGAGGACTTGTAGAACGCGATATGGGAAAAGGAAACGCTTATTCATACAAACCAAGCATTCAATTTCTTTCGCATCTTGGCATTACGAATGTTGAAGATCTTCCTGAATATAAATCGTATAGCGAGATTTTCAATCAATTTAAGGAACATCAAAAAGAAGGAGAGCAACACGAGGAAGCCACTGATACTGGACAACATATATCATGACGATACGAATTAAAGTAATAACGGGAACAGGCATCATAATTGTTCTCGCGCTCATAATGCTCACCTTTTTTTTCTTGTCACGTCAAAATTCTGCTGAAAAAAATATGGCAAACGGTACCCCAATCAACCAAGGTCTAGTTTTTTCAAACACACAGACATCACAAGGACCGATACGCGATTGGAGTATTCTTGATCCAGCTATTTCTTCCGAAGCGGCGCTTATTCAATCGCTTGATGATGGGTTTTCATTTTTTAATTATGGCACGTATCGCGTATGGCCGATGGCGTCGCTTACCAAACTTCTTACCGCTGTCATTGTTACTGAAGATATAGGACTTAATACAAAAATTTCCATTACAAAAACGGCTCTTGAGACCGATGGACTTGCCGGTGATTTAAAAAGCGGAGAAGTTTATACCGCTCGCGATCTTGCAAAGATTATGCTTATGGTTTCAAGTAACGATGCGGCTGCCGCGTTTGAAGAATATGTGGGAGGAAAGGAAGTGTTTGTAAATATGATGCGCCAAAAGGCGAAAAAAATAGGTATGCGCCAAACCGTTGTGAACGACGCTTCGGGACTTGATGATAATAACACCACAACAGCGAGCGATATGTTGAAACTTATAAAATATATTCTTGAAAAAGATCCAAATATTATTTCTTGGACGCAGCTTCAGACATTCCCGATACAGCCAACCAATGACACACGAAGTAGAGTTATAACTAATATAGATCCATTAGTTATTGATCCGGGTTTTCTTGGGGGGAAAACAGGAACGTCGCCAAAAGCAAAAGAAAATCTCGCCGCGATTTTTTCGTTCGCGAATAAACGCATCGCGATAATTATTCTTGGAAGCGCGGATAGGATAAAAGAAATTCATAATCTTTTGGATTGGGTTAAACGGGCCTATAATGTACAATAAAGGGAATATATGATTATTTTTGAAGCAGTACGCATACTTTTATTGTTTGCCCTCGCTTTTGTGGTTGCTCTTTTTATTACTCCATTTGTGGTGCATCTTCTTGAAAAGTTTGATGTAAAAAAAACAAATATTAGAGACGAAACAAGCGCGCCAGTATTTTATAACTTACATAAAAACAAGAGTAATACGCCAACTATGGGCGGAATCATTATTTGGGCAACTGTAATTTTTGTCGCGTTTGCATTTTTTATATTTGATAAAATGTTTGGAGGATTTGGGTCGTATTTTAATTTTGTAAGCCGTTCCGAAACGTATCTCCCGCTCGCGGCGCTTTTATTCGCGGCAATTGTCGGACTTATTGATGATTTTTTCGGTATTCTTGGAAAAGGGCCGCATGGTGGAGGATTGAGCATCAAACAGAAACTTGTTATTTACACCATTGTTTCTGGCATTGGCGCGTGGTGGTTTTATGTGAAACTCGCATGGACGACGCTTTTTGTTCCTTTTATCGGATACGTTACGATTGGCGCGTGGTATATTCCGTTTTTTATATTTGTACTTGTCGCAACAGCGTTTTCAGCAAACGAAACCGATGGTTTGGACGGACTTGCCGGCGGTATTATGTTTTTTGCGTTCGCGGCGCTTTCTGTCGTTGCTTTCGTAACGGGGAAATATGATCTCGCCGCGATGAACGCGGTTATGTTAGGATCGATCATCGCGTTTCTCTGGTATAATATTTATCCGGCGAAGTTCTTTATGGGCGATACGGGATCAATGTCTCTTGGAATTACGCTTGGCGTAATGGTAATGCTTACAAATACCGTTTTCTTTCTTCCATTTTTTGGATTCATTCTTGTCTTTGAGTCACTTTCGGTTATTGTCCAGCTTACCAGTAAAAAAATTAGAAAGAAAAAGATTTTTCTCTCAACGCCGATACACCACCACTTTGAAGCAATTGGCTGGCCGGAAAGTAATGTAACAATGCGATTTTGGATTATTCAAGGAATAGCAACAAGTGTCGGTCTCGTGTTGTTTTTTCTCGCGCGATTTATTTAAAAAAAATATGACTATACTTATTAAAAATGGACTTTTGTATGATGGCGCCGGGAGTGTCCCAACGCAAAAAAATATTCTTATTAAAAATGGACATATCGCAAAAATTGATTCTGTTTTTTCTCATAACGCGCACAAAGTAATTGACGCGACTGGATCAATTATTCTCCCGGGATTTATTGATGTTGGATCATACGCGGACAAGTCATTTTCGCTTTTCTGGGACCCATCTCAACAAAATGCCGTTGAACAGGGGATTACGACGCAAATTATTGGGAATGACGGGGTCTCTATTATGCCGTTTTCCCGCGCATCGCTTGAATTTGTTGTTCCACATACCGCGCGCTCGGCGATTGCGCATAATTGGCATTCCGTAAAACATTTTCTTGCCGCGCTTCATGGGAAGGTCGCGACTAATGTTGGAACGCTTGTCGGTATGAGAACCGTGAAAACACTTGTAACAAAAGACGAATCGCGAGAGTTAAACAATAAAGAACTGGAAACGCTTGAACACATAACCAAAAAATCTCTTCTTGAAGGCGCGCTTGGAATTTCCATTGGTTATAGTCGCACGACGCGCGAAAACGCGCCATATTATGAAATAAAAGATTTTATTCCCATTGTTGAAAATATGAAACGAGTATGCGTCATTCATCCTCCCGCGAATAATTTTTCCGCGGCATGCGAAGAAATTATTCAATACACATCAAAAACAAGCGCGAATATAGAAATAAGCCATACGCAAACGTTTCTTGATTCATCATCTACAAATAAGAAAACATTCAATTTCATAGAAACGCTTTCAAAAACAAACTATGTCCATTTTGACGTATTTCCATTTCAAACAACTCCGATTCACGCGTATGAACTTTTACCCGATTGGTTATTCGGAGAAAATGACGTGTCAATAACACAAAAACTAATTGCCCCAGAAAACAAAGCAAAGATTATGAGACGTTTTGCCTCATTTGAAAAATTAAAATTATCAGTTGATGCCGTTGCCGATCCGATGTTCCAGTTTTTTGAAGGAAAAACCGTTTCTTCAATCGCGGAAAACGCGGGTATGTCGTATGGAGAGGCGTTTTTATATCTTTTGAAAATAACAAAATTCAGAATTTATTTTCTCGCGTCTTCACCCAAAGAAAAAACAATTGACGCGATTTTCACGCATCCCCAGGCATTATTTAATTGGGGACGTATTGGAAAACCAGACGGTAAAACTCCATTCGCGTTTTTGCGTATGATAGCGGAAAAAGGAACTATTGATCTTGAAAAAATAATTGAAAAAATGACCTCGCTTCCCGCGAAAAAATATGGTATCGCGAAACGAGGAATTCTCGCGCAAGGAAATTACGCGGATATTCTTATCGTAAACAACTTTGAACTTACCCATGCGTTTATAAACGGAATTGAAATTTTTGAACATGGGAAAATAGAAAGGCGGGTCTTTCCTGGAATGGCAATTATGCCATAAAAAATAATGAAACAATTACGAGCGCCAAAAAAAACATCATCTCCAGATTATGTTTTTATAGCATTCGTTTTTATACTCATTATTTTTGGACTTGTAATGCTCACAAGCGCGTCCTCCGATCTTGGAAAAACGCGATTTGGCGATAGCTATTATTATTTAACACACCAACTTATCTATGGGCTCGCGCCTGGAATTATTGGATTTTTTGCCGGACTTTTTATTTATTACCGCCGATTTGAAAAGTGGTCTATGGTGATACTTGCAATAAGCGTTTTCTCTCTTCTTTTAGTGTTTACGCCATTTGGATTTAGCGTGAAGGGAAGTGAGCGATCTCTTCAAATAGGATCGTTCATATTTCAGCCGGGAGAACTTTTAAAATTGACGTTTTTTATTTACCTTGCCGCGTGGATAAGTAAGAAAAAAGCGAGAAACGAAAGTTTTTCTGAAGGATTTATACCGTTTATTATGATGACGGGACTTATTATGGCAATACTTTTCTTGCAACCGTCAACATCTATTGCCCTTCTTATTTTCAGCACGGCAATACTGACATACTTCACTGCCGGCGCAAAAATGAAGTTTCTTTTGTCAGCGGCAATTGTTGTGACAATTGCCGTTGGTATCGTAATTTATGTGACTCCATACAGACTTCAGAGGGTAATGACATTTCTTCATCCATCCACATCTAATGAACTTGGAAGCGGATATCATATCAATCAGGCGCTCATTGCTATTGGTTCGGGAGGACTTACGGGGGTAGGATATGGACAATCAACCACAAAACTTAAGTATCTTCCTGAACCGATAGGGGATTCAATATTCGCAATCATTGGAGAAGAATTGGGATTTATCGGAGGAATTTCATTTATTTTTATTTTTCTGCTTTTTATTTGGCGAGGGTTACGTATTGCAAAAGAAGCGCCGGACAGTTTCGGACGTCTTATTATCATAGGTTTTATAACACTCATCGGACTTCAGGCGTTTGTAAACATTGCCGCAATCTCGGGTATTATTCCACTTACCGGTATACCGCTTCCGTTTATCAGCTATGGGGGTACGGCGCTTGTTGTTCTTTTGGCTATGTGTGGTATTATTGTTAATATATCAATGTATCGGAAAACATAATAGATCTACCGCTTAATAGTTTTCGTTGTTAGAAATTCCAGTAGAAAGATTATTAAGCGGTAGGTCTAATATTATTTATGACAAAAAGAATCGTACTTACTGGAGGAGGAAGCGGAGGGCATATTTATCCGCTTCTCGCGGTTTCTGAAGAATTAACAAAAGAAAGTTCCGATTCAATTTCAGTGTACTATATTGGACCAAAAAACGCCGGTGTGTTTGATGAATTTAAAAAAAATGATATACGTTCGTATCCCGTCATTTCAAGTAAATTACGCAGGTATTTTTCAATTCAAAATGTAATAGATATTCCGAAATTTTTTATTTCGGTTTTTCAGATGCTCTGGCGTATGTATTCTATTATGCCTGATGCGGTGTTTTCCAAGGGGGGCTCTGGGGCGCTTGCCGTTATATTAGCGGCGCGGTTTTATTTTATTCCGGTTATTATTCACGAATCGGATTCAGTACCGGGTCTTACAAGCAGACTCTCGGCAAAATTCGCGAAACGCATCGGTATTTCGTTTGAGACCGCGGCAGAGTATTTTCCCAAAAAGAAAACCGCGTTTACTGGAAATCCAGTGCGAAATGAACTTTTACAAGCAATTCCACAAAAGGAGGCGGCGCGGGAAAATTTCGGATTCAATTTAAAAGATCCGCTTATTGTTATTTTGGGCGGATCACAGGGCGCGGCACGTATCAATGATTTTGTATTCACTAATCTCAAAGAATTACTCCTGAAATATCAGATTTTTCATCAGGTTGGAGCGGCGAACGAATTTGAGGCGCAATCAACGGTAAAATTCACACTTGGAGGAGAAGACGAAGATTTTAAAAAACGTTACAAATTTATTGGATTTCTTGATTCGTCTGAAATGAAAAATATTTTATCTGCCGCGGATATTATTGTTTCACGTTCTGGATCGGGGGCAATTTATGAAATTTCCGCGTTTGGAAAGCCGTCCGTTCTTATCCCGCTTCCTGAATCTGCCGGAAACCACCAGCTTGTAAACGCGTATGAATATGAAAAATCAGGGGGTGCTGTTGTTATTGAAGAAACAAATTTTACACTAAATATTATAACACGGGAACTTGACGCGATACTTCACAATCAAGAAAGGATTACATTAATGGGGAAGCGCGCAAAAGCGTTTTTTAAGCCCGATGCCGCGAAGATTCTTGCGCGAGAGATTTTGAGAGTCGCGTTAGTTTCTTAAACTCAAGTTGTTTGTAATCAACGACCTTTTAATTAGAAGATGATTGAAACTCAAGTTCTGAACTTTTGCAAGTTCTGAACTTTTGTAGTTTAAAAAGCTATAGCTTTTTAAACTACAAAATATGATATACTATAAAAGACATAAATTATTAAACTACATAATTAGAATATGGCAAAAGGATTGTGGGAAAATAACAATGAACAGATGACCCTTTGGTCATAAGCCCAAGGGATTTTTTATCTGTTTGTTCTTCATACTTTTTACTTTTCCGCCTCCACCTCCGTCGGAGGCCGATCCTCCACCCCATCTAAATCCCTTCCCCGTAAACGGGAGCAGGGCTGGGGCGCGGTGTGGACGGTGAAGAAGGTGAGGGTACATTTTTTGTCATCTGTAAGAAAAGATGGATCAGCTCTTGGCTGATAACTTTCTCTACTTTATACTTAATCATATGGAACCTCTTGCTTCAAAAATTCGTCCCAAGATACTCAAAGATTTTGTGGGACAGGATCATCTTGTGGGGAAGGACAAGCCAATTACGGTTGCGACGCAAAAAAAGCATTTATTTTCGTTTATACTTTGGGGGCCGCCGGGATGTGGAAAAACAACGCTCGCTCGCATATACGCGAACAGTTTGGATGCAAAAATATATGAACTTTCCGCAGTTTCCGCGGGGAAAGATGATATTAAAGAAATAATAAAAGACAATGCGTGGGGAAAGCCAAAAGTGTTATTTTTGGACGAGATACACCGTTTCAATAAATCGCAGCAGGATTTTCTTCTTCCGTATGTTGAGCGTGGCGATATTACGCTTATCGGCGCCACAACTGAAAATCCGAGTTTTGAAGTTATTTCCGCGCTTCTTTCACGTTGTCGCGTATTCACGCTCTATGAACTTTCCGAAAAGGAAATGGCAAAAATTATTTTACGTGCGGGGTTTGTAATGCCAAAAGACACTCGTGATTGGCTCATACGAGTGGCAAATGGCGATGCGCGTCAGGCGATCGCGATACTTGAGAATGCGAGTGAGCTCTACGGAGAGATTACCATCAAGACGCTTAAAGACACCCTTCAATCAAAATTTTTACGCTATGACAAGAAAGGAGAGGAACATTACAACACGATAAGCGCGTTTATTAAATCTATGCGCGTCTCGCAACCGGACGCGGCGCTTTACTATCTCGCGCGTATGATTGATTCGGGCGAGGATCCAAAGTTCATCGCGCGCAGGATGGTGATATTCGCAAGCGAGGATATTGGTCTTGCCCAGCCGACGGCGCTTGTTGTCGCGAATGATGTCTTTCGCGCGGTGGAAATCATCGGGCTTCCGGAATGCGGTATTAATCTCGCGCATGGCGTGGTGTATCTTACGATGTGTAAAAAGGACAGGAGCGCGTATAACGCGTATACGGAGGCGCTTCAAGACGCGAAAAAATTCGGCAATCTCCCGATACCTCTTAAAATCAGAAACGCTTCCACAAAAATTATGAAAGACCTTGGATATGGCAAGGGATATGAGCGTTACACGAAAGAGGATTTTCTGCCGGAGAGAATTAAGAATAAAAAATATTTAAAGTCAGGAGATTAGTCAATTCTAAGTGGCTTTTATTTATTAAAAAACACTATAACCAAATCTAAAATCGCGCTTTATACATTTTGTTTTTTGGTTTATACTAAACATTATGAATGGATATATTAAGAATATTGAGGAGGAGACGAAAAGTAACGCAAATTTTAGAAAGGTTTTGTATACGGCAAAAAACAGCCAGCTCGTTTTAATGTCCTTAAAACCCGGAGAAGAGATAGGGGAAGAGACGCATACGCTTGATCAATTTATTCGCATTGAACAGGGGATGGGCGTGGCTGTTTTAGATGGTGTTGAAACACCGATAAAAGACAACTTTGCAATTGTGGTTCCAGCTGGTACGCGTCACAACGTAATTAATAAATCGGTAAATCAGGAGATGAAGCTTTATACAATTTATTCTCCTCCAGAGCATAAAAACGGCGCTATTCATCAGACAAAAGCGGACGCAATAGCGGATATGGATGACCATTTTGATGGAAAGACAAGTGAATCATAATAAACATATGCGGTTTAAAATTAATTTCAATACAAAAGATATAAAGATAAATAGGGTAATAAAGTTTCTTGTGCTTTCTGATCTTTTCTTTTGGGGTGGCTGGGGCTTGGTAAATCCTATTTTTGCTTTGTTTATTGTCGGTAAAGTTCCGGGAGCAACAGTGTTTACTGTTGGATCCGCCGTGGCGGTTTATTGGGTTGTAAAAGCGCTTTTTCAGATTCCTGTTGCTTTGTATCTTGATCGCCACGAGGGAGAAAGAGATGATTTTCACGCGCTTCTTTTAGGACTTACACTCGCGGGTTTCGCCGCAATGGCGTTTCTCCTTGTAAAAAGCATCGCCGGATTGTATGTTGTTATATTTCTTCAGGCAATTGCCTACGGACTTTACACGCCTTCGTGGTCTGCGATTTTCTCGCGCCATCTTGATAAAGAGCATTATTCATTTGATTGGTCGTTAGATAGTACAACAGTTGGTATTTCTTCTGGCATCGCGGCATTTACCGGTGGAACTTTGGCGGTATTTTTCGGTTTTGATGCGGTATTTATTGTTGCAAGTATTTTTTCATTCACAAGCGCGTTTTTACTTTTCTTTATTCCTAATCTTATTCTTCCAAAAGTTACAACGCCGAATCAGCCGATCATATCGGATCATACTCCTGGTAAACCAAACAACATCGTTTAGTCAATAAAAATCCAACGATATATGTTGTGGCGTTTTTTATTGTGTATTTAGTGTAATTGCCGTGTAAACTCTGTTACAATAATAATGTGAAAAAAGAGAAATCAGTTGTCATAAAAGCGTCCGGGGAGAAAGAGCCATTTTTGGAGGAAAAGCTCAAGGAATCACTTTTGAAATCTGGGACGGTGCAGAAGGTGGCAAAAAACATTGTCGCATCAATAAAAAAGAAAATAAAAGGAGAGGTGCGCTCGTCAGACATTCGCGCGTATGTGTTTGACGCGCTCAAAAAAGAAAAGCATCTTTTTGTCGCGCGTTACAATTTAAGGCGCGGCGTTATGGAGCTTGGTCCGACAGGATATCCATTTGAAAAATTTGTCGCCGAGATTTTTGAACTTCAGGGATATAAAACAAAAACAAACCAGATTGTAAGTGGGAAATGTGTCAAGCACGAAATAGATATTATCGCGGAAAAAAATAAGGAATATGTTTTGATTGAGGCAAAATTTCACAATCAACTTGGTATAAAATCAGACGTGAAGATAGCAATGTATGTGTACGCCAGATTTTTGGATATTGAAGCGCGTCATCATATGGATAAAAATTATAACGATGTTGTATACAAACCATTACTTATAACGAATACAAAACTGACATCAGACGCGATTCAATACGCGCGATGCGTTGGTATGAAAATTATCGCTTGGAATTATCCCAAAGATGAAAATTTGCAATTTCTTGTTGAACATTTTCATTTACATCCGATAACTTCTCTTGTTTCGCTAACAAACGAAGAAAAGGAGAAATTCTTTGAAAATGGAATAGTGCTTTGCAAGCAGATTTACGAAAACGAGAGCATATTACGCAGGATTGGGATTAAAGATGATCGCGCGAAACAATTATCATCAGAGATTCATGAACTAATGGAAAATTATTGATTCAGAATAAAATTCGCATAAAAATGAGAACAGTGTTATAATAAAAAAGGTCCATAATTACCCACAAACAAATATATAACTAACAATAAACAACAAAAAAATTAATCGTTTATTATTAGTTGTTAAATTTATGTACAATATATTATTTTTAATCGGGAGAATTCTTTTTGGCGGGTATTTTTTGATATCTGGAATAAATCACTTTATAAAATATAGCGAGCTTTCCGCGTATGTCGCCTCAAAAAAAGTGCCGTTGCCGAAAGCGGGAGTTTTTCTAAGCGGACTTCTTCTGTTTTTTGGCGGACTCGGATTTGTTTTAGGGGCGTATATTCAGATTGCCGCGATACTGCTTTCCGTGTTTTTGTTCGTTGTTTCCTTTATGATGCATGATTTTTGGAATGTTTCAGACAAACAGCAGAGAATGACGCAAATGCAGATGTTTCTCAAAAACATCGCGCTTTTAGGGGCCGCGCTTATGTTTATATTTAATTTATAATCATTAGGTTAGTAAACAAATTTATGACGCAATTTGTTGAAAAATTTATGAATGATGATAAGATGATTCAGAAAGGTCGCGATGAAATTTATTTAAAAAAAGAAAATGTTTGTAGGAATTATCATTTTTATTTTAGGTTTGGTGTTTTTGCTTCAAAATCTTGGGGTTATAAGTTACAGTTTTTTTGTAATATTTTGGCCGATTGTGCTTATCGCGATTGGTGTCCAGATAATTATGAAACGTACGCATCGCTATAACTGTGAAACATGCAAATCCCATGGAAATATGTATGGATGGTGCAATTGGTGCGGTTGTGAAATGTGCAAAGGAAAACACATTCATAAGGAAGAGAAGAAAGAAGAAAAATAAATCCCGTTAGAGAACTCACGCCGAGTATTAGACCCAGTGTTCGTAGAATATGGTATAACTCCGTGGTATTCTCTAACGGGATAAATATTGGATTTGTTATAAAGCAATAAATACGGTGACGTAGAACGTCGCTGTATTTGTTTAAGCGTTACGATATAAATTATGAACTTGCAATGTCTATATATTTGTTTGTATCAAGTCTAATATATACATACAATGAAAAGATGGGATTTTTAGAAAAACTTAAAGAGCATAAAACAGTCATCTTCGGAGTGGTTGTTTTTGTTATAAGCGGCGTTATGGTCGCGCGTGGATTTTATAATCCAGAAAGTTTCAAGAATAAATTATTCGCGAATATTTTTTCATCGGGTTCAGAGTCATACGGCACGCCCGTTGAAGAGATACGTCTCAATGGAGATGGAAATATTAAATCTGGCGGAGTTTTAAAAACAGAGGGTGATGATACGAATAATAATGCGTTGATTAAAAAACAACCAGTTTTGTGCGATGCTAAAAATATTAGCTTACCGGCATCTTTTCCTCTAATTATAAACGAGGTTTCTTGGATGGGGAGCGCGGAGGACGCAAAACATGAATGGATTGAGTTGAAAAATATCTCTAAATTGCCAGTTTCGCTTTTTGGATGGCAATTTTTTGATAAGTCGCAAAAGACGGAGGTGTTTTTTGGGAGTAAAACAATACAGCCAAATGATTTTTTTATACTTGCAAGAAACAGCGACGGGAATATAGAATCGGACGCGACATTTTCAGGAACACTTAATAATAGTAATGAAGAACTTTCGCTTTTTGATAGCGCTTGCAATTTAGTTGATTACGTTTCAACAAACCCCTCGTGGTCCGCGGGAGACAACAAAACAAAAGCGACTATGGAACGCGGACAAGATTTATCGTGGCACACGTCGGTAGTTTCGGGTGGAACACCGAGAAAGGAAAATTCTTCACCAACTAACAACAAATCCGCCAAAGGCGGACAGGCAACAAATAGCTTACAACATATAACCGATAACTCACAACAAATAACTAACAACATACAACGTGGGACAAGTACTTTGATTAGTTTGACAAGTTCTTCAACTCAGAATTCGGGACCGAATGGCTTACAACAAGTAAGTTCAGAACAGATTCCCAATCAGGATTACAAATCACTTATATTTATTACCGAGGTAATGGCGGGGAAAGACGGCGCCGCGAACTGGGATTTTGTGGAACTCTATAATTCTGGTCCGGGCGCGGTGGATCTCACGGGGTGGAGTATAAAAAAGAAAACTGCCAATGGCGGCGAATCAACGCTTATATCCGCGAACACAAAAGATCCGTCAGCGAGTTTTGAGGGGAAAGTAATACCCGCGGGAGCTTATTTCCTTCTTGCAAACGCGGAAGGATACACCGGTGTACCCATGGCCGATGTGAAATGGCCGAAATCATATACACTCGCATATACCAAAAATGCCGTGGTTCTTTATGATAAAAATGGAAACAAAATAGATGAAGCGGCATGGGAGGAAATCCCAAAAAATCAGAGTATTTCGCGCGGGACTTATAATTCCCAATTCAATATTTCAGGAACTCCAACACCCAAAAACTAACTTCTGTCTTATGAGGTTTAACATCATAAGATAGATTCGTTATAAAAAAACTGCTATTATAAATATATAGTTTATGAAGAACATAGAGCCATCCCTTCCAAAAGGTTTTCGCGATTATTTGCCGGAAAACCAGATTGTACGCCAAGAAATGCTTGATACGATACGCGCCACATTTGAGCGTTTTGGTTTTGTGCCGCTTGATACGCCATGCATAGAGCGAAAGGAGATTTTAACAGGCGGAGATGATGATTTTGGAATGCATATTTTTACCGCGGGCATTGATGGTAATAATGAAAAACTCGCTCTTCGTTTTGACCTTACCGTGCCTTTGGCGCGTGTTGTCGCTGAACATCAAAATGAAATACAAAAACCATTTAAGCGTTATCAAATTGGAAAGGTTTGGCGCGGAGAGAATCCGCAAGCAGGCAGATACCGAGAGTTTGTTCAGTGTGACGCCGATATTATCGGATCATCAAATGTAACCGCGGACGCGGAAATTGTATCTATTATGTACGTGACACTTTTCGATCTGGGTGTAAAAAAATTTCTCATCCGTGTAAATAACAGAAAAATTTTGAATTCACTTTCTGAATACGTTGAATTTTCAAAGGATAAAACCGCTGTTGTTTTGCGTACGTTAGACAAGCTTGATAAATATGGATGGAAAGTTGTTGAAAAAGAGTTAAATGATGAGAGCGGTCTTTCTAAGATACAAATAAATAAGATACATGAATTTATTGAGATTTCAGAAAAAGACAAAGAAAAAAAACTTAATTTAGCGGAAAAACTGTTAGGTAAATTTTCAGAAGCAAAAGATGGAATTAATGAATTAAGGCGGTTAATTTTGCGTCTTAACGCGTTTGGCGTTCCAAATAATATGTGGGATATTGATTTTTCTGTCTCGCGCGGACTTGGTTACTACACAGGAATTGTTTTTGAAGCGATATTAACCGATTTGCCAAAATTGGGAAGTGTTATGTCCGGTGGAAGATATGACAATCTTGTTTCTCGTTTTGGTTCACGGGTAGTTCCAGCGACAGGGGTCTCGCTTGGAATTGATCGTCTTTTTGTTGGACTTGAGGAGCTTAAACTTATTTCACTCAAGAAATCATTTTCAAAAGTTCTTGTTTTGAATTTTGATGAAGAAAGCGAGCTTGTTTGTATTAAGGCGCTTTCCGATATGCGCAATTGTGATATTTCATCAGAGTTGTATTTAGGAAATGAAAAAACAATGAGGGGACAGCTTTCGTACGCGCTCAAAAAAGAAATTCCTTTTGTTGTGATTATTGGATCAGACGAAAGAGAGAGGAAAGTTGCTCAAGTAAAAAACCTCCAAAAGCGTGAGCAAATAGAGATTTCTTTGGATAAAATAGGGGATGAGATAAAGAAAATGATTTGAATTACAAAATTGAATTTTTAGACACAATTGGTGTTTCAAATGGTGATTTGAGTCACAATCTAAGTGGAAAATGACTAAAAATACCTTGAATTACGAAATGGCTTTTGAGTTATTTCTTTAAGCAATTTTAGACGAGACAAAGAGAAAATTTTGAGGCATATACGACGTATACGCTGAAAGATTTTCTCAAAGTCGCAGTCAAAATTACCAAGAAAGAGTCAAAATTGCATTTCATAATTCAAGGAAAATAAGGTATAATTGACACATGGAAGTCAGAGTACGATTCGCGCCTTCTCCAACAGGACCATTTAGCTTGGGAAATGCTAGAACGGCTCTTTTTAACTGGCTTTTTGCTCGTATGGAGGGCGGGAAATTTCTTATACGAATTGAAGACACGGATAAGGAACGCTCAAAAAAGGAATATGAAGACGACATTCTCGCCGGTCTTTCATGGCTTGGTTTTGATTATGATGAAACGATAGAACGTCAAAGTGAACGACTTTCAATATATGAAAAGTATCTCCAAAAGCTTTTGGATGAAAAAAAAGCATATTATTGTTTCTGTTTATCGGAAGATCTTGACGCGGAATATCAGAGCCAGTTAAGTCAAGGACTTCCGCCTCGTTATGGGGGGAAATGCAAATCGTTGACACAAGAACAAACACGGGAAAAATTGAAAACGCAAAAAGGAGTAATTCGCTTCAGGATGCCCGATACGACAGTTTCGTTTACCGATATGGTACGCGGGCATATTGAATTCAAAACAGAACTTTTTGGCGATATCATTATCGCGAAAGGATTGCGGGAACCGCTTTATAACTTCGCGGTTGTTATTGACGATCACGAAATGAATATTACGCACGTGATACGCGGTGAAGATCATCTTTCAAATACCCCAAAGCAAATTATGATTCAAAAGGCGTTTGAATTTCCAAACTTATACTACGCGCATCTCCCGCTTATTTTGGGCTCAGATCGCAAAAAACTTTCAAAACGCTACTTATCAACTTCGCTTAATGAATACCGAAAGCAAGGATATGTTGCTGAAGCAATGTTTAATTTTCTGATTCTGCTTGGCTGGCATCCGGAACGTGATAGGGAAATAGTAACACGCGAGGAAGCGCTTAAAGAATTTTCTCTGAAGCGTGCGCAGAAGTCGGGAGGAATATTTAATGAGCAAAAATTAAATTGGCTGAACGCCCATTATTTGAAAAATCTTTCTCCCGAAGATTTTATAAAAATCGCGGACCATTTTATCCCAACACAATGGAACGAAAATAAAGATGTACTCAAAAAAGCTATTCCGTTGATACAAGACAGAATAAAAAAATTGAGCGACGTGGAAGGACTTGGAAAGTTTTTGTTTGAAACTCCGCAATACGACAAAGAGATGCTCCCATGGAAAGAAACCGGATTTGAAACGACGATGCGTAATTTAGAGTTGGTGTATAAAACAATAGAGACCGTCTCTGAAAATAATTTTACACAAAAGATAATTACCGCGGAAATAGGAAAAATTGCGGAAAAAGAGGGGAGAGGCGAGATTTTTTGGCCAATGCGTGTGGCGCTTTCGGGAAGAGAGGCATCCGCTGGTCCAGTGGAACTTGCTGACGCGCTTGGAAGAAAAGAAACGCTTAAGCGCATTGCTGTTGCGATTTCAAAACTCAAGAAAACAAAAACACTTGTATGAGGACCGAAAAAGCAATATTGGCGGCCCTTTTTTGTTTTATTTTCGCGGGCGTTTCTTTCGTATTTGCCCAAACGCCGCCAACAAACATAACAAATAACACGCCAACCGACTTAGAAAAACAAATTGACGAAAAAAGCGAGGCGCTCAAAAAAATTCAAGAACAAAAAGAGGCGCTCAATAACAATTTGAATGAAATAAACAAGTCAAAAAACTCGCTTAAGAATCAAATTAGAAGCATTGACGCAAACATCAACCAGCTTAATCTTTCTGTTAAAACAAATGAGATAAATATTGAAAAAATAAATCTTGAACTTCGATCAATGGCAAATTCCATTCCACAAATTCAAGAAAGTATTGATATAAAACGCGAGGCAATCGGCAAACTTCTTGTAGAAATTCAAAAGAGAGATCAAGAAACTATTTTAAGCATTATGCTCAAAAATAAAACATTAAGTCAAAATGTTGCCGAAATACAGCAACTTACCACACTTAACACAGGTCTTGTAAACGGTATACGGGATATAAGTAATCTTCAAAATACATTGAAAGATAAAATTGAAGAAGCACAGTATAAAAAAACCGCAAAAAACACCGAATACGTGAATTTAATAAATCAAAAGTCCATTGTCCAAGAACAGAAATCTGAAAAAAATCTACTCCTTGATAAAACAAAAAACCAAGAATCAATTTACCAACTACAAATAACTGAACTTGAAAAACAGCAGGCTGCTATTTCAAACGAAATTGAGAAAATTGAATCTGTTTTGAGAAAAAATATTGATATAAATCTTTTACCAGTGGCTCGTCCGCTATTTCTTTGGCCAATTCTTGATGGTAGAATGACGCAGGGATATGGAAGCACGCCATTTGCGCTTCGCGCGTATAAGGGGAAATACCACAACGGCATTGATATAGGCGCGCCGATAGGAACTCCAATTTTTTCTGCCGAAAAGGGGAGAGTCATAAACGTTGGTGATCAAGATAAATTTTGTCGGAAAGGCGCGTATGGACGATTCGTTGTAGTAAAACATGAGAATGGCCTTACAACACTTTATGGACATATGTCTAAATACATCGTTCGTATTGGACAAGAGGTTGAACGGGGTCAAATTATTGGATATGTCGGACGCACTGGATACGCGACAGGACCACATTTGCACTTTACAGTATTCGCGTCACAAACTCTTACGTCCGCGCGTCCGGGATTTCCCGAAGGATCTCAACCATCACGAACCTGTGGGCCGATGCCTGTTGGCGGAGATTTGGATCCTTTAAATTACTTCTAATAATATGAAAAAATACTCAAAAATAGGTCTTGTGACAGTGGTCTTCGTTATTCTTCTTATTGGTTCTATAACCCTCATAAAGGCCCAAAATACAGCCCAAAACGGCCCAGTAGTGCCAACGGGCATTCAAATACCGTCATTAGAACAGATTTTGGCCTGGTTGAAGTCCTCAATTACGTTTGATTCGGTAAAAACATTTTTGAGTAATTCATTAAGGGAAGTTTTATATTTCAACATTCCGATTATTGATACAAATATCTCGTCAATGTTGAGAGATGTAATGGAGTGGGTACAAAATGAATTTAGATATCTGGAACAGACATTTCAAAAACTTATTTAAATTATGATATGCGACTAATTACGTTTCGCCTTTTACGGCAGCGTATACTGTCGCAAAAGGTATAATGTGCGTCATATGAGAATTGATAAATACTTATCCCCCCTATTTTTTGATCAACAACCAATGACTAATAACAAATTTGCCAAGGGCGGACAGGCCAATCAATAATATATGAATTTAGATCAAAGCGCAGATGAATTTAAGGAAAGCTCCGGATATCAAATTGGGAGTTTTTGGTATCCACGCGTAACACGTATCGTGGAAATCAAATCAAAACCAGCCCTATACCGATTCTATGGTAAAATGCCAAGCTTCGCCGATGCTGAACGCATGAAAGAGAAATCAGCAACCGAAGGCACTCTTGTCCATAATACGATTGAAGACATCCTTTTGGGAAAAAAGCCACACATTCCAACATCCATAGAGCCCTCCGTCATAGCATTCTTGAAATTTATTATGACAAATAATATTCATGTTGACGCGGATTATGTTGAATGTCGGCTTGCGAGCCACGAACATCGCTACGCGGGCACGCTTGATGCGGTAGCGCTCATAGACGGTAAACTTGGTATTTTAGATATTAAAACATCGCAAGAAATATACCGTGATTATAATCTCCAAACATCAGCGTATTTTTACGCAATGAAAGAGGTCATCAAAGGACTTGAAACACGCTGGATACTTCGTATTGACCAACGAAAAGTATGCACGAAGTGCGGAGCGCTTTTAAGAAGTAAGGGCGGGGTTGATAAAATAAAAACCGAGTGGAACAACGCGCGTATGCGTTCATGCGACCACGATTGGGGTGCAATTGAGGGTAAAATTGAACTTAAAGAATTCCCCTATTGGGAATATGATTTTGAGGCGTTTTTGGGGGCAAAAAAACTGTGGGAATGGGAAAATGAGGATATATTAAAAAAGATTGGATACTTGAAGTAACTAACCGTTAACTATTCACAACCAATCACAAGAAACAGTGGACTAAGAATACTCTGCATTTACTATAATCAGTTGTAAATAGTATGTAGTCAGTTGTTTGTTGCTCTATTTACATCATTCCTCGTAACTTACAATATTTGCAATCTTTTTCACCGCAAGTGGAATTTTCAAACGAAAATGAGAGTATGTTATCCACTGTTTTTTTGATGAGCTCTTCAAGTTCCTTCACCTCTCCTTTTGTAATTTCAAATTCTTCGCGCCTATATTTCCCCTTTTCATCGGGCTCTATAAAATTAACAATCGCGGATCGCATTGTATATCTTCCGTTTTCAAATCTATCCAAGAGAAGCTTATAAAATACGAGTTGGCGTTTTATGTCACAGTTTGAAGATTTTGTTTTTCCTTCTATCTCGTTTCTGCTTTTTGGTTTGCTTGTTTTATAGTCGGTAACAACCACGTCGTTACTGGCGCTGGTAATTTCCATCTTGTCAATTTTCCCAGTAAGACGAACTCGCTCATCCAAAAATACGCCTTGAATGTTTTTTTCCGTAATAACCGCGCGTATTCCCCACGAGCCGTGATACGCGTCATACCATCCGGCAAGCGCCCCCTCCCCTTTCCCTTCCGATTCTTGGTAATCACCTTCTGAAAGATATTCTTCATTTAGATGTTTTTTAAACAAGTTAATAAGATACGTTTTATTGATATTCTTTTTCTTTTCTGATAACGCGTCAAAAAAATCTTTAAGCGCGCCGTGTACGGCGGTTCCATACATTTGGTATTTTGTTTTAGCCTGCGGAATACGCAACAAATTCACATAAAAATATTTCCATGGACAACGCAGATAATTATTAAGATGCGTAGCGGCAAAACCTCTATTCAAAAATAACTCGCGGATAAAATCTTTCTCATCCAATTGTGTTTGAGACACGCGCGGCATAGCAAAAAACGGATGTTTTTTATACTCATCCTCATAGTGTTTTATATCAATAATTTTAGTGAGATCGGGAGACATCTCATAAATAAACTGCGATGGGAGCTGATCCTTTCCATTATTGTTTTTCAGGAAATAAGAAATGGAGACCTCGTGTTGCGCGCGAGTTATGGCAACATAGAAAAGCCGCCGTTCGTCGTCTAATTTTAATTCTTCGCTTTCATTTTCATCATACAAAGCAACGAGTGGCAAAAGATTTGAGGCGTGTTTATTTCCCCAATGCCCGTCGTTTACATAGACAATATACACATAGCCGAATTCCTGCCCTTTTGATCTGTGCGCCGTCATAAGTCGCACGTTTCCCTCGCGTACTCCCGAGACCGTTTTTTTTATTGATAGATGGTGATCCTGAAGTGTCTTTAAATATAAAAAAAAATCTTTGAGCTTCGCGTTTCTTTTTCCTTCAACTATTTTTTTTATTTCATCAAACAGCGCGTTTGTTTTTTCTATTTTTGAAAATGCGTTTTCCAAAGCCGCTATATGGGGTAGAAATCCTGAATTTTGAATAATATGCTCAGATACCGCTACAAGACCGTTGTTTTGGTCCATTGTTTTCCATAAGGCAAGGTGATGATAAAAATCCAAAATTGTTTCCTTTGATTCAATTCCAAGTTCATCTAATATTTTGCGCGAAGAGATAACATCGTATATGGATATTTTTCTTTTGCTCTCACCGGAGTGCCTTAATATTTTGTATATGTCAAGCGGGTGAATTTTTAGAAAATCAATATGAATTGCCTCAAGAAGTTCTATATCAGATCCAAAATGTTCAACCGAAGAAAGAATGAGCATCAATTTTTGTATATCCGTATCCTCTAAAATATTTTGGTCTGATTCCAAAGAGTACGAAATTCCAATTTTTTCGCATACGTCGGCAATCGGGAATGCGTCGTTATTGTTCCTATAAAGAATTGCAATCTCATCAGGACGGACTCCTCTCGTGAACTTTTCCTTTATATCAGACATAAGCCAAAACAATTCGGCTTCTTGTGTTGAAAAGGATCTTATTCCTATCTTTTTCCCTTTGGATTCTTTACCAGTGAGCGGAGCCGAATGTGTCTGTTTCATTTTTTCAGCTATTCCGTGAGCCGAATCTAAGATTTGTTGAGTAGAACGGTAATTGTTCCTTAAAATGATTTTTTTTGTGTCTGGATAAAGTTTTTGAAAATAAAGGAAATTTTCAGGCGACGCGCCCTGAAAACGAAAAATTGCCTGCTTCTCATCGCCAACAATAAAAAGATTTGGATTTGGGTAAAAACTCGTGAGAAGTTCCAATACTTTATTCTGCGCGCGATTTGTGTCCTGATGTTCATCAACCAAAAAATATTGATAACGTTCCTGAAGCGTAAGCAACAGGTCTTCATTTGATAAGAGCGCGCGGGATACTTCCATAATCATATCGCTGTAATCATAAAGTTTTCGTTTCGCGAGTATTTTTTCATATTTTCCATATATGAAAGAGAATTCTTCATTTTTTAAAATATTTTTTTCTAAATCTTTATACGCGCCTTTCATTTTTCCAGTACGAGCGCCTGTTTCGTAATACAAATCTGAATTTTCAGAAAATATCTGTTTTTTTCTTTTAACTGACCGCGAAAAATCATCTACGCCGATCCCCTCCCGCTTTAAGCTATTGATATTTGAAAGAATTGATGAAATGTAGTGAAAAGGACTCCCAAATGGCTTTAGAAGCTGAAAGGAACGCGAATCCACAATTTCCTCAATAATCTGAATCTGTTCAACTTCTGTAATATTTCGCGAGCCGATAATACGCGGAAATTCTTCCGGATGTTCTTTAATAACATCATTGCAAAATCCATGAAATGTGTGGATGCTAACAGAATACGCGGTCTCACCGATAATTTCAGAGAGACGCTTTCTCATCGCGGCCACTCCGGATTCCGTAAATGTAAGCGCTAAAATATTTCGCGCGTCAGTGTCGGTTTTTCGCAAAATATTCGCGATACGGAGCGTTAAAATTTGCGTTTTCCCCGTACCCGGTCCCGCAATAACCGCAACTGGTCCGTCTATCTCGTTCACCGCGCGTTTCTGTTCCGGATTTAATTTTTTATAATATTCCAAAAATGTGTCTTTTTGCGCCATAGATTGTTTTATTATTTTTTAATTTTCTATTTCTTTTTTCTTTGCCCAATTTTTTCTCTTTTTACTTTATAAACTTTATACTTTTTACTATATCACTTTTATTGTACCACCTCCTTTAATAAAAACACTCCACTTGCTACTTTCTAAAATCTCTGTTATTATTCGTGTTCTATGACAACCAATACTCAAAAAGAATTTAACAAGCTTGGTATCGCTTCAGAAATTCTTAAAATTCTTACGAAACTTTCTTTTCATATTCCAACGCCAATTCAAGAACAATCAATTCCTATCGCGATTCAAGGAAACGATATGATAGGTATCGCGCAAACAGGCACGGGAAAAACCCTTGCGTTTGGCATACCGCTTATTCAACAAATAATTCAGAAAAATGGATTTGGGCTTATACTGGTTCCAACGCGGGAACTTGCCATACAAATACAAGAAGCGCTTGAAAAAATATGTTTCCCTCTTGGTATTATTATCGCGACGCTTGTTGGCGGCGAAGCGATTCCACGTCAATTGCGTCAATTAAGCCGCAATCCGCGTATTGTAATTGCCACGCCCGGACGTCTTATTGACCATTTGAAACGTAAAACGATTACATTGGAAAATGTCTCTATGCTCGTGCTTGATGAGGCCGATAGGATGCTTGATATGGGCTTTGCTCCCCAAATAAACAAGATAATTGAGGTATTGCCGTATAAACGGCAAACTATGTTTTTTTCGGCAACTATGCCCGCGCAGGTTGTTACTATGGCGCAAAAATATCTCAAGCTTCCAATACGCGTTGAGGTGGCGCGGCAAGGAAGCGCCGCTCAAAATGTTACGCATGAATTATTTTTTGTGCGTCAGGAACTGAAACCCAGTTTATTTGAAAATATATTATATGAATATAAGGGGACGATTCTTGTTTTTGTAAAAATGAAACACAATGCGGGAAAAATTGCGAAGTATATTCGAGCGCTTGGACATACTGCCGCGGAAATTCATTCAAACCGATCGCTTAGTCAGCGACGCGAGGCGCTACATGGATTTAAAACAGGGAAATATCGCGTACTTGTCGCGACCGATGTAGCCGCGCGCGGCATAGATGTTCAAAATATTGAACTTGTTATAAATTATGATATGCCAAACACAGCGGGAGATTACGTACATCGCATCGGAAGAACTGGACGAGCCGGAGAAAGCGGGCATTCTATTTCTTTCGCGCGACCAAATGAAAAAAAGGATGTCCGCGACATTGAGCGGCTTATACGAATTACACTCCCTATTTCAAAACTGCCAAAACTTAGAGCTCCTATGGAAGGATATGAGTACAAACCGGAAGAAGAGCCGAGATCGCGACGATTTGGCAAGAAAAATGGACAGAAAAACAGAAAGACGAGACCGTTTATTCATTCAAGAGAAAAATTTACAAAGTTTAAAAATAAAAGATAAAATAAAATTATTGGTAGAATCTCTGTTTCGCGATGGCAAAAATATTTATTTTCCATGGCACTTTTTAAATTTTTTACCAGACCCGCACCAACACGGATTGTTCCTGCCGATATTTTTTGCCTCTGGAGGAGTTGAAGCTTTTGACTTTTCTTGAGTATTGAGTTTTTCAATATCAATTTCAAAGAATTGAAAGATGGTATTAAATACTAAATGTTCAAACGCGTTCTGGAGTTTTTGATATAAAAGATGCGCCTCCCTGCGGTACTCAACAATTGGCTCGTGTTGAGCGTATGCTCTAATATTTACCGTTTCCCGAAGTCCTTCTAAATCCTCTAAGTGTTCAATCCATAATGTATCCAGAATACGCACAAGGTGTTGTGAGATAGCAAATGAGCGCCGCGTTTCAAATTTTTCAGGAATAGAACTAAGTTTATTTTTTGCCTCGTTAAGTATTTTCTCGCGTTCGGCGCGCTCGTTCATTTCCGACTGTTCAAGATTGGCTTCAAATTTAGCGATATAATTTGAAAGTATCTCAAGAAGATACGGCCTAATTTCGTTTTTTTCTCCCGTCTCCAGATATTTTGCGCGGCGCGAATAAAACGCCGTTCTCTGTTTATTCAAAACATCATCAAAATCAAGCAAGTGCTTTCTAATGTCAAAATTGTTTCCTTCTACTTTTGACTGCGCCTGGGTTACGGAACGTGAAACCATTTTTGATTCAATTGGAATATCTTCGGGAAAATTCATTGCCTGCATCATATTTTTTATTCTGTCGCCGCCAAATATACGCATCAGATCATCTTCAAGCGAGAGGAAAAATTGCGTTGATCCGGGATCTCCTTGTCTGCCGGAGCGTCCGCGAAGCTGATTGTCAATTCTTCTCGCCTCATGTCGTTCCGTACCAATAACATGGAGCCCGCCAAGATCTCGGACTTCTTTGGCTTTTTTCTCATTATACGGCGCGCCCCCGAGCACGATATCAACACCGCGCCCCGCCATATTTGTGGCGACAGTTACTCCGCCGCGCTTGCCCGCCTGCGCGATAATCATACCTTCACGTTCATTATTTTTTGCGTTTAATATCTCGTGAGGTACCCCTAAATTTGAAAGGTATGAGGATATTATTTCGTTATTGCTAATAGATGTCGTACCCAAAAGAACCGGAGTTCCCTTTTCGTTGAGACGCCTTACCTCATTCGCAATCGCCTGATATTTTGCATTTTTATTTTTATAAATCAAATCCGGCAAGTCCTTTCTCACAATAGGCCTGTTCGGCGGGATAATCACAACATCCAAACCATATACTTTATGAAATTCCTCAGCCGATGTTTCTGCCGTTCCCGTCATACCGGAAATTTTTTTATATAGGCGGAAATAATTTTGAATGGTAATTTGCGCAAAAGTTCTGTTTTCTTGTTTTACAAAAACACCTTCTTTTGCCTCAATTGCCTGATGCAGTCCGCGCGAATAACGTCTTCCTATAAGAATGCGTCCGGTAAATTCATCAACAATAAGAATTTCTCCATTTTTTATAACATAATCTTTGTCTTTCTTGAAAAGTGATTTTGCTTTTAGACTTTCCTGCAAATAATGAACGAGGCGAGATTGATCTGGCGCGAATATGTTTTGTATGCCGAGCGCGCGTTCAATTTTATTGATTCCCTCTTCGGTGATATTGACTGTTTTGAGTTTTTCGTCAACATCATAATCAATTTCTTCGGAGAGTCCGGCAACAATGCGCGCGAATACTTTATAATATTCACTTGATTCTTCGTCAGACGCGGCGATGATAAGCGGGGTACGCGCCTCATCAATTAAAATACTGTCTACCTCGTCAATAATTGCGTAATTTTGTTCGCGTTGTACGCGATCTTTAAGCGATATTACAAGATTGTCTCGCAAAAAATCAAAACCAAATTCATGATTTGTGCCATACGTTATATCTGTCTGATACGCCTCCACGCGGGAAACCGGACGCAGAAATTTTTCAACAATCCTAAATGATCCTTCACTGTCGCGCTCTTTGTCTAATTCCTCTGATTCCGGTCCGGCAAATGTCGGATCATAGCGATACGCGATATCATGTGAAATACATGAGACCGAAAGCCCAAGCGCGTTATAAATCTGCCCCATCCACACAGTGTCGCGTTTTGCTAAATAGTCGTTTACAGTAATGATGTGTACGCCCTTTCCTGAAAGCGCGTTCAAATAAGCGGGAAGTGTCGCAACAAGCGTTTTCCCCTCTCCTGTAATCATCTGAGCAATCTTTCCTTCGTGAAGTATTATTCCGCCAATTAATTGAACATCAAAGTGCCTTTGCTTTAAAGTTCTTTTAGATGATTCGCGAACAAGCGCGAAGGCCTCTGGAAGAATTTCTGAAAGCCCATTCTCCGTATCGGCAAACTCCCCCGCTCTGCGTTTCAAATCAAGTGAAATATCACGAAGTTCATCATCGCTCAATTCTTTAAGCGCCGACTCGCGGTCGTTTATATCCTGAACAACTCCTTTCAAATTTGAAATAGTTTTGTCAGGTATAATTTTTGATAAAAAAGAAAACATACATAGATAATAAACCGCGCGAGTTTATTTTACCAGTTGACCTTCTCACATTTTTTATGAAGAAAGGATAACCCCTCCCTTATTTTTATGAATTTCCATCTCATTTATCAATAAAAATCTATATTCAAATAAAAGATGGGGTTGGGTAAACCGAACTCGCGCGGAGGGCAAATAGTTGGTGACCTCCAATTTTTTATTGTTGAGTGAGTGCGCAACCTATCTGCCCATAATAAGCTTACGATATTATAAAATACCCCGCAAGAACCTGAAAATGTATACAAAAACACCCCAGAGCAAGCTCTGGAGTGAAATTTGAGGGTTTCCCTGAATTTCTCCGCTTCGGCAAGCCGTCGCAGTGAAGACAAGGAATCTACACTTACTCAACGGATAAAGTATAGCATACTTTCAAAATTTGTAAATACGTTAAAATAAATTATAATACTCATTGTTTTATGAAGTCATTTTTTTGAGTATTTCATCAATACGTTTCGTGTCCGGATGGAATTCAAGTTCGCTATTCGTATAAACGAGGCGCGGCCCGAATCCCGTCGCTTTATCTCTAAGATGTTTTTCAACGCGCCTTATTTGTATATTTTTAAGAAACAATTCAAGCGCGCCGCCAATTCTTCCGTCAAATATAAATTCAAAAATTGAACGAAACGCGTTTTTTTGTTTTTCTCTAAATCTTCTATGCGAATAATTTATATTCTTATGAACCAATTCCCTATTTGCCTTCCAAAAACGTCCTATCTCTTTCTCGTCTCCAATAAAAGGGATAAGCGCCATATATAATTCCTCCCAATAGAGCGAGTAGGGTGGCGCAAGTTTATAACTTTCTGGAGTTACAAAATGATTGAGACAAATTTTATTATTCGCAAGATTTTTATGATCTAAACGTTTTCTACGTATACCAAGTAAACCAAACAGAGCCATACTTAAAAATCGGACAGTAAAAATTCTTCCGGTTTTGCATCCAACTAAAACATCAAAATCAGATGTCTCTTTTACATTTTGAAGCGCTAACGAACCGGAGATAAATACAAAATGTACAAATGGCACAAAAGAAAAGAAGGGGCGCAGATGATCCAGCTTTCTCCATTTTTCATCAAGCAGAAAATCTTGCCATTTCCGTTTTGTGATAGAGACGTCTTTTTTTGAAATTGTGTAAAATCCTTGAGAAACGGAGATACCTCCATCTTTCACCAACATCTCAAGTATTTCAAAAAGACAGCCAAGTGAAATAGTAAATGGCACAAGACGCTGAATTTCGGTGAGTGTCAACGGACGCTCTAAAACCGCGTAAAAATCCAAAATTCTGCGTATTTCGTTTATCTGATTATTCATTCCGTTAGAGATAAAGCGTATTTTTAAAACATGTTTGTCGTATCATAACGAATTATTGTTTTTTAGTTTACATTTCTCTAACGGGATTCATCATCGTCAGAAATTGGCGGTTCTAATGTAAGCGGGTCCGATTTTGTTTTTTTGTCGGTAATACGCGAAACATCTTTATCTATTTTCCCAAATTCTTTATACGCGTTGTTGTACATACTAACTGTCGTTCCCAAATTATTGCCAAGTTTTTTGAGATACATTTCATAGCTAAACAGATGTTTTCCAAGTTCGTTCACGCGTTTGATAATCTCTTTGGCGGATTCCTCTATTTGAAGCGCGTTTAATCCATGTAAAACCGTCTGAAGATACGCGAGAAACGACGTCGGTGAGACAATAATGACGTGTTTTTCCTTGAACGCGTAATCAATCATACTGCGCGTATTCACCTTAATTGCCCCGACTTCATTAATAAGCAGATCATAATAAATTGCCTCATGAGGTATAAACATAAACGCAAAATCCATCGTGCCTTTTGATGGCGCAATATATTTTGAGGTCTCGTCTATTCTGTTTTTCAAATCATTTTTAAAAAGTTTTTCTAACTTTTCCCGCTCAACTAAATTTTTTTCTCCAATAATACGGTTGTAGTTTTCAAGCGAAAATTTTGAATCAATCGGAATAATCTTATCTTTTACAAACACCGCGGCATCAACAATGAGTTCTTTCCCGGTTACCTCATCAATGCCTAAATTGTATTGCATCTTATAAGCGCCGGGAGGCAATACATTTTTTAAGAGCGTTTCAAGATAATATTCACCCAAAACGCCGCGCTGCTTCGGATTTTTTAAAATATCCTGAAGCGATTGAAGTTGATCCGTAAAACCTATAACTTTATTGTTTGTTTCGTGAAGTTTTATAAGTTCTCCATGAACATCATTTATTTTCGCGTCAACAACGCGCATAAGATCTTGCACCTGATTTTGAAGCAGAAGAAGCGAGCGCGGATCCTCTTCCGTTTTTGTTTTGTCCCTCAAAGAACGCCACACGGCGTAGAGTCCAAAGATAACGGCGAGAAGTAAAATAATAATTATGGTATTCATATCAGCTTACGGAAATAACAGTTGAAACGACTATAAGAGTTAAAAGCGCGATTATGACATTAACACTCAAAAAAATGTAGGTGAGTACCCGATTCTTGTAAAAAAACTCTTCTGCCAACACCGCGTTTAAAACGGCAAACATAAACCCCGTTATCCACACAAGCCATAAATCGGCATATTCGCCAAACATATCAATGCCGTGAAATGAATCAAAATGAAGTATCAACTGCTGTGGCAAATTTCCAGCATTCCCCACGATAATAACTCCTCCAAGCGCTAAAATGAGACCCGTAATGACGAGAAAAACAACAAGTAATTTGTGTTTGAAAATTTCCATTTGCGCTTTTATTCTACCTCACCCTGTTAGAAATTTACACCTTACTATTTTATCATAGTTATTTCTTATATGGCAGAAATAAAAATGGCCCCATAAAGGGCCAAAATTGATTTATCCAGTTAGAGAACACCACGCGGCGAGTTCTCTAATGAGATTTATTTAAAAGGGAAATACAAGTATATGGACTTGTATGTATATCCTTCCCTATCCATTACAAACCAACTTCCAATCATAAGGAATGGTTTGTTTTTAAGAAAATCGTTTCTCTTTCTTATGATGGTGTCTATTTTCCCATCATAATCCAAATAGACAGTTTCAGCGTTATCGCTGACAACCTCCTTAGCTTGGGATGTTTCAGCGACTTTTTTAAACTCCTCTTTGATGGGATACAATTCCTCATCAATTTGGAAATGTTTGATGGCTAAAAAAACTATCAAGCAAAAAATAAAACCATAAAAGAAAAACTTTAACTTTTCCATTTTTTATTCCTTATGAAATTTTAAAAAAACAATTAACATCAATCCAAATCAATCGTTGATATTGTAGCATACAACTATTGTTCTGTCAATGTGAATTTTATTCAATTCTTATAGATCGGATCTCGTGTCTACAAGCAACCAGCTACGAATTTTATTTTAATTGGTCTTTCTGATTTAGGGTTATCTTTTCGCATATTTGTTATCCGCATTATATCACTTGTTGTTTTTCTGAATAGATGTTTGACTCCTGTCTTAATTGTACCCTTTGTTTGAAAATGCGCGAACCTTCTTTGAGCGAAACTAACGCTCCGCCTCGCCGCCGCTCGCTAACGCTCGCCACCCTGCAAAAAAGTTTTCTTCGCCTTTCCTGATGTGTGCGCGCCGGATTTTTTCTCCTAAAAGGAAAAGAAAACTTTTTTGCGGGGTTCTGCTCTCAACGAGCAGGGCGGCGGGGCTGGCCCCATTTTGATTTCGCACAAGAGAAAAGCGGAATTTCCCCCACCCCTCCTCTTCCACTTTTCTCTTGCTCAAATAGAACGGGAACGGAAGCAGGCGGGCAAAAATTCCTTCCCCCCAACCCCCTTCCTTTTTGCCCGCCTGCTTGGGCTTCGCCCCCAAAACTTTTGGACGGACGGACGGCTTAAAATTGAGTGAATTAAAATTAAAAATCAAGACAGGGGGCTTTCTTCATCTGGTGCTTCCAATACTAATTTCTCCGCCTCTGCGACAGGAAGATTTTGTACCTTATTTAACTTTCTCTCAATTGTTCTTGTTTTAGTAACTGCATCTTCAATAGTATTGCTCGCTTCCTGTATTTTCTTATGGGTTTTTTCCAACAAATCACCAAATTTCCCAAATTCAGTTTTTACAGCACCAAGCAGTGTCCAAACCTCGCTAGATCGTTTTTGAATGGTTAGTGTTCTAAAGCCCATCTGAAGACTATTCAGAATTACTTGAGTAGTTGTTGGTCCGGCAATAATAACTTTATATTCTCGCCGAATTTGTTCAAATAGCCCGGGCCTTCTCAAAACCTCTGCGTATAAACTCTCTATTGGCACAAATAGAATTCCAAAATCAGTTGTGTATGGCGGGTCAAGATATTTATCTCGTATATCTTTAGCTTCAGATTTAATTCGCATTTCAAGAGATTTACTCAACTCTTCAATCAAAAGTAGATTGCCCTGATCTTGAGCCTCAACCAAACGCTGATAATCCTCTAATGGAAACTTCGCATCGATTGGTAGCCAAACTTGCTTTACATCGTCATCATTTCCAGGCAACTTGACCGCATATTCAACGTTATCTTTGCTAGATTTCTTAGTTTTAACATTTTTTTCATATTGCTCTGGGGTAAGAATTTCCTCTATTAAATTACTTAGTTGGGCTTCGCCCCAAGTACCTCTAGACTTTACATTGCTTAGCACCTTTTTTAGATCACCTACGCCCAAAGCAAGTGTCTGCATTTCACCAAGTCCCTTGTGTACTGCTTCAAGACGATCGCTAACAACCTTGAAAGACTCTCCAAACCTTTTTTCAAGAGTGGCGTGCAATTTTTCATCAACAGTCACACGCATAGCCTCAAGCTTTTCACTATTATCTTTCTGCAAAGATTCTAGTTTTTTCTCTACTACCTCTCTAACCTTTTCCATTTTTGCATCGTTTTTATCAATTAACTCTGTAAGTTTTATCGAAAATCCTTCAAAATTTTTATTTTGAGTACTCGCAAATTCAGACATTCTTTTGTCAAAAGAGTCTCCAAACCCCTTAAATAAACTTGAGAGTTCTTCACGCAATCTTTTTTCTGAATCTGCTGCCTCCTTTCTACTCAAAAACATTTCTTCTTTCAAGATTTTACTCGTTCTATCAAACAATATCTCAACCGCTTTTGTTATCTTGTCGGTATTATCAGCCTGCTTATTTCTGAAAAGTAAAAACACCAAAAAAGCGATTCCGAGAGTATTTATTATTAGTAAAATTGTTAGGGTCATAATTTTTTTACTTCACTGTATAAATTTTTCAAATGCTCATCCGACATATCTAAAATCGGCTCGTACATAAATGAATTAAAGTGAATATTCTCTGGGGTCATAAGATTCACCTGCTCTAGCACTTTAATATTTTCTTGTTCGGAACTTATACCACCAAATTCAGTTTTAAACCTTTCAAAAAGCTTTCTTGTTTGATTTCCGATGACTTCGCTCTTGTCAGTAGTTTTGTTCAAAATAAACTTTTCTGCCTTTAGTCTAATGGCAATAGAAAGAAGAATCTTATTTTCTAGATTTATACTTTCGGTCGCTGTCAAGCAAGTATCTGCCAAATCAAAAATAAAATCGGTAACCTTCTTATGTCCATCTGTTAAAGTTAGCGACAAATTAGGAAAAACATTGTTGTAAATATTTTGCAAATCACTTTTTAGAATAGAGTCTGAATCTGATTTAATGTGTAGCAGTGACGTTAATTTCAAAAAATCAACATCGCTTGCGTTTTTTGTATATTCAATAAGATTTCTTGCAAACGGAATTGATGCTATCAGTTTTTTATCATCATCCAGATGATCCATCCAATATTTGAATGGATTCTTTATATAATCTGCCTTCGCTATTTTTACTTCTTCATTTGTCTTTTCAACCATTAAACAATTATCGTATGGAATAAACCTGCTTTGAACAGTCCTAAAGAAGTCAAAATTATGAGTGAGGATTATTTGCCGAAAATTTGTTTCTTCTGAAATATCTTTTAAATATTCAATAATTGCATATTTATTTTTATAGTCGAAAGAATCTGCTATATCATCAACAATAAATAAGGTTTCCTGATTTTCCTCCTTTCTTGCTTGGACTTCAAAAATTATGTTCAAGATATATAAAGCACGCTTCTCTCCGCTACTTAATGCTTGGAGTAAATCCGATTTCTCTACCGAAGCCTCACCGTTTGGATCCTTAAATACAAAAGCAATACTTGGAACATCTCGTCTTAAAATCACATCACCCTGATTTTTCATACTAAGTTTAAATGGAACAGAAAATCTTTTATTAAAGATCTCCAGCACACTTCTCCAGTGCGTTGCCTCTGTTTTGGCTTGTTCAATTATCTTATCTAGCTCAACTTTTCCTAAGTTATACTCTTTCAAAAAATTCGTATATAGATCTTTCTGACTTTTGAAATAGGACACCCATATTTTTTGCCTAAAGCTATCAAGATTTTTTAGTTCAGGTAAAATTTTTAGGTTATTTAACAAATAATCCCTAAAATCGCGCAGCTCTTTGTTGGCCTTTAGCTTACTATCCAATTCTTCAAAAACTTTTGCTAAATCTGGGTTATTTAGAATGGCATTTTTTTCTTCATCAATAACTTTTTCAAGTTCTTCTTTAGTATGAATCTCGTTCTTACTTTCTTTTGTATTTAGAGAAACCGAATGTTCGGCTTCAAAGAAGCCGTTATCCATTAAACTTTTAGCAATAACTGATGCGTTATTGTGATTAAAAACACCTTTTTTAAAATATTTTGAACCTTCAATCAATTCATCATATTTTTTAATATACTGTTCGATTTTTTCTTTAAAATCCTTGGTTTTTAGAAAACTTAAAACCTTTTCATTGAAAATTTCCTTATAAGAAATATCAGAATACGCAGGCATCGAAGAATCCATGACCTCTTTTTCAACTCTTCCTAGAGAATCAAATAATCTATCATTCTCACTTGTAAAAGTTTTAGAAATTTCTTCCTCGGCATCATCTCGGAGTCCTGACAAATTTCTTAATTCTTTTAGTAGTCTATCTTTTTCTTCATCAATTTTTAAATGAATTTCGTCATATCTGCCCTTTAATTCCTTATTAACTAAAAGAGTGGACATTTTTTCTGAATTGAAATTTTCGTTATATGGTTCTACAACAAAAATCTCCTCTTTAGTCACATCACTACCGTCTTCCTTCTTAATTTCGCGAATCGTTTCCCTTTCAGGGAAAATCAGATCTTTAGAATTTGATCCCAGACTCAAGTCTTTGAATGTCTTTGCAAATGAAGTTTTCATAACCCCATTAGGAGCATAAATTGCGTATGTGCCATTGCTCGAAAAATCAAAGTCTTTTTCTAACTTCTTGATACCGTAACAATTTTTTAAGTTTAATTTTAATTGATTCATAAAATATCCACACAATTCTATTCTTTAACGACAAAAATAGCATCAGAAACAGTATTGTATTTCTTGCCGTCCATCCAATCAAACTCTATATCAAGTTTTGATGTGTCTTTTGCGTTAAATTTATCGAGATAAGAATTGACCTCATCACCCAATAACTCAATATTTCTTTTCATTTTCCAACTTTCCTCCATGTTTTCCTTATCAATTAAAACCAAGAAAAGCCGATTAGCGGCATCAAACCGGCGCTCCCCCTGTTCCTCATAAAGCCACTTGATAAGAGATTTTTTGTCTTTGATTGTATCTTGAACGATTTGCCACCGAGCGGTTTTAAACTCCCCAATAAACTTTTTAGACTCTGCATCTGTTCTTTCAGAAATACGAGTTAGTAATTCAGACATTACCGCTTTTTCTTTTTGAGTTTTGTCGTATTGTATTCCTTTGGCTTTTGCAAATCGTTTTAAGAGTTGAATTTCTGTTGGCATACCGAGTGCCTTTCTTTTTGCCAACATATAGCCCTCTGGGAAGTAAGTAACTTTCAAATCAAATGGGACATTTGAAATAAAGAAGTCCACTTTTTTGATTAAGCCAACAGTCGGAATAACTTTTTTGTTATCCTTAAAAATATCTTCGATTAAAATTGAAGTCCAGTGATTGAACCACGAAGACTGCACATATCCTCGCATACTTGCGTGAATTTCATTTTCAATTTTCTTATTCAAAAGATCAAAATCTTTAATTTTTTTGATGTAATTATCAACGATACTTTTCTCAAGATTGTTTTGATAAATTCCTCCCCAATCAAGCACTTTCATCTTGTATAATTCCGAGACAAGTTTTGTTTCATTTGCTTTTCGTTCTGCGCGTTCGACTAAATATTTTTGCGCAATAAAATTATCAACAACCTTTTCGTTGGGTTTAGATTCATATATATGCTCAAAAAGCGCCGCCCCTCTAAAATTTGTGGGGTCAATTGCATTTTGCGTGCAAAAATCTACCATCAATTCTTTTCTAGAAATTGATCGCAACTTTAGCCAATAGACACTAGCCGCATCTTTCAACAAAATATCAAATTTGTTGTCCTGATATAATTGTTTAAATTGTTTGAATTTACTCATATATTTTTCTAATTAAAGCAGTAAAAAAGATATTCCCGCGTGCCTTTTCTTGACCCCTTACCACCATAATGATTTTGATACTCATGTTCATAAACTTTCACCTGCTTGTGCTTTTTTATAAGGTCAATCATGGTGTCTTTTTCGGGATAGCTTTTGCTGTTATATGAAATGAGCCAGTAAGGTATATGGCTACTAGTCTCAAACAATTTAGTGAACGAGTCAATAATTTCTGATTTCTGCACAAAACCACTGTCTTTTTTGGGAAAATACGATTTTGTGCCATTTACGAACTCTTTATCTTTCCAATACTCTACAAAAGTTTCTAAAAAATGATAGAACGCTTGGTAGTCAGGATGACAACCACAGTATGGCGGATCAAAATATACCAAATCAACATCATTTAACTTTCTAACAAGTTGCGTTGTATCTTCACAGTAAAATTCATTATCTTTTCCGTTATCGAATACGGCATTGTTATATTCATCAACAAGTTCCAAAAATAAATCTTTAAGCGGGCGGGCAATGGTGGGATTTCTCTTTATTCTTAAAGGGTCTTTGCTGTATCGAAGTGCGCTAAGATGTGCAAAATGTCCCAAAAGGATTTTACGAGTTAGTGCACGACACATAACCGCAAGTGCAAGAGATTTCTTTATATCATTTTCGAATAAATCTACATTCGCCCGAAAATTATCAAGGAATCGTGCTTGATCTTGCTCAAAAAATACTCCGGTGAAAACATCTTCAATCAGGGTTCCGGCGTTCCCATTTTTATTGAAAAGAGTTTGTAAGTCATCCTCGTCAAGAGTTTGATCATTGTTTTCAATTACTGCCTTACCAATATGAAAATTAAATTTTAGAAAATCGTTTCCGATTACCCGCATTCCTTTAGATTTAAAAATATAACCAACAACCGATGTCCCACTAAAAGCATCGAGAACAGTTTCAATGTCTTTTGGAGCATTTTCGTAAATCCAATTTACCAAACGCTCTTTACTTCCCAAATATTGCGTTTTTGGTAGCTTATTGAATTTTATCTTTTCTCCAAAAAGAGTTGTTTGTGTTGTTTGTTTAGTTAGCAACATAATTATTTTATTAAATCCTCAATTGGCACATTCAATGCCATGGCGATCTTTTTTAGAGTTTCAATAGTAGGATTATTTTGTTTTTCTGCCTCAATGTTAATAAGCGTATTGTTGGAAACGTCGGCAAGGCGAGCCAGCTTTTCTTGCGATAACCCCGCTTTTTCTCGTAATCTCTTTACGGTTTTTGCTATATTGTTTTTACTTGACTCTGCCATAATTTATTAGTAATATTAAATTGTGGTATACTTATATATGAACTTCATCGCTTACCACAATCTAATAGTACCAAAATATATGATAAAGGTAAAGAGAATGTACTCGTCCATAACATTTGAGACTTTTCGGGCGTTAACTTGTTGCAAATATACCGCAACGGAGAAATTAAGCCAATCGACCAGTGAGGCCTTCGCGTATTGTACCAAAGTAACCAATCCATAAGT
>Ga0265292_1000782_pt1 | contig 36308 bp, 35 predicted proteins | sample Munlanlewell296A_FD_189080 | JGI IMG/M metagenome (GOLD analysis project Ga0265292, IMG submission 189080) | Leachate microbial communities from a municipal landfill in Southern Ontario, Canada - Leachate well 296A | ecosystem: Engineered > Solid waste > Landfill > Unclassified | place: Canada... | reverse complement strand
TTAATTACAAAACCGCATATGCGGTTTTGAGACGGTTATTCGAGGCTCCTTCTCTATTAGGCATAGCTCCAAAGCATTGCGTTTAGATAGGTTTTTTATCCGATTAAGAAAAGGTGCGGGGCAATAAAAAATCGGAGGAGACTGTCCTCTGATTATACACATTTAAGTAAGCTTATTTTCTTAGAATTTTTGCGGCAAAATCGGGGTCTATCACATTTATCTCTACCCCCGTATCAAATTCAAATCCTGCCGCAATATTCCACACAGGACGCGCTTCCACATACCAGTGAAATGAATTTTTATTCGCTGCTTTTTCAGATAACGGAGTGGTGTGGATGAAAAAGTTGTAATCGGGATCTCCAAGATTTTTTTTCATTTTCCGAAGAACCTGCTGGAGAAGTTTTGTTACCGACTCCATCTCCACATCAAGTGTATTCTCAAAATATGCGGAATGTTTCTTTGGAAAAACTTTTACCTCAAACTCGTGTCGTGACGCATACGGAGTAAATGCAATTGCGTATTCATTCTCGGCAATAATTCTCTTCTTATACTTCTTTTCTTCAGTGATTATTGCACAAAATACACATTTTTTGTGCTTCAAAAAATAATCGTGGGCACCGCGAAGAGTGCGTAAAATACGAGAAGAAACAACTGGGATGCCAATCATCTGATAGTGGGGATGAAAAATAGACGCACCTGCAGTGTGTCCCCAATTATGGAACATAGAAACATACTGAATATTTTTATCTTGAAAAAGCATAAGATAACGATCACGAAACGCGGAAAATACTCGAAATGCTTGTGTACCCGAAAGCTCAGGAAAATTTTTCTTGTGATCACGAGTAACAATGAGGTCGTGATGCCCTGCCCCGGGAACAACTTCAAAAAATCTTGATGTGTGATGAGATACTTTTTTTTTGGAGTGTACTACTGCAGGATATTTGTTCTTAAGCACCAAAAGATCCCAATCGGTTTTTATACTCCCCTGTTTTGTTAGTGTATATCCGAGAATAACGTGTTCATCAATATTCTCAAACGGATGCTCAAAACGGCACTCATCAAACGGCGCGATTTTTCTTTTTTCTTTCTTTTTTTTGAAGTCGCCGGGTTTTTTCGCCCTCCCGGGAACAAAAAGAATCCAATCGCCTGAAACAATGTCTTTTCGAAATTCGGAGTGTATTATTGCCATTATTTTTGAGTGATAGTATATTTTTTTGTCCATAACCACCATCGAATTTTTACTACTTCAAAAAGTGTCGAAACATACGCACCGAAACTTACTTTCGAACGAAAATCATTAACCCAACGTACGGGAATTTCTTTTATCCGATATCCCATTTCTTTTGCGAGCACAAGCGCCTCAACATCAAATCCCCATCGATCAATTTTCATAAGTGGAAACACCTTCTCGGTCACCTCTTCAGAAAAGCACTTAAATCCACATTGTGTATCTTGTATGCCCCATAATACCATTATTTGTATAAACAAATTCCCCAATTTTCCTAATATCTGCTTATACCACTTTTGCGGAGGATGTAATTCAGCCCCCTTTATTCCCCTCGATCCAATCACCACATCAAAGGATTCCTTTCCGCTATAAGCGGATCCTCCCCCGGAGGAAAAATATGGGACCATCTTATCAAACTGTTCGATCGAAGTTGAATTATCAGCATCGGTGAACAATCGCCAATTCCCTTTTGCGGCAAGCATCCCCTGTCGCACCACCCATCCTTTTCCATGATTTTCTTTATTTGCAATCACACGAAGATTTTTTATCACATGGGAAAGCCGTTCGGTGATATCCGCAGTTTCATCGCGAGACCCATCACTCACCACAATAATTTCATATTCATAATCTCGCTCCGATAATCTCCGATCGATATCGACAAGCGTGAGTGGTAATCGTTTTGATTCGTTGTATGCCGGAATAATAATTGATACAAATGGTTTGCTCATAACTTTGTTATATTATTTGTTTTACTTCTTTATCTTTCGAAAAAACGATAAATCGATAACTCAAAAAATTTAACATGAAGGAAACAAGTACGCCGATTAACGCACCGACATTCGCCCACAATTTCGGATTTACTCCTCCTGGTGCACCTATTACATTCACCACAATGGAAGCAATCGAAACATTTACCGCCGTCCCAATAAGTGTGAAAAGAATAAATCTTCCATATTCTTTTCCCGTCACAGGAGTTCCACTTTGAAATGTCCAAAGTTTATTCCAGAAATAACTATTTGTGGTCGCCGCAAGAAAAGAAACCGCCTTAAAACCGGAATAGGTAGTTCCTTCTGAAATATCCGTAAGGAGGATAAATAGGTTTAACACCCCCAAATCAAGAAGTGTGTTCAATGTTCCCACCGCGGCAAATTTTCCAAATTGTTCAAGTACCGGCCAAAATTTTCCCAACAATTTCAATACTGCGAGTGCAATAGGTGCAAGAAGTGAAAATCCAATAACAGATCCCGCAATAAGAAGTGGGGTTACCGTAAACCCGAGATTTTTTACTGGAAGAAGCACAAGCCATCCGACCAAAAAACCAATAATACCAACTAAATAAAAATCCTTTTTATTATATGTATTCATATATATTTTTAAATTGTTTTATTTACCTCATTCGACGTTTGTAAATCTTTCCCACGTAATCGCGCATAAATTTCCTGCTCGACAATTTCACGTGGTCGTCCGTAGGTAAGTCGTGAATAATCTCGCGCAAGTTCTGAGATATCCACACTTCCCTTCGGAGGAAATGGTTCAAACATATTAAATGCATTCGTTACCTGACTATTAATCATCAATTTTGCATGTGCGTTCAAATTATCGATATTTAATAGATTATTCACATTAAATACTGGCTCAAATTGTTTTACGAGATACTCGGCATCATCTGCTCCCACGCGAAATGCAACTATTGATCCGACATTTCCAAACACTGCATTTCTTATCTTTTCAGATAATTGAGCAATAAATTGATGTACAATAGTAAGACAGAGTCGGTATTTTCTTGCTTCAGAAAGAATAGTTGCGATACTGGGAGTGGTAAAATTTTGAAACTCATCAATAAAAAGATAAAAATCTCTCCTTTTTTCCATTGGAATATCTGCGCGCGAAAATGAAGCAATAGTAAGTTTTCCGACGATAATCATACCGAGTAATGATGCGTTGAGGTCTCCTATCCTCCCTTTACTCAAATTTACGAGGAGGATTTTCCCCTCATCAATAATCTCCCGAAATTTCAACGTGCTTGTTGATTGCGCAATAATGGGTCGCACGTAATCATTCGCAATAAATGTATTAAATTTACTGGTAATATACGGAACAAGGTTGGAAAGCGCCGCTTCACCCCCTGCTTTTTCGGCCTCTTTTTCCCAAAAATCTTTTGCAATAATATTTTTACATTTCGCAAGAAGTTTTTTTCTAAACTCGGCATCTGCAAGCACGCGTGGAATTTCGAGAATGGTATATCCATCGCTCGAATCGTCCATAAGGAGGAGAAGCGCATTTCTCGTATATTGCTCAAACATCGGACCCCCCGTTGTTTTCAAATCATATAACGTATCAAAAATTCCCATGAGTTCGTTGATAATAAATGTTTTCTGTTCAGGAAAATTCGGATCATATTCAAGCATATTGAGCCCCAATGGACGCTCCATATCCGCCGGATCAAACACCACCACATCCTTTACACGAGACTTTGGTACGCGCGCAAGAAGATCCTCAAATAAATCTCCGTTTGGATCTATCACACATACTCCCTCCCCCTTTTCCATATCTTGACCAACAAGATTGTTGAGAAAAACAGTTTTTCCGGTACCTGTTTGACCAATCACATACACGTGCCTCCTTCTGTCTTCACGTGTCATACGAACATCTCTCTTTTCATTTCTATATTTACTCTCTCCAATTTTTATCCCCTCCTTTGGAAGATTTGGTGGTGGAGAAACTTCTTTAAATTTCAGTTCTCTTACTTTTGGGATGTTGGTAAATGACGTAGGAAGGTGAAAAATACTCGCAAGTTCTTCTGTATTCAATATCATTTTATTTTCTTCACTAAATAGACGAAATGAATAAGAATGAACAATGTCTTTTAGGTCCTTCTGTTTGACCACATCAAACTCATTCCCCCCCGGCGTTCCAAATTGTGAAAACCCAGCACTAGTTCCCTCTAAAATCATATCAGCGGTTTCTCGAGACGGCCCCGATGAAAGAATACGAACATTTACCTCAAATAGGGGTTTTGATAATTTCATCTCAAGAGCCTTTATCGCGGTTTCATCAATGAGTTTTTCCTTTTGTTCATCCTTCTTTGTTCCCTCAAGTGTTGCTTTCTTTAAATCGGAAATAGAAACAGAACGAGAGAGAACATCTTTAAGCTTCCCCCCTCTTTTTAGTGCAACCAGTGAATTAAAAATAATCTTCTTTGCTTCTTTTTTTGCTGGTCGAAAAATATATTGAATCACTCCCCCTTCTCCAAATTCCTGTATCTTCGAAAGCCCACCAAGAAGCGGCGCAAATGTTTCTGTTTCAAGTTCTTGATAGGTGCGAATAGGCAAAATAAATTTTTCTTTTTGTTTCACATACGCACCCGATACCGCACCCGAAGCATTAAAAATATTATAATCTTCGATTGGATCAACCTGTGCATCTTTCCATATTGACTGGACTGTACGGGCAAATGATTCGGAAAAACGATCGGGAAAAGCGGCATAAAAATGAATTTCTTCGCCAATATAAGGAACAGCGACTTCAAATATGAATGGAACTTTAAATGCGAGGAGATTATTAAAAAATTGCTCCGAAAGATTTATTTCTTTTTTTAATTCTTTCCCCTCCTGCGTTTCTCGAGGAAGGCGTATAAGAAATAGCCTTAATTGGAGTGAATTTCGAATTTCTCGCTTCTCTTTTATGCGAACGGATACATAAATCCCAATGATCAGTACAACTGCAATAGTAACCGCATAAAGAATAAACATAATTTATTATTTAAGAATACCCCGTTTTTTTAACTCTGGGATTAGTTTGTCGACAAGCGCATCGTGAAACGCATCTTCAATGAACGGAGAATATTTTTTTGCATCTCTCACCGCTTTCTCTAAATCATGTGAAAGTGCTTCTTCTATTAAAGTCTCTACAATGTGCTTCACATTCTCATTTCCTTCTTCTTTTTGAAGATACGATGGAAGTGATTGTGAATTAGTTTGTGGAATTAATTGAACAGCTTGTGGAGTAGTAGTTTCGTTTTTCACCACTTCTTCCGCAAATGTTTGAACCGCTTCTTTTACGATTTCCCGTTCGGAAATATTTCGTTCCCCACGAGACCCAATTTGTTGTTCCACATGTCCACCAAGACGAGCGAGATTATTTTCAATGTGTTCACTAAAGTTTTGTGTTTTTGGCATAGGGATAGAAAACTATACTATAATTATAGCGTATGAAAACAGAACATAAAACACTTATAATCCTCCTCTTTATCGTCATACTTGGATCGCTCTTTCGGATTGGTAATCTTTTCACTATCCCTCCAGGACTCTACCCAGATGAGGCAATGAATGGAAATAATGCCCTTGAAGCAATTTCTACGGGTCCGCCAGCTGGCGGATACAAAACGTTTTATCCGGAAAACAATGGACGCGAAGCGATGTTTATAAACATCCAGGCATTTTTTCTTAATTTTTTCCTTAATTTTTATCCCTCCCCAGAACCGTGGATGTTGCGATTTACAAGCACTCTATTTGGAATACTTACCGTACTTGGTATTTATTTCCTTACGAAAGAATTATTCAGAAAAAATGAACACGCAAAAACATTTGCACTTGTTTCCGCATTTTTTATCGCAACAAGTTTCTGGCATATCAATTTTTCACGTATCGGGTTCCGCGCAATCATGGCCCCATGTTTCCTTGTGTGGGGAATATATCTCCTCATTTTTTCCTTCAGGAAAAATGAGGATGAAAAAAATTTTCCGCCAAAGGCGGATCAGCCTGCCTGCGCAGGCAGGCCTTGGGCTGAAAAATTTAAAATTCTGTTCCCGCTTTTTGCGGGAGCAGTCTACGGTCTCGGTATGCACTCATATATCGCCTATCGTGCAACTCCAATTCTCATTTTATTTATATTTTTTCTTCTCGCGCTTGAATATGACTGGAAACGAGTATTGCGGTTCAGCGCATTATTTGTGCTTGGATCGATTATTATTTCCATTCCCCTTATTATTTATTTTGCACAAAACCCACAAGATTTTTTGGGAAGAACATCACAGGTATCAATCTTTAGTAACGGATCTCCACTGAAAGATTTGGGATTAAATATTGTAAAAACAATTGGAATGTTTTTTGTATACGGCGACAGTAATTGGCGACACAATCTTTCGGGAGCACCAGAACTTTTCTGGCCAGTCGCAATATTTTTTGCATACGGAATCATTATTGGAATTAAAACAATATTTAAAAAGAAGGGTGATGAAGAAAAATCGAGATGGTTTAAAAATTCTGCATTTGGATTTTGGATTTTATTTGCCTGGCTTGTTGTCGCCGCACTTCCTGTTGTTATTTCAAACGAGGGTATCCCCCACGCACTTCGCGCAATACTTATGATTCCCCCCACAATGATACTCGCAGGGGTTGGATCGGTACTTTTCTATAACTGGATAAAAAATAAAAATATCCCCAAAACACTTCTTCATATATCCACCGTACTACTTCTTGGATTTATTGGAATCCATACTTTTTACACATATTTCATAATCTGGGGACCACATCAAGAAACCGCAAATGCATTTTCATCAAATTCTGTTGAAATAGGACGTATGTTAAATTCACTTCCAAAAGAAATTAAAAAATATGTTGTGGTGGAAGGAGGGGGAACACTTGTTCGAGGAATCCCGATGAGTTCTCAAACAGTTATGTATATCACCGATAGTTTTACTCCGGAAAAACAAAAAGAAAAAAATATTTTCTATGTATTACTAGAAGAAAGAAGTTTTATCCCACAAGAAGGTTTTATTGTGGAATTAAAATGAGGTAAAAAATAGATAAAAGTTGTCTCTACTTGAACTTATTATATATATATATTTCTTTGAGTAATCTGAAACATTAGTACAATTATTAGTAACATACTAATAATTGTACCAATGTTTGATTTTCTGATCCTGCTAATTAGGTTAATACTTACTAAAGATTTTTAATACGGACGGAACCTGGATTTGTAGTAGTATCTAGATTTGTTGAAGTTGAATATTGGGTTGTAGGATTTAAAAGTGGACCATCAATCCCCGATCCTCCAGACCAATCGGTTTGATGAAACACATCGTTTTTCCAACGAGTCGCATAATCAGTGAGACTTATATTATCCACCGTCCCCCTTGTATTCCACTCTGCGGTCGCAGTTATCTCCTCTGTCGTCGGATCAACAATTGATCCACTTTGGCACGGTTCGGTGTCGGTAATAGTGCTCGATGAATCGTTCGACCGACACGCATTTTCAACAGAAAAATATGCAGAAAATTGTTTACTCTCATAGAGATTTTTTACTTCGGTTGCAGTGAGTGCGCGATTGTAAATGCGAACATCATCGATAGATCCTTGAAAGAATCGACCTGCATAAGCACTCCCGATTCGAAAAGTGGCATATGTAGTTGGCCAGGTCGTGACGGTACTTATTTTTGCATCCTTATCAATATAAACCGTTGCGGTATTACCGGAAGAATTCCATGTAAGTACCACGTGATACCATGTGCCTGTAGAAATAATATTATTGGAATAAGCACTACTATAAGATCCGCCACTGTTACCAAATATAACTCTTAATTTTCCTGATTCATATTCAAAACGCAATGCATTATTATTTGTCGCAGCAGATTGAAACCCAAGTATATTATCAACAGAACTCCATCTGGTAAAATTTGCCCAAAAAGAAACTGAACCACTGGAAAGTGCAGCGGTATTTGCAAAACCATTTACTTCAATATAATTATTTGTCCCATTAAAACTCAAACAATATCCGACCCAACATGTTGATGTCGCGCGCGCCGGATTATTTGTAAGCGCCCCATCATTTCCATTTCCGCTCATATCATATGTGATTGTACTCGTCGCCTCATCAAATCCCCATCTTCCGACAAGCCCATTTGTGACATCTTTACTTAAAAATCCTTCTTTCCCCTTCACGGTATAAAACGTTGTACCCGACGCATTTAAAAAGTATTGGGTGTCCAACCCTTTTGTGAGTCCATAAATATTTTGCCAATTTGCACTTGCATATGAACGCACCTCATCAAGTGTCTGACGAACAATACCCGATGCGGCCTGCATATCATCGCTCGAGGTCGTCGATTTCAACATAAAACTAATTCCAAACCCCGCGCCTCCGATTAAAATAGCTCCAATTGCAAGCCCAACCAGAATTTCGATCAATGATTGACCGCTCTGCCTATTAACCACTAACAACTGGCGATTAACAATAAATCTAATGGTTTTTTTGTTTTCTTTTTTTTGCATTTTGTTAAAAGTTATTAGTCAAAAGTTATCAGTTATTTAATATCATTATACATCTGCAAAATTTCCGTTGCGGAAAGTGCGCGATTGTAGATACGAACTTCGTCAATTGGACCTTGAAAATTATTACCAGTGGTATAATTGCACCACACACCGATAGAAATCTGCCCTGCTTGTAGATTCCCTAATGAGTATACTGTGTTTCCATCCAATAACCCATTTACATAAACTTTATTATTTGTCCCATCATAAACTCCCGTAATAAAATACCACTGGTTTGTTTGTAATACCGTACTTCCTATTGCCTGCCCGTTACTAGACGAGAATGATGCGATTGCATTCGACCCACTTGCATATATGCCATATGCGCTTGGAGGTCCCCCGTCTACTCCAAAACAGGCAATAACGCGATTGCTTAATAGCAAAGAGGGTTTTATCCATGCGGATATACTGATTGGTGCATTTCCTGTTGGTTGAGAAATAAAATTATTAACTCTTACATAGTTAGTCGATCCGTCAAAACTCAAACACCCCCCCGCTTTACAATTTCCACTCGCTTGCCATGTCGGACTACTATATAATGTCCCATTGTTTCCATACCCCGACATATCATATGCGATTGTACTCGTCGCCTCATCAAGGTGCCAATATCCAACAAGTCCTTCTTCTTTTCGCGTTGTTACTTTTCCCAATGTATTTACAATGACATCACCTACGGTGGAACCAGCGGAACCAGCAAGAAGCGTGATAATCTGATTTTGAGATACTCCACCAGAAATAGGAGAAAAAATAATATCGATGTCCTTGCCAGTGGCAGGATTTCCGAAACTTACTCCCGCTCGTAATTTATACGTTTGATTCGGGGACGAAGAAGCAAATGAAGATCCGCTCCACGTGCGAAATGATTGCCCGTCCGCGACCGAATTTGAAAAACGAATTCCCCACTGTTTTCCACTTTTTTGTGTAACTGACATTTGTTGTGTATTTCGTGCAACCGCAACAATTTCCCCTAACGCGAGTTTTATATTTTGTGCCGCGCGATATTTATAAATCGTCATAAAGCCTCCGACCGAAATCACCGCTGAAATTGCGACAACAACAATGAGCTCGACAAGCGTGAACGCCGACCGTTCACGCTGTATTAAGTATTTTGTATTAAGTATAAAGAAACGCATTCGAGAGATTCTCTTCAAATTCTTATTGATTGTTTTCTCCATACTCTATACATACTACGTTTATACTTACTACTTATTAAAATTGCACCGTCAATTGATAAATTGGAACAACGATCGCAAGTGCAATGACACCAATAATGAGTCCGATTGAAAGCAACATAATTGGCTCAAGAAATGCGACAAGCATTTTTAATGAACCTTCAACTTCGGCAGCATAAAAATCAGCAAGTGTCGCGAGTACTTCTTCAATGTGCCCCGCTTTTTCGGATATAGCGATTAAGTTTACCACTGTTTTTGGAAAATATGGTTCGCGCTTAAACGCTTCTCCCACCGTGAGCCCCTTTGCAAGTCCGTCGCGCGAAATACGAACCAACGCTTCTTTTAATTGAAACTGTGTGATTGAATCAGCAGTAATCTCAAGCGCATCGGTGAGCGGCATTCCCGCTTTAATGAGTGTGCTGAGTGTCGCGGCAAATCTTTGAATTGCCATCTTCTTTACCACGTCGCGGACAAGAGGGAGTCCAGAAAAAATACTTATTGTCATTCTTTTGAATGCAAGAGATGTTTTGTAAAGCACCACCACTATTGCCACAAAAACCGCTATTCCTAAAAGAACATATACTCCAAATTTCCCAAGGAAAAGACCGATTGCAAAAACAATTTTCGAAAACAACGGTGGTTCAAATCCACTTTCCGAAAATACCTTTGCAATTTTAGGAAGTGCAAAAACCACCAAGAAAATAAGAATAAGGACTGATGCACCAAGAAGAATAATTGGATAAAATAACGCTCCTTTTACCTGATCACGAAGCGCTTTTTCTTTTATAAGCGAGGAGCTTAAATTTTCGAAAATATATTCCAAATTTCCCGCAGCCTCTCCGGCTTTCACTGAATTTATATATACCTGACTAAATGTTTTTGGATACCTCGCAAACGCCGCAAAAAATGGTTGTCCCTTTTCCAAATTCGATCGCACCTCCAAAAGAAATCCCCTCACCGCAGGTTTTGAAAAATCATCAATTAAAATATTGATCGCTTGGAGTAATCCTGTGCCAATCTTTAACATGAGCGCGAGATATTTTGATATAAATACCTGATCAGTGAGTGATATCTTTGAACCAAAAATTTCTTTTCGCCCCGCTTGGGTAGCCTTCGAAACTGCCTTCACGCTCACTGGCTTAAACCCCTGGGAAGAAAGAAAAGTAAGCACTTGTCCAACATCGTTTGCTTCGACGTCGTTTTCAATGATTCTTCCATCTGGTTGTGATGCGATGTAATGAAATAGCATGATGATTTTTATCTGAGCGAAGCGAAGTTATAAAAACATCACCGAGCACTCAAATTATTTTAAACTGTTTTGTAAACGACTTTTCAACCAACGAACTGCCTGTCCACGCTGTTTTAACATTCGTTCTCTATTCCTAGCATCATTTTCGTTTTTATATGCTTCATAATACAACAGTTCTGGTTTTTTTTCCTTATGTTCTTGCACCCTCCTTTTCAAATCATTGGTATACCCGACATATATTGAGTTTTTTGATTTATTCTTAAGAAAATAGACGTAGTACATAATAATTTGAGTGCTCGGTAAAAGTTTTGTAGAAAAATATCGAAAATATTTTTACAAAGCCTTTTATTCTCTGATTACCCTAAATACTTCTTCGATAGTGGTCATTCCAAGTTCTACTTTACGAAGTCCGTCTTCAACCATAGTAATCATTCCTTCTTTTCGGGCAATTTCACGCACCCCATCAAGACTAAAATCAGGACTAATCATTAACTTACGAATTGACTCACTCACTTCCATTGCTTCAAAAATACCGATACGTCCAAGAAACCCGGTGTAATTACACGAAGCACACCCCTTCCCCCGGAAAAATACCTTAGGAAGACGTGCAACGTCAGGATTAATGTTCATCGCAGAAAGCTCTCGTGTAATTACCTTTTTCATTTCGTCGTCTGGATTATAAGACTCAATACAATCTATATGAATTTTTCGGGCAAGACGTTGCGCGGAAACAATATTCAACACTGCTGCCGCCAAAAATGGAGCAACACCCATATCGACAAGGCGTGGGATGGTGGTCGGCGCATCGTTTGTGTGAATACTTGAAAGCACTAAGTGACCAGTGAGTGCCGCTTGCACCGCAATATTCGCAGTTTCAGCGTCTCGAATTTCACCAACCATAATGATATTCGGATCCTGGCGGAGAATAGAACGAAGTCCCGATGCAAATGTAATCCCCGCCGCGACATTTACCTGTATTTGGTTTATATATCGCATATCGTATTCGATTGGGTCTTCAACGGTAACAATATTTACTTCGGGACGATTCAAAATATTCAAAATTGAATAGAGTGTTGTTGTTTTTCCAGATCCTGTTGGCCCGCAGACGAGCACCATTCCATATGTTTTTTTTATTCCGCGTTCGATCATTCGTATTCCATCATCGAACATTCCAAGATCAGACAAGGAAATTGGTTTTTGTGCTCCCGCCAATAAACGCATTTCAACTTTTTCTCCATAAAAAGTGGGAATAATTGAAACACGAATATCGATGACTCCATCGCCGATTTTGAATCGAAAACGTCCATCTTGTGGATGGGTATGTTCATCAACACGAAGTCCAGAGAGAATTTTTATACGTGCAGTCACCGCGGGACGGATTTCCTTTGGCATGCGAATAATTTCATGAAGTACTCCGTCAACCCGAAACCGCACTAAAATAACATCGTCGAGTGCTTCAAAGTGTATATCGGATGCGCGAGATGAAATTGCATATTCGAGAAGATTATCCACAATTGCGACAATAGGAACATCCTGTGCGGCTTCTTTTAAATCTTTATTCATTTTTAACTTCAACGACTCACGAACGCTATCATCGATGATTTTTTTAAAATCCTGTGTGAGTCTTTTTTGATAAAGAATAAACCCTCTGTTTAAATCGTCTTCACTCGCAAAAAACACCTTTATTTTTCCCTTAAGTCTCAACGATAAATAATCAATCGTTTCGAGATCGGTTGGATCTTCCATCGCCACATGATATGTTCCGTCGGTATCTTTCAAAAAAACAATAATCTTTCGAATACGGGCAATATCTTCCGGAATAAGATGCATCACTTCTTCATTAATTACCACCGTTCCCAAATTCACACGCTCATATCCCAATGTTCGCGCGAGAAGTGTATAGTAATAATCGCTCGTGATAAGGCCCTGCGAAACAACAAGATCCATCACATTTTGTCTTTTTCGTTCTGCTTCTATATTTAGTGAGTCAAATGTTTCCGTATTCAAAATACCCGCGTTCACGAGCATTTCTTTTATTTTTGATTGAGGGAGAGAGATCATACGAATTTTATTTGTGAGCGAAGTGAACAACTATAAAATTCAGTACCGAGCACTCAACCCAATAAAGGTAGGTATACACTCAAATAATAATTTTTGCTTTTTTAAAGACAATAATACTTACCACTTGAGTGCTCGATAATAGCGTTCACTATAAAAGCTCCACTATTATTATAGCAATAATCGCAATAGGCATCCATAAATAATAAAATGGGAATCGCTCATCAGGTTTTTTTTGAATTTTGTTTATGTAAAACGTTCCGATGAGTCCCCCGAGAAAGATGGCGAGAAGATAAAAAATCCACAAATATCCCCACGATGGATTTCCGAGGAGAAATAGTGCCGTTCCCCCGATATATAATTCCTCATCCTCAAAAAATTTACTCCCGAATTTTTTGTTATAACGCTTTCCATAAAAAACGAACAATAGTGCAATGACAAAAGAAATACAGTAATACGTGAGGAAACGTGTGAAATAGTATTGAAAAACATAAAGAATACTTGTGTGTGGAGGAATTAAAAAAGAAGAGGGGGGGCCAGCTTCCATCCATACAAAATATTGCAATGCAGTGAGATAGAAATACCAAAAAATAATAACCGATACAGAAACAATAAATAACCATTTTGACGCAAGAAAACGAAAAACACCTGAAAATGTTTTTCTAAAAACTTGAAAAATAAAGAGAATAAGAAAAATTACAATACTAAAAACTGGAATGAAATAATGTATATACATCTCCTCTATTATATACGAACCCCGCCACTCCATGGAGTGGCGGGGAAGATTTTACTTAAAAACAAAAACTACTATATCGCTACAGATTTAATCCCGGAGCATTCCCAATCTCATACCACGCAGAGTTATCTCCCTGATCTTTTGTTTCTACATCTCCAGCGCCTCCATTTGCATATTTATTACTTTCCATATTTGCATCAATTTCATAGAGAAGTGTTGAAGAGCTCTTAAATGCATAAAAATTTGTCGTGTCATTCACCGGATCGATCGGGAGACGAGAGAGTGGGGAGCCAGATGAAATCGCACCAAAGTTCACATTCACCCATCCAGTACCAGTTACATTGGTTAGTGCATTTACTACACACGCACCAGCACCACTAAAAGGAAATGTTCCTGCTGCAGTGCACGTTGACGTTGCCGTCCACGAAGTAAGGTTTGCTACTTCAGCAAGATAGAGCGCAAGCGCGTTATGAAGTGCTGATAAATCAGACACACGTGTCGAGTCTCTCCCCTGTTTCACGAGTTGGGCAGGATTCAAGATGATGACAACCGCAGTCGCAAGCACCGCCAAGATGGCGATAACGACAAGGAGCTCGATAAGGGTAAACCCTTTTTTTGTTTTTGTGTTCATATATAAACGACTTTTTATTAGACCAACAGATTATACCACAAAAGAAGTTTTTCTGAAATGTAGATAAGAAAAAATTACTATCACTAGAGATTTAATCCCGGAGCATTTCCGATTTCATACCACGTTGACTGATCTCCCTGATCTTTCGATTCCACATCTCCCGCACCACTCGTTGCATACTTATTACTTTCCATATTTGCATCAATTTCATAGAGAAGTGTCGAAGACGATTTATAGTAATAATAATTTGTCCCATCATTCACTGGATCGATTGGGAGACGGGAAAGCGGGGATCCTGACGAGATAGCGCCGAAGTTCACATTCACCCATCCAGCCCCAGTTACAACAGTTGACGCATTGGTGACACATGTTCCTGTTGAAAACCCCGGTGCTGTTATACCATATGTACACGTACCGGTCGCAGTCCATGAAGTAAGGTTTGCTACTTCAGCAAGATAGAGCGCAAGTGCATTGTGAAGGGCCGATAAATCAGACACACGTGTCGAGTCTCTCCCCTGTTTCACGAGTTGGGCAGGATTCAAGATGATGACAACCGCAGTCGCAAGCACCGCCAAGATGGCGATAACGACAAGGAGCTCGATAAGGGTAAACCCTTTTTTTGTTTTTGTGTTCATATATAAACGACTTTTTATTAGACCAACAGATTATACCACAAAAGAAGTTTTTCTGAAATGTAGATAAGAAAAAATTACTATCACTAGAGATTTAATCCCGGAGCATTTCCGATTTCATACCACGTTGACTGATCTCCCTGATCTTTCGATTCCACATCTCCCGCACCACTCGTTGCATACTTATTACTTTCCATATTTGCATCAATTTCATAGAGAAGTGTCGAAGACGATTTATAGTAATAATAATTTGTCCCATCATTCACTGGATCGATTGGGAGACGGGAAAGCGGGGATCCTGACGAGATAGCGCCGAAGTTCACATTCACCCATCCAGCCCCAGTTACAACAGTTGACGCATTGGTGACACATGTTCCTGTTGAAAACCCCGGTGCTGTTATACCATATGTACACGTACCGGTCGCAGTCCATGAAGTAAGGTTTGCTACTTCAGCAAGATAGAGCGCAAGTGCATTGTGAAGGGCCGATAAATCAGACACACGTGTCGAGTCTCTCCCCTGTTTCACGAGTTGGGCAGGATTCAAGATGATAACGACCGCGGTCGCAAGCACCGCTAAGATAGCGATAACGACAAGGAGTTCGATAAGGGTAAAACCCTTTTTTGTTTTTATATTCATAATTATATATAAACGACTTTTTTATTTGACCAATAAATTATACCACAAAATCAATTTTGAATATGGATAAGAAAAAATGAGTAAAAATCTGGCATTTTACAGATTTAATGCCGGGGCGTTTCCCACCTCGTACCAATTATTATCATTTCCTCCATCTTTCGTATTCGAGACAATATCTCCCGCTCCTCCCGACCCATATTTATTGCTTTCCATTTTTGCATCCAATTCATAAAGGAGTGTAGAGGAACTTTTGAATCCATAATAATATGTCGTGTCATTCACCGGATCCATTGGAAGACGCGAGAGCGGCGAGCCAGATGAAATTGCACTGAAATTTACCGGTACCCACCCATTTCCATTCACTGCCGTTGAACTTGAATACGTACACGAATCAAACCCCGCTGGCTTTGATGAACCACTTGAATTTGTACAGTATGTGTATGGCGTCCACGAAGTGAGTCCTGCAACCTCAGAAAGATACAATGCAATTGCACTGTGAGTTGCTGCCATATCAGAAATACGTGTCGAGTCTCTCCCCTGTTTCACGAGTTGGGCAGGATTCAAGATGATAACGACCGCGGTCGCAAGCACCGCCAGGATAGCGATAACGACAAGGAGCTCAATGAGGGTGAAACCTTTTTTTGTTTTTGTTTCCATTGCAGTGTCAAAAAACCGACCTTTCATTTTCTATTATTATACACTTTTATCCCATACCTTTCCAAAAATCAGCATACCCAGGAAATGTGCGGGATTTACTGGCTTGAAAGTAGAAATTCTTTCACACGTTCAACAAGTTCTTCCATTGAAATACGTGCTTTCACAAAATACCCAACCGCACCGAGTGCCTGCCCTTTTTCTAAATCGGTTTCTTGTCCAAGATTTGAAATAATCACAATCGGCACTTTTTGTAGTAATGGATCGGCTTGTACTTTTTCTAAAAATTCAAATCCAGATATTTTTGGAAGAATAATATCAAGTAACACTAAATCAAGTTGATTATTTTTTAACAATTCAAATCCCTCACTCCCATCGCGCGCGAGTAATACTTTAAATCCCTCTTTTTCAAGACGCTGTTTTAACAGCGTTCCCAAGAGGGGTTCATCTTCAACAAGAAGAATATTTTTTATTGGTAATGATGTTCGTATATCCATTTTCTATTTCTCTCTCTATTATACCCCTACATTAAGAAATAACAAAAAAATCCATACACCAGTTGATGGATAGATTTTTTATCCCGCACTTTTTCTTAATTACAAAACCGCATAGACGGTTTTGAAAACTTTTTTAAATTATAATCAATCCTTGTAAATTATATTTAGAATTCCTACTTAAAACCAGCCCTTATCCGATTAAGAAAAGGTGCGGGATTTATAGTAAACATTTTTAGTTGCCCTAACTTTTGCGGCCGAATTTTGTCTCTCGAAATTCTTCGAGAAGAAGGTTCGGCTCAGACCTTCTTGATTTGTAAAAAAGTATCACAAATCGTAAACAGCGATCCGCCAATATTACTATTTATGCGTCTCACTTTTTACGACTTGCAATCGACATAATTTAATTGATCCACGAGCAGCTTCCGCTACCCGTGCCTTGTTACGACTTAGTCCTCATCACCGAGCTTAGGCTGAACCCCGGTTGGAGTTTTTACCTATTCCCAGCTCCGCTGACTTGACGGGCGGTGAGTACAGGACTCGAGAACGTATTCACCGCGGCATGCTGATCCGCGATTACTAGTGATTCCGACTTCATGAGGGCGAGTTGCAGCCCTCAATCTGAACTGGGGCCAATTTTGATGGGATTAGCTCCGCCTTACGGCTTGGCAACCCATTGTATTGACCATTGTAGCATGTGTGTAGCCCAGGGCATCAGAGGGCCATGCTGATTTGACGTCATCCCCACCTTCCTCCGTCTATGCGACGGCAGTCTTCCCTGACACTTATAACAGAGAACAGGGGTTGCGCTCGTTACCCCACTTAAGGGAACGCCTCACGGCACGAGCTGACGGCAACCATGCAGCACCTGTGCACATGTCCTCGTAAGAGGAGGGTTCTCCTTTCGGAAAATTTTCATGTACATTTCAAGCCCTGGTGAGGTGTCTCGTTTACCATCGAATTAAACCACATGCTCCACCACTTGTGCGAGTCCCCGTCTATTCCTTTGAGTTTTAAGCTTGCGCTCGTACTTCCCAGGCGGCAGACTTAACGCGTTAGCTACGTCACCCCGAGGGTCGATACTCGAGACAACTAGTCTGCATCGTTTAGGGCGTGGACTACAAGGGTATCTAATCCTTTTTGCTCCCCACGCTTTCGCGCCTCAGGGTCAAGAGTGTCCCAGCAGAATGCCTTCGCCTTTGGTGTTCCGCACGATATCAACGGATTTCACCCCTACACCGTGCGTTCCATCTGCCTCTAACACCTTCTAGTGCGGTAGTTTCCGCGGCGATTTCTGAGTTGAGCCCAGAGATTTAACCGCAGACTTGCTGCACCCCCTACGCGCCCTTTACGCCCAATAAATCCGGATAACGCTTGTGGCCTTCGTATTACCGCGGCTGCTGGCACGAAGTTTGCAGCCACTTATTCCTACGGTACTGTCAACCTTGCGGCTTCCTCCCGTAGAAAAGTAGTTTACACACCGAAATGCTTCATCCTACACGCGGCGTCGCTCCATCAGGCTTTCGCCCATTGTGGAATATTCTCGACTGCTGCCTCCCGTAGGAGTAGGAACCGTGTCTCAGTTTCCTCGTTGGGGAACAGGCTCTCACCCCCCCTACCGGTCATAGCCTTGGTGAGCCATTACCTCACCAACTAGCTGATCGGGCCTAGGCCGATCCCAAAGCGACTTGCGTCTTTAATCTCACACTCCGCGCGAGTAACTCACAACACACAACTTACAACACACAACACAAAAGTGTTTCTCCTTTGTTGTTGGTTGTCGGTCGTAGGTTTTCAGTCACTTGTGCGAAGCACAAGATGCTATCAGGAATTAGTCCCGCTTTCGCGGGATTATGCCTGACTCTGGGGTACATACCAAGGTGTTACTAACTCGTTCGCCACTAACCTTGCACAAAGCGCAAGAACAAACAACACACAACCTACTACCTACAATTTGTAACAAACTACCAACAACCTACTACCTACAACAAGAAGAATTTTTTCTTTATGTTGTGAGTTGTGTGTCATTCGTTGTGGGTCACTGTTGTGAGTCGTTAGTCGTTGGTTGTCGGTACTTGTGCTTCGCACAAAGTCCGTTCGACTTGCATGCCTTATCCACGCCGCCAGCGTTCATCCTGGACCAGGATCAAATCCTCTAAAAAAAGAAAACTTGAAAACAAAAATGAATCTGCTGTAAAAATAAAGAGTTAACGAATATCGTTAGCTCCGCTTACTAACAGACAAAATTCATTCTTGCGCTAAAATCAAATCCTCTAAGAAATAAAAATTAGGGCAACTAAAAATGTTTAATATTTAGTTTGCTATATGCTTGCAATATATTTGGATATATATGCTATTCATTTTTCAATATACATTCGATATCCCGAATATAGGACCGTTTTTTACGGCAAGTAACAGTATAGAGAAAGGCGTAGATGATTGTCAACCCCGTTAATGATAGTCTTTGCACAAGATCAAAAAAGGACGCCACACATCACAAAATCAATAAAAAAGAACTATGGTGCAATATTAGTGAGAAAAAGACGTACGAAAATACCATAACTTAAAAAGTTATGGTATTTTCTATCATTAGACGGGGTCAACCCCGTAGTGAAAACTCGATTGCAAAAGGGCGGGTCCCCAGAATTCTATCCGGCTGATAAATATAGTGTGCAAAAGACGAAATATCTATAAATACAGCCGCAAAGCGACATATCGAGTTTCTACTCACAGAGTCAACCCAACTTATTTTGTGTCTTACAAAGTCCAGTTTCATAAGATGTCTCCCATCATTCTGAGTATTTCTTTTTTTTCTGTCATCCTGAATCATGCGTAGCGTGATGAAGGATCTAGATTCTTCGACTTCTCCTCAGCCTGCCTGCCGTAGGCAGGAATGACAGATAAAACATGAAGTTGCTATTTTGAAAAAGACGTGTAATAATGAGCCCTACGTAAATACAGAATATGAAGAAAAATATACATCCACCATACTACCCAAAGGCAAAAATTACCTGCGGATGTGGGCATACATTTTCTTTTGGAGATACAAAAGAAGATTTAAAAGTGGACATTTGTAGCCACTGCCATCCATTTTATACTGGCTCACAACAATTGATCGACACTGCTGGACGTGTTGAACGATTTAAGGTGCGTCAATCAAAAATACAACCGAAAAAAGAAAAGAAAGTGGTGAAAAAAGTAACTGAAAAACCAGCAACAAAGAAAATAGCAGAAAAGAGTCATAAAACACATACGACAAAATCCAAATAAGGGCTTCCTAAAAAATTTCGAGCGGATATGCGATGAAATTTTTGTAAGGAAACCTTACTGGGCATATAGCGAATAATCGAAAGAAAAAATATGAATTATAATAAAAATAATATTAAAGAAATTATGAGTACATTCGGGTCTATGTGCTCGGCGCTCATAATTTGTATTTAAAATTTCCCTGCCTGCCGGTAGGCAAGGTGCGGCACAAATAAACTCAAAATTTTAAACAAATATGGCGGAACTTAAAACTCAAAATAGAATAGTATTGGGAAAAAAAGTAAAACAACTAAGAGCTTCTGGACTTATTCCTGGAGAAATCTTTGGACATGGATTTAAAAACGAACACGTGAGTGTGCTAGTAAAAGATTTTGAAAAAACATACAAAGAAGCTGGAGAAAACACCGTGATTACACTCATCAGTGACTCTGGAGAAAAAACACCAGTACTTATTTCGCGTGTTGAGCGCGATTTAATAAAAAATATTATTCTTTCTATCGATTTTTATCATGTAAGAAAAGATGAAAAAATCAAAACAAAGGTACCTGTCGAATATACGGGAGAAGATGTTGCTACAAAAGCAGGAAATCTCCTCGTAAAAATGCTTGATGAAATCGAAATAGAAGCACTTCCCGACAAAATTCCACATTCATTTATCGTTGATATATCTACCCTCACCACTCCGGGAGAAAGTATTAGTATTGAAGATTTGAAAGTAGGAAAAGACGTAAAAATCTTAACAAACAAAGAGACAATTATCGCAACAGTAACTGAAAAAACAAAAAAAGAGATTTCACCAACACCAGAAACAATTCCTGAAGAAACACCGAAGGTAAAAGAAAGCGGAGAAGATAAAAAAGAATAAACCAAGTAGAGAAAATCCAACCCCCTAAGGGGTGGGATTTTTAATAAGGTAAAAATCCGTTATACTGGTAATATATTCATATGCAAAAGAGGGTTTTTGATATTGTAACAACGAGAGAACAACGGATACATGTTGGATATAGAAAGGGCATATATATTCCTGTTGTTAAAATTTTAAAAATACTCCTCCCCTTTGGGGTGGTAGTGTTTCTTTTTTTTGGTTCCGTTCAAGCCCCACAGCGCTTTTTCTTTGTTTCTGCACAAGAACAAGAAAAAACAGAAACGCCAATAGTAACAAAAACAGAGAATGAAATAAAATTTGATAATTTACAAACACAACGCACAGAACTTGAGAAACAACTTGCGGAGTATGAAAAACAAATTGGAGATACACAAAAAACAATTGATGAATATAAGAAAAAGGGAAGTACACTAAAAAACGAAATAGCCACCTTAAATGCAAAAGTTGATAAATTAAATCTTCAAATACGCGCAGTAACCGTAAGTCTTTCAAAAATAAATCAGGATATTATTGAAACACAGAAACAAATTGGCACCACCGAAAGTAAAATAGATATAAACAAAGAAGCGCTCGCTGAATCGTTGCGAGTAATTTATCAAAATGATAATCAAAATATAATGACTATCCTTCTTGCAAATAAAACGCTTTCTGATTTTTTTGGAAGCTTGAATAATCTAACGCTTGTGCAAAATAATCTTCGTCTCACCCTTGAAGAAGTCACAAAACTAAGACAAGAATTGTTGAACCAAAAAGAAGAATTAACGCTCCAAAAAGAAGACGTAGAAAATTTAAAGGCAATTCAACAAGCACAGAAGAAAAGTGTTGAAATAACACAAACGGAAAAAAGCAAAATACTGAAAGATACAAAAGGAAAAGAAACAGAATATCAAAAAATATTGGTAAAAACAAAAGAGAGTGCGGCACAAATCAGAAGTAGAATATTCGAATTATTGGGAGGTGGTCAACTCACATTCGAAAAAGCATATGACTATGCAAAACTCGCAGAGGGTGCAACGGGAGTACGCGCAGCACTTATTCTTTCTATTCTTCATAGAGAATCGTTACTCGGAAAAAATGTTGGAAAATGTTCATACGAAAAAGCGATGCATCCAACACGTGACAAACCCTACTTCCTTGATCTCTTGAAGCGTCTAAACATAGATCCAACATCAAATTTTGCAAAAGTTTCGTGTGCAAATCAGCACGGCACGTATGGCGGCGCAATGGGGCCGGCACAATTCATTCCGTCAACATGGAAATTATATGAGGATAGAATTTCAAAAGTAACTGGAAGTAATCCACCGTCTCCATGGAATAATTCTGATGCATTTGCTGCAACGGGAGTCTATATAAAAGATCTTCTTGATTCAAAATCGTGTGTTGAGTATGGCAATCAAATCCCCTCACAAAAAGATAAGCTCATTGAACGGTGTGCTACAGCAAAATATTATGCGGGAGGTAGATGGTATACCTACCGTATGTGGTATGGAGAACCAGTGGTACAAAAAGCTGATGAATTCGAAGATGATATAGCAGTACTTAATAAAAAATAATCCCCACAAATTGTGGGGATTATTTTTTATTTGTTTTCCTGAAGCGCTTCCACAATTTTTTCCATACTCCCCTCCAATACTTTCTCAATATTTGAAAATTTCTTTCCGATGCGATGATCGGTAATTCTGTCTTCGGGAAAATTATATGTCCGAATTTTTTCCGAACGATCCGCCGAACCCACCTGGTCGCGGCGAATCTGATCCACCGATCCTACTGACTGTTCTTTTTGTATTTCAAAAAGTTTTGCGCGAAGTACTTCCATCGCCTTTTCGCGATTTGCATGTTGTGTTCTCTCTTCGCGACAATTCACCACAAGCCCTGTTGGTTTATGGGTAATGCGCACTGCACTTTCCACCTTATTCACATTCTGTCCTCCGGGTCCTCCCGCGCGAGAAAATGTTACTTCAAGATCGCTGTCACGCACGTCAACTTCTTTTGCCTCAACAATTGGAAGTACTGCAACCGACGCAGTTGATGTATGAATTCTTCCTTGTCGTTCGGTTGTGGGTACGCGCTGTACACGATGTACTCCCGATTCATGTTTTAATGCTTCATATGCGCCATGACCCCTCACTTCAGCAACGAGTGTTTTATATCCTTTTGCTCCACTCTCACTTGCATCAAGTACCGAAAATCCCCATCCACGCTTTCCCGCATATCGTTGATACATACGTGCTAAGTCACCAGCAAAAAGAGACGCCTCATCTCCTCCGGTTCCTGCACGCAATTCCAAAATAATTTTATTTACCCCGTTAGAAATCCGATTCGTCATAGATGTATCGACAGACGCCTCAGACATCTTATTTCTAACGGGGTTTATCTTTATTTCATCCATAACCAATTCATTAAACACGAAAAACAATCGTCCGACAAGTTATAAAATAGGATGGATGTAAAGAAAACGCTACTACATTGGTACAATTGTTAGTATATTACTAACAATTGTACCAATCGTAAAAAGTAATATGATTTTGTTTTAAAGTTTTGAAAAAAGTTTTATTCGTTTTTCCACTATTTCCTCAATTGCTTTAATCACCTCGGGCATCACTTTATATGGCGCAATCTCGAGTGGGTTTTCACGAAGTGCTTCTTCAAGTTCTTTCCTCCAGATATAGCGAAGTTCGGTTGAAATATGAATAATTGAAATTCCCGCATTAATTGCCGCCGTAAAATCTTCGTCCACTATCCCCGATCCACCATGAAGTACAAGTGGCACTCCCACGATTTCACGAATTTCTTTTATACGCACAATATCAATACGCGGATTTTCAAATCCGCCCTCTTCGCCATCTGGCGAATTCGGTCGGGCAAGCATTCCATGTATATTCCCTACCGCGGGCGCTAATAAATCCACACCCGTTTCTTTTACAAATCTTAGGGCATCTTCTGGTTTTGTAAGATCCTCGGGACGAATAGCGGCACCACTGGGAACTCCGGAGAGGATTTCAGATGATGAGCCAATATATCCAAGTTCACCCTCAACAATTACATTTGGATTTATTGATTTTGCAACATTCACGGCTTCTCTCGTCATTTTTATATTTTCTTCAAGAGAAAATTTTCCACCACCCGCCTCTCTCCCAACGAAGTTGGGTGTGGGGTCAAAAAGCACTGCATCAAATCCAGCCTCGACTGCTTCTTTTATTTTCTCCACTGAATGTGTGTGATCAGCATTCAAAAATAATCTAAATCCTCCGCCAGCTGGCGGATTTTCCGCATGTTGCTCATTATAGCTTTTTACAAAATCAACTACGTGTTTCACTCCAAGATATGCACGTTCTCCTTCCGAAACACCAATAATCACCGGCACGTGCAACCTCCCGCCAACGTGAGCAATCGCCTTTAATTGTTCGAGGTTTCCAATATTAAAATGCCCAATCGCAATTTTTTTCCCCTCTGCATCTTGGATTAGTTCTTTTAGCGATTTCATATGGTTAGTATAGTATGTTCCTTATTTTTTGCGAAATCCTCCACGCATTTGCGTGGTGGGCATACCCACACAAAGTAGTCATATGTTTTTTGAAATAATATTAAATCCTCAAGCATAAGAAAAGAATAATAATTCAAATTTTGTCATTATAAATTCTTTATTTCTTCTGTCATCCTGAATTCTCCACTTCTGTCATGCTGAACGCAGTGAAGCATCTCTCTGTCATCCTGACCCCGCAAAGCGGAGGAAGGATCTGGATTCTTCACTCCGTTCAGAATGACGGAAAGGGGGTGGTGTCATCCTAACCTCTCCAACTCTGTCATCCTGAACCGAATGAAATGAGGTGAAGGATCTCTCACTGAAGTAAATCATGAAAATTAGGATTTATAGTTTGTATCATTGCAATTTTTTTCTCACGTTTCCACCCTTTTATTTTCTTCTCTGCAGAAATTGCTTCGTATGGTGTCTGAAATTGTTCATACCATACTAACTTCCTCACGTTATATTTTTCAGTAAACCCTTTTGTTAATTTATTACTATGTTCGTACATCCTTCGCTCAAGATTATTAGTAATACCCGTATATAACACCGTATTATTTTTGTTTGTGGCGATATATGTGAAGTACATTACTTTCATTATACAAAGATTCTTCGTCCCTCGTTGTGGGACTCAGAATGACGAGGGGAATATTACTCTGTCATGCTGAACGCAGTGAAGCATCTCTCTGTCATCCTAACCTCTCCAACTCTGTCATCCTGAGCGTCTCCCTCCTCCGTCATCCTGAATGCAATGAAGGATCCACAATCTTCCGTTTATCGACCCCCTATTTAATATGTGCATTAAATCTATAAAATTTACGATATCGCAAGTCGTTGTTTTCTATATCTCAAAATACCCCCGGAGTAAATGTTTTTTCATTGCTTTTTCAAGTAGCCTCTCGCCAAAATATTTTTCAAATACCTTATTCCACAACGCTTCTTGATGGTGATAGAGATATTTAATGAGTTCTTTTTTCTGCACAAGCGACATCACGGTGTCCACAACATTAAAACTCACCAGTACATCATTTCCAATGTCGTCCTTAAAATAATCACCCACCCAATCAATATCTTCCCAAAAAGAAAGCCCCCCGCCTTCAATTGGCACCACGTCACCAATTCGAGAAAGATCCGAAGACGCGCGCGCCCAATGAAGCGCCTCTGGATTTATGCGCGGGACAAACAAACGCCATTCATTTTCATCGTCCTTTGCTAAATACCGCTGCACGACAAGCCAGAATGTTTTTTCTCCCTCAAGAAGGCGCTTCTCAGCCACGTCGCCACGAAGGAGTGAAATAAGATTTTTCGAAAATGTCTTCGCATCTCCACTTATCATCCGAAACATATCGGAATAAAATGGCACTTCGTATAAATAATGGAGCACCAAACTCATCATACGCAACAACTCTCCAGAAATCCCCAACGAAATCGGAATGATAAATACAACTCCCAATTCTTTGAGATGGCTGATATTGTGCCACTTTTTCATCACAAATACTTGCGCGACATTATTCCATTTTGATGAAAGCGCTTTCACCCTGATCTCGCGTTCCTCAAAATCCTTTGGAGTAAGTTCTGTATATAAATTAAAGAATTTCTTATTGAGCCATTCACTTCCCTCTACAAATCGGAGTGCGCAAAATATCTCAAACAGATCTTCTTTTTCAAGCATTTTTTCAACCGAAGCATATCCTAAATATGCAAGTATTTTTCGTGGTGGTTCTCGTCTCAATAATTCTTCCGCTTTTTTTTCCTTAAGAAAAAAACCACGTGTTGCTGCACCTGAATTTTTTATCACTTGTTGTGCAATATTCGCCACATATTCGCATCCCTTTTGTGAGGTCCATGAGGGTTTTCCAAGCGCTTCATACAATGTGTGATCATCAGCCTCAACTTTTGATATCAATGCATCGTACACCTCTTTCGCACTTGCATTCATTGAAAGACCAAGTCGACGCATTCTGTCTTCAACCATGAGTTTGTTTTCATTAAAAATCGTATCAAACACATGCTTTTTCCCCGTCACTTTGGAAAAATGTTTATCAATTTTGTAAAGATAATCCTGATCACACCTCAAAACTTTTGAGATATGTTTAATTGCCTCATCCATATGTATTTATTGTAACAGTTTTTTAAGTGTCATTGCGCGTGAAACAAGTGAGTATCCATATTCTTCGAGTACCGTCGATTGTGGAGCAATCATCCGCGCGCGTTCTATCTCGTTTAAAGCGATGTGTATATTTTCTTTTGTGATATTCACCGAATTGCGAAACGGATTTATCACCACATATCCAAACTTCGCAATTATATTCCTATTTGCCTCAGTATTTCGAAGAAGTATAATTGCCGCATCATCCCAATACACGAGCGCAAATTTATTTTCATGCAAAAGACGCACCACAAGATTATTTGCAAATATATCGAGTGGGGAACGATACCATAACACCATCCCGTTTATTTTGTATTTTTCATCAATTATTTTTTCCCAATCCCCTTCTTGTCGGGCAATAGAAATATATTCCTTTGTGGGAAGTCCTTTATATACCTCGTTTCGTCCATCGAAAAATACTTTTTCTTTCGGCCAAAGTTTCCAAATAAGATATCCGCCATGTTCAAGATTAAAGAACGGGCCCAATATGTTTTCGCGAGTGATAAAATTAACCGCCCCGACAGGTAAAACACGCTCGTCCACCGTGCCAAATGCAACATCACGTTTTAATAAAATCCCCCCAGCAACAACACAAAGAATAAGAATGGATACAAGAGGGATAGAAAAAGAATCGCGAAGTGACCTTTCGATCTGAATCACCTCTTTTTCGTAATGCCACTCAAGTGTCCAAAGGAATAACGGAAATACAACAATCGGAAAAAAAATAACATGGCGGATAGAAATAAATGGAAGAATAAACACGAATAATACAAGTCCAATTTCAAAAAAATCTAACCGAAAAAAATTTTTCTTCCTTTTTATAATACTCCACAATATAAATACTGTGGAAACGCACATAAAAATAATAAATGTTTTTGCCTGCCACGTCGAAAGACGATCAAAAATTGAAAACCACTCCATCACCCCAAGCTCTTTTGCGGTGGACGCGATATTTTGAGAATAAGTAAGAAGAGAAAATCCATTTGGATTTATAAGTGTAAGAAGAATTGAAGAAAAAACTAAAATCCCCTTATAAAATAAATCTTTCCCGCGAATGCGCCATTCTCGAATAATTTCTGAAACAAGGAAAAGAAGTAATAGAGCAATACCCAATACGACCCCTGCGTGCATATTTGCCCAGACAAATAAAAGCGGCAGAAGAAAAAAAAGCTTCTTAAACGCACGATTTTTTTTAAACGAAAAAATAATATAAAGAAGAATGGAAGAAAATAAATAGGAAAATATCTGTGGGCGCGCTGACCACAGATCAAATGTAAGAGAAAAGAAAAAAAAGAAAACAATAAACGGAATCCATAGGGTATGACTGAAAAGACGTACAGTTTTGAATAGAGTAAAAAAAGTTAAAAATCCAACAAATCCAACAAATAAAATCACTCCCCACACACCAAAAAGTGAATAAAAAAAGAAAAATAAAAGCCCTGGTAACCAATAATGAGCTACCCATGGAGCATTGGGAGCGGTAAATGAAAAAATATCCGCATGGGGCACTGATCTAGTGTTCCATACATATTCCCCCGTTCGTATAATAAATCCTATATCAGACTCGCGAATTGGATGGAGTAAAAATAAAAAAACCGCGAGAAAAAATATTGCGAATATAAGAAATGGAAAAAACCCCGTTAGAAATTTTTGAATGCGTAATTTTTCCATAACAACGATGGCATTATTTCTAATGGGGCAAATGTCTTAGACGTTCTCCACATCCAAATTAAGGAATCCCCAGCGCTTTTTCAAAAAATCCTTTTTTGTAAGTATCCCTTCAGTTGCGCCAATGTGTTCGACAACTGAAGTGGCGTTTGCCGCCGCAAGACGAAGTGCAAAATGAACATCATTTTTTTGGATAAGACCCGCAACAAATCCAGAACCAAATGCATCTCCTGCTCCCGTTCTATCCACCATCACTTTTTCTTCAAATACTCCCGCACGATACATATATGAACCATCAGATACAATCGCTCCACGCCGTCCATCAGTTACGACAGCAATTCCATCGATCAATTCATCAAATTTTCTAAATATCCCTTTTTCGTCGGTATAGCGAGAGTCCGTCATATACGCCGCCTCCTCCCGATTCATAATCACCACGTCAGCCAATTTAAGAATCTTATGAAGATCCATTTTTTTCATATCAAGATAAAATCGTGAAGGATTAATCGCAATTTTTGTATTCCTCTTTTTCAAAATAGTAAGTGCTGAAAATAAAATTGGAAATGCAGTTGCACCTGGCGCGATATATGCCCACCTTGAAGAAAGTTTTGAAGATGAAATATCATTTTTCTTAAATGCGCCCGATGCCCCGTGATAGACAAGTATTGTCCGCTCTCCCCCAGGAGCAAGAAGGATAGTTGAATATCCCGTTCCAATATTCTTATCACGAATAATAATCGGGACGATGTGTTCTTCTTTCAGTGAATTTACAATTCTATCCCCTACTACATCGTCTCCAATCTTACAAAGTGCCGCGGTATTTAGTCCTTGGCGAGCAAATGTCACTGCGGCATTATGAGCACCCCCACCGGATGCAAAAACTGGTTTTTGAACCTCAAGTTTTGCTCCAAATGCAAAACACTCGGCCTCCCCGGTTTTAAACCCCATTTTTTCCAAATGTTCGGGGTCACGAAGAACCTTGAAGAAGTTACTCCGCAAAAACACATCTTGTGTCGCGGTGCCAATAGTAAGTACATCAACCATATATCTCATTATACCTCAAAAAAACAAAAAAGCCCAATATTATAGGGCTTTCATTGTTTTTTAAATTTTGTTTATTTCTCCAGAATTACGACGAAAATGCAAACGCTTTTCCCATCCGGTTTTTAAAAAAATATTTGTTTTGTGCACGCGAAATGCGAATAACACGTTGAGATTCAGAAACTACGCCAGTTTTCAGATTTACACGATTATTTCGAACATTTTTACACCCAGCATCACAAGATTGCTTCTTCGCCATAGAAACTCCTACCGTTATTTTATTATTAAAGAAGTTAATTAATACAGGTATTCTTTATACCTCTTTTTCTCCATTATTGTCAATTTATGTCTGTTGTTGATTGTACACCTTACATCATTTGTCATTAGTAATTAGTCATTGGTTATCTAAGATATTTCTCTATATTCCTCTGATGTTCTTCATAACTTACCGCGCAATGAATTTGCTTTTGGTTGTCATGGAGATAAAAAAGACATTTTGTTTCTTCTGGAAAAAGCACTGCACGGATTGCAGTTATTCCGGGATTTGAAATCGGATGAGGGGGTAATCCCTTGTACTTATATGTATTATATTTTGAATCAATCTGCTTATCTACAATTTTTATTGGAGCCCACCACCCTTTTTCAGTGTTTCCACGAATATATTGCACTGTCGCATCAACTTCCAATTTTGTGTCTTGAAGCAATCGATTCCATAATATTCCCGCAATAAGTGGCATATCACTCTTCCACGCCGCTTCGCGTTGTACAATTGATGCAATCTTCAAAAGCGTTGTCCATTTTATATTCTGCTTCGTCGCTTCTTTTGCAAACTCGGCAAATTTTTCTTGAAATTTATTTTGCATTCGCTCTGCAACTTTGACTGGTTCCTCGTCTTTTGGAATTAAATAGGTGTCGGGAAAATACACCCCTTCAAAGAAATCTTGATTTTTTGTCGTATCTCCTTCAATCCACTCACTTTTCTCATTTTCATTCCATCCGAGTGTTTTAGTTAAAATATCAGCGATCTCTTCTTTCCGAAGTCCTTCGGGAATTATCACCCATTTCATATATGGACCACTTTTTATTGTGGAAATAATCTCCCACACGCTCATTCCTTTCGAAATTTTATATCCTCCTGGCTCGACAGAAATACTTCCACGCAAAAGAAGTATTACATCAAAACCAAATGTACTACGTATAAATCCTTCATTTTTCAGCTTTTCTACCACTGCTTGTGTTCCGGTATTTAGTGGAACAATAAAGCGTTCATTCTCCCCACTCCCCGGCGCACTCAAAAACTGCCAATAAAAAATTATTCCCAAGATAATGAAAGTGGCAAGTATAAAAAATATTCTTTTCATTATTTCAGTTTATTCCATCTCGTTTTTGAAAGTTCCATTTCTAAACCGACGGGAAAATTTTTGTTCCGCGGATATTTTTTGATACCAATTTTTCTAAATCCTAGCGCTATATATGTTTTAATTGCGTGCTTGTTCTCTGGACGAACTTCCAAGTACGCTCTTTTGAATCCATAAACGACAAAACCCAAGTATAATATCGCGCGTATAGCAGCCGATCCATATCCTCTTCCCCGATATCTCTTTTCTCCAATAACAATGGGAAATCTAAAAATATCTTTATCCACTCTTTGAAAATAAATACTCCCGATTACTTCATCTCCAACACAAATCACGAAGTTATTGTTATTGCTGAGTAAATTATTAAAATATTTCGTAAGTTTTTCCATTCCGATTTTTTTCAGATTCCCACTCGTCAGTTTAATTAATTCCTTATCTCTCCACCATTTGAAGAAATGTTTTTTATCGGATTTTCTTATATTACGAAGAAGTATTTTCTCTTTCATAATTATAATTCTATGACCTTGTTTAATTCCATTTCAAGAATTTTATCGGACTCTCCAAAAAGAAACCGTCCGCGAAATCTTCTTCCCTCAAGAAAAAGCGGCATCCAGTGAATATCATCCGGCCACATATCATGGAAGGGAATGTCATTAACATGGAACCACTGCGGTTTCATTTCTTCGGACTCATGTGGTTCGCCTCTAAACGAGTCAACATGAAAAATATGTACCTCAAGAATTCCCGGGGTTCCCTTGAACTCAAATTCTATGATTCCCCGTTTTTCTAAACTTTTTGGTGTTATCCCCACCTCTTCTACTATCTCTCTCAATGCCGCATCCTCAATCGTTTCTCCTTCCGCAAGTTTTCCCCCAAATCCATTCCATCGTCCCGCGCCAAATCCACGCTTTTTCATACCCAAAAGCACCCGTGGATGCTGGTGCACCATACATAATGTTAAAAGTTTTTTTTGTCTATTCTCCATGTATTATTTTAATTTCCACGCGACAATGCCAAATTCTTTTATCTTCTCTTTATACCCCGGAAATTTATCATACATCTCGCTCAATTCTTTTTCAGAACGTGCATTTGGATTTATTGCGGTTGGTTTATATTTCTTTACCAATGATTTAACCGAAGAAAAATGTTCAATTTCTTTAATTTGTTTTTTAAACTTACTTTTCTCGCATACAAAAATTAGTGTATCCCCTTTTTGAATTTTCTGATACTTTTTTGTCGCCGCCCGTGTTTCTATCTTTTTTGTTCCATTTTTAATCGCAAGAAAAATATCGCGGTTTACCGCCCTAAATCGTATGGTAATTTCTTTATGTTCCATATTTATTCTGACTCCCGAAAGAACTTTAACCATAACCTCTTGAAAAATGGTATGGTTAAAGTTGAAATCATAAATGCTAAAGTGGGCACAATAGCATTAAGCCACGGTCGATCTATTTTAATCGCCCCAAAATACGCTCCGACGGATATATACGTAAATAAGGATAACAAGACTCTCCTCGTCCAACTTATTTCCCACGCTTTATCGCCTTCTACCTTCTTATTCCTATCCTCTATTTTTTGCATTCTTTGCTCTACGGTTTCCATATTATTTTCCATAGCACTTTTTAAATCTATTTTTATATCTTAAAAAATGATTATGATTCATCAAGTATAATCCGATCTTTGAACTTTCCTCGTTCCTCTGCTTTTTTTTCTTTGATTTCATCTACTGCTTTCTTGTCAAATTTTTTATAATCAGCAATCGCTTCAACTACTTCAAGTAAATCAGCGAATTCTTCTTCGCTTTCGTCTTCTTCAAACTCTTTTATCTCCTCTAATAGTTTTTTCTTCAACATTTCCCAATATTCTTTCTCATTCGCCACATGATAAATTGGCGACCCACCTTTTTTGCGAATATATTCGGGAATCTTGTCTCGTACTAATTTATTGTATTTCATAGTTTTATAATACTCCTATTTTCCATGACACATTGTAAATTTTTTATTTAATCCGCAAGGACATGTCTTTTTTGAGTATAAACTCCTTACATCAGAAATTACACCATAAAGTGCCACTTTTTTTCCATTCCGTTTTGCCCACTGATAATCGCCATACGACCAGTGCCAATATTCTTTTTTATAATTTGAAAGTCCGGCTCTGCGAAGTGCGGAAAACATAATCTCTCTATTCTTGCGAATATACGCCGGTAATAACTTTTGGTTTGAAAGCGCATTTTCCTGGTAGCTCAATCCTTTCTTTTTCATCGGAACCTTGTGTCTATATCTATCCACTAAACGTATATCAACTGCTCCTCCGCTCATATGTCCTGACGAAGCGATACCCCTCCAATCTGCAACATATTCTTCTACTTCTTTGATAACCCTCTCTCTCATCCATTTCGGATGCATTTTCTGAAAGCGTTTTATGAAATTGAAATAAATTTCCGCCTGAATATATTGCGGACGCCACGCATCATTGATAACAAAATTCCAGTCCCTAGGCAAACTTTTTTGCGCCTTTCGCAACATTTCCGCAACAGTTTTTCGAAAATATGCGGTTTTCTCAATCCTCATCCGCTCTTTTCCGATCCGCACCATAATCCCCGGACAATATTTTTTTATATCCACCAATGGCTCGCGATTATCTTTTATTTTTACAACTTCCTCCATATCTTTTGACTACTCTCTTGTTATTACTTCTGCAAAACTACTGATTTGGTCGCAATCTCAATAATATATCCATCTGGGTCTCTAAAATCTATAGTGTATGAACTTCTGTTTTTGTAGTGAGATTCCAGAGGACCTCGAATAATACTCCTCTTGTTGTTAATTAAAAATCTTGCAACTTCATTCACGACCTTACGAGAATTTGCTAAAAAACATATATGTCGCGGTCCGATTGTTTTTTGTAATCTCACGCTCTGTTCAACGAAGTAAATCTTTGTTTGTCCATTGCTAAAGGCATTCTTTTCAATATGATTCCACCCAAGAATATCGAAAATACCTTTGTAAAATCTCATTGAGTGTTTTACATCATGAACCCAGAATTCTATATGTTTTATGGTTGCTTTACTTCCCATGATATTTTTGATTTCATCCCTGCGTCTGCAGGAATAATTTTAACTCTGCGACATCTCGGTATACAAACCCACAACCACCTTTTCGTTTATATAACTCAATCGTTGTTTCTGAATCATCTATCAGCAAACTGCTTTCGATATTTTCATTCAAAGCAGTTAATGCGACATCAAACAGCTTGCCGTCATCATCCTTCTTTAACATGCCATAATCCGCAGAGTTTATTATGATATCAAAAAGCGTATCAAGACGATGGGTTGGAATTGTTATTTGTGTAAATACGTCCATATTATCTGTCACAATCCCAACTTTCTTCCCTAATTGTTTCAATGATTTTACAAAATCTATAATCTCTTTTTCTAACTCCATCCTACGAATACTTTCTTTATATAGCTCGTTCAGCTTTTCGTATCCCACATCAGTATTTTCCGCAATCAACTTATTTATTCCAGCTGAATCGATTTGATTTCTCATCCATTTTTGAACCGTTTCTTTATCTCTAAAAATATTTGTCTGAATCCAATCATATACTTCTCTATAATCAGGGAATAAAGTTTTCTCATAAAATCGCCCCTTACAAAGTACTCCATCAAAATCAAATAATACTGTTTGATAATTCATAATTTCTCATTCCTACTTCCCGTGACACTTTTTGAATTTTTTTCCGCTCCCGCACCAGCACGGATCATTGCGCCCAATATCTTTGGCGTTTGAAGGAATAGAAACCTTTGTTTTTGGTTCTTCTGTTTTTATCTGTTTTAAATCAAAATCAAAAATCGGGAAAATTGTATTCCATATAAGTGCTTCGAAGTTTTTATTGAGTGCTTGGAATAATATATGTGCTTCACGACGATATTCAGTAAGTGGCTCATGTTGTCCATATGCGCGAATATTTACCGAATCGCGAAGTCCCTCAAGATTCTCCAAGTGCTCTACCCATAATGTGTCCATAATACGCACAAGATGTTGTCCAATAATAAGTCCGCGTTCCGGCTCAAGCGTTTCCGGAACTTTTTTCAATTTTTCGTCGAGTTCGTTCAGTTTCTGATCAAGTGATTCGGACGGATTATATTCCGCCTCACGTATCATTTCCTCGCGTGCATTTATGTGAAACTTTGAAAGAATATCCCACATGATATTCCGTATTTCATTCTTCTCTCCCATTTCGAGATATGCGTTTCGTTTTGTGTAAATTGCACTCCGTTGTTTATTTAATACATCATCGAATTCAAGGAGGTGTTTTCTCATATCAAAATTCGCCCCCTCCACTTTTTGCTGTGCTTGGTTTACCGCTTTCGAAATCATCTTTGTTTCGATTGGTACGTCTTCGGGAAAGTTGAGTGTCACCATCAGTCGTGAAATTCGTTCACCTCCAAAAATACGCACTAGATCATCCTCTAACGAAAGAAAAAACTGTGATGACCCATGGTCTCCTTGTCTTCCCGCGCGCCCTCGAAGTTGGTTGTCAATACGTCGCGCATCGTGCCGTTCGGTGCCGATCACATGGAGTCCGCCAAGTGTTTTTACTTTTTCCGTCTCTTCCGTGACCGGGGGATTTCCGCCAAGAATAATATCAACACCGCGTCCCGCCATGTTTGTTGCAACGGTTACTGCCCTAAATCTCCCCGCCTGTGCAATAATCGCCCCTTCGCGCTCATTATTTTTTGCATTGAGTGTTTCATGGGGAACTCCTGCGGATGACAAATATGCCGAGAGTGTTTCGTTGTTACTAATTGACGTGGTTCCTAAAAGCACTGGTTGTCCTTTTTTGTGTCGTTCTTTTACTTCTTCCGCAATCGCACGGTATTTTGCTTCTTTTGTTTTATAAATTCTATCTTCAAAATCCTCACGAATCATCGGTTTATTTGTTGGAATACTCATTACATCAAGCCCATATACTTTATGGAATTCTTCCGCTGATGTTTGTGCGGTTCCCGTCATTCCAGAAATTTTCTTATACAAACGAAAATAGTTCTGAATCGTGATTTGTGCATATGTCCGATTTTCCTCTTTCACCAACACATTTTCTTTCGCTTCAATCGCCTGATGTAACCCCCCAGAATATCTCCTTCCTTGGAGCATGCGTCCGGTAAATTCATCAACAATGATTATTTCTCCGTTTCGTACCACATAATCGCGATCACGAAAGAAAAGTGATTTTGCGCGCAAACTCTCTTGGAAAAAATGCACAAGACGTGAATGTTCCGGATCAAATATATTTGATACCCCAATGATTTTTTCCACCTTTTCGATTCCTTCATCGGTCGCATTCACTGATCGAAATTTTTCATCAACTATATAATCTTTATCTTTTTCCAATCGTTCCGCGACACGCGCGAACATTTTATAATATTCACTCGATGCCTGATCGGGCGATGCAATAATAAGTGGAGTTCGCGCTTCATCGATTAAGATACTGTCGACTTCGTCGATAATTGCATAATAATACGGACGCTGTACCCGATCTTCTGTCCGCATCACTAAATTATCGCGAAGATAATCAAACCCGAATTCATGATTTGTTCCATAGGTAATATCCG
>Ga0265292_1000779_pt1 | contig 36472 bp, 28 predicted proteins | sample Munlanlewell296A_FD_189080 | JGI IMG/M metagenome (GOLD analysis project Ga0265292, IMG submission 189080) | Leachate microbial communities from a municipal landfill in Southern Ontario, Canada - Leachate well 296A | ecosystem: Engineered > Solid waste > Landfill > Unclassified | place: Canada... | reverse complement strand
GAGCACAACAGCGACGCCTACCTCCGGCGCCTGTGTGAGGTGAACCTCGTCACCGCCGCGACACCCTCCATGCACTGCGACGAGGCAGTGATGGCTTCCATCGCCCCGCTGTGGCACGAGCCTGAGGTCATTCGAGACTGGTCGGCGACGGGCTGCGTCGAGCCGACGATCTCGGGCAAACACCTGGGCCACACCAACTGCATGATGTTCAGCCTCGTGGCGGCTCTGGAGATGGCCCTCTACGACGGCTGGCACCCGCTGATGGACTGGAAGGTCGGCCCCTCCACTGGAGATCCGGTCGCGGGCGCGTTCCCGACCTTCGAGGGCTTTTTCTCGGCCTATGCGAAACAGCTCGAGTTCCTGGCCGACCAGGCCGTCACCTACAACAACCTGCTCGGGGAGGCCCACAGCGTCCTCCGGCCGACGCCGCTGCTGTCCTCGGTCATCGACGGAACCATCAGGTCGGGCAAGGACGTGACCGTCGGCGGAGCTCGTTTCAACTCCTCGGGGATGGCCTGCATCGGCCTGACCGACGTCGTGGACTCGCTGGCGGCCATCAAGCGCCTGGTCTACGACGAGGGGCGGGTCGGCTTCGGCGAGCTGATCGCCGCGCTCCGAAGCGACTTCGCGGGCCACGAGGATCTTCACTCCCTGATCGCAAGCAAGGTGGCCAAGTTCGGCTCCGGCGACCCCGAGGCGCTCGAGCTTGCGAACCGGGTCCAGCGAATCACCCACGACATGTTCGCCGCCCGTCGCAACTTCCGAGACGGCCCGTACACCACCGGCTGGTGGTCGATGTCCAACCACGTCGCGTTCGGCAGCCTTACCGGCGCGCTGCCGTCGGGGCGGCGGGCAGGGAAAGCCTTCACCCCCGGCCTCACTCCTTCGCCCGGGGCATCCCCCAACTTGCTCGACAACCTCCGCGACGTCGCCTGCCTGGATAACACCGTGATGGACAACAACATGGCCTTCAACGTCAAGTACGTGCCGGCCGCGTCCGACTCGCATGAGCGGTCGGTGGCGAACATGGCCGCCTATGCCAAGGGCTACTTCCAGCTCGGGGGCATGCAGATGCAACTCAACGTAGTCAGCTCGGAGATGTTGCGGGACGCGATGGCTCACCCCGAGAACTACCGCGATCTGCTGGTGAGGATCTCCGGCTACAACGCCTACTTCGTGACGCTCAACCGCGACATGCAGATCGAGCTGATCGAGCGCGCCGAGTTCGGCGCGTGATGCGACCTGCTCTGATCGTCGAGGTGAAGGGCAACTCCCTCGACGACGGCCCCGGTATTCGCTCGGTGGTCTTCTTCAAGGGCTGCCCGCTGGACTGCGTTTGGTGCCACAACCCGGAAGCTAAGCGGCTCGATCGCGAGATCGCATTCGACCGAAGCCGCTGCCGCGGCACGCTGGCCTGCGTTGAGGCGTGTGAGCCGCGAGCCCTCGACCGCTCCTCGCCCGAATTCGTCGACCGGACCCGGTGCACGTTGTGCGGGCGTTGCGTCGAGGCCTGCCCCTTCGGCGCATTCGAGATCGTGGGTCGAGCGTTGGACGTCGAGGAGATCGTGAGCACGGCCGCACGCTATGAAGCCTTCTACCGCGCCTCCGGTGGAGGCGTGACGCTATCCGGCGGGGAGCCCATGCTCTTCCCCGAGGAAGCAGGTGCCTTGCTGCGACGTCTGAAGGAAAGAGGGATCCACACCCTTCTCGAAACATGCGGGCTGTTCTCGCTCGACCGCTACACGGCTTTGGCGGAACCGCATCTCGACCAGGTCTACTTCGACTTGAAGATCGCCGACGACGCCGAACACCGCCGCTGGTGTGGAACGTCCAACCGCACCATCCTGTCCAACTTCCGGGAACTGCGCCGGCGCGCCGATGCGGGCGGCGTGCCGGTGCTGCCGCGAGTCCCACTCGTCCCGAACATCACCGCGACCGCGGCCAACCTGCGGGCCATAGCCGCCCTCCTGCGCGAAAGCGCTGCCGGGGAGGTTGCGCTCCTTGCCTACAACCCGCTCTGGGGAGACAAGGCGCGCAAGCTCGGGGCGGCAGTCGGGGTCGACCGAACCACTTGGATGAGCCGAGAGGAACTCGACTGGTGCCGGTCGTTCTTCGACGGAATCCGCATCACATCCTGACCAGAGCACGCCTCGCGTCCTGAGACCGCTGGAAGCGCCGGTGGCAGAAGCAGGCTATAGACTTCGCCTATGAACAGCAGGGCAAGTGGCGAATCCGACGAGCTGGATAGGGCCCCCAACAGAGACAGTCGCTCCTCTCGCGCCATCGACATGGCCGCACCGATGGCTCTTCTGGCCTTCGCCGTCATCGCGTTCTCGGGGGGGTGGACCGGCGGGAAGCTCGTCATTGATGGTCCCGGCTCCACGATGTGGGTCTCGATTGCCCTCAAGCACTGGCAGGCGACCGGGCACGTCCCCTACTGGATAGGCGAGATGTGGGCGGGAACTCCCGCCTGGGCCCTCGCCCCTTCTCTTCCTGTTCTCTGGCTCCTGCCTCTGGCCGCCATGGTGGGCCCGAATGACGCGGTGAAGATCGCCTCGTTGGCGGCCCAAGTCGTGGCCGCCTGGGGTGTGTTCGTCCTTGCTCGCTCCTTCTGGCGTCAGAGTATCTGGGCTCCGACGGCGGCAGGGTTCATGTACGGCCTCAGCCCCCTCTTCATCTCGCACACCGCGCTGTTCGGGCACGAGCCGTCCGCGTGGGCAATGGCCGCGGCCCCTTGGGCCATCTGGAGCTTCACCAAGGCACTGCGAGGGGATGGCAGACACCTCGGACTGGCCAGCCTGCTCGTGGGCTTCTTGCTGCTCCAGCAGGCGGAGCACGCCTACGCCCTGGCGCTGTTCGCTTTGGTCTACGTGCTGGTGGAGGTTGCGGCGAGGCGTCGCCGGGCCGGCTCGGCCGGGCTCGGGGGCCCGATCTTGCGGGCCGGTGTGATTGGAGGCCTGGCGGCCGGGATTGCGGCCTACTGGCTGGTGCCTCTGGTAGCCCTTCGCAATGCCTTCGTGTTCACGCCTCCCGACCGGGTTCGCCTCTATCTCGCGGAGGGTCTCGCCGGACAACTGGCGAAAAGGCCCGAGGCGTTCCTGACCAGGACCCATCTCCTCCCCGGCACAACGATGCCGGAGGCGTTGGACATCTTCTCGAGCGGAGCCTTCTACTTGGGCCTGGTCGTGCTGGTGCTGGCCGGCGTGGGAGTCCTGCTCACACCGCGCCACGACAAGGACGGCCGCCTTTCCGCGACGCTGGTGGCGTCGGTTCTGTGTATCTGGATGTCTACGGCGGCAGTCCCATTGGCTCGAAGTGGCCCGGCCACGAAGGGCCAACTCGTCGCCTTCTTGATCCTCGGGCTGTTCCTGGGAGTGATAACGGGATCGCTCCTGCGGCGCTTGAGATTGGGCGCGACGATGTCCATCGCCGCTGCCGGGGCCATCCTCCTCATTGCCGCCGTTCCCTATCTCACTCCCTTCACTTCCCTTCAGAAGTTCGTACCCTTCCTTGCCAACCTGCGCTTCCCCCGCTTCTACGTCCTGGCCCCGATCGGACTGGCCCTCGCGGCGGCTTTTCCCGTGAACGTCGTCGAGCGCTGGGTGGCAAACCGTCAGCCGAAGCTTGCCCCGGCGGTCGCGGCCGCCCTGGCCCTGGCCGTGATAGGAGGCTTCGTGGTGGACGTCAATCCCTACCGCTCCCTCTACCAGCTCCAGCAGCAGCCCATGCGGGGTGTCGCCTACCCGGAGATCGCGAAACGACTCGCGGCTCGTGGAGGGGACATGCGAGTGGACTGGGCCTTCTTCGGCGATGCGGAGAAGGTGGAAGCGCTTTCGCGTTCCGGTCTTCCGATGGCGATGGGCTGGCCTCACCCCATTGCGAGTAAGGGCATCTGGCAACTTATGGCAGAGTCCTGGTCCGCGCCGTCCCAATACACCCTGCGCGCGCTCAGCCTGGCGAGTGTGGGCTATGTCGTGGGCGAGCACGGTTGGGGTGGGGCAAACGACACCGAGGTGCCCGGTGTGGGCATTCTCAAGAATCCCCAAGCCGTTCCCCTGGTTCGCACCCGAGGCAAGGTCGTGATCGTCCAAGACCAGGAGATAGCTCCGAAGCTTGCTGTGGCCCTCGCCCCGCTGGGTATCGGGGTGGTCCGAGGAGATCGCGCGCAGGTCAGATCCGTCGAGAGCCTGACCCAGGGCTCTGTGCTCTCCGGTGTGTGCACCTCGGGTCGAGCCTTTCTCGAGGGAGAACTCGCGAAGCAAATCACCCCCGAGGTCGCGCAGGCGTGTGCGATGGGCCGGTGGATCGGAGGGTTCGGCACCCGGGCCACCGAGAAGATCGAGGGCTCCCGAAGCGTCGGCGCCGTGTTTCGCTCGCCCTTCGACGGCCTGGCGGGAGTGGCCGTATGGCTCGAGTCCCCCCCCGCGAACACCACGCTCGTGCTGAAAGAGGTGGAGCCGGACGGACGGTCTCTGGGTCGGGAAGTGGCCCGAGCCACCTCTTCCGCAGCCGACGACAACGGACTGTGGAAGTTCGGATTCGGACCCGTTTCCCAGTCGGCCGGAAAACAGTACGCCTTCCTGCTGTCCTGCCCCGGGTGTGACCCGAAGACCGCACCCGGTCTGTTCTCGAGCATGGTGCCGGAGGGGCAAGGAGACCTGGTTGTCGATGGGAAGGCCGATCGAAAGCGAGCCGCCGCTTTCTACCCCCTCTACCCGCAGCAATCGCCTTTGGCGGGAGAGACCGCGCAGGAAGCCAGCGTCCCCTACTCTCACTCAGGACCGGGGACTTGGCGAGTGGACATTTCGGCGCAGGCGCCGACGCTCGTCGTCGTGGGGGAGTCGTACTTCCCCGGATGGAAAGCCACGCTCGACGGTTCGCCGGCGCCGGTCGTGGAAGCCGACGGAGCCTTCCTGGGAGTGGCGGTACCCGCCGGCCAACACCGCTTAGAGCTAGCCTACGTCCGACCGATGGCGTCCCTCATCGGAAGAATCGTCACGTACCTGTCCCTGCTGGCGGTTGCCGCGCTCCTGGTGGTCGGAGCGCTGGGCCGCAGCCGTAGATTCCGCCGGCGCCTGCAAGGTTCCGGCACCCCGACGCGCGATACTGCCGTGCCCAGCGTGCGCCGCCCATGGAGGGTGACACGAGGGCGCTGACGGACAACCTTCCCCTGACCATCGTCAGCGCCGCACGCACCACGCCTCTCTCCAACTGCGGCGGCTCGACTACGGCCGCTCGAGCAGATCCACCTCGTAGACTGCTTCGCTGTCCGCCGCGGGGATGCGGTATGTCTTGATCTCAGAAGGCCCGAGCTCCGCATCGATCACTCGATCCCAGGCAGTCAGTCGAATGCTCGCTCGCGTCGACATCCCGGCGGTTTCGTGACAGCGAACCACGGTGTCCCCGCTTGCGTCCTCAGCCTGTTTCAGGGCAGTCACGACCACGTTCTCGGGTGTGACTTCCACGAACGAGGCGACCCGCGGCAGATCGCCGGCATGGCCCGCATCGAGCAGGGCTACGGCCCGTTCGTTCATCTCGATGGCGCGGCGAACGGTGCCGGCCTCCCGCCAGGTGCCGGCATGCGGCAGCAGCGCGTACGTGAAGCGTTGGATGCCCTGGTCCATGAAGCGATTCTCCAGCGGATCCAGGGGATAGGGGTCGTGGTGGGCGTAGACGGGGCTGCGGACGACGGTCATGTGCAGATTCGAGCCGCGCACGTCGAAGCTGTACTTGCCATCATTGAGCAGGCTCAACCCGTAGACCTCGCCCGTCCGAAGGTGAGCCCCCGTGACGTCCACCCACCGCTGACCGGGTTCCTCTTCGCCATCGACCGGCCTCTCCTGGAAGCCGTAGGGAATCTCGTAGGTGGCCCGCGCAGAGTCGAGGCAAACCGGCCAGCGGAGCTTCAGAACACGGTGCTGTTCGCGCCAGTCCAGCCACACTCGCACCTCGATCGGATCCAGGTCACGGTAGACGATGAAGTCCTGGCACAGCACCGACGTGCCGTACTCACTTGTCACGCGAACCACGGACCGCACCGGCCCGTCCTCCACCCGCTGGATACTCCTCAACTGGAAGCGGCCGATCTCCTCATCGAAGCGGGTGGGTCCGTGTCCCCAGGTGTCGGTGGGGTCGTCGATCACGATTGCCTCCCCGGCGGGTCCGGAGAAGACCTCGCAGTTACCACGGCGGTCGACGAGGCTGGCGATGAGACCGGTCTTCGCATCGAACTCGAGTCGCCAACGGTCGGTCTCGACCAGCGGAGATCCCTGCGACAGGGCAGCCGTCCGATACTCGCCCAACACGAGCCGATACACCCGGTAGCCCAGCGGAGGCAGCTCGGCAATGAACGAGAAACACCAAGTCAGATAGACGGCCGACCGAGACGTCACGAGCTGCAGTTCGATTCGGTTGCCGTCCTCGTCCTCGATATGAGACGGGGCATGGAAGCTGGCGAAATTGATGAAGTCAAGCTCCAGTTCGACGCGGCTGGGCCAGGCATGGGGATTGAACGCAAAGAGCGGCACGCTGTCCTCACGATGTTCCACCCCGACCCTGCCAGCCACAGCCTGGACCGCGTCGGTGAGACCGCGGCCGGCGATCGCCATCGCTTCGCCATGGGTGTCGCGAGCGTCCTCGTAGGCTTCCTCGATGGCCGTCCCGGCGAGGACGTCGTGGAACTGGTTGAGGAGCACATCCTTCCACGCTTGGGCGAGTCCATTCCCGCCCCGGTGCCCGGCCACGCGCTCGGCTATCGTTATGGCTTTCTCCGCGGTGACCAGGAGGCTCTCGGCGCGACGGTTCCACTGTTTGACCCCGGAGTGGTTCGCATAGCATCCCCGGGCATGGTGCTGCAGTTCGTCATGGACCGTGGGCAGGGGCAGCTTTCGGGCATCGACTCCGCGGAAGAAACGTTCCGTCGTGCTGAAGAGGACTGCGGGGTAATCCGCGCCGGCGGCGAGAGCCTGTATCGCCTCAATGTTGGCCCGCGTTGGCCCACCACCGTGATTGCCGACACCATAGAAGCACATCACCTCATCGAGGTCCGTTCCAAGCTCCTTCATGCAACTCTCGAGGTGGGACTCGAGATGAGCGGCGGAGCTTCCGGTGCAGTACTGATAGGGGATCCGGTAGGCAAGGACCCGAGAACCCTCGTCGGCTTCCCACCAGAACAAAGGTGAGGGCAGTGTCTTCTCGTCGGGTGCCGGCCGCATGAACACGTAGAACTCGATCCCGCTCTTGCGCAGGATCTGGGGCAGCGAGCCGGCGTGGCCGAAGCTGTCCACGTTGAAGCCCACGGATGCCATCCGGCCGAAGCGCTCCAGGAAGTAGCGCTGCCCCAGCAGCCCCTGACGCACGAGGGCTTCGCCGCCCGGGATGTTGCAGTCCGGCTCGACCCACCATCCCCCGGCGATCTCCCAGCGACCCTCGGCGACGCGCTCCTGGATCTCCCGAAACATCGAGGGATCGTTCCTCTCCACCCACTCGTAATGAGCGGCACTGCTTGCCGTGAACCGGAAATCGGGATACTCCAGCATGCGGTCCAGGGCGGATCGGAAGGTCGCCTTGACCTCTTGCAGCCCCTCGGGATATCGCCAGAGCCAGACGACGTCGATGTGGGCGTTGCCGATCATGTGAATGACCGGTTTGGTCGTCGTCATGTCGTGGACGCCTCCGTCCCAGTGGATATCCGGCCGTCGTGCGACACCAACCTTGGCGTGGCGCCTCCCTTAATACCCAACCAACGAGAAGCCGTCCAGCTCGGCGCGCCGCCGGTCGGAAGCGAACACCGCCACTGATGCGCGGCACACCTGCTCGGCTGAACCTAGTGCTCGCCCCCGTGAGTACGGTCACCACCGAGAGCGTCACCGCGCCCCGAGGGCAAGGCCGCGAGAAGCGCCGCGTACCTTGATGGTACGCAAGCGACGAGCAACGCCGCCATCGGGGATGCGGGGGCGTTCGAATGTGGGCGTACTCACGGGGGGGAGCACCCAGCCGTCTCGGAGCGCAGTTGTGTGAGATGACGATTCCGCCAATCAGTTCCCCCGCCGGGGCCTTCGTGCAGCTACCATCGGTTGAGCCCTTCGTGCAGCCACCGTCGAATGGCCGGCCGGTGCCCACCACCGTGGCGGGAGGTGTTCCGCATGAATGAGGCAGAAGCTATGGAGCTGGCTCTGGCAGAGGCAGAGGCCGCCCCCGAGCATGACGACGTGCCGGTGGGGGCCGTGCTTCTCTCCCCGCAAGGAGAACTCCTGGCTGCCGGGCACAATGTGCGCGAGCGCGACCAGGATCCCCTGGGACACGCCGAACTCGTGGTCATCCGGCAGGCCTGCCGCAAACTGGAGACCTGGCGGCTGGACGGTTGCACCCTGGTCGTGACGCTGGAGCCGTGTGCCATGTGCGCGGGAGCGCTCGTGCAGTCCAGGGTCAGGCGCCTGGTCTACGGCGCCCTGGATCCCAAGGCGGGCGCGGTTTCCAGTCTCTACGACTTGGTGAGAGACCAGCGCGTCAACCACGTCCTCGAGGTGGAGGGCGGTCTCGAAGAAGCCGCCTCAGCAGCCCTGCTGTCTCACTTCTTCACCACCCGGCGCGGAAACGAGTGAGGTCCGCATCGCTGCTAGAATCGCTGCGGAGGGTTCGCCTAGTGGCCGAGGGCGGCGGTCTCGAAAACCGCTAGGGGCTTTGCCCCTCGAGAGTTCAAATCTCTCACCCTCCGCGCCTCTGCCTGCGAAAGTGCGTTCCAGCGGACCCGCGCGAACTCCGACCAACCTGAAAGATGCCTTGCCCCGGCCGGTGGTCGCCTCGGCCCGACACCATTGTTGGGCGGACCAAGCGGAGTAGAATGACAGTGCCATGACGCTCCGGTACAGGGTCGCCCTCGTCCGCTCGGATGAGGGAATCAGCGTGTCGGTTCCCGGGCTTCCCGGCTGCTGGTCACAGGGCCGCAACGAAGCCGAAGCGCTTGCGAGTATCCGCGACGCGATCCAGGAATACCTCGCGGTAACCGAGGAGCAGCTCGAGGGTGCTGAGGTCCGGGAAGTCGAAGTCAGCGTCTGATGCCCGGTATTCCTGGTGTCTCTCACCAGGCTGCGGTGCGGGCGCTGAGCAAGGCCGGCTTCCGGATCGCCCGAGAAGGCAAGCACGTCGTGATGACAGACGGACGCCGAATCATCACCATCCCGCGAGCAAATCCAATCAACGCCTTCACGATGGGGGGAATCGTCAAGGACGCTGGCCCAACGGAAGAGGAGTTCAGGAAGCTGCTTTGATGATGTTGCCGCCAAACTCGATACTGGAACAGACGCTGGCCGCTTCGCGGCCGGACGCCGCTGAGCACTCAGATCGTTAGGCGGCGCATGACCAGGAGCGACATGACGATCCGGCGTAGACCTTCAGGAGCTCCGAGGAAACGGCGCCCGGCGCAAGGATCGAGGCGAGAGGAAGCCCTCCTGCAGGCGCTCTCGGAGGGCCTCTCGGATGAAGAATTCCGGCGCGTGGCGACATGCGCGCTCCGCGCGCTGGATGACGCGGGGCGCGAGCGCCTTTTCGGCCTGCTCGGCGAGGGGGTCGCTCAGACCCTCCGGCGGCTTCTCAAGGCCCTGGAGGAGACAGGCGGCCCCACCAAGCCCCGTGTGAGCGCGGACAAGGTGCGCCAGGAATGGGAACGTGCTTGGGACGAGTGGTGGGAGCACGTGCACGAGTCAGGCGACGAGCACGGCGACTACATCGTCCAGGAACATCACTGGGAGGAGCCCCATCTGGCCGCCTCCGGTCTGGCGAGCGACCTGGAGCCCATCGCCGCCCGCATGCGACCTCTCTTGACCCGCGTCGCGGAGGAGGGTCTCGATCCCGATTTCAGCTTCGCTTCCGTCTTGCGGGAGACCGTCGAGGAGACGGGCGCGGGGCTGCCCGATTGGTTCCCGGACTGGCGCGACCACGAGGGCTGTGAGTTCGGCCCCGAGGTCACGGGTTGCCTCCTCGAGTGGGAGTGGGCTCAAACCAGGCGGGAGGGAGGCGATGCTTTTCCCTTCCTGCACGCGCTGTGCGCGCTGGAGCAGACGAAGGGTCTCACCTGGGACTGGCCTACGGTCGAGCGCTTCGTCGAAACCCTGCCCGAAGCGGAGCAGCGCGCCGTCGTGGAGGGCATCCGCCAGGCTCGGGGCGCCGATCCCTGGAAGAGCGCCCTCGGCTCGGCCTACTCGGGCTGGTTCCGCTTGCACCAGACCCTGTCCCGCCGCTGGGACCGCGTGAGCTACACCGAAGCAGCGCGGGCAGGCGTCGATCAGGACTGGACCCTCGCGCTCCCCCTGCTGGACGACCTGCTGCGGGAGAAGAAGTTCCAGGAGGCGGCGCTCCTTGCGGAGGAGGCGGCAGGCGTGCTGCTGCGCGTCAAGGAAGCAGAGTCATGGGACGCGCGGGAGGTCCTGTGGGCGCAGCGGGTGGGACCGCACTGGGACGAGCGCCCCGACGCGGAGGTGCGCCGGCTCCTCGGCCTGTGGGAGAAAGCTGCGCGCGGCCTCGGCGACGCTGCCCTGGCGGAAGCGCTCCGCCTTCAGACCGCGCTGTGCAGGGGGTGGCAGGACGGGGACACGGCGCTGCGGGCGTTCGAGCGGGTGCCGCAGCGGCATGCCGGCGTGAGGGATCGGCTCTTCGCTGCTTGGCGTGATCACGTGGTGGACAAGAGCCTGCGCGCCCGGTGGGGCGAAGAAAGCCCGCGGCCGGCGAAGCCGGGCTGGGTGGGCCCGCTGGTGGACGCGGCGCGCGCCGGTGAGAGCGGTGAGGAGTTTCGCTCTGCACTGGCGCGCTGGATGCGGGAGGCGGGGGCGACGAGGAAGAGCTTCGACCGGGAGCGCCGCGCGCTCGCGTTGCTTACCTTCGACCTGGACGCCGCTACGCAGGGCCGGGTTCCCAGCGAGCTACGCGCTGTGCTCCGGTCCGGCGAGCAACCGAAGGCACTCGCGGCCTCTCGGGCGCGGTGGCTGAAGCGCATGGGCGCTGATGCGCTGCTGCCCGAGCTGCTGGAGATCTGGAAGCGCCACGCCGAGGCGCTGCTCCTCGACCCCGCCCTCGTCCACGACGGGAGGTACGACGATCACGTACGTTCGCTTGCGGCGGTGCATGCGCTGGACTCCGAGCTGTACTGGAAGGTGGTGCACAAGTGGGCGCGCGCCCACGAGCGCCGTAGGAACCTGTGGACCGCCATCGACAAGCGGGGACTCCCGAGCCCTCGCCCGCCCAGCACACCGCCGAGCTGACACGGGACCACTGGGATGCGTCGCGCAACGGTGAAGGCTGAACCCCACAAATGGGAGTTCAAGCCGAGGTTCCGGCGCAACGCCTTCGGCTGGAGATCGCAGCCTGCCATTCAGCGCGTGAAGCAAGCGGTCGGCGAGATCAGGAGAGTGGCACGTAAAGATCCGGCGCTCGGCGCCGAGGGCGCGGTGATCCTCCTGGAACGCCTGTCGCCGGCGCTGGAGCGCGTCGACAGCTCCTCGGGTGCGATCGGCGCCGCGGTCAACAACGCGATCACGGAGCTCGTGCCGATCATCGCGGGCGCGCCGGCCGACCCGGAGGCGCGTGAGGATTGGCTCGATCGCCTGTGGGCGGCGCATGAGGCGGACCAGATCCCATACATCGAGCGCCTGGCCGACCACTGGGGCGAGCTCTGCGTTTCCACGGAGGTCGCCTCCGCCTGGGCGGACCGCCTGCTCGGCGTCACGCGCATGGCCCTGAGTCCCGACAAGAACCTTCGCGGGCACTTCCACGGGACCTCAGCTTGCCTGAGCGCTCTCTTCCATGCGGAGCGCCACGCGGAGATCGTCGGCCTCCTCGGGGTCGACACAATCTGGCCCTACAAGCGATGGGCCGTGAGGGCGCTCGCGGCCATGGGCAAGAAGTCCGAGGCGCTCCGGTACGCCGAGTCGTGCCGCGGGCCGTGGACGCCCGACGGCGAGGTCGACGCCTCATGCGAGGGGATCCTCCTCTCGTCCGGCCTCGTGGACGAGGCGTACGAGCGCTACGGCCTGGTCGCGAACCGTCGCGCGACCTACCTCGCGACCTTCCGTGCCGTCGCGAAGAAGTACCCACACAGGAAAGCGGACGAGATCCTCGCCGACCTGGTCGTGAGCACGCCCGGAGAGGAGGGCAAGTGGTTCGCGGCCGCGAAGGAGGCGGGGCTGTACGACGAGGCGCTGGCTCTGGCAAGCCGGTCGCCCTGCGATCTGAAGACCCTCACCCGCGCCGCGAGGGATCTCGCCGAGAAGCAGCCGGCGTTCGCCGTTGGCGTGGGCCTGCTCGCGCTCCACTGGCTCGTGGAGGGCTACGGCTACGAGATCACCGGCGCCGATGTCTGGACCGCCTACTCGGCCACACTGAACGCCGCGGAGGCGGGGCGCAGCGTCCCCGAGACCCGCGAGCGCATCCGCAAGCTCGTGGAGGCAGAACCACCGGGAGGGTTCGTTGCGAAGATTCTCGGAAGGGAGATCGGGCTGTGATCGAGCGCGCGCCTATCCACGTAGCGGGACCCCCGGGAGCCGGCAAGACGACGTTCATCGAGGCGATGCTCGGCGCCTCCGGCAGGCCCATCCTCGCGGCCCGCTGTGTTCGGGACGACGCGCTCCGCCACTCGCGGGAGACGGCGGCCAAGTCCCACCCCGAGCTGAGGCGCTACAGAGAGGCGAGCGCCTCATCGCGGACGTCGCGCGGCTTCGCAAGGACGAGGCCCTGTTCAACGACATTCTCGACTTCAGAGGCAGCAAGACCCCGGTGACCGCCGTCGTTGCCAACCTCACGGACCCGGGCGATCCCGGCCGAAAGAAGGCTCTTGCGCGAGTGAATCGCACCATCCGAACCGCGGGATAGCGGTACGAGTCGATGGTCTGAACTGTTCGTGCTGAAGAGAGAACACCCCTGACGACCAGGGAAACCCTGTGCCTGAGGCTCGGTTCACCCAGTCGCGGAGCCCAAGTTGTCTCTGAACGCTGCGCCGACTCCGCGGAAGTCCTCTGCGGTGACGCCCTGCATCTCCGGGCCGCCGGACGACCGAAGCCAGCGCACGGATCGCGTTGCTTCTTCGACGAGCACGACGTCCGCGAGATCGCGAACGAGAAGGGCTGATCGCACCGCTGGCAGCGGATGACCCGCTTGGGGAAGAGCCGCCGTTCTGAGCGGCTGCTGAGTTGCGAGGAGAAACCTCGATGTGACCGGTGAGGCGGCTAGGTTCTCGGGTGACGATCCGCGACGCGACTGGGCTGCTTCGGGAGGCGGCGTAGGCCCATCCACGCCAGAGCCGCTAGATGGCCGGCGACCTCCTCGACCGGTGGCTTGCGAACCTCCTTCCACCACTGGCCCACGAAAGTCACCATTCCGACCAATGCGTGGGCGTAGATCGGTGCCCTCTTGGCGTCGTATCCCGCCTTCCTGAACTCCGCCGCGAAAACGGCTCCCACCCGCTCGGCTACCTCCGAAAGCAGGCCGGACATACCGGTATCGGCCGCCGTGACCGGGGCATCCCGCGAGAGCACGGCGAAGCCGTCGGGCTCGTCTCTCACGTACTCGAGGAAGGCGAGAGCGGCTCGCTCCAGGCGCTCCCGCGGCGATCCCGACGCGATAGCCTCAGAGATCCTCGCTACTACCCGCTCCATCTCGCGATCGACCACGACCGCGTACAGGCCTTCCTTGCCTCCGAAGTGCTCGTAGACGACCGGCTTGGACACCTTCGCGCGCTCGGCGATCTCCTCGACGGAAGCGGCTTCGTAACCCCGCCGAGCGAACACGGCCCGGCCGACCTCGATGAGCTGGGCTCGCCGGGCCGGAGCGGTCAGGCGACGCGCGGTTCCTGTGTCCTTCGACATGTTGACAACCATACTACGGCACCGTAACCTACGCCCGCGTAACCTACGCACGCGTAACCGCAATCCTCTCGGCGGCGGGAGAAGGAGGGGTTCCATGCGCATACGGTTCGTCGAGCCGAGACCTCCGGGCCACCACGTCTACGACAACGCCTTGCTCCCGCGGCTCGGTTTGCCCCTGATGGGGGCTCTCCTGAGCGAGCGCGGTCACGACGTTCGCTGCTACTGCGAGACGCTGGCCCCCATCGACGCGGCGGATTGCCTGAGTGCGGACCTGATCGGGATCTCCAGCACGACCTCCACGCAGCCTGAGGCCGACCGCCTTGCCGGGGAGTTCGAGAGCGTGGGGATCCCGGTGGTCCTGGGGGGTAGCCACGTCACCTTCCTGCCCGACGAGGCGCTGGCGCACGCGAGCTTCGTGGTGCGCGGTGAGGGGCAGCGCGCCATCTGTGAACTGGTGGACGCCCTCGAGCGGGGAGGCACCTTCGAAGGAATTCGGGGGCTATCCTGGCGCGGTGCCGATGGATCGGCTCGTCACAATCCGCCGCGCCCGCCCTGCTCGCAACGGGATTTCGAGTCCTTGCCGCCCCCCAATCTCTCGCTGATCGCCGGCCACGAGCGCATGCATGTCAAGCCCCTGATGACCCAGTGGGGCTGCCCCTTCGACTGCGAGTTCTGCTCGGTCACGGCCATGTTCTCCCGTTCGGTCCGCTACCGGCGCCCCGACCAGGTCCTCGACGAGCTGGCTGGACTCGGCGCCGAGAGGGTCTTCTTCCACGACGACATCTTCGTGGTGAACAAGGAGCGCACCAAGGCGCTCCTGCGGGGCATGATCGAGCGCGATCTCACTCCGCAATGGATGGCTCAGGTGCGAGCCGCCGAGACCGTCTTCGCCTCGAAATCCGCACGCGTGCCCGACCACGAACTGCTCCGCTTGATGCGCGATTCCGGCTGCCGGATGGTGATGGTCGGCTTCGAGAGCGTTTCCGAGGACACGCTCAAGCAGATGAACAAGAAGCAACAGGTGCGCGACATCGTCGACTCGGTCGAGCTCTTCCACGCCCACGGGATCAAGGTCCACGGGATGTTCGTGGTCGGGGCCGACACCGACACCATCGAACAGGCCGACCGCACGGTGGATTTCGCCAGGCGCCATAGGATCGACACCATCCAGATCATGATCGAGACACCGTTTCCGGGGACCCGTCTGTATGGGCGAGCCGAGGCCGAGGGACGGCTTCTCACCGCGGACTACTCTCTCTACGACGCGCACCACGTGGTGATGCGGCCGGCACGGGTGCACCCGCGCGACCTACAGCTTGCCACCCTTCGCGCGATGGAGCGCTTCTACTCCGTCCCCGCCATCGTGCGTTCCACGATCCGCGACTTCGCGCACCACGCCCCGGAGTTGGTCGGGGTTGCGCTTCGCAATCGCCTACCGGCCCGGCTCCCGACGCTCGCCGGGCTCGCCCTGAAGCGTAGGTGGGGCGAAGTGGTTTCCGACGTCCGGACCTCCCTGCCTGCTCATGACTGGGCGGTGTTCGAGGAAGCGTTCGGGATCGCCGTCCTCCGGGCCTACGGGCGCAGGCAGGTGGGCATGTGGTGGGAGCAGGAGCACTCGCGAGCGCACCTTGCCTTCCTCGCCGCGGTGCCCTGACGACTGTGCCCCCGTCGGCGGGATCCCGGGCCGCCCGTGCGCGGCGAGGACGAAGGGGGGCTGGGGTGCGGCACGTAGATATTCACGGCCATCGGGTCGCCTACGTCAGCGCGGGCGAGGGTCCGACGGTGCTGCTCATCCACGGAATGGCAAGCAGCTCGGAGACTTGGCAAGCGGTGCTCCCGGCGCTCGCCGAGCGCGCATGCGTGGTAGCGCCGGACCTGCCCGGCCACGGCGGGACGGCACCGGCTGCGGGGGACTATTCGCTGGGAGCCCTGGCGAGCGGGGTACGTGATCTGCTCGTCGCGCTTGGTCACGAGCGGGCAACCGTGGTCGGGCATTCGCTTGGCGGCGGTGTGGCGATGCAGTTTGCCTACCAGTTCCCGGAACGGTGTGAGCGATTGGTGCTGGTGTCCTCGGGTGGCCTGGGCCGGGATGTGTCTTCGCTGCTGCGCGTGCTCACTCTCCCTGGGGCGGAGTATGTACTTGCGCTGGCCTGCACACGGCAGTTGCGAGAGGCGGGGACCTCTGTGGGGCGCCGGCTCGGCAGCATGGGTATCCGCCCCGCGCCCGCCCTCAAGGAGATCTGGCGAAGCTACGAGTCGCTCGACGATTCGGCAAGCCGGGCGGCATTCCTTCAGACGCTACGCTCGGTGGTCGACCTGGGGGGTCAGCGAGTGAGCGCCGGGGATCGTCTGTACCTGGCGTCGGAGATCCCGACGTTGCTCGTGTGGGGGGAACGGGACGCGATCATTCCCGTCAAACACGCGCGAGCCGCTCACGATGCGATTCCCGCCAGCCGACTCGAGATATTCGAAGGCGTTGGTCACTTCCCCCACTGCGAGGCGCCCGAACGTTTCCTCCAGACGCTCGTGGACTTCCTGGACTCTACCGAGTCGGCGTCGATCTCTGAGGACAGCATGCGCGAGCGAATTCAGGGCGCATGTCAACCAAAGGCCCTGCCTGTACGTTTACCTAGGTAGATGACCGCCCAAGGGCCCAAGGGCAGGAGGGGCATGGCCAGGGACCGTGACGAGGATTTCGAGATCGCCTTCGATGACCTGCTGCCTCGGTGTATGGCCGCAGCCCGCCGGCTGCTCCCGAGCACGGCAGATGCCGAGGACGTGGCCGCTGAAGCCCTCGCCAGAACGTATGCCCACTGGCGGAAGGTTCGCTCGCTCTCCTACCGGGATGCTTGGGTGATGAGGGTAGTCATCAACCTCGCGACAGACGCGGCCCGGCGGAAGCCACCGCTTGTGTCGCCTCCAGAGGCGGTGAACGTGGAGGAGTCCGTGACATTGCGCCTGGGCCTGGTGGCGGCCCTTCGTTTGTTGCCGCGCCGTCAGAGGGAGGCGATCGGGTTGCGCTACCTGGGCGGGTTCAGTGAGGCAGAAGTTGCCGAGGCACTTGGGGTAACTCAGGGAGCGGTCAAAACCCACATTCACCGAGGCACCGCCGCACTTCGCCAACGGTTGGGCGAGAGAACTGACGAGGAGGTGATCCCCTTTGGCAAACAGTGACGACGCCGGCGAGCGGCGCCCTCGCAGCCAGGAGGAGATCCTGGCCTATGTCTACCGCCGTGGACGTCTGCTCCGGCTGCGCCGACGGATCCTTAAGGCCATCGTCGGCGCTCTGGGCCTGGCACTCACGGTCGGCCTGCCCACCTACGTGCTAAGGCGCAGGAGGCCGCAGTCTGAAGGGTGCGCGGATCGGGGCTCGAGCTCCCTTCGGCCAAGGAAGAGTCGGCTCCTCCGGCGCAGGCGAGGCCTGCCCGCCTGAGGGCCAAGAACCTTGAGGGTGAGGCGCGTGGAGCAACAGCCTGAGTTCTGGTACTGGGCCACCAAGTCGGTGGTGCGTCCCTTGATGTCGACGGCTTTCCGTCTGCGTTTTGAGGGGTCGGAGCACATCCCGCAAACCGGCGGGCTCATAGTCGCCTGCAACCACATTTCACGGCTTGACCCCTTGGCGCAAGGTCTGCTTGTCGACGGCGCCGGCCGCAAGGCCCGTTTCCTGGCCAAGGCGGAGCTCTTCCACGCTTTCGGCCTCGGTCGAATCATGCGGGGGATGCGCCAGATCCCCGTGCATCGAGGAACCGCGGGAGCTCCGCTCGCCCTGGACGAGGCGATCGCAGCGCTAGAGCGCGGGGACGCGGTGATGATCTACCCCGAGGGCACGATCACCACGAATGCGGACCTCAGCGTGATGGCCGGGAAGATGGGCGTTGCCAGGCTCGCGCTGGCGACCGGCGCCCCCGTCATTCCTTGCGCGGTTTGGGGTAGCCATGTCGCGGCCCCCAAGGGACACAAGCGTAGCTGGCGACCCGGGCTCGAGATCGTGGTCAAGCTCGGCCCGGCGGTGAACCTGTCTGATTTCGAAGGCCCGGAACCCACTCACGAGACCCTTCGCACCGCGACGGCCCAAATCATGGCGGAACTGGGGGAACTGGTCGAGGAGATCCGCCAGTCGTGGAGGCGGCCGGCGTGGGCGCCGGCGTGGCCCGAGGTAGATGGCTGGCGGCCGTCGAGTGAGGACAAGCAGTTGTCGCCGACTTGAGGGACTAGTCAGGGCTCTGCTGGCGGCGAAGGCGGAGACCGAGACCCCGGTAGCGCCGTCGATGCTGATGTAAAGGAGTCAAGGGTGGCGAGAGTCGCGGTGATGGGCGCGGGCAGTTGGGGTACCGCGTTCGCCTCCGTTGTCAGCCGGGGCGGGCACGACACCCGGTTGTGGGCGCGCCGGGCGGAACTGGCCGAGGCGATCAGCAAGACACACGAGAACCTCGACTACCTACCCGGCGTGAAACTACCTGTGTCCCTCAGGGCGACGTCCGATCCGCGGGAGGCGCTTGTCGGAGCCGAAGTCGTGGCCCTGGCCCTTCCCAGCCATGCCCTGCGCGAAGGGCTTGTCCTGTTCCGGCCCTTCATGCCTGCCGGAGCGCCGCTGGTCAGCCTCACCAAGGGCATAGAGGGCGAGACCTTGATGCGCATGAGCGAGGTCATCAGGGATGTCACGGGCGCGCCCGCCGAGCAGGTGGCCGTCTTGTCTGGGCCGAACCTGGCCGGCGACATCGCCCGGCGCCTGCCCAGCGCGACGGTCGTCGCGACGCCGGATCCCTTGGTGGCCATCCGACTGCAGAAGTGCTTTCAGGTTCCCTACTTCCAGGTCTATATGAGCCCCGACGTCGTGGGCACCGAGCTCGGGGGGGCGACCAAGAACTACTTGGCCATAGCCGTGGGGATGGCCGAGGGGGTGGGACTTGGAGACAACGCGAAGGCTTTGCTGGTGACCCTTGGCCTTTCCGAGATGACGCGCCTCGGCATGCGCCTGGGCGCAAACCCGCTCACATTCTCGGGCCTTGCCGGAATAGGGGACCTCCTGGCCACCTGCATGAGCCGCCAGAGCCGCAACCGTCATGTCGGCGAGCAGCTCGGCAGGGGGCGACGCTTGGATGAGATCTTCGCCGAGATGCGAATGGTCGCGGAGGGCGTGAAGCTACCCCGAGCCGTCGTGGCCCTCGCGCGCCGCGAGAGAGTCGAGATGCCCATTGCGGAGAACGTAGGCAAGGTCCTGTACGAAGGCATGTCCCCCAAGGACATGCTGCTCAGTCTGCTGAGCCGCCAGACGGAAGCGGGGATGGCCGCGATACGCCCGGCCCGGCGCCGGAACGGCATCCAGGTGAGGCAGGCCGCAGGTTACGCGTGCACGTGACTCTGGGGGTACCCATGGCGATCCTTCGCTTGCGTCGCAGGAGGCGCACCGAGCTTCGGGCCGACGAGGGCGAGATTTCGGTCGAGGACTTGATCGCGGCTGAGCTGGATCGCTCTGGTGACGCCAAGTCCGCGAACTCCCAGGCCATGAGGCACTACTTTTCCTTCTCGACACGCAAGGCCGCCGACGAAGTCGCGGAGTCGCTGCGCTCCCAGGGACTGGAGGTCCGGGTGGACTGGAACGCGACCGAGAGAAGGTGGGTCGCCACGGCCACCGACCACGTCGTCATCGACGATCAACCGGTGCACGGACTGGTGTTAGGTCTGAGGGTGATGGCTTGGCGCCAAGACGGAGAGTACGACGGCTGGGAGATGGGAGCCCTGCGCCGGCGCTCAGCTGCGCGATGAAGGCGCCGACGGCCGGAGGCTGCGCTTATCGGATCGCGCCCCTGAGCCGGGGAACCACCTGCTGCGGGCAGACCCCTGAAGGCTGCACAGATGCGGGTTTGTGCGCCCTTCAGGCAGGGAACGAACCTGTGTTTGCGGGGGTCGACGTGGGGTCGGCCACCGTGAAGGTGGCCGGTCTCACCCGCGAGGGCCCCGCGGGGCGCCCCGCGTACCTGTCCATCGCCGATTTTTCCGACCCCGGGGCCGCCGTCCGGGCCGCCTACGGCTCCTACCTCCGCTCCCTCCCTCCGGGTGCGGGAGTGGTCGCTGCGGGAACCACGGGAAGCGGGCGAGAACTCCAGCGCCATCTGGTAGGGGCGGCCTTCACTCGGACGGAGATCGTGGCCCACGCCGCCGGCCTCCTCGACGCCGTGCAGCGGGGCGCCGTTCATCTCTCCTCCCCGTGGCCCGGGTCCATAGTGGAGATCGGCGGCCAGGACGCCAAAGTGATCCTTTTCCATCAGGGCGTCCCTATCTACTTCAACATGAACTCCATCTGCTCCGCGGGAACCGGCGAGTTCCTCCGTCAGATCGCCGACGAGGCCGGGATACCGCTGGAGGAGTTCGGCCCCACGGCTCTGACCTCCCGCAGCCTTTCCCCCATCGACCCCACCTGCACGGTCTTCTCACGCAGGGACTTCCGCCATCTAACCCAGAAGGGCGTGCCCCTGGCGGATCGGCTCATGGGTATCGCCCGGGCCATGGTGAGGAACTACCTGACGAACGTTGCCTCATCCCAGCGCCTCCCCTCTCCCGTGGTCTTCCAGGGAGGGGTGGCGGCCAACGCCGCGGTGGTCCGGGCCTTCGCCGAGGCCCTGGGTGAGGACCCCGTGGTGCCGCTGGACCACGGCCTCATGGGCTCCTACGGTATGGCCGTCCTGGTCCGGCAGGCTTGGCTGGAGCGGCCCCTCCCGCCCGCCGTGGCCGAGGTGGAGGCCCTAGAGGCCCGAGCCTTTAGCACCTCCCTCCTTTACTGCCACGGCTGCCAGAATGCCTGCGAAGTCACTCAGACCGCCGTGCCGGCCACGGGCAAGACCCTGGACCATCTGGGAGGCCGCTGCGAGCGGGGCCAGGACGCGGCCAACCTGCGCCCGGAACCCCAGCCCGCCGTGGCCGTCCGGCCCAGGCTGGAGCGGGCCCGCCGGGCTTCGCCCTTCCGTATCCTCTCCCGGGCAGCCGCCCGGAACTCGGCCGGCCTTTACTTCGCCGGCTTTGACGGCGGTTCCCGGGGGATCAAGTGGGCCCTCCTTCGCTCCACCGGCCCCTCCACCGCCGCGGGTCAGGGCTACGAAGTCGTGGCCGTGGGCTCCGTGGACACATGTGGGGACACCCTGGCCGCCATCCTCCGGGCCGCCGGTCACCTGGCAGAGGCCCTCCCGGACGGGGCCGAGCCCGTCACGGTGGGGACCACCGGGAGCGCCAGGGAGCTCGCCTATCACGTCCTGGTGGGAGCCGAAGGAGAAGTGGCCGACGTCATGACCACTGAGATCATCGCCCACTACGTCTGGGCCTCGGAGGTCCTCCCGGCGGTTCAAACCGTGGTGGACGTGGGGGGCAACGACTCCAAAGTCATATGCCTCACTCCGACGGGTCTCGATTTCGGGATGAACGACAAGTGCGCCGCGGGGACGGGAAGCTTCCTCGAGGCCGTGGCCAAGAGGGTCCACGTGCCTCTGGCGGAGTACGGAGAGACCGCTTCCCAGGCGGCCCGCAGCGCTCGCGTGGCCGGGCGCTGCGCCGTCTTCGGCGAGTCCGACCTGATACACAAGGCCCGTCTGGGCTTCCCCGTGCCCGACCTCCTGGTCGGGGTCGCCGAAGCCGTGGTCCGGACGTATGTCTCGGATGTGGCCAAGGGCAAGGTTCTGGCCGCGCCCATGGTGGGCCAGGGCGGGGCCCTCCTGAACGGGGCCCTGGTGAGGGCGTTCCGCGACCTGCTGGGACTCTCGGAGGAGGAGTTCTTCGTCCACCCCGACCCCCGGTTCGTCCTCGGGGCCGGGGCGTTGGGGGCGGCTCTCCTGGCCAAAGACCGCTGGGAGCGGGGTCTCGAACCGGCCTTTCGAGGCCTTCCGGTAGCTCTTTCGGCTCGCTGGGAGACGGCGTCGCTGGCCTGCCTCCACCCCGACTGCCCCAAGGGCTGCCCCGGAGTGGTCCTTCTTCTCAAGGATGGAGACCCCGTGGCCGGCTACCGCGGGCTCTCCTGCGAGTTCGGGCTTTTCTCCGGGCTCATCGGGGACGAGGCCCTTCGCCGGGAAACCATCCGGGTGGCCGCGGCGGCGGGTGTGACGGTGGGAGCGAGCCTTCACTGATGCGGTTTCTTGTGGCTCTGGCGAACAGCCTTCGAGGTGATGAGGGATGAGGACGGTGGAAGCGGAAGTGGGCATGGTCTCGGCCTTTACCGGCAAGTACCGCTCGGCCCGGGTGGTGGAGACGTTCCTTCGGGAGGCCGGGTACCGTGTGCGGCGAACCCCCCGGACCACCCCGGACGTCCTCGAGGCGGGAACGACCCTCTCGGCTTCCGACTACTGCCTCCCCCTCCGGGCCTATGTGGGCCACTTCCATCGCCTCTTGGCCACCGAGCCCAAGCCCCGCTTCATAGTGGCCCCCAACGTCTGCTCCGAGGACGAGATGACCAGCACCTGCTCGAAGTACCGGGACCCGGGGGGAGTGGCCCTGCGCTCCCTCGGCTCACCCGTGGCTTATACCCTGGCCCGGGCGGGGTGGAAGGAGCGAGAGAAGGCTCTGGCCCTCCTGGGTCCCGAGGAAGGCCGGCGCCTCCTGACCGAGGGCCGCTCCTGGCCCGAACTTCTCCAGCCGAACATCTGGTCCCTCCGACCCGAGAAGATGGAGGTGCTGGGCTACCGGCTCCTCTGCCGGCTCCGAGGGGTGAGGCCCTGGCGTCGGCGCCTGGCGCCGTTCTTGCCACCCGTCCTGGGCGAGGCCCTGGCCCCCTGGAATGAAGCCCACCGCGCCATGCGGGCGGCCCTGGAGAAGGAGGCCCGACCGCGGGAGGAGGCCCTCAGGGGTCTTCTGGGGGACCCTAACCGTCCCCGGCTCGGCCTGGTGGGCCGGGTCTACCTGGTGGAGGATCCCCTTCTGACTTCGGACGTGAAGGCCTTCTTCAAGCGGGCCGGGTGCGCGGTCCTCACCGCCACCGACGTCCCCTTCGAGATGCTGGAGCGGGCGTACCTGGACACCCTGGGCTACTACGATACCCACCGCCTCTACACCGCCTTTATCGAGTACGCCGCCTCCCTGCCCGTGGACGGGTTCGTCCTGGTCTCCTCGTTCGGCTGCCACCCCGACGCCTTCGAGAGCGAGTGGCTGGCGGACTACGCCCGGGGCAAAGGCCTTCCCGCCTGGTACTTCCGTTTCGATGAGCAGTCCGGAAGATCCGGCTTCAACACCCGTTTCGAGACCATCCTTGGCTTCCTCGAGGAGCGCCGGGACGTGAGACTCGGACGACGCCCTCAGGTGAGAACGGCCGGCCCGGGTCGCCCTCACCCCGTGAACCTATTTCCCTCCGGCTCCGAGCCCTACCCGGCTCCACCGGCCCTGAACGCACCGGACGCCCGCAGCACGGTGGGTCCCTTGCTCGCCGGCGCAGACCCGTTCCGGGACGAGCCCGCCCCCGCCCTCGGCGCGGCCCCGGCCGCCCGGCCCCACCTGGAGGTCCGGGCCCCCGAGCGGGAACCCGTCATCACCTGGCCCTCCTTCAACCCACTGGTTGACCTCGCCCTGGAGGAGATCTTCCACCAGGCCGGCTTGGGGCGGTATCTGGTCCCGCCCCTGCCACCAACCCTCGAGACCATAGCCCTCGGGGAGGGGAAGTACTCCGAGTCCTGCTGCCCTTACGGCATCACCACGGGCAGCTTCGTCCAGACCCTTACGGCCCTGTTCGATCGGATCGAGGCCGAAGCTCGAACCCGGGTCGAGCCCCCGCGGCCCCGGCGGGTCTTTCTCCTCCAGGGAAGGGGCGAGGGACCCTGTACCTACGGTTGGTACTCGCTCGCCCAGGCCGGGGTCCTCCCGGAGGTCCTTGCCGACCGGCTTGCCCGAGGGGGCCACACCCTGGAGATGGCCACCCTGGGGCTGAAAGACGCCCGCCGGGTCCTCTCCGACCTCGCCCATCTGGGGGACCGCGAGAAGCTCAAGCCCCTGCTGGAGCTGGCCGAGGCTGGGGCCCTGGATGAGGTGAGAAGCCACCGGGACGGGGTTGGTCTCAAGGTTCTCCGGAGTCTCGGGCGGCTGGCAAAGCCGGCCCGGGTCAAGCTCGAGGCCGCCGAGGCAGTGAGGGCCCGGGCCCTCATCGTCCGGGCCCACGAGATCAAGCGGGGCGCCACATCCCAGGCGGAGAAGCGGGGCTACGAACTCCTACGCCGGGCCCACACCCTCCCCGAGATCGAGGACGCCCGCCGACAGGGTCTCCGTCTACTGGACGAGCTTCCTCAGGACCCCTCCCCCCGGCCGCGAGTGGTCTCGGTCGGGGAGATCTACGTGGCCCTGTCTCCCTTCGCCAACCGGGGGGCGGTGGACGTCCTCCTGGGCCGGGAGGGAATCGAGGTGGTGGAGGGGGTGACCCTGAGCGGCTTCATGCACAGCTCCATGCGTGAGATGCGCCGGCGAACCATCATCCGGCGCCCGGGGGTCCGCGCGGTCCTCGGCTGGCTGTGGCGGCACGGGGTTCCCCTGCTGGAGGAACCCTTCAACCGGGGCCCGGAGGCCCGGCCCTTCCTCTGGTTCGATGTGGGAGGGGAAGGGGTGAAGTCGGCGTCCGCGGCCCGGACGGAGGTCGAGGCCGGGGTCGACGGGGTCCTTCACCTCTACCCATTCAAGTGCATGCCTGAGGGCATCGCCAAGGACGCCCTGGCCGAGATGTGCCGGACCTACGGGGTCCGCTACCTGCCCATGTCCTTCGGGAAGGAGACGGACATCGAGCGAATCAAGACGGAGATCGGCACCTTCGCCGAGCTGCTCCGAGTGGAGATGACCGTCCGCTGGCAGGCGAGCGACCCCGCTCTCCACGCCCGTCTGCGAGCCCGGGAGACCCGGCGCCGCCGGGCCCTCGGACGGGCCCTGGACACCTGCGTGCGTTCGGCGGCGCGCCTGGGTGTGTAGCCCACTCCCGGTTCCTCCTCGAGGAGAGACGGAGTCGACGGTGCTACCCGATGCTCCTGCTCGGAGCCGGGGTCGCGACTTCCGCACTCCTCAGGGATCCTACGACGCTTGGAGAGTGTCGGCGATCTTGACGGCTTCCTCGGCCAACGTGGTGACGCCGATCCCTCTGTATGCCCACCCGGCCATATGCAGCCCCTGATGAGCACTGAGAGCAGCGTCGAGATCTCTCAGCCAGGCCAGGTGTCCGATGTTGTATTGGGGGATCCCCGGCGTGTGGCGTACGACCTTGGTCCACGACGGCAGCATTGGGGTGCCGACTACCCGGCCGACTTCCTCACGGACTAGCTCCAGGAGATCGTCGTCACCCCAACTGGCAACCTCGGGATCGGCCGCTCCTCCGAGGATCACTTTGACCATCGAGTGCAGATTGGGGGCGCGACCCGGCGCGTATGCCGACTCGAAGAGGATCCCCAATGAGCGCATCCCTGCATGCGGGCCAACCAATACCCCGAACCCTGCCGGGATCGGCATGTCGGCCGCCCGTCCTCCGAGACCTACGACGGCAACGGGAGCGTACTGGGCTCGGTCGAGCAGATCGCGAACCTCGCGTGGTACCAACCCCGCCGCCGCGTGGGGCGCAAGCGCCACCACCACGGCATCAGCTCGTATCTGGGAAAGGCCTCCCACCAGCCAACCGTTGCCATCCCGTGTCAGGGAATCCACCGGCCAGTTCGGGCGGAAGCCCTCACCCAGGTAGGCAGCCAGACTCTCGGCCAGCCCCGCCATCCCGTACCGCGGCACATGCACCGACGCGCGCGGGGTTGCCTTGGGTCGCCTCCTCATCCGGGCGATCATGCCGCGAATCAGGCTGCCACCCTCGTCCTCCAGCGACACGATCTTGGGGAAGGCCCCCCGGACGGACAGCCGCTCCGGGTCGCCGGCATAGACCCCTCGCGCCATGAGCGTTGCCCCGAGCAGCCCCATCTCGGGACCGAACCTCCGTGCGAAGAAAGACAATACCGACTCGTCGCCGTCGGACGGGGTCTTCACCCACGGCTCACGGAGCACCCGGAATTTGGCGCCCCACGACAGCAGCGGCGAGAACACAACCGCCGGGGACTGGCGGATCTCATGTAGCGTTCCTCGCTCGTACACGAAGCGCGTCTTGGCCTGGGGCAGGGCGGGGACGATGTCGGCGCCTACCGCTTCGAGGATCGGGGTCATGTGCGGGTGCGGTAGCAGCATCGAACCGGCGGCCGGCTCCAGCACATAGCCGTCTTCGACCACGGTCGAAGCGACCCCTCCCGGGTGACCCGCTGCTTCCAACACCACTACATCGACGTTGCGCCTTTTCAACTCGGCCCCGACCAGAAGACCTCCGAGGCCTCCGCCGATCACTGTGACTGTGCTCACAGATGCTCCTCCAGAATGTCCGCCAGCATCGGCCCGACCTCGGGCCGATCGTTCATCATCTCGCTTCGGTAGTACCTCTCCCGCTGGAAACCGACTTTCTCGGCGTGGTCGCGGAACAGCATATCGACCTCATATAGGGTCTCGATGTGGTCGGATACGAAAGAGATGGCCACCATCAACACCGATCGGTGCCCGTCCGAATGGAAATCGGCCAGCACCTTCTCGGTCCCGGGCCCGATCCATTTGATCGGTTTGGTGCGGGACTGGTAGCCGATTCGCGCATCGATCGGGTACGGGATCCGCTCGACCACCTGCTTCACGGTTGCCGCCGTCTCTTCCGAATAGGGGTCGCCCCGAGCAACGACCTCCTCCGGGAGCCCGTGAGCCGAAAAGAGAACGGCCATACCCTGCCGCTCCTCCTCCGGCAGTCGATCGAGCGCCTCCGTCACCAGGCGGGCTTGCAGGTCGAGGTAGGCCGGATGGTCGTGCCAGGTACGGATTACAGTGAGTGAGAGATCGACTCCCAGTTCGACCATCACCCGGCGGAGCTCGTTCTCCGACGAGCCGGTCGTTGCCTTCGAATACTGGGGATAGAGCGGCAGCAGCACGATCCGATCGATCCCGGCTTGCACCAGTTGGCGGACCGCGTCGTAGGTGTCGGGATGCGTGTAGCGCATCGCCACTACCGCCACCGCGTCGACGCTCCGCCCTCGTAACTCACCCTCGAGCGCCCTGCCCTGAGCGGTAGTGATCTCCAGAATCGGCGAGCCTCCTCCGATCAGCCGGTAGTTGCGCCTGACCCGGGGTCCGCGCGCCTTAGCGACCAGCCAGCCCAACGCCCGACCGACCACCGGTGGGCCGGGGATCGGGACCATATCGGGATCGGCGAAAATCGCCCGCACGAACGGCTCGACTTCCCGGAGGTCGCGCGGTCCTCCCATCTGGGCGAGAACAACTCCGATCATTGCTACAGCGTCCTCGAGAACACGGGTTGTGGTTTCTCCTGATGGTGCTTGAGGTAGGCGTCGAACGCCATCGCCACGTTGCGGATGAACAGCTCACCTAGACCGACCGCTCTCACCTCACCGGTGCCGACTTCCACCAGTCCGTCGAGTCCAGGATCTGTGGCCAGGAGGGTGAGCTCATCGGCGAAATACTCCGCGAAGTTGACCGAGAAGCGCAATTCGACCTGCGCGGCCGACACTCGCGAGTTGCACATCAGCTCAGTGATTACATACCGGCGAACCCGATCGTCGAAGCTCAGCACCACGCCTCGCTCAACGGGCAGCTCACCGGCGTCGACGGACCGGTAGTACGAGGCGAGGCGCTTGTGGTTCTGGGCGTACGCGCCCGCCACGTCGGAGATTCCGGACGTGCCGAGCGCCACCATCTCGGCGTCCCGCTTGGTGGTGTAGCCCATGAAGTTTCGATGGAGGGTCCCCTCGTCGGCGGCGATCGCCAGCTCGTCGTCGGGAAGAGCGAAATGGTCCATCCCGATCTGGCGGTATCCGGCGCTGGTGAACCCCTCCATCACTTGGGCGAGCAACGCGAACTTGAGATCCCGGTCGGGTAGCGTTTCCGGGTCGATGCGTTTCTGGTTGGGCCGCACCCACGGCACATAGGCAAACGAGTAGACGGCCAGACGGTCCGGGCGGAGCCCCACCATCTTCTCGATGGTGTCGGCGAAGCTGGCTTCGCTTTGTCCTGGGAGCCCGTAGATGAGATCGACGTTGATCGAACTGAACCCGAGCGAACGGGCCGATTCAAAGAAGCGGTGGGTCTGCTCCCAGCTCTGATGGCGGCCGATCAGGTCCTGCACGACCGCGTCGCAATCCTGGACCCCCAGCGACAGCCGGTTGAAGCCGAGTTCCCGCAGAGCCTCCAGATGCTCTACCGTCGTCACGCGGGGATCGACCTCCAGCGCCACCTCCGCCCCCGGGGCCGGCTCGAATCGCCGCAGAATCGCTTTGTGGAGCCGGGCCAGATCACCGGGTGAGTAGTACGTCGGGGTCCCGCCACCCCAGTGGTACTGCGCAAGGGTGCGGCGCTCGCCCAGATGCTGGGCCAGCAGATCCGCTTCGGCGATCACCCGATCGAGGTACACGTCGGCAACCGACCGGCGGCGGGCCACGACCACATGGCAGCCGCAGAACGAACAGCGCGCTTCGCAGAAGGGCAGATGGACATACAGCGAGAGCGCCGCCTCGGGATCACCGGCAGCCTCAGCCAACCGCTCGGCGTATTGGGCGGGACCGAAATCCTCGCGGAACTCGACGGCGGTCGGATAGGACGTGTAGCGGGGCCCGGGCCGGTCGTAGCGGGCGAGCAACTCGGGCGTAACTTTGATCATGAGCCCTCTCCTCGCACCGTCCGCACCATCGCTTCCACGTTCTCGACAGGCGTCGCGGGGTTGATGCCATGCCCGAGATTGAAAATATGCCCGGGCCTGCCCCCCGCTTCTTCGAGGACCCGGCCGGTTTCGAAAGCCACAGTAACCGGGTCGCTCAGCAACACCATCGGGTCGAGGTTCCCCTGAATGACCCACCCCGCACCGAGCCGATCCCAGGCGCTTGCAAGCGGCAACCGCCAGTCCACCCCGTATCCCGTCGCACCCACCGCGCCGAACCGGTCGAGCAGGTGGGCGGCATCGGGAGCGAAATAAATCGTCGGCGCTTGGAGGCCGTCGAGCGCCGTCCTGGCCGCCGGTACCGCAAAGCGGTCGAACCCTTTGATCGGCAGCAGACCCGCCCAGGAGTCAAAGAGCTGCACCACATCTGCCCCGGCAGCGATCTGGGTGGAGAGATAGGCCCGCATGCCCAGCCCCAGCTTGGCCAGCGCCTCCGCCGCCAGCTCCGGTGCCCGGTAGAGGGCGCCGCGCAGCGCCGGGAACTCCTTGCCGGCGCCCCCTTCCAGCAGATACGCCAGCAATGTGATGGGCCCGCCGGCGAACCCGATCAGGGCGACATCATCGGAGAGGCCGGCCCGCACCTTGCTGAGGGCATCGGGCACGAAGGCGACTCGTTCGACGTCGAACTCAGGCAGACCGGCCACTTGCTCGAGGGTCATGGGAGACAGCCGCGGTCCCGGGTTGAAGTCGACGGCGACCCCCATCGCCTCCAGGGGCGTCATGATGTCGGAGAAGAGAATGGCGGCATCGAGGCCGAAGCGGCGGATCGGCTGCAGCGTCAACTCGGCGGCCACTTCGGGGGTACGGACCGCCTCCTGGAACGAATGCCGGCGACGCACCTCGAGGTATTCCGGCAGATAGCGACCGGCTTGTCGCATGAACCACACCGGAGGCCGGTCCAGAGGTTCACGCCGCAGCGCGGAGAGCAACCTCATCGGGCGGCCTCTTCGATCGCCCCGGCCAGCGCGTCACCGGCCGCGTCGAGATCACCGTCAAGATGGGCTTCCATGAGGAACCACGCCTCAAACGGTGAAGGCGGCAGCAGCACCCTCCGGGCCAAGGCGGCGTGGAAGAAGCGGTTGAACAGGTCCTGGTCAAGATCCGCGGCGTCATCCCAGTTGCGCACCCGATCGACCCCCAGGAAGATGCCCAGCATCCCGCCGGCTCGGTTGATCACACCCGGCAGACCCGCACGATCAAGCGCGGCCTGGAGGGTGGATTGCAGTCCTTCACCCGCCTTTTCGAATCTGTCATACAGCTCGGGGTGATCCCGCAGGTAGCGCAGCGTGGCAAGCCCGGCGGCAGTCGCCAGTGTATTGCCGGCCAGGGTCCCGGCTTGATAGACGGGGCCGTCCGGACTGATCATGCGCATCAGATCCTCCCGGCCGCCATACGCGGCGGCGGCAGTCCCACCGCCCATGACCTTTCCGAGGGTGGTCAGATCAGGGTTCACATCGAACAATGCCTGGGCGCCCCCAAGACCCACCCGGAAGCCGGTCATCACTTCGTCGAAGACCAGCAACGCTCCGTAGGTATCGCACAGTCTGCGCAGACCGGCGAGGAATCCCGGTTCCGGCAGCACGCAGCCCATGTTGCCGGCGACGGGTTCGACGATCACCGCCGCCGCCCGGCCGTCCACCATCAGCTCCTCGACCGAGGCAAGGTCGTTGTACCGGGCAACTCGAGTGTCGGCCACGACGCCCTCGGGCACGCCGGGGCTGCTGGGCTGCCCGAAGGTGGCCAACCCGCTGCCCGCCTTGACCAGGAAGGGGTCGGCGTGACCGTGGTAGCACCCCTCGAACTTGATCAACGCCGACCGACCGGTGGCGGCCCGGGCGAGACGGATCGCCGAGGCGGTCGCCTCGGTTCCGCTGTTTACCATCCGAACCACGTCCACGGAGGGGACGAGCTCAACGATGAGCTCGGCGAGTTCCACTTCGCCGGTCGTCGCAACGCCGTAGGAAGTGCCCCCGGCCACCGCGGAGGTCGCGGCTTCGACGATCAAGGGGTGGGCATGACCAAGGATCAGCGCCCCCCAGGAAGAGATGAAATCGATCAGCGACGCACCGTCGACGGTCATGAGCCGCGCCCCCGACGCACCGGCCACGAACGGGGGTTCACCGCCTACGGCACGAAACGCACGCACCGGTGAATTGACCCCGCCGGGCATGACCCGGACCGCCCGCTCGAACCATTCCCGACTCGTCATTCACGCCCCCTGAAGAAGTTCGGCCGCTTCGACGGCGAAATAGGTAACCATCAGATCGGCACCCGCCCGGGCGATACCCGTGAGCGATTCGATCATGACCCGGTCGCGGTCGATCCAGCCCCGGGCGGCGGCTGCCTCGATCATGGAGAACTCACCCGACACCTGATAGCCCACGAGCGGAACGTCGACGCGGGGCCGCAGGTCGTGGATCACATCGAGATAGAAGCCGGCCGGCTTGACCATCACCATGTCGGCGCCCTCCGCGAGATCGAGCGCCGCCTCCCGGCGCGCCTCCCGCCCGTTACGCGGATCCATCTGATAGGAGCGCCGATCGCCGAATGCCGGCGCCGAGTCGGCCGCGTCCCGGAATGGCCCGTACAAGGCCGACGCATACTTGACGGCGTAGGAGCAGATCGGCACGTCCTGCAGGCCGGCGGCATCGAGGCCCGCCCTGATCGCCCCAACCCGGCCGTCCATCATGTCGGACGGCGCGACGATATCGGCACCGGCTTGCGCGTAGGCGACGGCGGCGCGGGACAGCAACGGCAAAGCCGCGTCATTGTCGACGGTCTCGCCGTCCAACGGACCGCAGTGACCGTGGCTCGTGTATTCGCAGAGGCACACATCCGCCCACCGGAGCAGCGATGGGACCTCGCCGGCAACCGCCGCGATGGCCCGAGGGACCGGACCCGTGGGATCCCAGGCCGGGCTGCCGATCTCATCCTTGCGCTCGGGAATCCCGAAGAAGATCATCCCTCCTACCCCCCGCGCCGCCGCTTCTTTCGCAAGATCGACGACGTTGTCTACCGACAACTGGGCGTGGCCGGGCATCGATGCGATGGGGCGCCGGACGCCCTCACCGGGGACGACGAACACCGGCAGCACGAACCGGGAGGGATCCAGGCGCGTCTCGGCAACCGCCTCGCGCAGAGCGGCGGTGCGGCGCAGCCGTCGGGGTCTTATCGTGGGGTATTCGCTCATGTGGCCTCCTCGAGGAATGCCGCCAGAGCGTCGACGAGCGCAGTGAAGCTCGGTGCCGGCGCCAGAACGTCCGGCCGGCGCCCGTGTCGTTTGAGTCCGGCGCTGGTGGTGGCGCCGATGGCGCCCACGACCACACCTGCCAAGCTTCTGGCGGAGAGCCATCCTTCCACAGCCGACAAAGAAGCAAATATCACGGCCTCGACCGGATCGGCGGCGGGACCGACGGGCACAGACCGGTAGACCTCGACGGCCGAAAACCCGGCGGCCCGGTTTTCCAGGAGGCGCATTGCCGCTTGGTCGCTTCCGTGGGCGTGGAGGTAGAGAACCCTCCTAGTCGCCACCTCGCCGGCAAGCCGCTGAGCGAGGAGAAGGGCTCCTCCTTCCCCGATGGTGCCGACGCGCCCACCGCGCCGATCGATGGCGGCGGCTGTTGCCGGACCGACTGCGGCAAACTGGACGGAGGGCAGAGGGCCAGACCCCCAGACCAGCTCGAGCGAACGTGACGAGGTGATGACCACCAGGTCAACGTATGCCGAGGCAGCGCGGGCGCGGTCGGCGGCGCCGGGCACTTCTTTGATCTCGATGCAGGGCAGCCGCACCGGTTCGAGCCCCACCCGCTCCAGCTCGGCGGCAGGTTCCGCATACCGGTCGATGTTGGTGGTTATGGCGACCCGTGTCACAGGCCCAACTCCTTGCACGCGTTCTCCGCCGCCTCAACAGGTCCGGACCCGGTCACCGTTACCCGGCGTGCTCCCCGCTCGTCCTCTACGAACGCATGGAGCTCAACAACGTCCCCCCGGGATGTTGCGAGCGCGCCGAGGGCCGACCTGCAGCCGGCCCTCGTCAGGACCAGCAGTTCACGCTCCGCGGCGACTATCCTGCGAACGGTCGAATCGTCGATCGCTTGCACCAAGTCAAAGGCGAGCCCGTCCCGGAGGGTCTCGACGGCCAGGGCGCCCTGTCCGGGGGCCGGCACCATCTCGTCGACGGCGAGCACGCGGGCGATGGCGTCGTCGTGGCCGAGTCGCCGCAGGCCCGCTTCGGCCAGAACGGCTGCATCCACCATCCCCCGGCGGACCTTGCGAAGCCGGGTATCGACGTTGCCGCGCAACTCCGTGGTGCGCAGATCCGGCCGGAGCCGGCGCAGTTGGGCGACCCGCCGTGGGCTGCCGGTTCCGATCAAGGCGCCTTCACGTAGCGCCGCGAGATCCGCTCCCACCAGCACGTCGAAGGGGCTCTCCCGCTCGGGGTAGGCGGCGATCGTCAACGCCTGCGGACCGAAGGTCGGCAGATCCTTGAGCGAATGCACGGCCAGGTCGGCGTCTCCGTCCATTACCCGCTGCTGGACTGTCCGCACGAAGGCGCCCATCTCGCTGAGCGCAGCCACCGGGCTGCTCTGATCCTGATCACCCGACGAATCGACCTCGACCAGGCGGACGGTCAGGCATGGATGAGCTCGTTCGAGGAGAGCGACAACCCGCCTGGACTGTGCCAGGGCGAGGAGCGAAGAACGCGTGGCGAGCCGTAGCTCGCTAGTGCCGTGTCGCATGAGGCGCTGCCCTACGCATGCTCTACCCCGAAGGCTTCTGCGATCGTTGCAACCGATTCGGGGCTGCTTTCGGCAGAGCTAAGGTACGACAGGGCCGGGTGGAGGACCCGGTGAGCCACAGTCTGGGCGAGTTGCCGGAGAACCTCTTCGTTCCCGTTGGGGTCGTCGAGCCTGGTCATGAAGCGGCGGACTTCCTCATCGACTGCCCGGCGGGCCTGGTCCAGGATCTCGGACACAACCGGACCGACCGATGAATGGAGCGACAGGCGGCTCCACCTGGTCTCCGCTTCCTGTGCGACCGCGGCCTCAACCTCGGCCGACACGCCGTTACTTCGCACGACTTCCCCCATCTGATCGATGTTCCGGTAGGTCAGCAGCTCATGCGCGCTGCCAGGAATGAAGTCCGGCGGCATCGCGAGGTCCAGAAGCAGCAGCGAGCTGGAGCGCCGAGACAAAGCTTCGTCGAGGACCTCGGGCCCGAACAGTTCACACTTGGCTGCCGTGGCGGAGATCACGACCGGGAAATCGACCAGTGCCTTGGGGGCCCCGGACATGTGGGCGACGTTCACTCCCGCAAGGTCGACTGTTTCGGGATGTCGCGCGTATACCGTGATCAGGGTGTCGGGGCCGGCTGCCCGCAGCGCGGACACCGCAGCCTTGGCCATGACCCCGGCGCCGAACACAGCTACGTGCTCGTGGCCCCCGGCCATCGCCGCGGCAACGAGCGCCATTGATCCCGCCGGGGTGACCGGCAGCATCTTTCTGGTGGATCGGCCGACCGTGATGGCCGATTCCAGGAGTTTTCCGAAAGCCCCACCGACGGTCCCGGTCTGTTTGACTGTGTCGACGGCACTGCGGAACTGACCAAGAACCTCGGGTTCGCCGAGGATCGGAGAGTTGAGTCCGGAGGCGACCCGGAAAAGGTGATGAAGCAGATCCTGTCCCCGCCTGACGATGCCCGTGCGAGGCAGTTCGACGTCGGGGAAGACGACCTCGGCTGCCCTCGCCAGCACTTCATCGCAGCCCAGGACTACAAGTTCGACCCGCAGACAGGTCGACAGAACAAACGCGTCGAACCCGGCTCGCCCGAGCCGCTCGTAGGCCGCACGGAGCCGCTCTCCCTCGACCGCGAGACGTGCCCGTTCCCTGGTGTTGGTCGAAGGATGAGCGAACGAAATCCCGGTGACCGTCAAACCGGACACGTCCTCGATTCCTCCCTCTCGACTCGCACAGGCCATCAACCTCTCCACCGCCGTGAGGTTCTTGGCCAGGAGTTTCGCGGTGCCACTGATGCTCGCCCGTGCGTCCAAAGTCCCTCACCCAGGGGCCAATGTACCCTGATTGTCGCCTACAGTCGCACGAAAGCCAGGCGACGCGGTGTCCGAATACTCGTGACGCAGTGCCGGCAAGACAGAGAGTTTTCGGTACGCGGCCACGCGGCCAAGGTCGCGATTGACCCCGTAGCTTCCCGCGTGCTATCCATGGGCGACTGACAACCGCATACGTGACGCAAGGTGCCCGGCCGCCAGGTCGGGCCCCGCGGGGGAAGTCCGGTCAGAGTCCGGCGCTGTCCCGCAACTGTAGACCGAGCCATCTCGGTGAGCCAGAGCACCCGGCCTTGCGTTGCTCCCGAAACCTTCGCGAGAAAGGGGCAGGAGCCCGGGCGTAGGCCCGCGCCATCGCAGACCCCCTCTTCGAGTCAAGGGGGTCTTTCGCGTTTCGGGGTCAAGGAAAGAGAGGGAAAGGACATGATCCACGAGACCCGCACCCGCCTACACCGGCCGCTACGCTTCGCGGCCGGACTCCTCGCCGCCGCGGCGGCGCTGGCATTCGCTTCGCCCGCGATGGCCGTGCCCGATCGCCAGGCATCCGCGAAGAGCGCGGCGGCGTGGCTCGTTGCCCACCAGGATGCCGGTGGGGGGCTGCCGGGGCTGGGCGGCGCCGTCGGCGCCGGCTCCACGGCCGATGGCATCGCAGCCCTGGTCGCCTCCGCCACCAGCGGCACCCCGCTGGAAGGGGCCCTGGACTTCTTGGCCTCGCAGACCGACGCCTACACTCGCACCTCCACCGGCGCCAAGGCTGGCCCCTCCGGCAAGGTAGCCATGACCGCCGTGGCCGGCGGGCGCGACCCGCGCAGCTTCGGGGGCGTGGACGTGCTAGCTCGCCTGGAGTCCACCTACGACTCTGCGACCGGTGGCTACGGTGCGCCCTCGGAAGGCGTGTTCGGTCAGGCCCTGGCCATGCTGGGGCTGGAGTCGGCCGAACGCACGGTGTCGCCTGAGGCCGCCCAGTACCTGCTTGCGGCCGCTTGCACCGGAGGCGGTTGGAGCTACATGGCTTCCGCCGCGGGTGACTGCTCGGCAGCCTACGGCGCGGACACCAACTCCACGGCCTTGGCTGTCCAGGCGCTTCGCGGAGCCGGCTTTCCCGCTTCCAACACCACCATCACCTCGGCCGTGGCCTTCCTGCACGCAAGCCAGGAATCCGACGGGGGGTTCCCCTACCAGGCCGGGTTCGGCACCGACGCGAATTCCACCGGAGTGGTCCTCCAGGCCATCGCCGCTTTGGGTGAGGACCCCACGTCAAGCGCCTGGAGCAAGAGCGGAAGCAATCCGGTCGCAGCCCTTGCCGCGCTTCAGTTCGACTCGGGCGCCTTCTCCTATCAGGCCGGCGGCGCTGAGGACGCAAGCGCAACCGCCCAAGCTGCTTGGGGCATGGCCGGCAAGGCGTTCCCACTTTCCGTAGTGGCTTTCCCGCCCCTCGCATCTGTGCCTTCCCCAACCCCATTGAGTTCTCCTTCGGCTTCTTCCTCACCCCAGCCGTCGTCGTCGCCCTCGGTTGCCACGACCCTCGACCTTGGCAAGCTCACCGCCGGCGCCACGATCGCAGTCCATGCCCAGGGCTTCGCCCCGGGCACCCGCGTGACCTTCCTGATCCTCTCCGACCCGGTCATCCTGGGCGGTGTCGACGCAAATTCACATGGAGTCGCTTCGGGATCCTTCGCGCTGCCGGCCTCGATCGAGCCAGGCGCCCACCGCATCATCGCTCGCGGCTCCTCGTCCGATGGATCCTCGCGCGAGGTGCTTGTGGCTACTCTCACCATTTCCGGCGAGCTGCCCCGCACCGGCTTCGGCGCGAGC